>Ga0208048_1001369_pt1 | contig 12640 bp, 6 predicted proteins | sample Malawi_45m_30L_FD_184163 | JGI IMG/M metagenome (GOLD analysis project Ga0208048, IMG submission 184163) | Freshwater microbial communities from Lake Malawi, Central Region, Malawi to study Microbial Dark Matter (Phase II) - Malawi_45m_30L... | ecosystem: Environmental > Aquatic > Freshwater >...
GCGCCATGTCACTCCCCCGTCACCATCTTCAGCCGATACTGCGCCTTGTTCAGGTCGCCGACGATCTGGGCGTAATCCATGCGCGCCTGGATGAGGTCCTGCTGGGACTGCAAGGTCTCGAGGACCACGCCGACGGCGAGGTCCTTGCGCTCGAGCGACAGCTGGTAGCCGGCTTCGGCGTTCCGGATGGCTTCCTCGGCGATCTTGAGCTGCTGGCCGAGGTAATGCGCGCCGGCATGGGCCTCGACGACCTGGCGGACGATGTCGTCGCGCACCCGCGCTTCGCCGAGCTCGGTCAGGCGGAGGCGGGCCTTGGCGCCGTCCTGACGGGAACCGTCGAAGAGCCCGCCGGCGCCGATCTTCCAGGAGAGGGTGACGAAGGTGTCGGCGCTGGTGTCGAAATCACGCCGCACGGACCCTTGGCTGCCGCCGAGTCCGCCGGCGAAGACCTGCGCGCCGAGCGTCGGGTAGAGCGGCGCGTAGGTCGCGGCGTCATCCTGGTAGGCGGCGGCCTGCTGCAGCGCGCCGGCGGCCTGGAGTTCCGGACGCTTGGCCATGGCGACGCGCACATGGTCGTCGAGCTTCCGGTCGGCGGCGGCGAAGGTCAGCGGCAAGGGACGGTCGTCCGCCGGGACGAGGGTCTCGGTGATCTTGAGGCGGAGGACCTGGGCGAGCCGGGCGGCGTCACCCCGCCGGAGCTCCATCGCCTGCCGGAGACGGAGTTCGAGCCGGCTGACCGCGGCGGCGGCCCGGAGCTCGTCGCCCTTGAAGGTGACGCCGGCGCCGACGCCCTTGGCGAGCTGTCCGCGGTATTCCTTGGCGGTGCGCACGCCGTCCTCGAGCAGGACGACGGCGTGATGCGAGCGCGTGAGTTCGAAATAGGCCGCGGCGGCCGCGAGCACGGTCATGCGACGCTGGGCTTCGAGCTGATGTTCGGCCGCGCGGGCGGTCTGCTTGGCGGCGAGACGGCGATAGACGGCTTCCCCGAGCTCGAGCGAGACGCCCAAGGTGGCGCCGGCCGCGAGCGATTCCTTGTTCACGTCCAGCACCTGGCCGACGATGTCCTGCAGCTGGCCGGAGTGCTTGCGGTAGGTGACGCCGGGCGAGAGCGTGGGGAAGAGCGCCCAGGTGGCGCTGTCCGCGTTGGCGCGGGCTTCGCTGACGCGGGCTTCGGCCAGCTTGACGTCGAGCGACTCGGCGCCGGCCAGCCGGAGCACGGTGACGAGGTCGATCGGCTCGGCGCGCGCGGCTTCCTGGGCCTTCAGCGCGACGCACACGAGCAGGCCGGCGAGGAGGAGTCGGAGGGAGCGCATCACTTGGCGAGGGTGACGGCCTGGCCGTCAGTGAGCGTGGCGGCGCCGACGACCAGGACGTCCTCGTCCGGCTTGACGCCGTCGAGCACTTCGAGGTGCGTGCCGTCGTTGAAGCCGGCCTTGAGCACGCGACGACGGGCCTTGCCGGCCTCATGCACGTAGGCGGTGGCGACGGCCTTCTCCATGACGATGGCGTTGAGCGGGAGCAGGCGCGTGCCTTGGCGCGTCTCGATGCCGAGCTTCACGTTGGCGTACATGCCGGGCTTGAGGGCGCCCGTCGGATTGGCGAGTTCGGTCTCGATCAGCATGGTCTTGCTGGGATTCTCGAGCACGCCGGCGACGCGGGTGAGCCTGCCGTCGAACGGCTTGGCACCGGCGGCTTCGGCGAGGATGCTCACGGGCTGGCCCGGCGTCGCGAGGCCGGCTTCGGTCTCCGGCAGCGCGGCCTGCACGCGCACGGTCGCGGCGTCGGTGAGCACGAAGAGCGCGGCCTGGCCCGCGCCGCCGCCGGTGGCGGCGGGGACGAACGCGCCGAGGTCCACGGAGCGGCGGCTGACGACGCCGGCGAAGGGCGCCCGGATCTGGGCGAAGCCGAGGAGGGTGGCGTTGCGCTCCTGCGCGGCCTTGGCGATGGCGAGCTTGGCGGCGGCGGCGTCGACCTGCTGGCGCGGGACGAGGTCCGGCGCCTGCTTGGCGGCTTCCTGGGCGCGGCGGTGCTCGAGTTCGGCGATCGCGAGCTCGGCCCGGGTGCGCGCTTCGTCGGCGACGAGTTCCGGCACTTCGAGCTCGGCCAGCACGGCGCCGGCGGCGACGCGGTCGCCGATGTCCGCGCGGAGGGCCTTCACGTAGCCGCCCACCTTGGCGTAGAGGGCGACCTGCTGGTGCGGGCGGACTTCGCCGAGCAGCTGGACGCTGCGCGTGATGTCGCCGGTCTTGAGGCGCGTGACGGGGAAGTCCGCGGCCTGGAGGGTGAGCGCGCCGAGGAAGAGCGCGAGGAGCTTAGGAGACGGCATGTTCTTTGCGGTAATGGGGGCTGTGGGGATCGTCGGGATCGACGGAGAGGGAGGCCCGACCGGCCGAAGCCATGAGCCAGGCGTAGGCGGCGGGCACCAGCGTGAGCGTGGCGAGCGTGCCGAACATGAGGCCGCCCATGACGGCACGGCCGAGCGGGGCGGTCTGGCTGCCGGCTTCGGACCAGCCCAAGGCCATCGGGATCATGCCCGCGAGCATGGCCAGCGAGGTCATCAGGATGGCGCGCAGGCGCGTGGCGCCGGCCTGGGCCGCGGCATCCTCGGCGCTCGCGCCGCCCCGGCGCGCTCCTTCGGCGGCGGTGAGCAGGAGGATGGAGTTCGCGACGGCGACGCCGACGGCCATGATGGCGCCGATGAAGCTCTCGATGTTCAGGGTGGAGCCGGTGAGCAGCAACGCCGCGATCACGCCGGCGATGACGACGGCGAGCGAGGCGAGCACGATGGCGGCGAGGCGCACGCTCTGGAAGTTCGCGGCCAGGAGCAGGGCGACGATGACGAGCGCGATGCCGAGCCCGCCGCCGAGGCTCCGGAGGAGCTCGCGCAGGGGCGGCACCTGGCCGCGCTGGTCGACCTTCACCTTGGCCGGCGGCTTGCCCGCGGCGGCGATGGCGGCGTCGATCCGGTCCGCGAGGTGGCCGAGGTCGGTGCCGGCGTAGTTCGCGGTGAGCGTGGCGAGCCGCTGCATGTTGTAGCGGTCATACTGCGCGACGGCGGTGCCTTCCTTGAGCGTGGCGATGGAACGCAGGAGCACGGGCTGCTGGCCGGCGGTGCCGACGGGCAGGTTGCGGAGGTCTTCGGCGTTCTTGGTGGCGGCCGGCGGGACCTGCACCTGCACCTGGAAGGCGACGCCGGTCTTGGGGTCGGCCCAGTAGTTCGCGAGGATGAAGCGGCTGGAGCCGGTGGCTTCGATCACGGAACGGGCGGCGTCGGTCAGGCGCACGCCCATGAGCCCGGCTTTCTCGCGGTCGATGGTGACTTCGAGAGCGGGGGCGTCGATGGTCTGCGCGAACTGCAGGTCCCGCAGTTCGGCGATCCCGGAGAGCTGGGCGCGGATGGCCTCGGCGTGCGCGCGGTTGTCGGCCAACGAAGGGCCGCTGACGGCGATCTCGATCGGGGTCGGGGCGCCGAAGCTCATGACGCGGCTGACGATGTCCGCCGGTTCGAACGAGGGACGGACTTCCGGCAGGACCGCGGCGAAACGGCGGCGGAGGTTCTCCTTGGCGACGTCCAGGTCGACCCGGACGTCCGGCTTCAGCTGCACCTGCAGGGTGGCTTCGTCGGTGCCGCTGTTCCACGCGTGGACGAGGTTGACGGGGTAATTGGGCGCATGCACGCCGACGAGCCCGAGGGTGGTGCCGATGTTGTCGGCGCCGATCTCCTGCCTGATGATGTCCAGGGCCCGCAGGGCGAGCTGCTCGGTCCTGTCGAGCTTGGTGCCGGCCGCGGCGCGCAGGCGCACCTGCAGCTGGCCGTTGTTGGCGGGCGGGAAGATCTCGCGGCCGAGCGTGGGCCCGAGGACGGCGATGAAGGCCGCGGCGAGGGCGACGCCGCCGAGCACGACGAGCGCTCGGCGCGCGAGCACGGCGCCGAGCAGCGCCTGGTAGCGAGCCTTGACGCCCTCGAAGAAGCCCGACGCATGGGCGCCTTCTTCCTTGAGCAGCCAGACCGCGAGGACGGGCAGCAGGGTCGAGGAGAGGACGTACGAGGCGATCATGCTGAACCCGACCGCGAGCGAGAGGGGGAGGAAGAGCGCCTGGGCCGGGCCTTCCATGAACAGGGAAGGGAGGAACACGGCCACGACGCACGCCATGGCGAGGAAACGCGGTCCGGCGGTCGCGGCCACGGCGTCGCGCACGGCCCGGGCCACGGGCCGGCCTTTCTCACGCTCCTGCTGGATGGCTTCGATCGCCACGGTGGCTTCGTCCACGAGGATGCCGACGGCCAGCGCGAGACCGCCGAGCGTCATGAGGTTCACGGTCTGACCGCAGAGCCAGAGGCCGAGCAGGGCGATGAGCAGCGCGAGGGGGATGTTGACCACGACGACGAGCGTGCTCCGGGCGTCGCGCAGGAAGAGGAAGACCATCAGGCCGGTGAGCACGGAGCCCAGCACGGCTTCGAGGAAGAGGTCATGGATCGCCCGTTCGACGATCGGGCTCTGGTCCATCTCGTAGGCGACCTTGATGTCCGCCGGGACGGCGTTCTGGAAGGTGCCGAGGTTGGCCTTGACGATGCTCGCCACGGCCAGGGTCGAGGCGTCGGAGCGCTTGGTGACGGGGATGTAGACGGTCCTGCGTCCGTCCACGAGGGCGTAGCTGGTCACGGCGTCCGCCCCGTCCACGACCTGGGCGACGTCGCGGATGAGCACGGGCGGATGCTGGCCGGAACGCACGGGGACGTTCTCAAGGTCCTTGATGTTCCTCACCGTGGCGTTGACGGGGACGAGCAGGTTCTGGTCCCCGAGGACGAGGTTGCCCGCGGGCAGGATGGCGTTGGCGCCGGCCAGGGCGACGGCGACTTCCTCGGGCGCGATGCCGGTGCTCCGCAGGCGGTCAGGGTTGAGGTTGACGAGGATGGAGCGGGCGCTGCCGCCGAAGGGCGGGGGCGCGGAGACGCCCGGCAGGGTGGCGAAGAGCGGGCGGACGGTGTTCAGCGCGGCGTCCTGGAGCTGGGCGACGGAGCGCGTCTCGCTCGAGAACACGAGCTGGCCGATCGGCACGCTGCCGGCGTCGAACCGCATGACGAACGGAGGCACGGTGCCGGGCGGCATCATGGCGCGCGAACGGTTCACGTAGCCGATGGTCTCGCTCATGGCCTGCGACATGTCCGTCCCCGGGTGGAACTGAAGCTTCATCACGGCCGCGCCCTGGATGTTCTTCGATTCGACGTGCTCGATGCCGGTGATGTACAGGAAGTGGTATTCGTAGTAGAACGTGAGGAAGCCTTCCATCTGCGCGGCGTCCATGCCGCCGAACGGCTGGGCGACGTAGATCGTCGGCACGTTCAGGGGCGGGAACACGTCCTTGGCCATGCGGTTCAGGCCGAAGAGGGCGGCCAGGACCAGGGCGAAGACCGAGACGACCAAGGTGACCGGCCGACGAAGGACCAAGGAAAGGAGGCTCATGCAAAGGGTGACTAAAGAACCTGACTTTAACCCAAAGGTTTCAACCTCTAACCCCTATTATTTGTTACAAAACCTTGTCAGGCCTTGAACGGCGGGGTCTCGCTCCGCCTCGCGCGGCGAGGATGCGCCTGACCCCGTCTGCGCCGCCACGGGGTAAACGGTCTGTTCGCGACCTTCGGGCGCGCGTTATTTCGCGTACGCTTCCCTCGCCGCCTTCTGGAACTCGCGCCGGATTTCGCTTCCGTCGGAATTCTTGAGGTCGGTGCGCTGGATCAGCAGGACGTAGGCGCGCTTCTTCACCGGGTCGATCCAGGCCTGCGTGCCGAACGCGCCGCCATGGCCGTAGGTGCCAGGGCTGAGGCTTTCGGTCACTTCCTGCGGCTCGCCGACGAGGTGGAAGCCGAGACCCATGCGCATGCCCGGCGCGAAGCTGACGCCTTTGAGGTCGCCGAGCTGGTTCGCGGTCATCTGCCTGAGCGTCGCGGCCTTGAGATAGCGCTTGCCGTCCAGTTCGCCGTCGTTGAGCAGCATCTGGTAGAGCTGACCGAGGTCCCGTGCGCAGGAATAGAGTCCGCCGGCCGGGAAGGGCGTGCGCTTGGGGTCATGCAACGGCGTGCTGAACCGGGTGTTCTTCGCCTCCACGAGCGCGCTGCTGGCCTTGTCCTTGGCGTAAGGCTTCGCGAGCACGTCCAGATGGTCCGGCGTCGGCCAGAAGGTGGTATTCTCCATGCCCAGCGGGTCGAAGAGGCGCTCCTGCATGAAGTCGGCGTAGGGCTTGCCGCTGGCGACCTCGATGATGCGTCCGAGGAGGTTGATCCCGTTGTTGTTGTAGGTCCACTTGGCGCCGGGCTCGCTCACGAGCGGTTTGCCGGCATAACGGGCGCACATCTCGGCGAGCGGGACGGTGTCGATCGGCGCGCCGGGAGCCGTCACGGCCGAGGTATCGATGCCGCTGACGTGCGTGAGCAGGTCCTTGACGGTGACGAGGCGTTGCGGGGCGACGAGGCCCTGGGCGGTCTTGAGCTGGATGCCTTTGAAGGCCGGCACGTATTGCTCGAGCGGGTCGTCCAGCTTCACCTTGCCTTCCTCGACGAGCATCATGACGGCCATCGCGGTCATCGGCTTGGTCATCGAAGCGATCCAGAACATGGAGTCCTTGCCCATCGAGCGCTTGCCGGCGACGTCCGCCAGACCGAACGCTTCGATGGCGATCAGGCCGTCCGGACCCACCACCGCGGTGACGGCGCCCGTGATTTCGTCGCCGTCCACGAAGTGCTGCAACGCGAACGCGGTCACGGCGTTCTCGCTGTCGGGCATCGGCTTCTCCTTCTTGCAGCCGGACAGGAGGAGGAGGCCGAGGGCGAGGCTCAGGAGGCGCATGGGATGTTCATAACCGTGGCTGCCCGACGCCCAAGACAAAAAACCCGGTTATCACGACCATGTTTCGGTCTGGTGCGTCCGACGCGGCGGCTCTGCGTCGGAGAGCGCCGTTTGTGCGGACGAGGTTACGCCCCGCCCGCGGTCCGCCATCTCCGTCACTTTTGTCGCCAAGAGTTTGGAATCCATGGCTTGAGGCGGGCTTCCGCAGCCCGCTTTTTCATCCGCACGCCCATGCGCCACCTCACCCGCTCCCTCCTCCTCGCCGCCGCCGTAACGCCGCTCTTCGCCGCCAACTACGCCACGCCGTTCCTCGATACGACGGCGCCGACGTTTTCGAGCACCGTCTCGCTCGGAGGTCAGAACTACGTCAACCAGGGACTCGTCGGCGTCGGCGTCTTCGCGACCAACGTGATCGACGGCCGCGGCGACACCTTCGGCTCCTTCTCCTCCTTCAAGGTCGACCATAACACCTGGCGCCGGCACGCCAACGGCAGCTACTCGGGCACGCTCTTCGCCCTGCCGGACCGCGGTTACAACGTCGCGGGACTGATCGCCTATCCGGCGCGCATCCACCAGATGTCCCTCGCGTTCACTCCGGACTACACGGCCAACAACGTCCCCCAGTCCCAGCTCACCCTTTCCCTCCAGCGCACGATCACCATCACGGATTTCGCCGGACAGGTCACGACCGCCGTCGACCCCGTCGGTCCGACCAGCCTTCAGGGTTTCAACAACGTCGCCACCGCCGGCGGCCTGTTCTCCATCGACGGCGAAGGCCTCGCCCTCCGGGCCGACGGTTCCTTCTACGTCTCCGATGAGTATGGCGCCACGGTCTACCACGTGAGCCGTTCCGGCCAGATGCTCGGTCTGATCACGCCGCCGCAGGCCCTGCTCCCGCAGTTCTCCGTGCCGACCACGGGTTATCCCACCGCCAGCGCCGGCGTGCAGACCGGCGGCCGCCGCGACAACCAAGGCATGGAAGCCGTCGACCTTACGCCGGACGGCCGCCACCTGATGACCCTGCTCCAGAGCGCCACCCGCCAGGATAATCCCGCCGACACCAACCAAGGCCGTCTCTTCACCCGCTTGTCGGTCTACGACGTGAGCAATAATCCCACGCCCACCTCGCCGGTCGGCCATTATCTGGTCGAGCTGCCGACCTTAGATCGCGACGGCGTGGGGGGCTCGGCCGACCGGACGGCCGCCCAGTCCGAGATCGTCGCGCTTTCGCCGACCTCCTTCCTCGTCCTCAGCCGCGACGGCAATGGCAACGGTTCGGGCGACAACAGCCGCCCGCTGGTCTTCAAGACGGTCTCCTACGTCAACCTCGCCGGCGCCACCAACCTCGCCGGCACGCCTTACGCGACGAGCTACGCCCCCGCCGCGACGGGCTCCGCCGGTCCGGTCGCCGGCATCACCGCCGCCCAGGTCACGCCGTTCGTCAATTTGCTCAATCCGTCCCAGCTCGCGCGCTTCGGCATCGACATGAACGTCGGCGCCGAAGGCTCGGCCAACCCGGTCTCCGCCAACTCCCTCGGCGAGAAGTGGGAGGCCCTCTCGATCGTCCCCGTCCTCGATCCGTCCGCGCCCAACGATTACTTCCTGCTGGTCGGCAACGACAATGACTTCCTCGGCACGAGCGTGACCATGCTCGGCGGCGCGCCGGTCGACGCCACGGCCGGCCCCGCCGTCGCCGACAACCCGAACCGCATCCTGGTCTATCGCGTGACCCTGCCGGGCTATGTGGATCCCGGTCTGGTGATCTCGGCCGTTAACCGCGCTCCCGGCATGGTGTCGAACACGCTCCAGTCCACCAAAGGCATGGCTTCCAGCTTCGGCACGATCCTGAAGAGCCGCCTGACCAACGGCCTGCGCCTGTCCGCCCCCGGCAAGGTCGCCGGTCTCGACGTCCAGACCGGCGAGCCCCTGGCCGACCTGTGCGCCAACGATCTCGGCGCCCTCCATTCGGTCCACGGCGGTCTGCGCTGGTGGTTCGATGGCGCCGTGCGCAACATCAATGAAGGCGCCAACGCTGCCGGCCAGTCGCTCGATTCCCGCGCCTCCGCCGGCGCGATCGGCCTGGAGTGGCAGGTCGCCGACGGGCTCTTCCTCGGCCTGGGCGTCGGCCTGCAGGACGGCCGCTCCGACGGCTCCGACGGCGCCCGCGTCGGCTACCGGGGCAAGAGCCTGACGTCTTATCTGATCGCCCGCGGCGACGTCGTCTTCGGCAGCCTCACCGTGACCGCCGGTCGTCAGGATTTCGATTCGATCCAGTCCGCGGGCCCCTATGGTTCGACGCCTTTCGGTTCCACCGAAGGCCGCAGCTTGTCCGCCGAACTCGTGGTCGGCGCCACGGTCGCGGAATACGACGGCTGGGCGGTCATGCCCATCGTCGGCCTGTCCCGCACCAACTCCAAGCTCGACGGCTATGCCGAGGCCGGTGTCGGCGGCATCACCTACGGCGACCAGCGCCTGAGCTCCAACATGGCCTCGGCTTCGGTCGAGCTGGCCAAGGCCTTCGGCGTGGAAGGCGGCAGTCTGACGCCCTTCGTCCGCGTCGGCTTCGATCATGATTTCGGCGGTGAGGACGCCCAGGGCGGCGTCTCCGTCCTGACCAACGGCGGCGCCGTCGGGGTGGCCATGACCCTCCCTAATCCGGACCGCGACTATGCCGTCGGCATGCTGGGCCTGCGCTGGCAGGCGGGCGATTTCAACGCGCAACTGAGCTACGAGCACCGCTCGGGAGACAGCGGTTATTCCGAAAATCGTTTCAACCTCAGCCTCTCCTCCTCGTTTTGATCGGTGTTGGTTTCATAGCACATAGCCTCGGCTGAATTGAGCCGGAAGGGTCGCCTGGGCAGGCGGCCCTTTTTTATGGGCGTGGTGGCCGCGTCGCCGCCCCCGCTGTCGCCAGGCAGGGTCGGGACCGCGTCACGACATCGTATGGAGGACTGTGTTGAGGGCTGAATAGAGGGCTGAATGGATAAGCCGCTACCGTAACTCAAAGGGAAACCGGAGACCGGAATGTTACCTGCGGCCTTTGGCAGGGATGACCGGCCCGGTCATCCGCATGCGCGCGGGCCGCACGCCCCTACCTTGAATGCCCCGCCAATTATCCGGTTTCCCTGTGGTGCCCCCTTTGATGGCTGCCTCTCCCTATGCTCAATACTCCCTGCTCGATGCTCTCGGATTCACTTTTGCACCTTTGCACAGGAGCTCCGCTCCGATTTGCACCTTTGCACTGCGTCTCTCTGATCCACCCAGCCTCTGAGCCTCCGTGCCTCTCGTGCGTTCCTCCAGCCCTCGTACCGGTCTCCATGTCCCCATGTCACCATGCCCACGTGCCCCTAACTAACAGTATCTCTTCCTTTGGTTTCATCATACTCCCCGCTCCATTTAGCGATGACGAGCGTGGCGACGGTATTGCCGATGAAATTGGTGATGGCTCGGGCTTCCGACATGAACCGATCGACGCCGATGATCAGGGCGATGCCGGCGACGGGGATGCTGCCGGTGGTGGCGAGCGTGGCGGCGAGGGTGATGAATCCGCTGCCGGTCACGCCCGCCGCTCCCTTGGAGGTCAGTAAGAGCACGGCCAGCAGGCTCAGCTGCTGCGTGAGCGTCAGGGGGGTGTCCGTGGCCTGCGCGATGAACAGCGCCGCCATGGTCAGATAGACGCACGTGCCGTCCAGGTTGAAGGAATAGCCGGCGGGCACGACGATGCCGACCACGGGCCGGGCGACCCCGGCTTTCTCCATCTTGTCCATGAGGCCGGGGAGGGCGGTCTCCGAGGACGATGTCCCGGCGACGATCAGGAGTTCTTCCTTCACGTAGCGGAGCGTGCGGAGGAGGCTGAACCCGCTCAGGCGCATGATCGCGCCGAGCACGATGAAGATGAACAGCCCGCAGGTGAGGTAGACGCACAGCATGAGCTGGCCGAGGTTCACCATCGCGCCGATGCCGTACCTGCCGATGGTGAAGGCCATGGCGCCCGCGGCGGCGATGGGCGCGAGCTTGCAGACGAACGAGACCATGCCGAAGAACACGCGCGCGATCTCGTGCAGGAGATTGACGACGGGCCGCCCATGGTCGCCCAGCCGGCTTAAGGCGAAGCCGAAGAGCAGGGCGAGCAGGAGGACCTGCAGGACGTCCCCCTCCGCGAAGGCGCTGACGAAGGTCTTCGGAATGAGGTGGAGCAGGATGTCGACCCAGGTCTGGCCCTGCGCCGCCTGGGTGAAGCCCGCGGTGGCCTTGGGGTCCAAGGTCGCGGGGTCCGCGTGGATGCCCGCGCCCGGGGTGAAGAGGTTCGCGACGACGAGTCCGATCACCAGCGCGAGCGTGGTGACGATCTCGAAATAGACGAAGGCCCGCAGGCCGACCTTGCCGGCTTTCTTGAGGTCGCCCATGCCCGCCAGCCCGACCACGACGGTGGTGAAGATGATCGGCCCGATCAGCATCTTGATCAGGTTCACGAACGCATCGCCGAGGGGCTTCAGCTGCGCGCCGAATTCCGGCCGGACGTAACCGATGATCCCGCCGAGGATGATGCCGATCAGCACCTGCACGTAAAGATGACGGAGGACACGCATGGGGGTGACGGCAGGATGCGGGATGAATGATGAGGGATAAAGGATGAAAGAACCGGGACCGTAGCCTGGTTTATCCGCTCAAAGGGAAACCGGAGACCGGGATGTTTGCAGCGGGCATGGTTCATTCTCAGGTCCCAGGTCTCGGCCATCAGGTATCAGGTTCGGGTGTTCGGCACCAGGTGCTGGTTCAGGACCCGCACCCGTACCCGAACCTGAAGACCCGTACCAGATAGCCGGTCACCTGAGACCCGAGACCCGAAGATGTATGTCCCCAGCCAATTATCCGGTCTCCCTATGGTGCCCCCTTTGAGTCCTGCCTCTCCCCATACTCGATACTCCAAACTCCATACTCTCATATCGTCTGATCCACCGAGCTTCCGGCCATCTCGTACGTTCCTCTCGGCCCTCGTGTCCTCGGTGCGTAGCCCTGGTCCTCTTGTCACCGTGCCCGCTCGTCCCCTCGCGCAGGCGCTACTTCTGCGCCGGCGTTCCGAAAAGCCCGCCCCTCTGCATCGTCACGATCTTGAAATCTCCGCCGGAAGCCGCGACGCAGCGCCGGTAGATCTCCTGGGGTTCCCGCGAGGTCGAGTAAAGGTAGAGCCGGGGAGCCTTGCGGTCCTGCGCGGTCGCGAACGTCCGGATCCAGCGGGCCTCCCAGGCTTTCTCGGCCTCGGTCCGCAGGTCGGTCGGCGGGCGGAGGTCGGCGTCGAAGACGATGGTGGGCTTCACCTCGCCGACGGTGCGCCACTGGATGACGCCGTCCTCGAAGTCCGAGAAGACGACGATGGCGTCATACTGCCTCTGGTTGAGCATGCCTTCGATCCAGGCCCCGACGCCGCCGATGCGGAACAGGGCGTCCTTGCTGCCGAACATGTTCCGGCCTGCGGGGCTCAGCTTGGCCGGGTCCGTCGCCGGCGAATCCCGCTTGCCGCCGCGCCGGTCCATGTAGATCTGGTCCACGGTCGGGACGGCGAGTTTCTGGTTCGGCCGGGCGCCGAGGACCTCGCCGTCCTGGATGAAGTTGAAGACGCCGAAATAGCGGTAGACGTCGGCGCTGGGGAACTGGTCCTTGATCTGCTTTTCGACCGCGGCGAAATACGGGTTCATCGACGGCGAGCTGTCGAAATAGACGGCGATGTTCGCGCCGGAGATCTTCATGCCCATGACGGCCCGGCCGGTGAAGTTCTTGCCGCCCTTGCCCAGCCC
>Ga0208048_1001371_pt1 | contig 12636 bp, 10 predicted proteins | sample Malawi_45m_30L_FD_184163 | JGI IMG/M metagenome (GOLD analysis project Ga0208048, IMG submission 184163) | Freshwater microbial communities from Lake Malawi, Central Region, Malawi to study Microbial Dark Matter (Phase II) - Malawi_45m_30L... | ecosystem: Environmental > Aquatic > Freshwater >...
CTCATGAGGAAGCGCTTTGGCGAAAGCGCGGGAATTTAGCACCCCCCCCGTCCCCAGCCAAGCCGAGCCTCGCTCCCCCGATCCCTTGGTTACGTTGGTTCCTTATGTTCGAATCCCTACGCCTGCTTCGGCTCGTTGCCGTCGTCTTCGCGCTACCTCAAAGCCATGCTCCACGAGTATTTTGATGACCTCCCTGCCCTTAAGTTTGCGCAGTTTCGGCATCAGACCGCGACACGCTGCACGCCAATGAAGTCAGAAGTCTCCAGATCGGCGTCCTGAGCCTCGAGACAAAGTTCGATCGCTTCGCGGATGCGCTTGGTCAGCTGGTCCAGCGTGCGCGCCTGCGTGTGGCATCCTCGCAACGCCGGCACCGAGGCGACGTAATAGCCTTCCGAGTCACATTCGATCACCACATTGAATTCGCGAACTTTACGGCCCTTGGACATGGCTAATATCTACGCCCAGCGGGCCAGCTTCGCACGCCAGCCAGCGAACCCCATCCCTGCCATCGGTGCAATCGGTGGTTAGGAGGTCGCTGCTTAGCTCCCCAGATGAGCGTTGCGCGTTGAGGGAGGAGCGAACAGGGGATCCGCTCGGTTCACAACTAGCTACGCGCCACACGCCACTCGTCACAGACCGCTGGCGAAGCGCGGGCTTACGCCCGCTTTGCCAAGCGGTCGCGCATCGGCGGCGTAAATCCGAGAATCTTCTTCGCATCCTTGATCAGACGCTTGCGCGAGGGCCAGAGCATCAGACCGAGCAATCCGGCCGCCGCGAGGTAGGTCGAGGGCTCGGGGATCGCCGTGATGGTGAAGGAACCGCCGCCATTGTCGGTGATGAAGCTGTTGATGTAGCTCCCGCCGAAGCTGAAGTAACTTCCGATGTTCGATCCGTCTGCCTGGAACAGCGCGTTGCTGAAGGTGAAGGAAGTGTCCGGCAGGAAGTTGTTGATGGCGAGCAAGGCGCTCGGGGCCGCGTTCTCCTCATACGTGCCGAAGTTCAGGTTGCCCGTGCCGCCGCCACCGAAGTCCAGGGTCGAATTGGACAAGAGGTTGAGCGAGCCGAAGACTTCGCTCACGCCGCTGCCGCGCGTCATCGTGCCCCCGGAGAGGGTGATCGCCGCGCTGTTGTTGATCTGGTTGCTCGAGGCGATGAGCAAGGTCGCGCCGCTGGCCACCGAGATGGAGGCGGTCGAGCCCAAGGCTTGGCCGGTCGTGTTGTTCAGCACGAGCGTTCCGGCGCTCACCGTGGTCGCATTGGTGTAGGTGCTGGCGCCGCTCAGGGTGAGTGAACCTGCTCCCGACTTGGTCATCGTGCCGCTGCCCGAGATGGCGCCGGAATAGGACGAGCTGTCCGAGCGATTGAAGACCAGGCTAGCATTGTTCGTGATCGGACCAGTCATCGAACCGCTCGTGCCACCGGCACCGACGCGGAGCACACCTTCGTTGATCGTCGTGCCGCCGCTGTAGGTGTTCTCTCCGCTCAGGATCACATCGCCAAGCCCGGTCTTAGTCACCGAACCGCCGCCGGAGATTCCGCCGGAGAAGGTCGCCGTGCCGCCGCTGGCCGCGGTCAAAGTCGCATCGTTGTTGTTGGTGATGGTGCCGCTGAAGGTCGCGCTGCCCGCCTCATCGATACCGAGGGTTCCGGATCCGCTGCCCGTGGCTTGGAAGAAGGCACCGCCCAGGGATAGGCCGTTGGTGCCCGCACCCGGGGAGAAGAACCCGTAGCCGCCGGTGGTTGTCTGGCCCGAAGCGTAGAACCGGAAGGTCACAGTGGTGTTCGTCGCCAGATTTTGCAGGGCCGCGATCCCGGAGAGATCGAGCTGCGGCATGGCGACGTTTTGGCCTGTGATGTTAAAGGGCGAGCTGATCAGATTGAAGTCAGAGCCGTTCGTGCTCCAAGCGAACTGGTTGGTCACACCAGGGCTGGCGACAAAGGTGCTCGTTCCGTTGAAACGCGCATCGAGGGTGCGCAGCGTCATGTTGGTGCTGCCGCTCGCGACCTTCCACTCGAAGTAGTCGGTGTTGTTTGTAGCGATGCCGTTGTTTTGGAAGCCGGTGGTGCGGAATGAGTTGTTGGCCGTGCTTGCGGCAGCCCCCGAGCCACGCGTCAGCAGGTTGAGTGCGACACCGGTGGCCAAGGACGAGTTGGTGAAGGTGGAGCCCAAGGTGGCATTGTTGCTGAACCCGGTGAAATCCCACGACTGCAGTGCGGTGGTGGAGCCAAACCCGCTCGCAACTCCGATCGTGAAGTTGTTGGCCAGTGTCACTCCGTTGCCGGCAAAAGTGCTGCCATTGGTGATGGCGACCGCGCCGGTGCCGAGCGCACCGGACGTGGTGGCGAGGAGTGCGCCGGAATTCACCGCGACCGCGCCGGAGAAGGTCGACGTGTTGTCGGCCGACAAAATTGCCGTGCCGACGCCGCTCTTGGTCATGGCGCCCGATCCGCCGATGCCGGTGGAAATTGTTCCGCCCTGCAGAGTATAGCTCGAACCGGTGAGCACACCGCTGCCGCCGACTGTGCCGCCGCTTACCGTAACGACACCAACTGAATCGTTGCCGTTCATATTGAGCGCGCCGCTGCTCACGTTGACGGCGGATGTGTTGCCGATGAGGTCCGCAGCGCCAAGGTTCACTGAGCCGCCGCTCACGGTCACGTTACCCGTGATGTTCGTATTGAGGTTCGCCGTGCCGCCGCTGGCGGTAAGCGACGAGGAAAGAGAACCGTTGAGGTTCGCCGTGCCGCTGCTCACCGTGACCGCGCCGCCCACGGTTCCATTGATTGTGGTGGCGCCATTACTGATGCCCACCGTGCTGTTGCCGATGTTGGCGTTGACCGTTCCCGCTTGGAGGTTCAGGCCGCCCGTTGCGGTGAGCGAGTTGGCACCCGTGCCATTGACTGATCCGCCGGTCATGTTGAAGGTGCCGACGCCGTCGATGAAGGTGCCCATGTCGAGCACACCGCTGGAGAGGTTGACCACCGTGGCGTTGTCGATGCGGCCGTTGGCCCCCAAGGCGAGCGTGCCGCCGGCAATGTTCAGAGTGGTGGCAGCAAGGGAGCCGTTCAGCGTGACGCTTCCATTGGTCACGAAGGCGGTGCCCGCGCCGAGGGTTGTGTTGGTCGCTACCGTGCCACCGTCGAGGTTGTAGGTCGTTGCAGTCAGGGAGCCGTTCGTGATCGTGCCGGCAACCTGATTGTAAATGCTAATCGCGTCGCTGAATCCACCGAGATCCAGGGCGCCGCCACCGACCGTCACCGTGCTGTTTTCGCTGATGCGGTTAGCCGAGCCCAAGGTCAGCGCGCCTCCGTTGGTGATGTTCACGCTGGCGCCATTGGTGATTGTGCCGGAGAGCGAGACCTCGCCATAGACTTGCACCGTGCCGCCGTTGAGGCCCGCGCCCATCGTGCCTGCAGTCAGGTTGTAAGTCGTGGCCGCGAGAGATCCATTGGTGATCGTCCCGGCGATTTGGTTGTAAGTGCTGATTGTGTCGCTGAATCCACCGAGATCCAGGGTGCCGCCATTGACCGTCACCGAGTTGTTGTCGCCGAGGCGGTCGTTGGCCGCGTAGGTCAGCGTGCCGCTGTTTATGTTCATGCTGGCGCCGTTAGTGATCGTGCCGGAGAGCAAGACATTGCCGCCGACATTCACTGCACCGCCGTTAAGACCCGCGCCCATCGTGCCGCCGGTCAGGCTGTAAGTGTTGGCCGCGAGCGAACCGTTGGTGATCGTGCCCGCCACTTGGCTGTAAGTGCTGATCGCGTCGCTGAAGCCACCGAGGTTCAGCGTGCCGCTGTTGAGCGAAACCGTGCCATTGGCTAACACGTCACTTGCCCCGAGACGCAGCGTTCCGCCAGCGACGGTGATCGTGGTTGTGGCTTGAGTGCCATTGACCAGCACCGTGCCATCGTTGACCGCGAGTAATCCGCTAAAGCTATTGTTGCCGCCCAGCGTAGCAGATCCGGAGCCGAACTTGGTAAGACCTCCAGAGCCGGACACGATACCGCCGAGCGTAACGTTCGAGGCGCCGTCCACGAAGAGCGCATAGCTGTTGTTGTCGAGCGCGCCGCCGAAAACGAGATCTCCGCTCGACGCGTCGAAGATTTGTGTTCCGCCGAGCGTGATATCCAAGTCTACCGTCTGCACATCCGTCGATTCGTTCACGACACCATAAAGCCCGACCGTAAGCGGATCACCATCGACAGTGTAGGCTCCCGCGCCAGAAAGGAACGTCAGGCCATCGATCGCCGTGGCGACGTCATTGGTGCTGAGCCCACCTTCGCCGCTGTAGTAGATCTTGGCCCCTGTTGCGGGTGGCACCGAGTTGTTGGTCCAGTTTCCGCTGGTATTCCAATTGCCGGAGCCAGCGTCCCATTCGAAATCATCACCGACCGGCGGGGCGGTGTAGACCAGCAGAAGCGAGGTTGAGTTCGTGTTGATGCTGAAGGTTCCGCTGAAGAGATTGGCAAAACCACCCGTGCCATTTGTCGCCTCAGTATTAATGGCAAATGCATCGGCCGCGAACCCTGTGATGCTCCCGAACGTGCCAAGAGTCCAACTGTAGTTATTCGCCCCGTTAAAGTTGTTGGCCGGGCCGTTGGTGTCCGGACCGGTTCCCGAAAGCGTCCAGAGGTTGATGTTAAATTTGTTGCCCGAGGTTGCGTTGATCGTGAACGCGCCGGTCGAAACAAAGGTGTCATAGCCGGTTCCGGCCGCACCGTCGGCATCGAGCAGCTGCCAGTTATAATTGCCAGCGCCCTCCCAAACGAGGCTTGTGTAGGTTTGCGTGCCGGGGCTGTTGCCCGGATTCATCGTGCCGCCGCTATTGATCGTGGTGGCTCCGACCGAGCCGCTGCCGGCCAGCGTGCCACCGCTGTTCACTGCCACCGCCGTGCTCGTGTTCGTTCCGTTGTAAACCAGCGTGCCGCCATTGATCGTCGTCGCGCCGGTGTAAGAGCTGTTTTGCGTGAAAGTGACCGTGCCATTGCCGCTCTTGGTCACCGTGCCACCCGCGCCGCTGATCACACCGCCGTAGGTTCCGTTCGTTGTCTGGCTGAAGGTCAGTGCTGCAGTATTGACGATATTGCCCTGCAAGCTGCGCGTGTCCCCGACCAAGCGGCCATCGCTCACCGTGGTGCCACCACCGTAAGTATTCGCTCCGCTTAGTGTCACAGTGCCTGAGCCGCTCTTCGACAGGCCTCCCCCACCGTTGATCGCTCCGCTGAAGGTGGAGTTGCTTGAACCGCTCACTGTCAGGGTGTTTCCGCCATTGGCGATATCTCCGGCGAACGTGAGATTTCCCGCCGACGCGTCGAACGTCTGCGCCGCACCCAGTGTGATTGCGTTGGAAAAAGTCTGCGCATTCGCGCTCAGGTTGGTGATGCCGTTCGAAACAGTCAGCGCATTGCCCGAGATGGCGAATGTTCCCGCGGTGTTGCTGAAAACAATGGCGTTAGCCAAGAGCGAGGAGACATCGTTGGTCGTGTTGGTTTGCGTGGTGCCGCCGAAGAGCAGCGAATCGCCGTTCAGCGGCGTGTTATTGCCGTTCCAGTTGGCTTGGTTGGCATTGGTCGCATCGTAGGCCGCCCAGCTTCCGTTGCCACGGCCGCCGTCCCATGTGAGGACGGACGCGGAGCGCAGAGTCGTGGTGCCCGAGAGGAAGGGGTTGGCCGCCGTATTGGTGGAGTTGAAGCGGAAGGTGCCGTTTGCGCCACCTGCATTCCATCCGGCGAGACGGAAAACAACGCTTGTCGTGATGTTTGTGAGTGTGGAATTGCTGAAATTGAGAGTGCCAACACTCGAAGGAACGGTGGTGCTACCGATTGCCGTGGCAAATGAGTCGAGAGAGGTAGCCAGAGCAACGTTTGTTGCGCCGGTGCCTGAGCGGAGAAGGGCTGCCGCGAAGTTGGAAATGCTGAAGCTGTAGTTGGCCTGCGCGCTGATCGTAAAAGTGTAAAAGTCACCGTTGGCGATCGCGTTGGCAAAGCTGGTCTGGTTCCAGTTGGTGGACGAAAAGCTGTTTGTTGCGCCTGTGCCGCCGATTCCCGATCCGCGCGTGATGGCGGAAGCGGTAATGCCAGTCGCTACAGTATTGGTAGTTGGTGCCTGAGAAGGAACAGGCGAACTCGATAGGCCATTCACCCCCCAAGTCACCAAGTTGGATTGCGCAGCCAATCTTGGCGAGATGAGGAGCAGTGCGAGAGCGAAGAGCGCGGCAATGCGGTGGAGCGGGGTTTTTGTTTTCATGGGATCAAGCGCGGAGCGCAGTTGGCGGTTGGCAGTTTGCAGTTGGCAGTCGTCAGTTAACGGAGGTCAGAGGAAGGAAGTTGGCAGGAAGGAGAAGTTGGCAGTCGTCGGTTTTCAGTTGGCAGGGTTGGGAAGTCGGAGGTCGGATGTAAAAGACAGCACGTTTTGTGCCGAAAATTGCCGCGGGCGGATATTTCCGCGGAGCGCCCGAACTGCAGCGCCCGCACCACGTGAATTGTTGGTGAAAGCTTCGGTCATGACGCAGCCAATTGTGGCGACCTCACCCCGCGCAAACAACGCGTTTAATGTGAAACTTTCGTAACAGTCCGAGACATTCCTCGCGACTACGCCGCTCCCCTCGACCGCGTGAAGGAATCCTTGCGGCCGCTCGCTGTTAGCGATGGCATATTCTGGGGTCATTGCTCAGGGGGAGAGCTGTCTGGGGTGGACTACCAAAACTACAGCCCGACTCAGCCGCTCGCAACAGATTTTTTCCCACTTAAGTCCTAGTTGTGAATAACTTAAAATACGAGAAGCCACCCGCAAATCGGGAGGATTTTGAACATATCACCGGAGCGCAAGGGCGCTCGGGGAAGATCCCGCCTCAGCGGGACCCGAAGGGCGACATGAGCGGCGCGAAGGAGTCAACATAACGAAGGAAACTAAGTCGGGCGGAGAGACCAGCGATCAGAGGCCGGAGGTCGGATTTTTTAGCCACGGATCTTCGCGGATAGCAGAGGATAGAGCGGGGCGCGCGGACACGCGCCCCGCCCAAAGTTTCAGTCCGGAGACCGTGTTTGCGCCGTGTCAGCGGCGCGAACACCATCTTCTGTCGTCTTCTTCCATCCGTGGCTAAATCTTTCCTTCCTGCCGGTTTCGCCTTCCCGCCGTGGCGGGCAATCCTAAGATTCCCGCCAACGCATGATTGTTTCCTTTGGCGACGATGACACAGAGGAACTCTTCAGGGAGGAGTCGAACCGGCGCTTTGCGCAGATCGCCCGCGTTGCCCTGCGCAAGCTGATCTCCGGCCTCTGGCCGCAAACGTTGTGCCGCATGCCTTATGCCGTTTGCCTCGGCCACCCATAACGCCATAGGATATAAGTATGAAAACACCGATCACTCCCGGAGAAATTCTGCTCGAAGACTACCTCGAGCCGACGGGCATTTGGTCGCCCCGGCGACCCATCTTCGCTGCGCTTCGGTATCAGTTGGTTGCCGCGGCAACCTATCTCCGCTGCGCTTCGGTTCGCAGAACGCGCTGGGCCGGGCCTTGGGCGTGAGCCCGCGCAGCATCAACGAAATCGTGCTCGGGCGTCGTGCCATCACGCCGGAAATGTCGCTCAAGCTGGGCAAGTTTTTTAAACAAAGCCCGCAGTTCTGGTTCAACATCCAGACCAACTGCGACTTCCGCCGCATCATGAAGCAGGCCAGCCGAATCACCACCAAAGTGAAAAGCGACTTCACCAAGCTCGCCGCTTGAACCGAACCGGAGGGCGCGCGGAGGGAAAGGATGAAGTTGGAAGGGGGCACGCGGGGCGTGCTGTGGCGGGTTGCGGGTCACTGGTGGCGGGTCACGGCGGTGAATATGACACAGGAAGATCGCGCACAATATCCGCAGATTCCGTGGGCGCAGATCGTCGGCTTGCGCCACCGCATCGTGCACGACGACTTCGGCATCGACACGGAACTGATCTGGGAAATCGCTTCCAAAGATGCGCCCGAGTTAGCTGCGCTGCTCGAGGGCAAAAGGTCTTAGCCACAGTCGAGCAGAGCCGGACGCAGCTAAACCATCTCCGGGGCGAGTGTCGGTTGTTCGATGGCCAACTCCACTTGGACGGGTTCGGTGTGGCGGCGCCACATGGTGATGCGGCCTGCGCCGTCTTCGATCAGGGCGGTGCAGCTTTCGACCCAGTCGCCGGAGTTGTAGTAGGAAATCTTTCCGATTTGCCGGATGGCCGGGGTGTGGATGTGTCCGCAGAGCACGGCCTGCGCGCCGTGGTCCGCGGCATAGCGGCCGATCGCTTCCTCGAAATGGCCGATGAAGTTGACCGCGTTTTTGACCCGCGATTTCACGTAGGCGCTGAGCGACCAGGGCGCCAGGCCGAGGAGGTGCCGCACCCAATGCACGGGGCGGTTGAGTTGCAGGAGCAGCTGGTAGCCGATGTCGCCGACGTGGGCGAGCCAGCCCATGTTTTGCACCACGGTGTCGAGCTCGTGTCCGTGCATGACGAGAATCCGGCGGCCGTCGGCCGTGGTGTGGACGGCCTGCGGGACGATTTCCACATTGCCGAATTCGCCGGGGAATTCGGCGACGAATTCGTCGTGGTTGCCCGGGATGTAGACCAGCCGCGTGCCTTTGCGCGCTTTGCGCAGGAGTTTCTGGATGACGTCGTTGTGCGATTGCGGCCAATAGCGGCGGCGGCGCAACGACCAGATGTCGAGCAGATCGCCGACGAGATACAGCGTCTCGAATTCGTGGTCGCGCAGGAACTCGAGCAACGCGGCGGCCTGGCTGCCCCGCGTGCCGAGATGCACGTCGGAAATCCATCCGGCCCGATGCGTCATCATATCCGCTCATGTCACAGAACGCGCTGCGGGTGAAGCGCGGGCCGTGTGACAGTTTCGCCACACAAGGCCGCGGCGTGTGACAGTCTTTTTACAATCCATGCGTTGCGCAACGCGCGCAGAGCGGTTGCAATCACGCCGATGAAACGCGCCGCGAAAGCTTGGTTGGAGCGGATCCTGGCGGCCTTCGCGTGTCGCCCCGCGCCGCGCGGCGAACGCACGCGCGCGGTGAAGCGGCGGGGTCTCACCCGGATCATGTATGCACCTTGAGCCGAAGCAGAACGGGGCGGCATGGCGCCGCGCAGGAAATGGCACGTCTCATGCTGAAAATGAGGACATGGACACCATGCTCATGACCGCGGAACCGCCGTCCAAATCGCAAGCGATCGCATCGGCCATCGAGGCCCTGCCCTCGCGCATCCGCGACATCGCGATCATGCGCGGGCTCGGCTACAAGCACCACGAGATCGCACGGCACATGGGGATGACGCCGCAGGCGGTGTCGATCATGCTGCAGAGGCACCGCGCCAAAATCAAAGAGCTCGGCGTGCGCACGGAGCATTGGGAACTCTCCACGCGGGCGGCCAATGTGCTCGGACGCCTGCGCGTCACCACACGCGAAGAGGCGCGGGCCAAAAATGTCGCGGGCAAGTTGCGCGGACAACGCAATTGCGGGGAGAAGACGATCCGCGAGATCGAACGCTGGCTGGCCGAAGAGACGGACGGCTGAGGTCGTTGAGACACGAGACGCGCCTGACCTTGCGTCATTCGAGCGCAACAGGCCTGTTCCCGCCGGACGGGATCAGCCCGTCCGTGCGGGTGGTGCAGAGGGTGAAACGAAGACGCGCTAAGCGGCGGGGCGGTCGAGTTGGACGAAGGCTTCGCGACGCTGCCACTCGCGGCGCAGTTTGCGCAGGGCGGCATCCTGAATCTGGCGCACGCGCTCGCGGGTGCAGCCGAACTCCGCACTCACTTGCTCGAGGGTGCACGCTTCCTCGCCGCCCAGACCGTAACGGCGCTCGATGATGCGCCGCTCGCGCGCGGAAAGGACGCGGAGCAGGTGCACGGTCTGCGCGCAGCTCTCGCTGTCGAACATCGCTTCGTCGGCCGCGGGTACGGTTTCGTCGCACAGGCCGGCCGCGAGCGAAAAGCCCTCCTCGCCGCCGATCTGCTCGTCGAGGGACGCATTACTGCGCGCGGCGGCCTCCCAGCGCTCGACCGCATCGACTGGCATGCCCAGTTCCTCGGCCAACTCGGACGCCTCGGGGTCACGTCCGAGCTCCGAGGACATCATAGCCGCGACGCGGCGCAATTTGCCGATCTTCGACAAGGCCTGCGCGGGCAGGCGCACGACGCGCGATTGGGTGCAAAGGCAGCGGTGCACGGCCTCGCGGATCCACCACGAGGCGTAGGTGCTGAACTTGGCGCCGGTGCCCGGACGGAATCGATCGACCGCTTTGATCAATCCCACATTGCCTTCGGAAACAAGGTCGGCCAAGGGCACGCCGCGGTTGGCGAAGTCGGCGGCGATTTTCACGACGAGCCGGAGGTTGGCTTTGATCATGCGGTCGCGCGCTTTGCCATCGCCGCACTGCACGAGGCGGGCGAGCGACAACTCTTCCTCCGCACCGAGGAGCGGTTCGCGTCCGATCTCGTCGAGGTATTGCTCGAGCATGTTTGGGGAGTCTTGTTTTGCGCGGACGGCGTTTGCGCCCCGTCCGCAGTGCAACCGGTAGCACGTGCCGACGGTCCGCGCCACCGATGCATTGTCACGTTTTCGTGACAAAGCGCGGTCGCGCGGAATCAGTAGTAGAGCGGCACGCGGATGCGCCGCGAACGCCGCCGGAAAAACCAGCGGCCGAAAATTTTGTCAAGTAGTTGCCGCATCACGACAACCCGCGGAGCAATTTGCGTGCCATGAATGCGGCGCGGCGCGCCGGGATCAACCGAAGCGACCCGTGACGTAGTCTTCGGTGCGTTTTTCGCGGGGCTTGGTAAAAATCTGCTTCGTGCGGTCGAACTCAACGAGATTCCCCAAGTAGAAAAAGCCGCAGAAGTCGGAGCAGCGGGTGGCCTGCTGCATGTTGTGGGTGACGATGACGATGGTGAATTCTTTCTTCAGGTCGTTGATCAGTTCCTCGATGCGCATGGTGGCGATGGGATCAAGGGCCGAGCAGGGTTCGTCCATGAGCAGGACTTTCGGGCGGTTGGCGATGGCGCGGGCGATGCAGAGGCGCTGCATTTGTCCGCCGGAAAGCCCGAGCGCGCTCTCGTGCAGACGGTCTTTCACTTCGTCCCACAAGGCGGCGCCGCGCAGGCTGCGCTCGACCGTTTCGTCGAGCACGGCGCGTTGGCGCGTTCCGGCGATGCGCAGGCTGTAGACCACGTTTTCGTAGATGGATTTGGCGAAGGGATTCGACTTTTGGAAGACCATGCCGACGAGACGGCGCAGGGCGATGACTTCGACCGACGGATCCCAGATGCTGCGGCCGGCGAGCTTGATGTCGCCGGTGTGGCTGACGCCGTCGATCAGCTCGTTCATGCGGTTGAAATTGCGCAGCAGCGTGGTCTTGCCGCAGCCGGACGGTCCGATGAACGCGGTGACCTGGCGCTCGGGGATATCGAGGGTGATGTCTTCGAGCGCCTGTTTTTTGCCGTAGAAGAAATTGAAGTCGCGCACCGTGATGATGTCGGGGCGTCCGGGAAGCTGCGGGACATCGAGAATGTCCTCGGCTTGCGGTGCGGCGGGCGCGGACTGCGTTTTTTCCGTCATAGGAGGAGGCGTGGCGATCATGCGTGACGTTTGCTGAAGACCAGCTGGGCGGTCACGTTGGTCGCGGTCACTAGAAGAACCAGCACAAGCGATGCCGTCCAAGCCATTTTCACCTGATGCTCGAAAGGCATGGTGGAAAAATTGTAGATGAGAACAGAGAGGGAGGCCGTCGGCTCCATGAGGGAGGACATCCAGAACTGGCTGAAGAGCGCGGTGAAAACGAGGGGGGCGGTCTCGCCTGCGGCGCGGGCTACGGCGAGCATGATGCCGGTCATGATGGCCGGGGCGGCGTCGGGCAGCACGACGCGCGAGATGGTCTGGAAGCGCGTGGCGCCGAGTCCGTAGGACGCCTCGCGGTAGGCGCGCTGCACGCCGAGAAGGGCCTGCTCGGAGGTGAGCAAAATGGTCGGGAGCATGAGGACGGCGAGCGCGACGGCGCCGGCGAAGGCGGAAAATTTTCCGGTGGCCAGCACCACGGCGGCGAAGGCGAAGACACCGCAGATGATGGAGGGAACTCCGGTGAGAAGTTTCGCGGCGAAACGCACCGCGTTGGACAACTTGCCTTTCGGGTCGTATTCGCAAATGTAAACCGCGGCGAGCACGGCGGGCGGTGCGGCCATGAGCAGCGCGAGTCCGACCATGGTGAGCGTGCCGATGACCGCATTGCCGAAACCTCCGCCGTTCATCCCCGCGGCGGGTGGCAGTTGCGTGAAGACCGACCAGTCGAGCAGCGGCAGTCCGTTTTTCACCACGAGATAAAGAATCGAGGCGAGCGGAACGAGGGCGAGAAAGGACAGACCGACGCACAGCGCAGTGAGCGCGCGGTCGAAGAGCGAACGCCCGAGCATCTTGGTCGACTCGGGAGAGTTGTCCTCGAAGAAATCGGGCGAATGGGTGATCGGGTTGTCCATGTCAGCGGATGCCGGCGGTGCGTTTCTCGGTGTAGCGCAGGACGGCTTCGCCCGCGAAATTGACCGCGAGTGTGAGAGCGACGAGGACGAGCGCGGCATACATCAGTGCGCTGACCTGCAGGCCCGAGGCTTCGCCGAAT
>Ga0208048_1001376_pt1 | contig 12625 bp, 8 predicted proteins | sample Malawi_45m_30L_FD_184163 | JGI IMG/M metagenome (GOLD analysis project Ga0208048, IMG submission 184163) | Freshwater microbial communities from Lake Malawi, Central Region, Malawi to study Microbial Dark Matter (Phase II) - Malawi_45m_30L... | ecosystem: Environmental > Aquatic > Freshwater >...
ATTGAATCACCGCCCCAGAAAACGATTGGGATTTAAAACCCCACATCAGGTGTTTCATGAATCTTTAAACCGTGTTGCAATTCGTACTTGAAGCCACGTTGCTTTCGATAACTTGTCGAAGGAAAATTGATCCATAGATAAATCGTCGATAACGAGTTCTCGAAGCGATGAATCTCTCGATGCAATAGCTGAACTAATTCTTTCCAATCCAGACTCGGATATTTCAGTTTTCCCACCAAATTCCAGTCGCCTGAGTTTCGAAGTACCTCGCAATTGCCCTGCCAGGGAGTACCAGTCTTTTTCAGTCAGGCAGCATTCCTTCAGGTTCAACGCCTCTACATTTTTACAGGCATCGAGGATGCTGCGAAACGAATCTGTATCCGGCCAGTCAGATTGAACCGTCACTTCTTCTTGAGGGAAGACCATCAATTGACGTTGAGAACGAGTCATATCGGCGGGATTGGTAGATTTGCCGCCAAAATCACAGACGAGATCGAGCGATCTAATTGATCGATTTTCATTAAGTACAGCTACTAGTAGATCAACATCTTTTCTATTTTTAAGCGCCACTTCTAGATGAGCACCTGCTGCTTTGGATTTATCGACTAGTTCTTTCTTTCTCTGAGCCGACTTCAAAATTTCTAATTCAGGAAAATTTTCTTTCAGATCAGTTTCGCATCGGCGGTGCCAATGCTGCTTGCCGACTTCCTTTTCGCGCCTCACCCTGCCCTGGAAGGCCTCGCGTTTACTGGAAGATCGGAACGACGGATCTGCGATGGGTAACGGGCCATAGGTCGTGCTGTTTGGTGCGACATGAACTTCCTTGTCCTTAATGTTCGGCGGCTGTTTCGAGTGCATTTTCGGCGCATTCTTGCCACTTTCTCCTGAATCTTCCTCCGATCGAATCTCATCAGAAGAATCAATGTCGCGGCGAACCTCACCGCTCTTCTTGCCCTCTTGTTTTTTATTCTTCTTGTCAGACTTATCCGATTGCATTAAGCGGGGGTCGGTACCCCCGGTTACTGGTTTCATATTGCTCACCTCGATTAGATATCTACAAAAGATCGGAACCTGCATTGCACAGGAGTACGCGCCCATCGGTGACTTCTTGGACCTGTCTGTTCCTGCTAGCGTGACGTGAAACCGTTATCTAGCGGAGGGTGGTTTGTTGGGACCACAAATGAAAAAGGCGCCCGAAGGCGCCTTATGATTTTCTGGCACTTGATAACTACGCCGCTTCTTCACGCGACGCACGTTTGCGCTCATGCTCTTTCAGGAAGCGTTTACGAAGACGAATACTTTTCGGCGTGATCTCAACCAACTCATCGTCATCGATAAACTCCACCGCATACTCCAGCGTCAGATCGATTGGCGGCACTAGACGCACTGCTTCATCCGTTCCAGATGCGCGTACGTTAGTGAGTTGCTTACCTTTGATAGGGTTGACCACCAGATCATTATCGCGAGAGTGGATGCCGATGATCATGCCTTCGTATACGGGGTCATTATGGCTGACGAACATGCGGCCTCTATCTTGTAGCTTCCACAATGCATAGGCAACCGCCGCACCATCATCTTGCGAAATCAGCACGCCGTTGCGACGACCGGCGAGTTCACCCTTAGTATCTGCCGGCGCATACACATCAAATACATGACTCATGAGACCGGTGCCGCGTGTGAGCGTCATGAATTCGCCTTGGAAACCAATCAGACCGCGCGCTGGTATTCGATATTCAAGACGCACACGGCCCTTGCCATCCGGCTGCATATCCTGCAGATCGCCACGACGGCGGCCGAGTTCTTCCATCACGCCACCCTGATGCACTTCCTCGACATCGACGGTGAGATTTTCAAACGGCTCATGGCGCACACCATCCACCATCTTGAACACCACACGCGGACGAGAAACTGCCAGCTCATAGCCCTCGCGGCGCATGTTCTCAAGCAGGATGGTCAGGTGTAGTTCACCACGACCAGACACTTCGAAAATCGTATCGTCGTCTGTCGGCGCAACACGCAGTGCTACGTTGGCTTTCAGCTCACGCTCGAGTCGCTCACGCAACTGACGGCTGGTCACGAATTTTCCTTCACGCCCCGCTAGTGGCGAGGTGTTCACCATGAAATTCATGGTCAGCGTCGGCTCATCGACGGTAAGCATCGGCAATGCATCGGGCGACTCCGTTGCGCACACTGTCGATCCGATACCGATGTCTTCGACACCATTGATCAGCACGATATCGCCTGCCATTGCCTCGGAGACAACCTCGCGCTCAAGACCTTTGAATTTGAGTACTTGATTGATACGGCCTTTGATCGGCGTTGAGTCCGGGCCGTTCAGTATCAATACATCCTGTAACGCCTTCACGCGGCCACGGCTGATGCGACCGATACCTATTTTGCCGACATACGATGAGTAATCAAGTGACGAGATCTGCAGCTGTAACGGACCATCGTAATCATCATCCCGCACCGGTACGTGCTTCAGAATCGCATTGAACAGCGGCTTCATGTCGCCTTCGCGCACTTCGGCATCAAGACTGGCGTAACCGTTCAAGGCCGAAGCAAATACGACCGGGAAGTCGAGCTGCTCTTCAGTCGCGCCAAGTTTATCGAATAACTCGAAAGTGGCATTGATTACCCATTCCGGACGTGCACCCGGGCGATCGATCTTGTTCACAACGACGATGGGCTTCAGGCCCAAAGCCAGCGCCTTGCGGGTGACAAAACGGGTTTGGGGCATGGGGCCCTCGACCGCATCGACCAGCAGCAATACAGAATCCACCATCGACAGCACGCGCTCGACCTCGCCCCCAAAATCCGCGTGTCCTGGCGTATCGACAATGTTGATATGAGTGCCTTCGTACTCAACCGCGCAATTCTTGGCAAGAATAGTGATGCCGCGCTCTTTCTCGAGATCGTTCGAGTCCATTACGCGGGTATCTACCTGCTGGTTCTCGCGGAAGGTGCCCGATTGCTTGAGCAGTTGGTCAACCAGCGTGGTTTTGCCGTGATCGACGTGGGCGATGATGGCGATGTTGCGCAAAGCGCGTTGAGCAGTGGTCATGGGTGAGGGCTTGATAAACATCAAAATGGAAAACCCGAGATTTTATCACGTTGAGCTTCCTCGATTGAGAAAACTCCTTGAAATTTCAATGGCTTGCATGAAACCTTGGCCGATAAGCCATGGAACAAGTGATAAAAAAAACCCACACAACTGCGAAGTTTCAGCAAATTCCCAAAAAAAATGTGATCTCGTGGCAAGCCTTCTTGCCAACGGGCATCGAAAGTTCAGGAGACAAGATGCACTCAATTCACCATGTAGGGACCTCGGCAGTGCAATCCCCGACTCAGGGAAAACCTGTCGGGGATTCCGAAAAGATAACTTCGGGCACTGTTTATAACGTCCACGGCGATTCTGCCAGCCCTCAGCACGCAGCAAGTCTTCAGACTCGGGCTCGGAGTCACGGCGCATCCAAAGAGAAGGCTATGGCTGCACTTGCGATACATGATCTGTCACCGGGCACGCCCATCAAATTACCCTCCACGGCTTCACCAGCATCGCCAACGAGGTCTCGATCACCTGACCCAAACTCGCCAAGGCATTCCGAAATTTCAAACCACCGAATATCACGCGACCAACCAAAAACAACTCATGCAAGTCCCAGCGTGCCAAAGCCGGACAGTGGGGGATTAGCAAATGCCGGTGGCACCATCGGTGCGGCACGACAACGCTCAACACCGGTGACTCAGAATCTCCTGGGTGCAGATAAAGTCGCAGACATAAATGCCAAGGGCAGAGATTGGACAACCGAGATGCATGCCAAGGCGTTAACGGAAAATCTACGCCAGGCTGATTTTTCCAAGAGCGGCGGGGAGAAATTATTTATGCGGCTTAACAACGCCGCTACCGCATCAGCCAGTAGGTTTCTGCAAGGTTCGTACAAAGAGCAAGCAGAATCTGCCGCCAATAAAGCACTACACGCGTTCAACGACCTCATTCCACCAAAGAACCCCTCTAAGAAAAATGCCGAGCAAGCTAGTATCGCGGCATACAAGCAGGTCCTTACATCTATGAGCTCTCTACAAATGTCAAAAAATTTTGCACCTCTAGCCAAAGCCGTTGCCAAGGAGATAGATGAGATTGGCAATCAACAACTAGCTGCGGCTAGCGCTGACCCTGCAAAACAAGCAGCAATCAAAACAAATATCGCCAAGATAAAGCTGACTATTATCCCGGCATTTTATCTGCGGACTTTCTCGCCGCAACTTGCATCGGCAATGAATTCGTCAAAGGAGTCCAAAGGATTTTCCGATACCATGGAACGATTGGGTAAAGATTTCGGCACCAAAAGTATACCTGACGGAAAAGGCGGCATAACTTTTTCTGTCGAACCAAGAATAAACGATTTCGCAAACATAGCCCTGCGGCAGATTAATTCAGCAGATGACGGAGCAAAGTCTTACGGATTATTGAATCATTTCCCAGAATTCAAAGCGTTTACAGAGAGGCCAGATGGGAATGCGATGCAAGCACTGCTATCTAACCCTGAGATAAAAGAAATCATTTCATCGTTTGGGTAGGATGTTGTCATCACGATCTACTGACGAAACCAGACGCTCCGCAGTCAACAGACTCTCTAGCGATAGAGTCGCAACGCCGAGCAGCCGCCCACAGATATCTGTAACCTTAACCCGAGTTTCGGTATCTTTGAGCAGCGTCGTATGCGCTTCTTTGATCAGTGATAGCCGCTGTCCGCACATGAAGCGTCGCGCGAGTTCATCATGCAACTCGATAGTCGGTAAGGTACTTAACAATGCATCGAGTGGCTTGAGCGCGTTACTACGGCATTCACCCAGCGCGGCCAAATCGTCTAATGCAACAGCATCGTCTAAACTCAGGCTGCCCACCCCGGTACGCCGCAATGCTTTCAGATGCGCACCACATCCCAGCGCTTTGCCAATATCTTCACCCAATACCCGAATATAAGTGCCCTTGCTACAAGCGACCCGCAGCCTAAGCATCGGCGCGTCATAGGAAAGCAAGTCGAGTTGATGAATGATCACGCTGCGCGCCTCGCGTTCCAGGGTTACTCCCTGGCGCGCATGTTCATACAGTGGCTTGCCATCTCGTTTCAATGCCGAGTACATGGGGGGTACCTGCCGGATAGGACCACAGAATTGCGCTAGCACCAATTCAATCTGCTGGATGCTTACCTCTACTGGTCTGGACTCGACCACCTCGCCTTCGGTATCGCCGGTCGTAGTCGTGACGCCAAGGTGTACGACGGCGTCGTAGGTTTTGTCAGCATCGAGCAAGTCCTGCGCAAACTTGGTCGCCTCGCCAAAGCACAGCGGTAATAGCCCCGTAGCAAATGGGTCGAGCGTGCCGGTATGTCCTGCCTTTTGCGCATTCAGCAGCCACTTTGCTTTGGCAAGTGCCTGCGTGCTGCTCATACCCGCAGGCTTGTCGAGTAGTAGTACGCCGTGCACGGGCACACGCTGGCTTTTTCTCGGCAGGTTCATCGACAACGAGTTGATTTATAAAAATCAGAGGCACACTTCACGGCGAGACGCAGCCGACTACTAAATTGATATCGGTTAGCAGCTATTCGTCCGTGTCTTTAGCACGAGTAGCATTAGCCTTATCAATCAGCTTTGATAATGCAGCACCACGCGAGGGCGCGGTGTCATACACAAAATGCAGCTCAGGGAGCGTATGGATATGCAAACGCCGACCAAGCTGCGCACGAAGGAAACCTGCTGCTTTTTGCAAACCATCTAATGTTTTTTTTACCGCCGCTGCATCATCGATCAGCGTAGTAAAAAAAATTTTTGCATGGGCATAGTCGGGGGTGAGCTGCACCTCAGTCAGCGTCACCATGCCCACCCGAGGATCTTTCACCTCCATTGCGATCAGCTCAGCTAAATCTTTCTGAATTTGATCGGCAACACGCTGACTTCGGCCGGGGATGGATTTACTGTGTCTGGCCATTGAATCTCGCTCTCGTCACCCCGGCGTAGGCCGGGGTCTAGAGATTTCCATTATTGCAGGGTACGAGCGACTTCCTGTACCTCAAACACCTCGAGTTGATCGCCTTCTTTGATGTCATTGAAGTTTTTCAAAGACAAGCCGCACTCGAAGCCGGACTTGACTTCTTTGACGTCATCTTTGAAGCGCTTCAACGAGTCGAGTTCACCGGTCCAGATAACGACGTTGTCACGCAGCAGTCGAACATGTGAACCGCGCTTGACCATACCATCGAGTACGTAGCAACCTGCAATCGCGCCAACTTTACTGACATGGAATACCTGACGAATCTCAACCAAACCAAGCGCCAGTTCGCGCTTCTCTGGTGTCAGCATGCCGCCCATCGCCGCTTTGATCTCGTCGATCACGTCGTAGATGATGTTGTAGTAGCGAATATCGATTCCCGAAGTTTCAGCAAGCTTGCGCGCGGATGCATCAGCACGAACGTTAAAGCCGATGATAACGGCCTTGGATGCCAACGCGAGGTTGACGTCGGATTCGCTGATACCACCGACAGCAGCGTGTACAACTTGCACCCGCACTTCAGTTGTAGAGAGCTTTTGGAGTGAAGCCACCAGTGCTTCTTGCGAGCCCTGTACATCCGCCTTGATGATAAGCGCGAGGTTCTTGACTTCGCCCTCGACCATCTGCTCGAACATATTTTCGAGTTTTGCTGCCTGCTGCTTGGCCAGTTTGACGTCGCGATATTTACCCTGTCTGAACAACGCAATCTCACGTGCCTTACGCTCGTCGGCGAGTACCATGGTCTCTTCACCGGCAGCCGGGACCTCAGTGAGACCTTGAATCTCAACCGGAATTGATGGCCCAGCCTCGTTAATCGGCTTGCCGTTTTCGTCGAGCATGGCGCGCACGCGGCCGTACGAAGAGCCTGCCAGAACAATATCGCCACGCTTCAGCGTACCGCTTTGAACCATGATGGTCGCCACCGGACCGCGACCTTTGTCGAGCTTGGCTTCAATCACCAAGCCCTTGGCTGGCGCATCGACCGGTGCTGTCAGCTCCAATACCTCCGCTTGCAGCAGCACGTTTTCAAGCAAGGTATCAATACCTTCGCCTGTCTTGGCCGATACAGGAATAAACGGCGAGTCACCACCGTAGGCCTCGGGCACGACCTGCTCAGTGATCAGCTCTTGCGTGACACGCTCAGGATTTGCGCCTTGCTTATCAATTTTATTGATCGCGACAACAAGCGGCACACCCGCAGCACGCGCATGCGCAATCGCTTCTTTAGTCTGCGGCATCACACCGTCATCTGCTGCCACCACCAAAATAACAATGTCGGTCGCTTTGGCGCCGCGTGCACGCATGGCGGTGAACGCTTCGTGACCCGGCGTATCAAGGAAAGTGATCATGCCGCGCGGTGTCTCGACATGGTAAGCGCCAATATGCTGCGTAATACCGCCTGCCTCACCCGCAGCGACTTTAGCGCGGCGAATGTAGTCAAGCAGCGAGGTCTTACCATGATCAACGTGACCCATGACCGTAACCACTGGTGCGCGAGGCAATAACTCGGCGTCGGTAGTAACAGCACCAACGTCCAGTAGCGCTTCTGGATCATCCAGCTTGGCGGCGTGCGCGACGTGGCCCATCTCTTCGACCACAATCATCGCTGTCTCTTGATCAAGCACCTGGTTGATGGTGACCATCTGACCGAGCTTCATCAGCTGCTTGATGACCTCTGCAGCCTTGACCGCCATCTTGTGCGCGAGCTCGGCCACGGTGATGGTTTCCGGCACATGCACCTCGCGCACAATAGCCTCGGTCGGTTGCTGGAAATTGGTCTCGCGATCTTCTTGCTGCGACTGACGTCGGCCGCGCGGTCCAGCGCGCCAACCATCGCGGCCACCGGTGGGTGCGCCGCGCGTTTTGAGTCCGCCGGGACGTTTCTTTTCTTCTTGCCAGGTCGACGATACATTTGCCGACTTGATGGATTTTTTCTCACCAGGTTTTTTGTCGCCGCTCTTCTCGCCGGGCTTGGCGGTCGTTGCCGGGCGACGCAAGGTACCCTCAGCACGCGCTGCCGCAGGCGGCGGCTCGGGCGCTTTAATCACCTTACGCGGCTGCGTTATCATCGCTTTGATTTGCGCTACTTCGTCTGCTACTGCTTTTCGCGCATTCTCTGCCGCGACGACACGGTCTGCGGCTTCTTTCTCGCGCTTGGCCAGCTCGGCTTGAGCCTCTGCGCCAGCAGCAACCGCTTCCTGGCGCTGCTCGGCCTCGCTGACTTGGGCCGCAACACGCTCAGCCTCCAGGCGCTCAAGCTGTTGCTGCTTCTCGCGCAACTCAGCCTCTTGCCGCGCGATCAGCTCAGACTGACGACGTGATTCTTCGCTGCGACGCTCCTGCTCGGCCTCGTCAATAATGGGCGCGGGCGGCGCCTCTGGCGCGACCTCGTCACGCTTGACGAAGGTGCGCTTCTTGCGAACCTCTACCTGAATGGTGCGTGATTTTCCGCTCGAGTCGGCCTGCTTGATTTCGGTGGTTTCTTTACGAGTCAGCGTAATCTTCTTCTTTTCGCCGTCACCGGTCGCGCCATGCACCTTGCGCAAATGACCGAGCAGTTTGTCTTTGTCTTCTTTCGACAATGCGTCGTCCGCCGAGTGCTTCTCGACACCCGCATCACGTAACTGCTTGAGCAGCAAATCTGCCGGCATTTTCAGCTCGGTGGCAAACTGGGCTACGTTGTTACTCGCCATTCAATCCTCTTTTCTTGTGACGCTTCACCGGGGGTTGACGGTCTGCTTACTTGCTCTCGGCAAGTCCCCATACATGCGCCTGTAACGCTTTTGCGCGGTCGTCATACTTGGCATCGATGGACCGCATTTCTTCATCAGTGACATCTTTGAACTCGCCCTCGATCAGCTCACGCGCCCGATCGGTCGACAAGGCCAAAATAGCGCCGAATTCATCGTAGGCCAGATTAGCAAACTGCTCCATGGTTTTAATGCCCGCCAGCCCAAGTTTGCCCGCTGTAATACGGTCCATACCCTCCAGGTTGACCAGCGCCTCTTCCATGCCTTCGAGACCCTCTTCAGACGCGATCGCTTCAGTCACTAACGCGTCGCGCGCACGATTACGCAGCTCGTTAACAGTGTCTTCATCAAACGCTTCAATCTCGAGCATCTCCTGGATCGGCACGTAGGCGATCTCTTCCAGCGTGGAGAAACCTTCTTGCGCGAGAATGTCCGCGACTTCCTCGTCAACATCGAGCTTCTCCATGAACAAGCCACGAATGACAGCCGTCTCGGAAGCCGCTTTATCAGCAGATTCCTCCGCTGTCATGATGTTGATTTGCCATCCGGTCAGCTCGCTCGCCAGACGCACATTTTGACCACCACGGCCAATGGCAATAGCGAGGTTCTCTTCGTCCACTACGACGTCCATCGCGTGCTTCTCTTCATCCACCACGATCGAAGAGACATTCGCCGGTGCCAGCGCGCCGATTACAAATTGAGCGGGGTCGTCAGACCACAGCACGATATCAACACGCTCACCACCCAACTCACCGGTAACGCTCTGCACTCGCGAGCCGCGCATGCCTACGCACGTACCAATCGGATCAATACGCTTGTCCTCAGTGAACACCGCGATCTTGGCGCGCACGCCGGGGTCACGCGCTGCCGATTTAATCTGCAACAGACCTTGCTCGATCTCTGGCACCTCAAGCTCAAACAGCTTCATGATGAACTCAGGCGCGGTGCGCGAGAGAATCACTTGCGGTCCGCGTGCATTGCGATCAATACGCAAGATGTAGGCACGCACGCGATCACCGATACGCAAATTTTCTTTCGGGATCATTTGGTCTCGTGGCAAGCGTGCCTCGATCTTGCCGGACTCGACAATCGCGTCACCGCGCTCCATGCGCTTGATAGAGCCGGTCACCAAGGCATCGCCACGCGCCAAAAAGTCAGAGAGAATCTGCTCCCGCTCGGCATCACGGATACGTTGCAGTACGACTTGCTTGGTGTCTTGCGCAAAGCGACGGCCAAACTCTACTGACTCGATCGGTTCTTCGATGTAATCATCCACCTCGATATCATCGATTTGTTCTTTGGCCTCGAACAACAAGATTTCTTGGTCGGGCAACTGCAGGCCAGCCTCGTCCGGCACGACATGCCAGCGGCGGAAAGTCTCGAACTCACCGCTATCGCGATCAACTGCCACCCGAATATCCACTTCGCCCTCGTAACGTTTGCGGGTGGCTTGCGCTAATGCCTGCTCCAACGCGCCAAACACGACTTCCTTGTCGACGTTTTTTTCACGCGCGAGCGCATCAACCAGCAACAAAATTTCGCGACTCATTTACGGCTCCTGAAATCCACTTTAGGCACCAAGCGTGCCTTGTCTACTTCGGCCAGCGAAAACTCCAGCATCGCGGGCCCTTCTGTTCCTTCAAATTCAAGTTTCAAGGTCTCGCCTTCAGGCGCATGTAACATTCCTTGAAACGACTTACGGTTGCCCGCGCCCGGCATCACCATACGCAACTTAATGACGGCCTCTTGACCGGCGAAGCGCTCGTAATCAGCCAGCTTCTTCAGCGGCCGATCCAACCCCGGCGAAGACACCTCAAGCCGCTCGTAGTTCACGTTCTCGACGGTCAGTACGTGCAGCAGCTGATGCGTGACCTTTTCACAATCTTCAACGATGACGGGTCGCCCATGCGCAGGAAGCGTGTCGATGAACACTCGCAGCAACCCGCGCGCGCGCAGCTCCAGCTCAACCATTTCATAGCCCATACCGGTCACGGTCTTTTCGATCAACGGGTAAGCCAGCACTCGTCACTCCCAGCACAGCGGGCCACTGCGATACCCACGGCCCACGAAAGTTTTGATCGGCAACGCTGATCGATTCGTCAAAAAAAAAATGGGCAACAGCCCATCTTTTTATTTTTCCGCCCGGGATAAGCGCGATGCGCCTCGGGCAGATGTGACCGAAGCCTAAGCCCCGATGCAAGTAAGTCTCTGATTATATTCGAACCACCCGCCCGCTGCAACGCAAACGCGGCTTATCAAAATGGATAGTTCAGCCGCGCCGACGACGCTGACCCATACCATTACCACCACCGAAACGATCTGCGCCCCACTGACCGGAGCCGGTACCGTTACCAGTGGTTCGGCGCTGGCTCCTCGCGGGCTGCCCGCCACTAGGAAAACCCAAGGCAGTCTGCAACGGATCCGGCTGCCGAGGCTTCTGCGGGCGCTTGTTGCCGTACTCTGCGTTTCCGTAGCCGGCATTGCCCTGCGCGCCGCTGCCATCGCGCGCGCCCGGTGGCTTGCCTTTACCCTTTTGAGCCGGCTTGCCGCGTTCCAAGCCGTTCGCTGCCATCAGCCCGCGCACTGCGTGCTCGTCGAGCTCTTCCCAGCGGCCGCGCTTCAAGCTGCTGGGTAGGCTCATGGCGCCGTAGCGCGTGCGGATAAGGCGCGATACGGTCAGCCCGATGGACTCAAACATACGTCGCACTTCGCGGTTACGACCCTCGGAAATCGTGACCCGGTACCACTTGTTCACGCCCTCACCACCGCCATCGACGATCTTGTTAAAGCTCGCCAAACCATCATCCAACTCAACACCCGAAAGAAGTTTTTGCCGCATGCCCTCTTCCAGCTCACCCAAGGTGCGCACCGCATACTCGCGCTCGATACCGTAGCGTGGATGCATGAGCTTGTTGGCAAGATCGCCCGAGGTAGTGAACAACAGTAATCCCTCAGTATTGAAGTCAAGCCGGCCTACTGCCAACCATTTACCGATCTTGATCGGCGGCAGTCGATCGAACACACTGGCGCGACCCTCGGGGTCACTGCTGCTGACAATCTCGCCCGCCGGCTTGTGATACACCAACACGCGCGGCGGCTTGGTGCTGATCTTGCGCTGTACCGGCTTGCCGTTGATGCGCACCTGATCGGTCGGCAAAATGCGTTGCCCGATATGCGCCGGCTCACCATTGACCGATACCCGCCCAGCGATAATCAATTCTTCCATGTCGCGACGTGATCCAAGACCCGCGTCAGCCAACACCTTGTGCAGTTTTGGCGCGTCGTCGTCTGCGGTCAGGTCGCGCCGCACAGGCTTGTGGTGGCGCGCGCGCTGTGCCGCGTCTTCTGCAGTTGCCAATTGATCGAAAGTGTCCGAGGTCACAAAACTGAACGCGGCATCAGGATCGCCAATAACCTTGCCACGCTGCGGGGGCCTCGGTCCGGATTGCGCTGATTTATGGCGACCCTGATGCTGACGGTCGTGCTGACCGTGCTGACCATTGTGCGAATGCTGCGAGTTGCTGTTGGAACGTCGCTGCTCTCGCGGCTGCCCTGGCTGAGTCTGATTAGGCTGATGGCTTGCTTGGCCCTGCTGGCGGGGGTGTTGCTTGCCACGTCGTGGCTCCCGCTGCTCTCGCTGCTCTCGCGGCTGCGCGGTTGGGTTGTCTGCAGTTGCTTCAGAAGAGCGCTCCTGGGTTCGGGCTCGCCTTAGGGCGCGTGGGCCTCGCACCCCACGTCGTTGATTTTTAGCGTCCGCAGCCTGCTCGTCTGAGGCGGGTGCGTCGGCGGCCCTCGGTTGCGGCTCAGCCAGATCGGCGTCCAC
>Ga0208048_1001379_pt1 | contig 12604 bp, 6 predicted proteins | sample Malawi_45m_30L_FD_184163 | JGI IMG/M metagenome (GOLD analysis project Ga0208048, IMG submission 184163) | Freshwater microbial communities from Lake Malawi, Central Region, Malawi to study Microbial Dark Matter (Phase II) - Malawi_45m_30L... | ecosystem: Environmental > Aquatic > Freshwater >...
CCGACCAGCGCATCGCACTCTGTGCGAAGGATGACCGGTTTCTAGATGCGCTGGCCAAGGCCAACAAGTCGCTCGAGGCCTACCACGATGCCGCCACCTGGTGGGGCCGCGGAGCGAAGGGCGATCTCAAGTCGTTGCGCGTTGCGTACTTCTGCAGCGAGTACGCCGTGCACGAAAGCATGCAGCAGTACGCAGGCGGCCTCGGCGTGCTGGCAGGCGACCACCTCAAGAGCGCCAGCGACCTCGGCATCAGCCTGTGCGCCGTCGGGCTCCTCTATCGGCAGGGCTACTACCTCCAGGAACTCGACGAGGATGGCTCCACACGGGTCTATTACCCCGAATACGACTTCGAGCGCATGCCGGTCGAGGACACGGGCGAGATCATCGTGTGCCCCATCGGCTCAAGCCGCGTGAAGGCCAAGGTCTGGTCGATGGAGGTCGGTCGAACGACCGTCTACCTCCTCGACAGCGATGTCAAGGGCAACAGTGACGAGGACCGCGAACTCACCCGCGGCCTCTACCGCGGAGAGCCGTCGCTGCGCCTGCGCCAGCAAGTGCTTCTGGGCGTGGGCGGCTGCATCGCGCTGCAGCACCTTGATGAGCCGGTGACCGTCTACCACCTCAACGAAGGCCATGCCGCGTTCGTGGCGTACCAGCGCATCGCTCAGCTCGTGAAGGACGGCATGAAGCCCGCCGATGCGAAGGCGCACGTCAAGGCCACCACGGTCTTCACCACGCACACGCCGGTGCCTGCGGGGCACGATCGCTACGGCGTCGAAGAAGCCTACGAAGCCCTGCGCCCCGTGTTGCGCCAGGCGCGCATCGAGGAAGACGAGTTCGCAGCGCTCGGCCGTGAGCGGCCCGACGACTTCCGTGAGCCCATCTGCATGACCGCGATCTGCCTGCGGTTCGCATCACGCATCAACGGCGTGAGCCAGTTGCACGGTGAGGTCAGCCGCGACATGTGGACGCACATCTACGGCTGCTCGAGCAAGGATGTTCCGATCGGCAGCATCACCAACGGCGTGCATGCGCGCACGTGGATCGATCCCGACGCCGAAGCGTTCTGGCGCAAGGAGATCAACCTTCGCCTGGACCGCCACACCCCCACGATGAACGGCTGGGAGAAGGCGCTTGGCGTCGATCGCCCGCGCTTCTGGGCCCTGCGCAGCCGGCTGCGCGCGCGCCTGGTGCACTTCATCCGTGAGCGGCTCGCGCGCCAGGCGCTCCGCCGTGGCGAGGGATCGGCCGGCGTGAACGCTGCGATGCAGGCGTTCTCGCCCGATGCGCTCACGATCGGCTTCGCGCGTCGCTTCGCGACCTACAAGCGCGCGCCGCTGATCTTCCAGGACCTCGAGCGCCTGAAGTCGATCCTGAACGACCCACGCCGTCCGGTGCAGCTGGTCTTCGCGGGCAAGGCGCACCCCCGCGATGTGCCGGGCCAAGAGTACGCGCAACGCATCCACGAACTCTGCAAGCAAGACGGCCTGCGCGGCAAGGTCGCGCTCGTCGAGGAGTACGACATGGAAGTCGGCCGCATGCTGACCGCCGGCAGCGATGTGTGGCTGAACAACCCCCTGCGCCCCTACGAGGCAAGCGGCACCAGTGGCATGAAGCCGCCGATGCATGGCGGCATCAACTGCTCGATCCTCGACGGCTGGTGGCCGGAGAGCTTCGACGGCCGCAACGGCTGGGCGATCGGCGACACGCAGCCGATGCAGGATCGCGAAGCGCAGGACCGTAAGGACTCGCAGTCGCTCTACGCGATCATCGAAGGCGACATGCGCCGCGAGTTCTACGACCGCGATGCTGCAGGCCTGCCGCAGCGCTGGATCGATCGCGCCCTGCAGAGCGCCGCCACGGTGCCCGCGATGTTCAATACGCATCGGATGCTCGCGGAGTACCTGCGCGAGGCCTACATCCCCGCCCACCGCGGCGGACTGTGATCCGGCTGCGCAGCGTCAGCGCGCTTTCGGGCGCGCCGTTGCACTCGCACGACCGGTGAGCACTGCCAGTGCGTGAAGCCGATCTGCGGCGGCCGGTCGCAGGCTCGCTGCGCCGCGTGACTGCAGGCGCCAGTGCCAGTTGCCGCTCGCCGTGCCCGGCAGGTTCATGCGCGCTTGGGCACCCAGGCAAAGCGCATCCTGCATCGCCACGATGGCCGTGTTCGCAGGGCTCGTGAACGCCAGCCGGTTGAGCTGCGCTGCCGGATCGGATCCATCCCATCCCATGTACGCGCGCGCACGGTTCCGGGCGGCAGGCTGCAACTGCTCCCACCACCCAACCGTCGTGTCGTTGTCGTGCGTGCCGGGATAGCACACGCAGTGACGCGGGTGGCGATGCGGGGCTTCGCCCGAATCGTCGCCGTAGAAGGCGTTGTGCAGGAGCTTCATCCCCGGCAGGCCGAAATCATCGCGCAGCGCCACGACTGGCGGCGTGAGCGCGCCAAGATCCTCGGCAATCAGCGGCAAGCTGCCGAGCGCCCGCTCGAGAGCACCCAGCAGCTCGCGGCCGGGCGCGCGCTTCCACATCCCCTCTCGTGCCGTGGTCGCTGATCCCGGGATCTCGTAGGCGTGATAGAAGCCGATGAAGTGGTCGATGCGCACGGCATCGAATCGCTCGACGGCCGCGCGCACGCGCTCGATCCACCAGCGATACCCAGTCCGCCGATGCTCGCTCCACCGGTAGTGCGGGTGACCCCAGAGCTGGCCATCCGCGCTGAAGCAATCAGGCGGCACCCCGGTCACGACCGTGGGGCGCCCGTGCCGATCGAGCCGGAAGAGCGACGGGTTCGACTGCACATCGGCCGAATCGAGCGAGACAAAGATCGGCACGTCGCCAAGCAGCCGGATGCCCTTGGCCGCCGCGGCCTGCTTCAGGTCGGACCACTGCGCATCGAAGGCGAACTGCAGGAACGCATGCAGCCCGTACTCGTCCTTCATGAAGGCGCGCCAGCCCGGCAACCAGAAGCGCTGCCGACGCTCGAACGCCTTGAAGGACGACGACCGCAGCCCGCCCTTGCGCCGGAACGCCTCGAACGCCTGCTCGAAGCGCGGCCACTTTGCCGCGCGGGCCGCGGCGTAGCGGCTCGATCCGCGCGACAGCGCCGGAGCAGCCCGCAGTGCCGACCGCGGCAACAGCCGGTCGCGCACGAGTCCATCGATCGAGATGAAGAGCGGCTCGCCGGCGAACGAACTCGTGCTCGCGTACGGCGAATCGCCGGGACCGATCGGCCCGACCGGCAGCATCTGCCACCACGTCAGGCGTGTGCGAGCGATCCACTCCAGCGCATCGTGCGCGCCGGGTCCCAAGTCGCCCACACCGAACGAACCGGGCACGCTCGACAGATGCAGCAGTACGCCACCGGTGCGTGCATCGAAGATTGATGGCTTCATCGGGCCTGCCTCCAGGCGCGAGCACCGATGGCGGGGATCGAGATCCCGTCGATCGAGCGGCCATCGATCGACGGATCGCTGTCGAAGACGAGTTCCCACGACCCTGCGATGCGCTCGCCAAAGGCTTGATCAGGCGCCGCACGCTGCACGCGGTCCGATCCGTTCACGATGACCAGCAGGCGCTCGGAGCCATCCTCGCGAAGCCAGCCCCAGAGATCCCGCTCGTCATCCACGAGCACGGTGGTGAACGAGCCGGTGCGCAGCGCCGGGTGCGCATGACGCAGCGCGATCACACGCTGGTACCACTCGAACTGCCGCGCATCGACGGCGTCCTCGGCAAGCGCGTAGGGCTCGAGATCCTTCCACAGCATCGGCTTGCGGTTGGTGGGGTCGTCGGCGCCGTACATGCCGACCTCGTCACCGTAATAGATCATCGGTGCACCGGGGTGGGTCATCTGGATCAGCGCGGCCAGCCGCATGCGCGCGTACTCCGGTGCACCGGGCTTCGTGCCGAGGTAGGTCGCGTTCTCCTGCTCTCGGCTGCCGGCCTTGAAGGCCAGGTCGCGGTTCAGGAGCATGCTCGCCAAGCGATCGGTGTCATGGCTGTCGAACAGGTTCTGCGCGGCGTAGGTGACCTGGTCCGCATACGAACGACGCAGTTCAGCGAGCCTGCCATCCATCTCGCTCACGGGAATCGCGTCCTTGCCCTTGGCCAGCCACGGCAGCACGGCCTTCGCGAACGGATAGTTCATGAGTGCATCGAAGCAGCGGCCATCGACCCACTCCGGCTCGACCGTCCAGATCTCGCCCACGATGTACGCCTGAGGATTGATCGATCGGACGTGCGCGCACCACTCGCGCCAGAAGCCGATCGGCACCTCCTGCGGGACATCGAGGCGCCAGCCATCCACGCCATCGCTCGGGTCGCCGTCGCCATCGGGATCCATCCACCGCCGCGTCAGGTCCATCAGGTGCTTGCGCAGCGATGGGCTGGCCAGGCCGTCCTGGTCCTTGCGGAACGCAGGCAACTCGCCGAAACCAGCCCAACCCTGGTAGACGAACGGCTCCCACGAGGTGATCTCGAACCAGTCGGCGAAGCGGCTCTGCCTGCCCTTCGCCTGCACATCCTTGAACGCCGGGTGCTCGGTGCCCACATGGTTGAAGACGCCATCGATGATGACGCGCATGCCCATCGACTTCGCTTCCTTGAGGAACTCAAGGAAGAGCCGATCGGTCGGGGTCCAGGTCCAGGTCGACGGGTCGAGCAGGTCCTCCTTCGCCTCGGCCACCGCATAGTCGCCCTTCACGCCGAAGTGCTCATCGACATGCAGGTAGTTCGTGGCGTCGTACTTGTGGGCCGTGCGAGCCTGAAAGACCGGATTGAGGTAGATCGCGTTGATCCCCAGCGACTTGAGGTAAGGCAGCGCCCAGCGCAGCCCCTGCAGATCGCCGCCGTACTTTCGCGAGAACACGAAGTGGTTGAAGAAGGTCTGGCCATCCTTCCCTTCCCAGTCGCTCGGCTCGTACCACGAGCTGCGCCAAGGCCGAACGGGCTGCGGGTCGTTCGCCGCATCGCCGTTGCGGAAACGCTCGGGAAAGACCTGGTACCAGATCGCGTGCTTGGCCCATTCAGGCGTGGTGAAGGCCGGCGCGGGCGCCAGCGCATACGTCATGGGATCTCGCACGGTCATGGTTCCATCGGTGAGAAGAAAGGTATACGGCGTTCCGCGCAGCGCTGCCACGCAGCCTGACCACCACGTGAACGCGCCTCGAGTCGGTTCGGGCGAAAGGTCGATCCAGTCCACGCCATCGGCGGCCACGCGCACGCGCTCCACATCGTGGGCGAGGGTACGCACGCGCAACCGCACGCTGCCGTCGGCAAGCGCACTGGCACCCATCGGGGTCCGCGCGTCATGCAGGATCGCGGCGGCCTCGATGCGACCATCGCCGCGCGCACCACGAGCCGACTGGAGTGCAGCCTGCGCACCAAGGCGCAGTACCGCATTGAATCCACCGTGCCCATCAGGCTCGCGGTCCTCGTTCGCCGGATCGGTGATCCACTCGGGGGCGCCGCTGCGCGTCTGGACGAACTTGTAGCGCACCGTGCCATCCACGCCGATGCGTGCACGCCACACCCCATCGGCACCGCGCTGCATCGGGATCGCCGTTGCATTCCAGCGATTGAAGTCCCCCGCCACCGTCACGGCGTCGACGGGTGCGAGCGGTCGATACGAGAGTTCGACCTGCCAGATGCCGTCGGCGCCGCGCGTCGCGTCGATCGATGTCGGCAGGCGCGGCGCGGCGAGTTCGCTCGTGGCCATCGGCACCTGCGGCGGGAAGGGCGGAGCCACCACGCCACAGCCGAGAGCGATGATGAACGACCGGGCGCGCATGCGGGTTTCCTATACTAGAACGATGCTCCGCGATGGTCGCACGAGTCTTGGCTCATGGCTGCGCCGCGGAGCCATCGCCGTCGTTGGACTGGTCATCGCGTGGGCGTTCGTCCACGTTGCCGTGCGCGAATGGAACCGGTCAAGCGGTACGGATGAGCGCACCGAACTGGTCGTCATGCACTGGTCAGGCGACGGCGGCCAGGAAGAGGACCAGATCGTCGATGCAAGCCTGCGCGCTTTCGAAGCCGCCAACCCCGGCATTCGCGTGCGCCGCGTCAACCCCGGCGATGCCGGCAGTTTCTACACCAAGCTGATGACGATGCTCGCTGCCGGCGAGCCGCCGGATGTCTTCTATGTCGGCAATGAACGCGTGCCGAGCTTCGCCGACATCGGGCTCATCCGCCCGCTCGAGCCGTTCCTCGATGCGGACCGCGCGGCGAACGATCCCACGGCGATCGACCTCGCCGACTTCTATCCGGCCACCGTCGATGCCTTTCGCTTCGACGGCACCGCGAGCGGCCGGGGCGCGCTCTACGGGATCCCCAAGGACTTCACGACCGTCGGCTTCTACCTGAACCTGGACCTCTTCGAGCGCGCGGGCGTGCCCGTACCCGGCAACGACTGGACGTGGGATGAGTTTCTCGCGGCGGCGCGCGCCATCGGCCAGCTCCCCGATGCGACCGGCAGCGAGTTCGTGACGTGGGCGGCCATGCTGCGCGCGTACTTGATGACCGAAGGCGTGGACGTGAAGGGCGCGGACTTCGACGAGCTCACGATCGAGGATCCACGCGCCGTCAGAGCGCTCGAGCGCCTGCGCGCCTGGCGCCACGACGAGGACAACACCCTCACGAGCGGCAAAAGCAAGATCGCCACCGGATCGAGCGTCTTCCTCTCAGGCAAGGTCGGCATGGCCGGACCCTTCGGCCGCTGGGTCGTGCCGAGCTATCGCAAGATCCCGCCCGCCGGCGAGCCCGGCGGCTTCCGCTGGGATTTCCGTCCGCTGCCGCGTGGCGCGGTGGCCTCGAACATCGTCCTCACGGTCTCATGGAGCATCGCCTCGCGCAGCAAGCACCCTGACCAGGCGTGGAGGCTCGTCAAGTGGATGACCGACGACCGCAGCCAGCGCGACCTGGCCAAGCTGGGCCTTGCAATCCCCACGCGCAAGGCCGCCGCGATGGGCCCGGAGTTCAGCGATCCAACGCAGGAACCCGCGAATGATGCGGGCTACCTGCTCGCTGCGGAGCGCGCGCAGGTCGTGGAGTGGCCCGTCAACCCGCAGTTCGAGTCGCTCTTCGCCAGCACGATGGATGCCGCACTGAAGACCGGCACGATCAGTGTGCGCGAAGCCATCGACACGTTCCTGCGTGATTGGACGAGCGAGAGCCAGTCTCCGCTGGCCAAGGCGGATCTCGCTCCCATGCCGTGGCGCGGCCTGACCATGGCGGGGCTTGCCGCGCTGGCGGCCGCGACCGCGTGGTTCATCTGGTGGATGCGCTCATCGAAGGGTTCGAGTGCCCATCGCGCCGAGGAACGCGCAGGATGGTTGCTTGCCTCGCCGTGGGTCATCGGCTTCCTGGCGTTCATGGCGTTTCCTGTCGTGATGAGTCTCGTGCTCTCGCTCGCCCGCTGGAAGGGCGTCAGTACGCTGGAAGAAGCCGAGTTCGCCGGCTTCGCGAACTACGAGCGCCTGCTCACCGACGATGCGCGCCTGCGGACCTCGCTGCGCGTCACGCTGTACTACGCGCTCATCGCCGTCCCGCTCGGGCAGGCCATCGCGCTCGCCGCGGCCATGCTCATGAACCTGAAGGTCCGCGGCATCGCGCTCTGGCGCGCAGCCTGGTACCTGCCGAGCGTGCTCGCCGGCGTCGGTGTGAGCGTGCTCTGGCGCTGGGTGTTCGATGCTGACGGCGGACTCATGAACCGCATGCTCGGTGGCATCATCGGCGGGATGGATGCCGCGCTGTCCTGGTTCGGCGCCGGTCCGACCGGCCTCGTTCCGCCGGAGTGGTTCGAGGCCGACGCTGCCGTCTGGGGTGCACCCGCGTTCGCCATCATGAGCTTCTGGTTCATGGGCGGCACGATGATGGTCTACCTCGCGGGTTTGCAGCAGGTGCCGATCGATCTGCACGAAGCCGCCTCGATCGATGGTGCGGGCCGCCTGCGCCGCTTCGTCAGCGTGACGCTGCCGATGCTCAGCCCGGTGATCCTCTTCAACGTGATCATGGCGGTCATCGGCAGCTTCCAGGTCTTCACGCAGGCGTTCGTGATGACCGGCGGCGATCCGAACAACCTCACGCGCTTCTACGTGCTCTACCTCTACAACCAGGCGTTCGAGTTCTACGAGATGGGCTATGCGAGCGCGATGGCGTGGCTGCTGCTGGCCATGGTGCTCGTGCTCACGGTGGTGCTCATGCGCACGAGCTCGCGCTTCGTCCACCACGAGGGGGCGCCGCGATGAAGTCGCTGCGCCCCTGGTTCCAGTCCGCCCTGCTGGCTGCAGGCTCGGTCGTCTTCCTCTTCCCGCTCTGGTGGATGGTGGTCGTGAGCCTCGAGACCCCCAAGCGCGCCGGCGCGGCCATGACGGGCCAGGATGGCGTGGCGCTGTGGCCCGCCGATCCGCAGTGGGGTAACTACGCCGAGGCACTCGCCGAGATGGGCAGCGAACCGTGGGTCGGTTTCGTCAACGCGCTGGCCAACTCGATCGTCGTGACCACGCTGGTCGTGATCGGGACCGTGCTCAGCAGCAGCCTCGTGGGCTTCGCCTTCGCGCGCCTGCGCTGGCGCGGACGCGGCGCGCTCTTCACGCTGATGCTCGCCACGATGATGCTGCCCGGGCAGGTCACGCTGATCCCGCTCTTCCTGCTCTTCCGCGGCCTGGGCTGGATCGACACGATCCTTCCGCTGGCGGTGCCTGCCTTCTTCGGCAACGCCTTCTTCATCTTCATGTACCGGCAGTTCATCCTGCAAGTGCCCGAGAGCCTGGTCGAGGCCGCCAAGGTCGATGGCCACGGTTGGCTCGGCATCTGGTGGACCGTCATCCTGCCGCTGTGCCGCCCGGTCACGGCGATCTGCGCGGTCTTCACCTTCATCGGCACATGGAACGACTTCATGGGGCCGCTGGTCTACCTGCATGCCGAGGAGCAGTCCACGCTCGCGGTCGCGCTCAATAGCTTCCGCAACCAGTACGGCGGGCTCGACGACGTGCACCTGCTCATGGCAGCGAGCCTCGTCACCATGCTTCCCTGCATCCTTCTCTTCATCGCGGCACAGCGGCAGTTCGTCGAAGGACTCGCCCGCGGCGCCGTCAAGGGCTGACACGAAAGGCACCCATGGCAGAGGTCATCCTCAAGTCGGTCGGCAAGGTCTATCCGGGCGGCGTGCGCGCGGTGCAGGGCGTGGACCTGCATGTGCGCCACGGCGAATTCATCGTGCTCGTCGGCCCGTCGGGCTGCGGGAAAAGCACCACGCTGCGCATGGTGGCCGGCCTCGAGGAGATCAGCGAGGGCACCATCTCGATCGGCGGGCGCGTGGTCAACGACATCGCCCCGAGCGACCGTGACATCGCGATGGTCTTTCAGAACTACGCGCTCTATCCGCACATGACCGTGGGCCGCAACATGGCCTTCGGCCTCGAGCGCCGCCGACGCCATGGAAGCCTGCTGCGGTCCCTGCTGAGCCCGGCCTATGCCGCGGAGCGCCGCGCCGAGAGCGCTCGGATCCAGGCCCGCGTCGACGAAGCCGCCAGCCTGCTTGGCCTGCGCCCCCTGCTGCAGCGCATGCCGCGCGAACTCTCCGGCGGCCAGCGCCAGCGCGTCGCCGTGGGCCGAGCGATCGTGCGCGATCCCGCGGTCTTCCTCTTCGATGAGCCGCTCTCGAACCTCGATGCGAAGCTCCGTGGCGAGATGCGCACGGAGCTGCGCATCCTCCATCGGCGGCTCGGCGCGACCATGATGTACGTGACGCACGACCAGGAGGAAGCTATGGGGCTCGCCGACCGCATCGTCGTGATGAAGGATGGCCTCGTGCAGCAGATCGGTTCGCCCTCCGAGCTCTATGACCGACCCGTCAACCGCTTCGTGGCCAGCTTCATCGGCACGCCGACCATGAACTTCATCGAGGGCGATGTGGAGCGCGATGGCAACGGGCTTGCCCTTCGATGGCCGGGCGGTCGCATCACGCTGCCTGTCGGCATCACGCTCGCCACCGCGCGGGCCGCCATCGGGATCCGGCCCGACACGCTCGTGCCCGTGGCCGATGGCCCCTTCCGCGGCACCGTTCAGTCGATCGAGTTTCTCGGCGACCGCGCCGATGTGCTCGTCGAATCGAGCGGCGCACGGCTCAATGCGCGCGTGCCGACCGACTCAGCTCGCGCCATGCGCGAAGGCGAGTCGATCACGCTGGGCATGCCAGGCCTCGTCCACATCTTCGATGGTGAAGGCCAGCGGTCCGAATGATGCCTGCAGACTTAGGCAGGCTCGTGGAGCAAGTGGCCGCGGTGCACGCGTAGAACACGAGCCAGCAAGCACCACCCGGTGCACTGGCCGATCACCACTCGACTCAGCTTCCCCAAGCACTGAGCAGCATGCCAAGGTCGGCGCCGTTCACGGTGCCATCCTCGTCCAAGTCACCCAGACCGGTGCCGCCCCAGTTGCCCAGGAGGATGCCAAGATCGCCACCATCCACGGTCCCCGACCCATCAAGGTCCGCAGGGTTGCCGGGCGGCGGCGGATAGGTGCAGGTTCCCTGCGTGAAGATCGCGCAGGAGTAGGCACCCAAGCTGATCAGGCCGCTCTGGCCAAGGCCGTCCCAGGCCACGCCGTTGGCCGTGGTGTCGAAGCATGGCTGATTGGCATAGTCGCTGCCGTAGCCCGTCCAGTCACCATTGAAGATGCAGCGCCAGAGTCCGCTGCGCGGCAGGCCGATGCGGTAGTTCGAGATCGGGTTGGTGCTGAAGTTGAACACCACGACCACGTCGTCGCCCGGGCCGCCGCTCGACCAACGGTGCATGCCGAGCACCTTGTTGAAGTTGTTGAGGTGGAACACATTGGTGTTCTGGCCAGACAGCCCCTCGGTGCACCCGTAGTCGTTCTTGCGGAGCTTGATCAGGTCCGTGTAGTGGCGCAGCGTGCCGGCGTAGGTCGTGACCTTGCTCCAATCGAGCGGATCGCTGTCCTGAAACCAGCCGTCCTCCAGGAACTCCTGCCCCTGGAAGAGCATCGGGATGCCGGGGCTCGTCATCACGATCGCGCCGCCGAGCATCGAGCGCTTGCGGCTGAACCAGCTGCCGGGATTGCTTGCCCAGATCTCACTCGGCATGCGCTGCTTGCCGTTGGCGACCTCGTCGTGGCTCTCGGTGTAGATGATCCGCTGCTCGATCTGGCCGTTGTAGCCGTACAGGATCGCGTCCTTGACCGCGAACATGTTGCGGTCAGCGTCGTTGGAGGTGATCAGGTTGCCACGGATGTTGGGGAAGAAGCCGGGGTCCCATTGGCTGTCGAAGCCTGCACCGCCCTCACCGGTCGTCTTGCCGAGCCACGGATTCAGGTCCATGTCCTCGGCGATCATGAACTTCCACGGCTGGGTGGCATCGACCGAGTCATTGATCCACTGCAGAAGCGACCAGCCCTCGGGGATGTCCACGCCGTTCTGGTCGGTGCGTCGGATGTACTTCGTGCCATCCATGCGGAGTCCGTCCATCCGGAACTCCTCCAGCCACATCATGCAGTTGTCCTTGATGTACGACCGTACCTCGCCGCGCGTGTAGTCAGGGCGCGAGTTGCCCCACGGCGTGCTCAGGCGGAAGTCGTTGAAGAAGTAACTGCCGCCGCCCGTGCCCGAGTACCAGTGGTCGAAGCGCCACAGGTCCATGTCGTTGGGTCCGATGTGGTTGAAGACCACGTCGCCCATGACGGCGATGCCGCGCGAGTGCGCGTCGTCGATGAAGGCCTTGAGGTCGTTCGGCGAGCCATACGCGCTCTCGACGCTGTACGGGTACGACGGGTTGTAGCCCCATGAGTAGTCGCCAGGGAACTCATTGATGGGCATGAGCGCGATCGCGTTCACGCCAAGGTCTTGCAGGTGCTGCAGCTTCTGGCGAACAGTGGCGAAGCTGCCGGGGGTGCCCGCCGTGGGAGCAAAGAACGCGCCGGGATGCATCTCATACATCACGAGCTTGCGCCACTGCGGCATCGTGAACTGGTGCTGCCATGTGTAGGAAGCCGGGTTGTAGATCACCGAATCGCCGACCGAGCTCGTGAGGTCGCGCGCGCGCGGGTCGTTGCGCCAGGCCGAACTGGTGCCGCGCTTGACGAAAAACTTGTAGCGCTGTCCTGCCGTCACGAACGGCACATCGCCGCTCCAGTAGCCGTTGAACTCGTTGCTCAGGGGATACTGCGTCGAGTTCCAGCCGTTGAAGGTACCGCCGACAGCAACGCTGTCCGCGAACGGCGCGAAGACGCGGAAGGTGGTTCCGTATTGCCCCGCCGCCGAATACGGGATCGCGCCGATCCCCGGCCGCGTGGATGGCGGAAGCGCCATCACGGGAGCGGCGCAGGCGAGCACGGCAGCGACGGTCGTCAGGGTGCGGGCCATCATGGCTGCGAAGTTTAGGACAGGGCCCGGGGCGCGCCACTTTGCGAGCGAAAAAACACAAGGGTCCCCGCGAAGGGGACCCTTGGAAATTTCAGAGGTTCAAGTCAGCGGCTCACGGCTGGCACGGGCCCCATGCGGCGAGCATGGCACCCAGATCGCTGCCGCCCACCGAGCCATCGCCGTCAAGGTCGGGCGACGCTCCGCCCCAGCCAGCTAGCAGCACGC
>Ga0208048_1001384_pt1 | contig 12587 bp, 19 predicted proteins | sample Malawi_45m_30L_FD_184163 | JGI IMG/M metagenome (GOLD analysis project Ga0208048, IMG submission 184163) | Freshwater microbial communities from Lake Malawi, Central Region, Malawi to study Microbial Dark Matter (Phase II) - Malawi_45m_30L... | ecosystem: Environmental > Aquatic > Freshwater >...
GAGCTCCACCACAACGTCTGTGTAGTCCTCCTAGACTCAGAGTTCCTCAGGGGATCTCTGAGGTATCGAAATAGTAAAAAGCTTATTCCGTTTTTTCACTTGTAACGGCGTGGCCTCGGCCTCATTCTTCGCCACTCACCAACATGGAGTGGAATATGACAATCACTTTTTATAAGAGGGCTCAGCAGCTGTTTCGTGCTTTAGCCGTTGTACTGGGCTTTGTCTCAGCAACCCAAGCTTTGGCGTTTGGACCAATCATCACGCCCCAAGACCTGCAGAGCTTGGTTGCCAAAGGAGATGCGCGCATCCTTGATATTCGTGAGACCAAAGGATCCCCTGAGGATCCAAACTTTGATGCTGGACACATCCCAGGTTCTGCATCTACCCCTTACTCAAGCTTTCGGGGGGACAAATCAAATCCCGGTCGGCCCGTTGCTGAGGCAAAGCTGTCAGCGATATTAGGTGCTGCGGGGGTGACGCCTGATACTAAGCTGGTTGTGACAAATCGCGGCACTGACGCAACCGACTTTGGAGCAGCGGCCCGTGTCTATTGGACTCTCAAGGTTGCCGGTTTTAGGAACGTTGCCATACTTGATGGAGGTTTAAAGGGTTGGACAACCGCAGGCTACCGCTTAAGCACAGAAAAGACAGCCACGAAACCAACCGCGGTCAGCATAAGGTATGACGAGTCTGCAATAGTCACGATCAAGGAAGTGTCGCAGACGCTAGGCTCAAAAGATTCAAAGACAAAACTCGTCGATGCAAGGCCTGCGGGTTTCTTTAAAGGCGAAGTGCGCCATGATGCCGCCAGCCGATACGGCACTCTACCGGGGGCTGAAAACTTCAGTCACGATCAATGGTTTCTACCCAAGTCAGCGACTTTAAAGCCGAGAAGCGAGATCGAGTCTTTGGCAAAGCGTGCAGGGCTGATTCATGATGAAGACACTGTCTCTTTTTGCAACACTGGACATTGGGCAGCCACCAACTGGTTCATTCTGTCAGAGGTTTTAGGTCAGAAAGGAGTCAAGATGTATCCAGAGTCGGTTGTGGCTTGGTCAAAGACTGACCTTCCTCTGGATAACGAACCCGGTCGTGCTGGAACGCTGTGGCGAGACCTTAAAAGGATTTTTTAATCAAGAACGATCGGAGATTACGCCCCAGTTCCTCGTACTCTGGAATTGGGGCTCGGTCGCTAACCCCGCTGACTAGCCCTTCGAGTGACTCCTTCTTTGGCTTAATCGCCCCGATAAAAAGAATGGCAGTGTCCTTCACAACAATCACGGTCGGGAACGTCTCAATTTCGGGGTGACCTGGTAGCTCTTCGAAGTCATCAAGGTTTACCCAGGCTACCCTGCAGTCGTGAAAATCCTTAACGATCGTTTTGAAATTACGGCAGACCCCGCACCATTCCGCGCAAACAATCAGCACACATGTTTCGAGATTCAAACTCTAAGCCCAAGTAACTTGTTTACCAACGCAAAGCAATTGGCGCAATCATGCGCCCAATAAGCCCGGTTAGGAATATCCCAAGCGTGTACCAGATGGCGACAAAGGTGGGCGAGGATTCTGGGCAGGCCAAGGCGTAACCCAATGCGCCGAGCCCTCCGGCCAGAAATCCGCTGGCCCAGCCAGCTTGCCTAAGGCGCGTGGGCGCGAGTGTTCTGAGTACAAGAAGTATGCCAAGCAGGGCTGGCAAGGAAAACGCCATGAGTATCCACGAGCATGATCTCCATGTTTGACCAAACACAGCCGCACTTTTCTCGTTGTCGGGTACGAGCGCAAAAGATACAAGCCCAATAAGTAGCATTGCTCCCACCACGATCGAGAGCAGTTTGCTCGCACGACCCAGCCTTGAGACCGGTTTGGCAAGAGCAGCGGTTAGAAGTCCCGCAGCAATTGCCAGGGCGAGGGCATAGCCCAGCTTCACCCAGGTGATAAGCAGGGTGAAGCTCTCAGCAGACAAAAGACCAATAAGGCTTGCCGACAACAAAACACTCACAAGAAACCCGGCCGCCGAGACTGGGATGAGTCGGCTGGGCACGGAAGACGCTGGCGCAGGGCCCGCCCCACGGGATAAAACCGAAATCAGCTGGTTTGTGTCCATCGTAATTACTCCTTCACCAATTCAGAGAGCCGCTTGAGCCCTCGGTGCACCAAAACCTTGATCGAGGATTCCGACAGACCGCTACGGTTTGAAGCCTCTGCAATCGACAACCCCTCTAGCTTTGTAAGTTCAATGGCCTGCCGCTGGGAAACTGGAAGCGCCTGTAAGAGCAGGGAAAGATCGCGAGAGGCGTGCACGTCAGCTTGCTCCCCCACCATAGGCAATACATCGAGATCGCCCACGTCATCGTGAAGATCGTCCCTGCGACCGCGGCGGCGCCACAGATCCGCGAGCTTATGCCTTGCAATGGCCAGGAGCCAAGCGGTAACCGGGTAGTTCGCATCGTAGGTTCCTCGCTGCAAGTGGACTGCAAGTAATGTCTCCTGAACCAGATCCTCTGCATCGTTAGCCAAAAAGGGCATGCGCCTTCGAAAATAAGCCCGGAGCTGTCCCGCCATTAAGAAAAGCGACTCCGCATAGGCCTTCTCGTCACCAGACTGCGCTGCAAGCCAAAGGGGCCTGAGACGTGTTTCGGCGCTGTGGACCGCCTTCTCTTGGGTCATTTCGCTTGGAGCTGCCATTTGGTTACACGCTAGCCGAAATTAAAAAAATGTCGATCCCCTGTAACCAAAAGGTGAGCCACAGCGAATTCATGTCTGGTGGCTGAATACCAGCCCTTTCTGAACCCTTACGTGGAGAACGACATGAATCAGCACAATCTTAGGATCAGTATCAAGGCGGGCCTTGTGGCCGGCCTGCTTGCCATAACCACATGGGCAAACGCCCTAGAACTCAAACCTTTCAGCCAATCGGAGTTAAGCGCAGTTCAGCAACAAGGCAGACCGGTAATCGTGCACTTTCACGCTGATTGGTGCTCAACCTGTGTCGCCCAGGCCAAATCACTTGAAGCATTGAAGGCAGACCCTCAACTGAAGGCCGTGACCGTTCTTGTGGCCGACTACGACAAGGAAAAAGAACTTCGCAAAAGCATGAAGATTCGCTCGCAGTCGGTCATGGTGGTTTTCAAAGGCCCTCAGGAGGTCACCCGGCTGGCGGGGCAGTCGCAGGCCAGTGATATCAAAGCCGCATTTCTCAAGGCACTGTGAGCAAAGTCGCCGTCGCAAACAAGGAGTAACGCATGAAAACCAAAGCACTGTCGATACTACTGGCTCTAGTCTTTCTGGCTTCCGGTCTTGCAAAGCTCGCGAGCTTGGAGTTTGAACTTGTAGCCTTTGAAAGATGGGGTTATCCGATCTGGTTTATGTATTTGATTGGAGCCGTTGAGGTGGTTGGCGGAATTGGTCTGATCATTCAGCGCTTTTCCGCTGCTGCTGGCGCGGCACTGGCACTTATGATGATTGGGGCGATTGGAACGCACGTGATCCATTCCGAGTGGGGCATGCTGGCAGCAGCTAGTCTCATCTTCTTGATGTCTGCCGTTCGCGCCTACCTCGGCTGGGAGGATGTGCGCACACTCATTCGCCACCCGATCGAAACCAAGGAATCCAGTCAGTAGCATGCCCAGCCCCACCGAACTTGGCCTGGCATGGGTGGCAGGTAGCCTCACCACGCTCAACCCATGCGTTTTCCCGCTACTCCCAGTGGTTCTTGGTGGTGCGCTGCAGGCCAACCGGTGGGCGCCACTTGCCATGGGTGTCGGCATGGTAGCCATGTTTGCGATGCTTGGCCTGTTGATTGGCCTCGTTGGAGAGGCGCTCGGCATTGATACCGACGTAATTCGTCTTGTCGGGGCCTGGCTGCTGATTGGTTTCGGCTTGGTGATGCTTGTCCCCATACTGAATGCAGGTTTCACCCGACTAATATCACCGTTAGCAAGTGGTGCTTATTCGGCCACTACTCGTGTCGACGGCGGTTCCTTAGCTGGAGCCTTTGCAACCGGCAGTCTGTTGGGAATGGTCTGGAGCCCCTGCTCGGGGCCCATGCTTGCGAGTGCGCTCACCATGGTTGCGACCGAAGACGGCGCTGCACGCGGCACTCTGATACTGGGCATGTTCGGACTCGGAGCAGCCTCGATACTTGTCGCTGCGGCCTATGCCTCGCGCACGGGATTCGGAAAGGTACGTGGCTGGGTGCTAACCCACATGGATAATGTGAAGAAAGGGTTCGGTCTTTTCGTTTTGTTGCTTGGAATCGCAATCTTGACCGGCGGCGACAAGTGGCTAGAGGCAAAACTGGTGAATGTTTTACCTGAAGGGTGGATCAACCTCACGACGCGCTTCTGAAGGGCGCCTCGTAGGCTGATCTTTTTGTTTTGTGCCCCTATGGCTTCAAATACGCAAAGCCTTCGCGGATCTGCAATTGCGTCACGCGAGCCACGCCTGAAGGAGTGAACTCAGCATCTAAATTGAACTGATCACGCTTAAGATTGCGGTTTTTTAAAGTGATCTCACAGATCTCAAATCGAACCCCTCGGGCTTTTAATCCTGAGACGAGTGCGCCGTAGTCGACATTGGGGTTCTTCGGATCTTTCGCACCGTCGAATAAAAAGTCAACGCCCTCGGCGTGCGTGACCACGACGACCTTGGTGCTTGGAACGGTATCGAGATGATTGCGAATGTTCCGCAGCGCCTTGGTGGCCTGAACGGCTGCGTTATCGATGTGATAGACCGCCTTATCAGGCTCAGCTGCGCTCACTGTAAACACCGAAGCCAACAAGGCGATGGCAGTGATCACAGATATTGAGAGCGAGTGTGTCCATGTCTTCATTTGAATCTCCTTGAGGTTTTCTTAGGTCAGGCTGCCTGTGTACTCCCCGCGAGCAGGGTAGTTTTTGCTGATAGAAAAATCGATCGCCATTATCAGATCGGTGAAAGACGGCCGCGCGAACGGCATCGTCTGCACCGCACCGTAGTAAAGCGTTTGATCGGGCTTGATCAGAAACACGCCCGGCTCAGGAAAAAGCTTTGGCTCTTCCACGCCGATCGAGGTCTTGCCGATCCCCTCAGAGATATAGAGCCCCCATTGCTTTGCAACAGAGAGGGGTAGGTCATACCCAAAGCGAAGGTCGGCCACCCCAACCTTAGTAGCCATCTCCATAGCGCGGCTCTCGCCGTCCGATGAGATGGCAATTACGGACACTCCGCGCTGAGCCAAGTCTGGCAGCAATTGACCAAGTTCCTTCAGGTACTTGATGCACAGGGGGCAATGCAGGCCTCGAAAGAAGACGATGAGCGAGAAGTTCTGGGGAGTCTCACCGTACAGATCAAAGCCGCCATGCGCCAAGGTTGGGACGCTTAACGCTGGGACAGGTTTTCGCGGGATTAGCATTTTGGATTCTTCAATGTTGGATTAGAGATAAGGAATGGTAGTAGACTATTTGACAAATAAAATCCAAATAACCTGTCTAATCGTATAACATGAACCCTCTTGATCGACTCACTCCGTTGTTAGAGCGCTTTCCGCCTATCGCTCGGGTCTTCTTTGCCGACGTGCTGTGCAATCGATTTGAATGGCAGGTGGAATCAGCCAAGGGTCACATTCATTGGTTGAAATCGGGTGCGGTTGAGGTTGTGACAGATGGCAAGGCCGTTGGAATTCTCTCTGGTGCAGGCGTGATCTTCTCTCCTAGGGGTTCCGCCCACACCCTCATTCCCAAGCCTGAGGCCGAGATCGTCTGTGCGGAGTTCGAGTTCGGCCAGCGCTTTAGGAACCCGCTGACCTTGGTGACCCCGGGTGTGTTTATTATCCCAGTGGCAGACGCCCCAGAGATTGAAGCGATTCACAAGCTCCTTATGGATGAAGCCTTCTCAAGCCGATGTGGCAAGTCCTTCGGGGTCAATCAACTGCTGCAGTACTTCGTGCTGGTTGTTTTTCGCTATCTCATTCGTACCGAGACAATTCCCACGGGAATCACGAAAGCACTTGCGGATGAACGTCTTCTAAAGGCAATCAATTGCATGCACGATTCACCAGAGAGGGCCTGGACTTTGGAGTCTCTCGCAGGCGTTGCTGGTATGTCACGAGCAAGCTTCGCGAATCATTTCCGAGAAGCCACGCAAGTAACGCCCATTGAATATCTAACGGATTGGCGTATCTCTCTTGCGCAATCGAAGATAATTAATGGCGTGCCGATAAAGGCCATTGCCAGAGGTGTTGGTTACGCGAACCCCGAGGCGTTAACGCGGGTCTTTACGAAACGCGTGGGTTGCAGTCCAAGGGATTGGCGTGACAGCCTACTGACACGAATAGCGTAGTCCCAGGGACTAACTCTCGTTTTCATTAGGTCTACATCAACCAGAGCATGGCGACGGCCATGGCTACCATGCCCACGTCCTCCACGATGGTGACGGTACTCATTGGGAGGTTGAAGACCGTGCCGAGGCATGCACATTGGATCCTGTTGCCACGGCTTACTGCCTGAATCACGCCCACTGCGGAGAAGGACATGACGATGATGGTGATCCAGTGGGTGAGAAAGGGATTGACGTTGCTGAGGTATGCAACCCCAAGGGCGAGTTCCACATAGGGATAAATTCGGCCCCAGTTCAGCCACCTCGCTGCAAGTAGGTCGTATTGAGCGTATGCCGCGGCAAATGCGTCGATATCGAGCAGCTTAAAAAATGAGAAAACCAAGAAGAATCCTGCCATGAAGAAGCGCATCGTCTCCATACCATTGATACCCTCTAAGCCGTGCAACCCAATCTGTACGAGCAAACTCGCCCCGAGAATGTAGGCCGTGATTATTAGCAGGGGCCGATACACCGTAACAAATGCAGGGGTGGGCGGTGTCTCCGGCAGGGAGTGCGAGCGGACCGCAATCCTCTCATCGACCGGTGGCAGCAGCCGATAAGCCCCAGCCTCAGCAACGGCTTGCGCCAGGGCGGCAAAGTCTGCCTGCGAGTCAGTGAGAGTGACTTGCATAGGATTAAGGGAGACCGTGACTTTTGACGCAAATGGCTGCAGGGCTGACTCCAGCTTTTTTACGCACGAGCCACAATGCAGGCCCTCTAGTGAATATGTAGTCACCATTACATAATAAGCCGATCTACACCATGAAAAGACGATCCCTCATCACACTTGGTGGCGCTGCAGTCGCATCTTACTTTGTGCCTCCAGCCTACTTGCGAGCGCAGCAGGGCTCTCAAGGCACAGGCTTGGGCATGGTCACTTCTATCGATCTGTCGGCTCAGCCCGCAAAAGTCCAAATTGGGCCTGCCTCGGTGGGGCCCACGGCTGTCTGGGCCTTCAATAGCCAATTGCCCGGACCCGAAATCCGAGTTCGGCAAGGCACGGAACTGCGTGTGGCTTTCGCCAACCGACTCCCTGAGCCCAGCACAGTTCATTGGCACGGCATACGCTTGCCCAACCCCATGGACGGTGTGCCAGGTCTCACACAGCCTCCCGTCGAGGCAGGCGCGGACTTCCAATACACGTTCCGTTGCCCCGATGCGGGCACATTCTGGTACCACCCCCACTACAACAGCAGTGAGCAATTGGGTCGTGGGCTTATTGGTGCGCTGGTGGTGGAGGAGACCCAGCCGATTGATGTCGACCAGGATCTTACTTGGGTGCTCTCTGATCTACGCGTCGACACAGATGGGCAGATAACAAACGACTTTCGGGGTCGGCACGATGCAGCCCATGCAGGTCGTATCGGAAACGTGCCATTGATCAACGGCAGCATAAAGCGAAACTTCCTTTTCCCCTGGGCCCAGCGCATACGGCTTAGGCTGATCGCGGCGAGCAATGCCCGTATCTTCGGCCTGCGATTTTTTGGAGCAAACCCCTGGCTGGTGGCCATCGACGGCCACCCAACTTCGGTCACTCGAATCCAAGAGGACCTTGTGCTCGCGCCGGGGCAGCGGGCCGATCTGATCGTTGACGTCCCTGTGAAAGAGCCGCTACGAATTGAAGATCACTTCTATGGTCGATGGGCCTATGAGTTGGCACGCCTACAGGTGGCCGAGGCCTCCGCTGCAGGGAGGCCTCGGGGCACCCCGCAGGCCCTTCCTGCAAATCCCGTAATGCCGCCCGTCTTGGGGCGCTCTAGCCGCACTGTGGTTATGCCAATTGAGGGCGGAGCGAGAAGCCCCGTGGCCAAGCCCGATGCGATCTGGCTTCTCAATGGGCTAAGTATGAAAGAGCACGATCATCGCTTTGGGCATAGTCACCACGAGCCTATCTTTGCCATTGAGCGTGGCGAGACCATTCGAATCAATCTGGACAACCAAACAGCGTGGCTCCACCCGATGCATTTTCACGGTGTGGTTTTTCAGCAGATTGATGGGCAGAGTGGGGCTCTACGGGGGCCGCTGCGCGATACGCTGCTCTTGCGGCCTGGGGAAAAGGCATCAATTGCACTCCGCGGCGACGAGCCTGGGTATTGGATGATCCATTGTCATGTCCTTGAGCATCAGAGCGCTGGGCTGATGGGTATCTTTGAGGTCAAAGCTTGAATGCCTTTTTCTTTGTGAATCTCGTAGACGAGGCTGGCAGGCCTCAGTTCTCTAGGCGAAGACCACCAGAAGTTATTAGAAGATTACTGGCCCGTGTGATTTGCGGCAATGAAATTGCCCACGGGCGTGAAGAACATGAACAGGTTCGCCTTGGCCTTGTCGGTTGCGCCTAGATTTTTATAAGTCACCCGCCATTCCTTCCCCTTTTTACCGTCAATCATCGAGATCGACTCATGTTTAATGGTCGCCCAGCTTGCCTCAAGCTTGCCCCCCTTAACAAGGCTCTCTTTGCGCTGATCAGCGCACTTGATGACCACCGCTTCAGCGGCGGGCTTCGAGCCGTGGAAGTGACAACCATCGCCAGGGCCGGCCATGACGGGATGAGCGAGGGCAGCCGCAATCGTCAGACCAAACGTTCTGAGTAATTTTTTCATGATGATTCCTTTCTTTTATTAGAGTGAATTACGGCTTTTGTCAGTGGTATTTTCAATATCTATGTCCTCGTGAATGTGACGATGCTCCTCAACGGGGAACCGGAATGTTTCGCCATTGACATCGTGTTGATAACCATGCAGCTGGACAAAGAGCAGATAGACACCGGCTGCCATCAACCCGAGGTTTGCCGTGTAACTGAACTTGGCAAACGACTCCCTTTTGCGCCAGATGGCAAGCACACCGACCATCACTACCAGGGCTACGATTTGGCCGACTTCCACGCCAACGTTGAAACTTAAGATCCGCATCAACATCTGCCAAGGGTCATCCCCTAGCGGGAGCTGCTGCAGCCGAGTCGAAAGCCCAAAACCATGGAGAAGGCCAAAGGCAAAGACCATCTTCACCAGGTTCGGTGAGGGCATATTGAAGTGCTTCTGAAAGCCCCCATTGTTGCCAAAACCTTTGTAAATGACACTGGTCGCAATGATTACGTCGACGAGCCAGTAATTCCAGGTGATCTTGAAAAACGTGGCGAAGATCAGCGTAATGCAGTGCCCGATGGTGAAGACCGTCACAAACTTCACGACATCTTTAAAAGTGGTCAAGAAAAAAACCACGCCAAACAGAAACAGCAGGTGGTCATATCCGGTCAACACGTGGCTGGCACCAAGGCCAACATATTGCAGGTAGCCGCCGTCGAGCATGCGCTGCTTATCCTCTTCGCTGATGCCATGGGCAAGCGCGACAAGAGGAAAAAGCGCGAGTAGCAACAACCCCAATTTCTGGGGAAGACCTATTTTCATAAAGACTCCTCTGAAAACGAATAAATGCCGCCCAAGTTCAGCGGGGCGGCCACTCAGAGATCAAAGAAGCAATTGAGGCGGGCGCAGCAACCCTTCGAGGAAGATATCGGGTGGGCAAACAAGCTGCAAAACTTGCTGTGTTTGACTTCCAAATAGTTTTAAGTCGGATGTGTTTTCTTGGATGAACCCAAAAGGCTGGAAAGAGTCGACAACATGGACATGCGCATCGGCCCCATCGTCGTGATCAAAATGAGACGAAAAATCGTCATGATGGTGATGATCCATCGCCAATTGATGTGCCGTGGCCACATGGAGATCGTCATGGGAAGCCACGCCGATACCTACAACGGATACGAAGAGTACCTGCGAGCAAAGGAATAAGAGGGCTATTAACTCTCTAGCTTGGGGCATCTGTAGATTTTAGCGAACCCCCGGAGTTGGTGCCCGTCCAGGGACTGGAAAACTCACCAACTCCTGCGCCAAATAAGCTATTCCTTGGGGCAGGTAACGGTTCGTCTGCTTGAGCTAGTGAGTCTTTGTCTGACGTCGCCTGCGGTGCAATTTCCATGCGGTCTAGGAACTTCTTGGTGCAATGCAAAGTGACCATGGCTAATCGTGTTGTCTCTCAGGACCGTTGGAGAGATTGACGTAGACCCAGCGTCTTTTCTATCGGGTATAGAGACCCAGGCTCTCGCTTTAAGTCCGCCACAGTCTTACCTTCGCAAAAAGTGTCTATCAGAGCAATTGATGCTATGACGTCGTTCAAGTAGGCAAGCCTTTTATCGTGCGCCATAGATAAGGACCTTTGTCGCCTCGACATTGGCCTTGATGTAAGGATTGGTTAGCGAGGGCTCTGTAACCAAGTCAACAGGCCCCTTGAACAATTCTTCAAACTCTTTGAGCAACGAAAAATACGCGTTACCGTATTCGATGGTGGGTACGTCTGCTATTTTCACCAGTAGGTCAATATCGCTCTCATGCTCACGAAATCCTCCTGTCACCGCCGAGCCAAATATCGACAGGCTAGCGACAGGATGACGCTCGCAGATGGCTTGCCGTTTGCGGTCAATGAGCTCGAACTCCGGGCTAGGCTCCTCGTACTGCACGATGTCGTATTGCATATGTGCTCCTTGGTTGTTGGGCACATGCAAATTTATGATCGAGATAGAGAAAAGGTCTACGCCTTTGTCGATCAGACTACTTCTAAAAAATTAACGCTTGACATTTATATACGCGATACGTAAGTATCTAGGCTGTGACAATAAAATCGTTCAAATGCGCGGACACCCAAAAACTATTCTCCGGCTATCCGGTAAAGCGTTGGGTACCAATTGAGCGGCAGGCTCTGAGGAAGCTCGAACAGCTAGAGCTGTCGGATAGGTTAGAAGATCTGAGGGTGCCCCCTGGCAATCGATTGGAGGCTCTCAAGGGAAAGAGGAAGGGTCAGTACAGCATTCGGATCAATGACCAGTGGCGTTTATGTTTTTGTTGGAATATTGATGGGGCTTACGACGTTGAAATAGTGGATTACCACTGAAGCGAGGACTAAGAATGAGACGAGTCAATCCTGTTTCTCCCGGTGAAATGCTGGAGGAGGAGTTCCTAAAGCCGCTTGGCCTTACAAAGTACAGGCTTGCAAAGGAGATTGGTGTGCCCGCGGGTCGCATCAGTGAGATCGTTGCGGGTCGTCGTGCCATAACGGCAGACACCGACCTACGGCTATGCAAGTACTTTGGCCTCAGCGAGGGTTGGTGGCTGCGCGGGCAGGTTCGTTTTGACACAGAGATTGCCAAGCGAACCATGCAGAAAGAGCTAGCGAAGATCAAACAGTGCCCTCTGTTGGCTGCCTAGGCGTTGGCTCGTTTTGTCTAAAGATACAACCGCTTGTAATTGATGCCTCAAGAGATGAGGGAAGAGTAGAGCAGTAGTCTTGCTCAATTACCTATCCGGTCCTAGACTCCATGGCGATGTCTGAACAAGGCGGGGTAGGGACTGGAGAGGGTTCGCTAGAGATCCACAGTGGTCAAAAATCACCAGGCTGAAAAGATAAGTACTTCTCTGCCATTTTTCGTAACTCCAAATTCGACGGAAAAGCGGCTCTCGCTTTAAGTCGGCCACAGCCTTACCTTCGCAAAAGGTGTCTATCAGAGCAATTGATGCGATGAGCTACGTCAGACTTCGAACTCACTCTTATCAAGACCGGATTACCTAATGATCGACTGGAGCGTTCCGATTCTGATTTCGGGGTGTAAGGGAACTGGGACGGTAGTCGTCTGCCCTAAGTGTTCGCGTTGCATGACAACGTGACTTCCACGTTGCCGAACCTGCGTAAATCCATGTCTGGCAAGGATTCCACAGACTTCTCTCCCGGAAAAGATACCTAACTTACCCAACCAGTACCTCTAGGCGGGTAATGTAGACCTCGTTGTGTAGCCGCCTTGAGATTTCGTCCTGAGAGGCTGATTCAAAAAACAACCCTACAGCCTCTCGCAAATTTTCTGACGCCTCTTGAACCGTATTCCCTTGACTTGCCACATCAACTTCTGGGCAGAAGGAGATGTAACCGTCTCCTTCTCGCTCGATTACTGCAGTAAATTGTCTGTTCATGGTCGTGCTCTCTTTTAGTAAGCGTTCGCGATAGGTGAGGGGGCATCGGGCTTTTGTTCGTGCTCTGGAGCCTTGCTAGGCTTTATCGCACAATTACGCGGTCTCAGAGAGCCAGTGGGCAACTGTCGCGATAGGGCATCTCGCCCAGACCCTCCCCCCAACCACCTCCTGCCCAGCATCAGGCCCTGCTTGGAAACCAAACAGTAGAACCACACAGAAGTA
>Ga0208048_1001386_pt1 | contig 12580 bp, 10 predicted proteins | sample Malawi_45m_30L_FD_184163 | JGI IMG/M metagenome (GOLD analysis project Ga0208048, IMG submission 184163) | Freshwater microbial communities from Lake Malawi, Central Region, Malawi to study Microbial Dark Matter (Phase II) - Malawi_45m_30L... | ecosystem: Environmental > Aquatic > Freshwater >...
TGGTGGTCCCGCGGGCATCGTCGCGGCACCGTTCGTCGCGATCCTGCCGGGCACCAGCGTGCCCACCGATGAGCAGCTCGACTTCGAAGCCTCGCAACTCGACACCGAGCTGAAGGAGAAGTACGAAGCCGCCAAGAAGGAGAACCTCGATGCGGCGAGCCTGCAGAAGCTCACCGCCGAGCAGCTCGCCAAGGAAGCCAAGGCCCTTGGCCTGGGCGACCTCGTGGGCATGCCGCGCAACAAGCTCGTCTTCGAGGTCGTGAAGGCCAAGGCGATGAAGCACGGCCTGATGTTCGCCGAGGGCACGCTCGAGATCATGCCCGATGGCTACGGCTTCCTGCGCAGCGCCGAGTACTCGTACCTGCCCTCCGACGACGATGTGTACGTGAGCCCCGCACAGATCCGCCGGCTCGGTCTGCGCCGCGGCCACGTGGTGCGCGGCCTCGTGCGCCCGCCCAAGGAAGCCGAGACCTACTTCGCGCTCCTGCGCATCGACACGGTGAACGGCCACGATCCGAAGCGCCTGCACAACCTGCCGACCTTCGAGAACCTCACGCCGCTGCACCCCAACAAGCGCATCCACCTCGAGATCCTCGAGCAGCCGCAGCGGTTGGAGCCGCGCATCATGGACATGGTCACGCCGCTGGGCTTCGGCCAGCGCGCACTCGTCGTGGCGCCGCCGCGCACGGGCAAGACCGTCATCCTGCAGCAGATCGCCAACGCGATCACGCACAACCACCCAGACGTGCACGTGATCGTGCTGCTGGTCGATGAGCGCCCCGAGGAAGTGACCGACTTCAAGCGCACGACCAAGGGCAAGGTCGAGGTCGTCGCCAGCACCTTCGACGAAGAGGCCAGCCGGCACATCCAGGTCAGCGACATCGTCATGGAGAAGGCCCGCCGCATGGTGGAGCTCGGCGACCATGTGGTCGTGCTTCTCGATTCGATCACGCGCCTGGCGCGTGGCTACAACAACGCCGGTGCCGGATCGGGCAAGATCGGCTCGGGCGGCGTCGACAACGCTGCGCTCATCCGTCCCAAGAAGTTCTTCGGCAGCGCGCGCAACATCGAGAATGGCGGCAGCCTGACGATCATCGGCACGGCGCTCGTCGAGACCGGCAGCCGCGCCGACGAAGTGATCTTCGAGGAATTCAAGGGCACCGGCAACGCCGAACTGCACCTCACGCGCAAGCTCGTCGAGAAGCGCGTGTGGCCGGCGATCGACATCGCCGCCAGCGGCACCCGCCGCGAGGAACTGCTGCTCGACGCGAAGGAGCACGAGCTCATCGTGCGCCTGCGCAAGGTGGTCGCCGACATGAACGTGGTCGAGGCCATGGAACTGCTCCGCAGCCGCCTCTCCAAGACCAAGTCCAACGCAGAATTCCTGATGACGATGGCCATGTCCTGATGCCGGGCGCGTATGGACCCATGCCGGTCCATGCACGCAAGGGCCGGCATCGCACCCACGGGAGCACACGCATGAAGCACACCAGCCCGCGACGGGCGTTCACCCTGGTCGAGATCCTCACGGTCGTCGGCATCCTCGCGCTCTTGGTGGCGATCCTGCTGCCAGCCCTGCGCACGGCTCGGCGCAACGCCGAGTGGGTCGACGCGGCGAACAACCTGCGGCAGGTCTCGACCTACCTGCAGGCGTACATCACGGACAACCGTGAATCGATCGCGCCGACGCAATTCGATTACTCGACCGCGCGCAACCCCGGCCGCGTGCGTGGACCATCGTCGACTGGGGTCAATCCGCTGCTTGGCCAGCCCCGCCGCGGCACGTGGGCCGACATCCTCTGGACCGGCGCGGGCATCGATCCGCCGTCGCTTCCGTCGGAGATGGGGACCACCTACGCGTGGGAATTCGATTCGCCGGATCGCTTCTACTACGAGTACGACGACGCCTACTCGAAGAACCCGATGCGCTCGACCGTCGGACTCGAGAAGGTCCAGTTCCCGGATTCCGACGGCGTTTCGGAGTGCCGGCCGTTCGGTCCCGGCATCGATGCGCAGGAAGTCGGTCACCCCGGCTACTTCGCAGGCAATCTTTTCTTCCGACAGGCGCAGGCGCCGTTCCATGCGGGCGACGCCACGCTCAATGCGCCGTACCAGTGGTGGAGCGCAGCCCAGATCCGTCGTCCGCAGGCCGGCATGTACCTCGTCGACTCGAAGGCAGGCGAAGTGATCGGCGGCACGACCCGCCAGGAATGGGAAGACCAGTTCGACGGCGATGCGACCGACGGCCGGTGCCAAGTCGACTTCCGATACCTCGGCGACACATGCATGTTCCTGCTGCTGGACCTTCACGTCGACACGCAGCCCGCGTGGACGACCCTGCAGGAACTGCAGGGGGATTGGACTGGCACCACCGGATCGACCAATCCGATCGGTCGCGACATCAAGGTCACCAGCCTTGATCGCTCCGATAATCCATCTCCGCCCTGAAGCGATCTGCACCATCATCAAAGTTCGTGAAGCGCATCGCAACCCCTTGATGCGCGCGCCAACTCCGGTACACTCTTCGTCCCGCCCGATCATCGGGCGGTTTTCATTCTGGAACGCCACCGTAGCTCAGTGGTAGAGCACACCCTTGGTAAGGGTGAGGTCGAGGGTTCAAGCCCCTTCGGTGGCTTCCGCGCGCGGACGCGTTGTCCCCGCGCATGTCCGCTTCGCGCGAATCCTTGCTGGAGTCACTGAGTCATGGCAAAAGAGAACTTCAACCGCACCAAGCCCCACGTCAACGTCGGCACCATCGGCCACGTCGACCACGGCAAGACCACGCTGACCGCCGCCATCACCGCCGTGCAGGCGGCCCGCGGCTTCAGCAAGCCGATCTCCTACGACCAGGTCGCCAAGGCGTCCGAGTCGGAAGGCCGTCGTGACCCGACCAAGATCGTCACCATCGCCACCAGCCACGTCGAGTACGAGACGGCCAACCGTCACTACGCGCACGTCGACTGCCCTGGCCACGCCGACTACGTCAAGAACATGATCACCGGCGCCGCCCAGATGGACGGCGCGATCCTCGTGGTCTCGGGCGTCGACGGCGTCATGCCGCAGACCCGCGAGCACATCCTCCTCGCCCGCCAGGTCGGCGTGCCGAAGGTGCTGGTCTTCCTGAACAAGTGCGACATCGCCGATGCCGAACTGCTCGACCTGATCGAGATGGAAGTCCGCGAGCTGCTCAGCAAGTACGACTACCCGGGCGACGACACCCCCGTGGTCCGCGGCGCCGCGTTCCCGGCGCTCACCAACCCCAGTGATGCCGCGGCGAACAAGTGCATCGCCGACCTCATGGACGCCGTCGACACGTGGATCCCGACCCCGGTCCGCGAGAAGGACAAGCCGTTCCTCATGTCGGTCGAAGACGTCTTCAGCATCAAGGGCCGCGGCACCGTGGCCACCGGCCGCATCGAGCGCGGCGTGATCAAGGTCGGCGACGAAGTCGAAATCATCGGCCTCCGTCCCGACGCGCTGAAGTCGACCGTCACCGGCGTCGAGATGTTCCAGAAGACCCTCGACAGCGGCGAAGCAGGCGACAACGTCGGCTGCCTCCTCCGCGGCGTGGAAAAGAAGGACATCGAGCGCGGCCAGGTCATCTGCAAGCCCGGCTCGATCAAGCCCCACACCCAGTTCACCGCGCAGGTGTACGTGCTGAAGAAGGAAGAAGGCGGCCGCAACACGCCGTTCAAGGCGGGCTACAAGCCGCAGTTCTACTTCCGCACCACGGACATCACCGGCAAGATCGAGGAGCTGATCGGCGCCGACATGTGCATGCCGGGCGACAACGTCCAGATGCGTGTTGACCTCGAAGGCAAGGGCGTCGCCATGGAAGAGGGCGTCCGCTTCGCCGTGCGCGAAGGTGGCCGCACGGTCGGTTCGGGCGTCGTCACCAAGATCCTCGTGTGATTTCTGCGGCCGTCCTGGGCCGGGGCATGATCCCCGGCCCAGGGCACCGCATGCCGGGTTCCCGGCGATAGGAGCATCGACATGGCCAAGAAGTCCCTCGACCGCGAGTTCGTGTGGCTGCAGTGCACCGAAACGGGCGACCTCAACTACCGGGCCGAGATCCGCGTCAAGGGCGGCATCTCGGACAAGGTGAAGGAGGGGTTCATGAAGTTCTGCCCCAAGCTGCGCAAGCACACGCTCCACAAGATCAAGCGCAAGTGATGCGTGCGGCGGGTCCAGCCCCGCCGCGTGAGCATCGCTCGTGCATCAAGCCTCGGTTACGCCGATAGCTCAGCTGGTAGAGCAGCGGATTCCAAATCCGCAGGTCGTGGGTTCGATCCCCTCTCGGCGTGTTCGGATCATGGGTCCCCTGGTGGGACCGGACAGGAGCCACCGCATGGCGCTCAGCATCTACAAGTCTGGCCTGGGCTACTGGACCCGCCTGGGCACCGCCGTCGCGGCGGGCATCCTCGGCACGCTCGGCGGCTACTGGCTCTGGGAAGCCCTCGCCGGTGCCGATTGGGGCGTCCCGACCGTCTACGTGCAGAGCGGCGCAGCCCTGCTGCTGGTCACGCTCGTGGCGATCGCCGCCTGGTGGCTCGTCGCCGTGCGCCCGGCCTCCGTTGACTTCTTCATCGCGACCGAAACCGAGATGAAGAAGGTGAACTGGAGCAGCCGCCGCGAAGTGGTCGGTTCCAGCATCGTGGTCATCGTGGTGAGCCTGGTCCTGGCTGGCCTGTGCCAGCTGTTCGACTGGGGCTTCTTCTGGCTCTTCCAGCAACTGCGCGTGCTGCAGGTCGATGGCGGTTGATCCGCTCCCCGAAAGGCATTCCATGAACGAGAACGATTCCATGACTGAAGCCCACGACGGCGCGCCCGAGGGCGCATCGCAGGGCAATGCTGGTTCCGGCCGCAACCTGCGCACGCTCCGTCCTGGCGAGGGTTCGTCGGCGGCGAACGCTCCCACGCTACGCTCGCTGCAGGGCGTCGCCACCATCCGACTCGGCAGCGACACCACGCCCGAGCCGGCCGTGTCGAACGTGGTGGACCCGGCGACCGACCTGCCCATGTACCGCGAGGGCATGGACTGGTTCGTGCTGCGCGTGGCCAGCAACAAGGAAGACAGCGTCCGCAACTCACTGCTGCGCAAGGTGCAGATTGAGAGCATGGAGCGCCTCATCGGCCGCATCATGGTGCCCACGGAGAAGTCCAAGACCGTCAAGGGCGGCAAGCAGAAGGTGACCGAGACCAAGCTCTACCCGGGCTACGTCTTCGTCGAAATGCGCCTTGAGCCCGATGGACGCATTCCGCAGGACGTGTTCTTCATGATCAAGGAAACCTCGGGCGTCGGCGACTTCGTCGGCACCTCGGGCCGCCCGGCCCCCATGTCGCCGGCCGAGGTCGAGAAGATGCTCTTCGACAGCCGCAAGCCCGAGGAAGCCCCGCAGGTCAAGATGGAGTTCGTCAAGGGCGACAATGTCTCGATCCGCGAAGGCCCGTTCCAGAACTACGAGGGCACGGTCGACGAGGTCCTGCCCGACAAGGGCCTGGTCCGCGTCCTTGTTACGATCTTCGGTCGTCAGGCTCCGGTCGAACTGGAGTACTGGATGATCGCCAAGGTCGATTCCTGATCGACGCCGGCCCCGCGCCGGAAGCATCACCGGCCACGTGCCGGAGGACCACGCATGCAACGGACTGCATCGATCGTCGTTTCCTTGATCCTGCTCGCGCTGCCGGCCATGCTCGGCGGCTGCAACATGAAGGCCGCCTATCCGCAGCAGGATGGATGGCAGCAGCTCGATCCGTTCCTCGATCCGGTGCCGCAGGTCATGGTGCGCGCGCTCGACGCGTCGCACGCGGCCACTGACCCGAGCGTGCCGCTGGTGTGGAACCTGCCCCCGGGCATGCAGAAGTCGGTGTGGAACAAGGTGTCCACGCTGCTCGGCCCGGGTGCCGTCGCGATGACCAAGGACGGCGAGCGCGTGTGGAGCATCGAGCGGGTGCGCGTGAACGGCTCGTTCGCCGAAGTCGATGTGCTCTGGCGCAACGCCGACGGGCTCTGGCAGCTCATGACCGTACACCTCGAGGGTGCAGCGCTCGCGCCGTACCGCGTGACCTACCTGCAGCGATGGCGCCTGCCCGAGAGCCGCGTGCCGAGCTGCAACAATCCGAATGCAGGCAGCGACGCAGTCACGGCTTCGCCAGCCGCGCCCGCCGCAGCCACGGCACCTGCCGCGCCATCGAAGGATGCGCCTGCCGCGAAGTTGGTGGCTCCTGCCGCTGGATCGGCCGAGGCACCTGAAAAGCCCTAGCGTTCCCGGCCTTCACGCAGCCATCACGCTGCGGAATGATTGACGTACCACGATGGGAGCAGCACGATGAGCGACGGCAAGCAGCAGAAGCAGGGGGGCGCGCCGCAGACGGCGATCACGCCTACGCGTGAGCAGAACTACGCAGAGTGGTACCAGCAGGCCGTCCGTGCGGCGGATCTCGCCGAGAACAGCCCGGTGCGCGGCTGCATGGTCATCAAGCCGTGGGGCTACGCGATCTGGGAGAACATGCAGCGAGCGCTCGATCGCATGTTCAAGGAGACAGGCCACCGCAACGCCTACTTTCCGCTCTTCATCCCGCTGTCGTTCCTGCAGAAGGAAGCCGACCATGTCGAGGGCTTCGCGAAGGAGTGCGCCGTCGTCACGCACCACCGCCTGAAGCCCGGCCCCGACGGCAAGCTCATTCCCGACGGCGAGCTCGAGGAGCCGCTGATCGTGCGGCCCACGAGCGAAACCATCATCGGCGCCACCTTCGCCAAGTGGGTGCAGAGCTATCGCGATCTGCCGCTGCTCATCAACCAGTGGGCCAATGTGGTGCGCTGGGAGATGCGCACGCGCCTCTTCCTGCGCACAGCCGAGTTCCTCTGGCAGGAGGGCCACACGGCCCATGCCACCGAAGCCGAGGCCGTCGACGAGACCATGCGCATGCTGCGCGTCTATGAGACCTTCGCGCAGGAGTGGATGGCCATGCCGGTCGTGTGCGGGGAGAAGACCGAGGGCGAGCGATTCCCCGGTGCCGTGAGGACCTACAGCATCGAAGCCATGATGCAGGATCGCAAGGCGCTGCAGGCCGGCACGAGCCACTTCCTCGGGCAGAACTTCGCCAAGGCAAGCGGCATCCAGTTCCAGTCCAAGGACGGCGTGCAGGAACATGCCTGGACGACGTCGTGGGGGGTGAGCACCCGCTTGATCGGCGGCATGATCATGACCCATGCGGATGATGATGGCCTGGTGCTGCCACCGCGCCTTGCACCGGCACACATCGTCATCCTGCCGGTGATCCAGAAGCCCGAGATGGCGGAGCACGTGCTTGGCTGGTGCCGCGCGCTGGCCAAAGAACTTTCGGCGGTCTCGTTCGCAGGGGAACCGGTTCGTGTCGAGATCGACGACCGCGACATTCGCGGCGGCGAGAAGGCCTGGACCTGGATCAAGCGTGGCGTGCCGGTGCGGCTCGAGGTCGGCCCTCGCGACATCGAGGGCGACAGCGTCTTCTGTGCGCGCCGCGATCGTGGCCACAAGGAGAAGTCCGCGGTGAAGCGTGCCGACTTCGTGGCTGGCGTGGCGGCGCTCCTGCAGGAGATCCAGGATGCCCTGCTCGCCCGCGCGATGGCGCATCGCGAGGTGAACACGCGTCGCATCGACACCGAGGCCGAGTTCCGCTCGTGGTTCACGGCGCCTGCGGTCGCCGAAGGCCAGCCCGCGCCGATGCACGCTGGCTTCGCCATGACGCACTTCTGCGGCGACCCGGCCATCGAAGAACGGATCAAGGATGAGCTCGGCGTGACGGTGCGTTGCATCCCGATCGACGGCGATGCCGAGCCGGGGACGTGCCCCTTCAGCGGCAAGCCGAGCGCGCGGCGCGTGGTCTGGGCAAAGTCGTACTGAACCGCGCATAAATTCTGCCCCGCATGCGGTCAAAGTGCGGTTGCACTGAATTCGCGATTTTTCTCCACGCTGCACTTCCCTGTGGCGGTTCCCGCGACATGATGATTTTGGAGCGGTTCCGTTCGAATCGCAAAAACTAGGAGAGGAGAAGAGGGATGTATCTATTTATGGGAGCGGCTATCGCCGCGGTGGTTATCGCACCGCTGGCGCGGGGTGCCATCGTCAATGAAGCCGTGCCGGCATGGCGCGGCCAGACCAATACGGTCTTTTCCGGATGGGAATCGTTCATGAGTGGCTTCGGCGGGTTCAACCCGGCCGATCGCCCTGGCTCGTTCTGCGGCTGCTCGCTGTTCAACTTCGGGGCCGGTTCGGTGCTCGATGCCGACGGCGACATCCGAGCGGGCGATGCCGGACTGGACATCAAGCTCGTCGGCGGCCAGTTCTCCACCCAGCGCCTGCGCTCGGTGGTCGTGAACCTGGCGACGTGGGACGGCTGCGTCGAAGCCACGCAGATGAAGCTGCGCCTAGTCGATGGAAACGGTGCGGTCACGTTCATCGCGCCGGCTGCACCCGAAGAGCGCGACCAGCAGACCTTCGACGATGGCTCCATCTATCGCTCGCGCGCCTACCGCTTCGACGTGATCGATGGTTACCTCTCGAGCGGTGCGGTGAGCCAGTGGCGGCTTGAGTTCACGTCGCCGGGCGGCATGGCGCTCGATGCGATCGCGATCGACCTTGACTTCAACGTGGTGCCTTCGCCAGGCGCCATAGCACTCGCCGTCCTCGGCGTGACCGTGGCCCGCATGCGTCGGCGCTGATCCGAACCTCTTCCCCCCCCTCCGCGCGCCATGCGGCGCGCCTTGGCGGGACGGTCCCCTCGACCGTCCCGCTTTTTCATTGGTGCATGCGGTCAGGCCGGCGGTGCGTCAACCCGCATGAAGGGCGCACACTTGGTGATGGTCGTGCCCGCAGCCAATGTGCCCCACGCTGCATCGCGCACGAGATCCCGCGGCGTCATGCCGCCATAGGACGCGAGCACCTCGTCGGCCTTGGTCACCAGGATCGGCTGCAGCAGCGCAGCCGCGGCGCGCACCCCTTGCGCGCAACACGCAAGGATCGCCCCGACCTCGGGCAGGTTGGCTGGGTCCTTGGCCAGCTTGAAGGGCTGGGTTTCGTTGATGCTGGCATCCACGGCGCGGATGATCGAGAGCGCGGCATCGGCGGCTTGATCGAGTTCGAACGCGCGGTAGTGGTCGAGGGCACGGTCACGTGCACCTTCGACCAGGGCCTTCCAGCTCAGTGAGCCTGGCACGATCGATGCGGGTCGCTCGCCGTTGGGTGCACACGGGAGCGTGCCATCGAAGTACTTGCCGATCATCGCGCTCGTCCGGCTGGCGCAGTTCGCGTAGGTGTTGACCAGCTGCGCGGTGTAGAGCTCGTGGAACTGCTTGGGTACGAAGTCGGCATCGGTGGCCCCCAGGGGACCTTGGGTGATCATGGCCCATCGCCAGGCATCGAGCCCATAGGCAGCCACGTATCGCTCGATCGTCGGCAGGTCGATGAAGTTGCCCAGCGACTTCGACATCTTCTGCCCGTTGCTGATCCAGAACGAGTGCGCGTAGACGCAGGTCGGCAGCGGCAGCTCGAGCGCCATGAGCATGGCCGGCCAGACCACCGCATGGAACCAGAGGATCTCCTTGCCGATCACGTGGTAACGGGCGGGCCACCACTCGCGCCGCGCGCCGCCATCGGGCTCGGCCAGGCCGAGCGCGGTCGCGTAGTTGAAGAGCGCATCGATCCAGACGTAGATGACGTGCTCGGGGTCGTTGGGCATGGGGATGCCCCACGTGAAGTTCGTGCGGGTGATCGGCACGTCCTGCAGGCCATCGCGCAGGCGGCCCTTGACCTCGTTGAAGCGCGCCTCGGGCCGCACGAAGCGGGGATTCGCCGCGAAGAAGGCGTCGAGCCGCTCCTGGAACGCACTCAGGCGGAAGTAGTAGTTGCGCTCCTTCGCGCGCACGAGCGGCTTGCCGCTGATCGGGCTCAGGTAGTTGCACTCCTTCGCGCGGGTCTCGGTGACGTACTCCTCCTGGCCCTCGTCGTACCAGCCTTCGAATTCCCCGGCATAGACCGCGCCGGTGGCGAGCAGCCGCCGCACGAATTCCTGCACCTGCCGCTCATGGCGAGGCTCGGTCGTCCGGATGAAGTCGTCATTCGAGAGCCCGAACGTGCCGAGCACGCGGCGGAACTCGGCGCTGTTCTCGTCGGCGAGCTCCTTGGGGCTGATGCCGCGCTCTTGCGCGCTCTTCTCGACCTTCACGCCGTGCTCATCGGTCCCGGTGAGGAAGAAGACATCCTCGCCGCACGCCCGCATCGCGCGCGCCCAGACATCGCAGAGCGTGGTCGTGTAGGCGTGGCCGATGTGGGGTCGGTCGTTGACGTAGTAGATCGGCGTCGTGATGTAGGCGCGTGCCATGGCTGCGCGATGGTATCGGTGACCGGGTCCCACCCGGCCGCGCACTGGGGCTTCGTGCTCAGCGCGACTGCGTAGCGCTGCGCTCGGGCGCATCTGCACCGGCGAGCACCTGCGTCAGCAGCGCGGCCTCGTCGCCCATGACGATCCACAGCAGTCCGTCGTCGCGCCAGGCATAGACCGATGCCTCGTCGGTGCGGCCCACGTCCCCGATGAGTTCACCTGGCTCGAGCGGGACGAGCTGGCCGAAGCGATCGCACACCGCAAACTGCCCGACATCCTCGGCAAGACCGATCCAGACCTGCACGTCGCTGCTGCTTCCGTACCCAAGGATGGCGGTCTGCTGCAGCGCGCCGTCGGTGTCCACCAGGATCTCCTTGAGCACCAATCCGGTCGGAGCAAGATCCGGCATGGCGATGGGACGGCCGAACGCCCGCTGCAGCCGATTGGCCATCATCCCCTGCGATTCAGCGCCCACGCTGTGTGGACGCAGCAGGTGCTGCGCCTGGATCTCGCTGCGCAGGCGCTCAAGGCCGGCGACGACCTCGCCGACAGGCACGAATCCATCGGTTGAACCTGAAGGGCGAGCGCTCGGCACGACCAGTCCGAAGGTCACCGCCATGGCCATCAGCGCCAGCACCGCGGCCACGGCCCAAGGATGTGCCCGATCCGTCACGGGTTCGCGCATGGTGCAACCTTATACTTTCGATGTGCTGCAGCGCACCCTCATCCCTGGACTGCTCGTGGCGATCGTGGCGGCATCGGCGCACGCGCAGAACACGCTCGATTCGAGCATGACGCGCAACGCGACGTCGCGGCAAGGCACGGCGCTCGATCGCAACCTGCGGCGCGGCTCAACCGGGGTGAACGAATCCCGCCGATCCGGCTACAGCAAGGACGAGTGTGATTACCGCAACCTCGTCGTCACCGGCGGCGTCGCCGGGGGGTCCCAGTTCCGAGGCAATGTGGGCTACACCGCGCCGACTGACTTTCGCGGCGGGAGCACCGCGTTCCTGAATCCAGGTGCCTCCACGGGGAGTTCGCGCGTGGGCACGATCGAAGGGTTCCTCGCCGGCTCGGCACTGAGCAACCCGGCGTTCATCAACAGTTCGCGTGCACAGGATCGATTCCTGCTCGCCAATGGCCTCGGCCAGTTCCAATGGCGCCCGTACCTGACCCCTGACCCTGTCGAGCTCTCGCGCGTCCCGGACTGGCGCCGCGTCGACAGCCAGGTCCGTCTTGATGACGTGGTTGGCACGCAATCGCTGGCGGCGTACCGATCCGGTGCGCAGCAGTGGCGGCAGCTCGCGTATGCAGCCGACGACCGGAACCGCCCCAGTTACGCCACGTTCTTCCATCCGGTCCGTGGAGCGACCACGGTCGGAGCGGAGAATCGCCCCGACTTCTTCGCGCCGAGCCCATACGAAGCTGCGCAGGTCCGGCAGGACATCGACCGCGGCATGATCCCGTTCGAGCGCGCGGTGACGGCGTTCGACCAGCCGTACCGACGTCGCCTTGATGAGTCGGAGCGTAGTGGCCAGCCGGTTTCGAAGGACTACCGAACGGTGATCGAGCGCCTGAAGGGTCGCGCAGCCGAGGATGCCAAGCAGCGCCGCGAGCGCGATCAGGCCAAGGCCGCTCCCTCAGGTGACGACGCAGCTGAGCTCCTTGAGTCGATCCGCGAGCAACTGCGATCAGGCGAGTCGGAGGCCGCCGCCAAGGACAAGCCTGAGGACACGAGCAAGCCACCGACCGATGGCACGGCTGTCCGCGGTCCAAAGCCACTGACGCCCGAGGAGACCGCATTGATCCTCAGGCACGGCATGACGATGAAGACCATCGATGCCGAGACTGGACAGCGTGTCGATGAATTGCTCCGCATGGCTGCGTTGCAGATGAAGCGCGGCGACTACTTCCTTGCCGAGGATTCCGCCCGGACGGCGGCTGCGCTGGTGCTGGACCACCCCACGGCACTGGCGGTGAAGGCCAATGCGCAGATCGGCGCCGGCTTGCTGCGCAGTGCAGGCCTGACGCTGCATGACCTGTTCATCTCGAGCCCCGAGATGATTGATGTGAAATTCGATCCGTCGTTGCTGCCGGATGCCGCGCGCCTGCGTGCCGTGCTCGCACGGGCCAAGGAGGAAGCTCCGCGGCAGGCCGATGCCTTCGATCTTGGATTGGTCCAGGCGTACATCGGCTTCCAGCTCGGTGATGCCGAGGC
>Ga0208048_1001388_pt1 | contig 12569 bp, 8 predicted proteins | sample Malawi_45m_30L_FD_184163 | JGI IMG/M metagenome (GOLD analysis project Ga0208048, IMG submission 184163) | Freshwater microbial communities from Lake Malawi, Central Region, Malawi to study Microbial Dark Matter (Phase II) - Malawi_45m_30L... | ecosystem: Environmental > Aquatic > Freshwater >...
CAACGATACGCTGATCAGCGGATCCGGCAACGACACCTTCATTGGCGGCGATGGCGCCGACACATACCAGATTGGTGGCGGCACCGACACCATCACCGATCTGGGTACCGGCATTGATGTGGTTCAGGTCACCAATCCCGGTGCAACGGTGCTGGGTACAGTGGTCGCAGACTGGGTTACCACCTCGGTAAGTAGCAACACAGGTACCGCACAGATCACCACCAGCGGCTTCATCGTCAACCTTGCAGCCGTCAACTCTGGGCAAGGCTGGACTGTCACCAACGTTGGCGCAGCCACCACCCTGACCGGATCGGCGTTCAACGACACGCTCAACGGTGGAACCGGCAATGACACGCTGGCCGGCGGTGCCGGTAACGATGCGCTGGTGGGCGGCGCGGGCATCGACCTCGCCGACTACTCATCGGCTGGCGTTGCGGTCAATGTGGATATCGATCTGGGCACGTCAACCGGCGGCGCGGGTAACGACACCCTCACGGGTATCGAGCAATTGCTGGGCTCTGCGCTCAATGACACGCTGACCGGCGGCGCAGGTAACGACACCATCACGGGCGGCGCTGGCGCAGATCGGTTCGTCATCACCGGCGCCACCGCAGTGATCACTGACCTTGGAAATGGCGCTGACGTTCTGACCGTCCAAGCGACGGGCGCCGTAGACGCGACCGTGCACACCGCGTGGACAGCGAGTAACGCAAGCATCAACAACGGCATTGCGCGCGTACTGACGCCAGGCTTGCAGGTCAACCTCAGTTCAATCAATACCGGGCTCGGATGGAGCCTGCTCAACACCGGGGCTGCCACGCAGCTTGCAGGGTCCCAGCGAAACGACACGCTCACCGGCGGGACCGGTAACGACACGCTCACGGGCGGAATCGGTAACGACACGTTCGTCATCAGCGCGGGTACCGATACGATTGCAGACTTGGGCACCGGGGCGGATGCGGTTCAGGTGGCCAGCGGTGCCACCGCGGTTGCCGATTTCACGGGTATCTGGACGGCGGACATCACCAGCCGGAACGATGGCTCAACCAACCTGACGACGCCCGGCTTCAATATCGACCTGGGCGCGATCACCACCGGGTCGGCGGGATGGCGCATCACCAATAGCGGCGCAGCAGCTGAACTCACCGGTTCGGCCCTGGCCGACACGCTCACCGGTGGTAACGACGACGACTCGCTCACCGGCGGCCTTGGTAACGACTCCTTGGTCGGGGGACTTGGCAACGATCTCGTCAGCTACGCCACGGCGGTTGCCGGTGTAAACGTGAACCTTGAAGCAGGAACGGCAAGCGGCGGTGCCGGCGACGACAGAATCAGCGGTGTGGAGCGCGTGCTGGGATCAGGATTTTCGGACACGCTGCAGGGCGGAATCGGCAACGACACGCTCACGGGTGATCTGGGCGCGGACATCTTCACGGTTGCAAAGGGAATCGACACCATCACCGATCTGGGCAACAACCAGGACACGCTGGTCGTGTTGGCTGCTGCCACTGCGCAGGTAACTGTGGTGAATGCCTGGACTGCACCCGCAGCGAGCACGAACAAGGGCACGGCCAACCTGAGCACACCGGGTCTAAGCGTTAACCTTTCTGCGATCACGACGGATCTCGGTTGGCGTGTCACCAATACCGGGCCGCAAACCACCCTGACGGGATCAGCGCTCGCCGATACGCTGATTGGCGGTGCCGGCGACGACACGCTTCGGGGCGGGCTGGGTAACGATTCGCTGACGGGCGCAGGCGGCGCCGACACCTTTGAAATCAGCGCCGGTGTCGATACGGTGACTGATGTTGGACTGGGCGCCGATCTGCTGTTGGTCAGCGGCGGCGCAACGGTAAACGCTACCGTCAATCAGACCTGGACGGCCGCTGCGGGCAACCTGAACAACGGTACCGCGAACCTGAGCACTGCAGGCTTCGGCGTAAACCTGTCGGCGATCACCAGTGGTGCCAATGGCTGGAGTGTTGTCAATGGTGGCGCATCGGCGTCGCTGGTGGGTTCAGCGCTTGATGACTCGCTGACTGGAGGCAGCGGCAATGACACGCTGCGCGGCTTTACAGGAAATGACCAACTGACGGGCGGCGCGGGCAATGATCTGTTCCTGATCGACATCGGCGCCGACACCATCACCGATCTTGGCAGCGGGACCGACGTTATTCAGGTAAGCGCCAGCGCCAGTGTCACGGCCAGCGTATCCGCTGACTGGGCGGCCACCTCGGCCAGCCAGAATAGCGGTAGTGCCACCATCGAAACCGCTGGCAGAGCGGTCAACCTAAGTCAGGTCACCACAGGAAATGGCTGGCAGGTCAGCAATACGGGCGCAGCGGCAACCACGCTCACGGGATCAGGGCTCGCTGACACCCTCACGGGTGGGTCCGGTAACGACACGCTCATCGGCGGACTGGGCAACGACTCGCTGACCGGCGGACTGGGCAATGACACCTTCGATGTGAGATCGGGGACGGACGAGATCACCGACCTGTCAGCCAGCGACGTGGTCATGATCGATGTCGGTGCAACCGTCAACGCCACCATCAGCAACGTCTGGACTGGCACCAGCGGAAGCTACAACCGCGGCACGGCCAACGTGCAAAGCTCTGGCGTGAACGTCAATCTGGCTGCGGTCACGGTGGGGCCCAACGGGTGGAACATCAGCAATATCGCCAGTACGGGCGCCAGCTTTATCGGCTCAGAACTCAGCGATACGCTCACCGGTGGCAACGGCAATGACACGCTCGACGGCGGATCCGGCAACGATGTGATCGTTGGCGGCTCGGGCAATGATCTGGCTGACTACCAGCGCGCGACCGCTGCTGTCGTCGTCAATCTCAACACCGGCAGCACCAGCGGCGGCGCAGGCATTGACTCACTGTCGGGTATTGAACAGGTTCGCGGCTCGGCTTTCAATGATCAGTTCATCGATAGCAACGGGAACGAGACCTTCACCGGAGGCCCGGGGGGTGACAGCTTCACGATCACCGGTGGTACCGATGTGATCACCGATCTCGGTCAGGGCGTGGATCAGCTTCAGGTGATTGGCGGGTCGGTCACTGGAACCGTCACGGCAAACTGGACGCCCACCAGCCTCAGCATCAATCAGTCCACCGCACACCTGATCTCTGCCGGCGTCATCGTCAACCTCAGCAATATCGCGTCTGGATCCGGTTGGAGGGTGAGCAACTCGGGGGGCGGTACCTCACTGACGGGTTCGCAGTTAAATGACACCCTCAGTGGCGGCACTCAGGACGATCGTCTGCAGGGCGGGATCGGCGACGACCAGCTCACGGGTGGCGTCGGCAACGACACCTTTGTGATCGATATTGGCACCGACACCGTTACCGATCTCGGCAACGGAACAGACATTCTGCAGGTGTTATCGGGCGCCACGCTGCTCGCAACGGTATCAAGCTCCTGGGCGGCCACCTCGCAAACGAATAATCTCGGCACTGCGACGCTCACTTCGCCGGGTCTGATCGTGAATCTTTCCGCAGCAGACAGCTCAGCGGGGAACGGCTGGCGCGTGGTTAACACGGGTGGGCCCAGCTCAAATACTGGCACGGTCCTGGTTGGTTCAGGGCTCGGTGACACCCTGGTGGGCAGCGCCGGTAATGACACCCTGACTGGTGGCGGCGGCGTCGATCAGTTTGAAATCACAGGGGGATCGGACACCATCAACGACCTGGGAGCCGGTGGCGCTGACATGCTTCTGGTGTCCCTGGGCACGAGCGTTACCGCCACGGTCACCGCTGCCTGGACCCCCCTGTCAACCACCATCAACGACGGCGCTGCAACCTTGCGCAGCGCCGGGGTCGCCGTCAATCTGTCGGCGATCAACAGTGGCAACGGCTTCACCGTGCTCAACACCACTGGGAACGGCGCGGAGTTTCTCGGGTCTGATCTCGTCGATACCATCACCGGTGGCAACGGCAATGACACCATTGGAGGCGGCCCCGGGAACGACGTTCTCAACGGCGGCAGCGGCATTGACATGGTCGACTACCGCACCGCAGGCAGCGCGGTGGTCGTCAACCTGACGGCCAACACCGCAGCCGGTGGCGCGGGTAACGACGTTCTAAGCGGCTTCGAGGGAATTCTCGGGTCGGCCCACGCGGATACGCTCACCGGTACCGTCGCTAACGAAACCATCAGCGGTAACGGCGGCAACGACACCATCGCGAGCGATGCAGGCAGTGACCGTGTGGCGCCCGGCACCGGTAGCGATCAGGTGGATCTGGGTAACGGCAACGATACACTGGTGGCCGACAGCGATTGGGTTAACGATAGCAACGCCGATACGATAGACGGCGGGGCGGGATTCGATTCAATTGTCTTCTTTGGGGCCAGCCTCAACCTCGACCTATCGAACCTGACGCGATTTGGTGACGGGAGGCTTGAGAATATCGAACGCATCGACATCACGGGGTCGGGCAACAACACGCTTTTCGTCGATTCCAGCCAGGTGCTGCAGATCACCGATCTGCTCGCGTCTGACGCGGTTCTGATCGTCGACGGGAACGCAGGTGACACGGTTGATCTCAGTAATGAGGGGGCTCGCGCAGCCAACACGCCGGTGAGTGTCGACATCAACGGTGATGGCGATACCAGCGACACAGGCGAAAACATGACCTCCACCGCTAACGGCTCAGTCACCGCCAATTTCGGAAACGGCGCAGCCAGCTACTGGGTGTATTCCGATTCGGTATCGCCCTACGGTAAGCTCCTGGTGAACACGGCGGTGACCATCATCTGACGCGTAGCGCCGCCAGTACGCCTGGCAACCGAAGCTCGCAAATCTGATCCGCATCAGATACCCCAACGGCAGCCACCACGCCGACGGGCAGACGGACCTTGATGATCTTCTTCAGGCAACAGTGTTTTTTGCGCAGTGCCTGCGGTCACGGACGGCATGCTAGATTCGGCGTCGCTTCTTCGATTTTGATCTGACAGAACTGTGTTTTTCACGCGATGGAGTCTCTGCGATGCAGATCCCGATCACCGCGGCACCCCTGCCTGAGTGCGCCCCGCTGCAGCCCGAGCAGGTCTTCTTCAATGACCCGGCTACTGACCGACTCCTGGGCATGATCATGACGCTGTCGGCTGAGGTATGGGTCCTCTCCGACCGGATGCGCTCAATCGAGCATCTGCTCGATACGCGCGGCGTGCTAACCCGCGCCGACCTCGACGCCTACCAACCCGACGCGGAGTCGGCACAGGCAATCGCATCGGATCGCCAGGCCTTTGTGAAAGCCTTGATGGACCATGTGATCAGCCGGCAAAAGTCGCGTGGGGCCTAAAGGGGTCAGAGCATGAAGCCCAATCGAAAAGTCGACGCTTATCAGCAGTTTGTGCTTGACTGCAAAATTTTCTGGTCCACCCAGGTGTACCCCGAGTTGCAGGCGCAGTATGACCGTACGGTCGAGTCTGCGCAGCGCCAGGGAACGGCTGCGCCCAGCAATGCGCGAGAGGCGCACGCTCTCATCGGTGACGCACCTCTGTATCAGTTCTATGCGTGGTACGAGCGTCACCTTCAGCGAATGAAATACTCCGGACGTTTCGGCCTGGTTCCGCATTTTGAAACCGAACGCGAAGCGCTTGAGGCAAAGCTCGCGGAGGCGGATACCCTCGAAAACCTGGAACTCGATCCGGCCTTCGAATCACCGCGCTACTACACCTCGTTCGATGTGCATCAGCACCCCAAGGGGCTTGCTGGCGACACGCTGGCGGGTCTGGTTTATGAACAGGCCTCGCGAAGCACCACGCCGCTGATCCGCCGCGATCGCGATCTGCACTACCGGTTTACTGCGGCAGTGTTGAATCGCATCACGCCCAAGCGGATGGCTGACCTGGGCTGCGGCTTTGGTAAAAGCACGCGCCCGTTTTATCAGGAGGTTCCGGAACTCAGGCTCACAGCGGTCGATTTGTCGGCGCCCTGTTTGCGCGTGGCGGCACTTAACGCACGCGAGGACCAGGCATCGGGCGTGCGCTTTTTGCAACGCGATGCGGCCAATACCGGCCTGGCAGGCGAAAGCTTCGATTCAGTCACCAGCACCATGCTGCTTCACGAATTGCCGCCGCCTTACATCGAACGCCTGATCACCGAGAGCTACCGCCTGCTTGAACCTGGCGGCCTGGTGGCCCATCTTGATTTTCTGGTGCCAGGTCATGAGCCGTTCAAGCGCTTCATTCATTACTCGCACGGGCGTCGCAACAATGAGCCGTTCATGGAGCCTCTGAATGAACTCGACCTGCTTGAACTGCACAAGAAAGCGGGCTTTCGCGAGGTCGAGATTGTTCCCTTTGAAGAGGCCGACGGAACACTTGCGCCCGATTACCGCGCCTGGCGCTTTCCCTGGGCAATGGTGATCGCGCGCAAGTAGCGCCCGGTGCCACAGCAAGCGGCTTAGCGCGCCTGCTTGGGCGCTGTCGCAAGCACCACCGCCGCAACCGCCTGCATGGCAGCGGTCAGGCCAAGGGCCCAACTGTAGCCCGCGGGGTCCCATCCGCCACCGGCTGTGCGCGGCCAAAGATCCAGTATCCAGCCGATGGCCGCCTGAACCAGGAATGCGCCCCCCAGCGACAGCATGTTCACGGCGGTGGATACACGACCCGTCTGCTCGGGGGGAAACAACTGCCCCATGGCCACATACGCCACTGGCCCCGCGGCACCGAACACGGCAGCCGCACCCCACAGCACAATGACCACTGCCGCATGCGAGGGCTGCAGCATCATGCCGATCTGCAGTACCACCATGGCCCCCAGGCAAACCACCGGAACGATGAAGGGCGGCAAACCCGCAATGCTCGCTCTACTCGAGGCGCTGCCGGTGATCATGCTGCCTGCAACCATCGCGAGCGTGTAAAGAAACAAGACGCCCGCGCGAGCCGGGCCGTCCATGCCAGCGACATCACGCAACCAGGGCCCTGCCCAGAGTCCCAGATAAGCAAAGTTGAACATTGACAGGGTTCCCATTGCGGGCCCGTATCGCCAGAAGTTTCTTGAGGCCAGAATTCGACCGCTTACCGCGATGTCGCCCATCAGCGTTCGAGCCGGGCCAGGCGCCCTGGGTTTGTCGGGCACCGCGAAAAAAATCCAGACTGCGACAGCGAAAGTCATGGCACCGAGCACCGCGAATACGCCCCGCCAGCCAAGCGCTGGCAGCAGGGCCTGTACCGGTGTGGTGGTGAGGGCGCTTCCGAGCGAACCAATGGCCATTGCGATGCCGGTGAGGTGCGCACGGCGATTGACTTCGAACCATTCGGAATGGGCCTTGATAACCGCCATCAGACCCGCCGAAATACCGATGCCTATCATCACGCGGCCAAGGGCCAATCCAGTGAAATCAGGCGAAAACGCAAACACAGCAAAGCCCAGCGCGGCCAGCGTCATCAGAGCGGCCTGAACGCGTCTGGGGCCAAACGCATCCAGCGCCACCCCAAGCGGCAACTGCGCCGCCGCGTAGGCTGCAAACAGGAAGGCAGCCAGCATGCCGAGTTCGCTCGCCGACAGCCCAAGCTCGATCGCCAGAACGGGCCCGACAATAGCCATTACCGTGCGCGCGGCCTGATTCATGAAATTGGCGGCCGCCAGCGGAATGGTGACGCGAGCCAGCATCTTGGAAGAACTCCCTGAACCCGCCCCGGGCTGCCCAGGGCGCGACGGCGCTACACTACCGCCAAACCGTAGCCCGACTCGGGCGGCGAATCGAAAATCAAATAAACATGCTGAGGAGACCTCATGCTTTTACCCACCTCACTCGTTGGCAGCCTGCCGCAGCCCGACTGGCTGGTCGACCGTGACAATCTGCGGGGACGGTTTCCACCGCGTGTCCGAGCCCGCGAAATCTGGAAGGTTCCGGCAGCGGTACTTGCTGAAGCACAAAACGATGCCACGCTGGCCGCGATCAAACTGCAGGAAGACGCCGGCCTGGACATCATTACCGACGGTGAGATCCGTCGGGAAAGCTACTCGAACCGGTTTGCCACCGCGCTCGAGGGTATCGATATCGACAACCCGGGCACTGCGCTCGACCGGTCGGGTCATCCCAACCCGGTGCCACGCATTGTTGGGAAGATTCGCCGCAAACATGCGGTTCAGGTGGACGACGTCAAATTTTTACGCCAACACACCACTCGCCCAATCAAGATCACCGTGCCAGGTCCGTTCACCATGGCCCAGCAGGCGCAAAACGATTATTACCGCCACCCTGCAGACGCGGCACTGGACTACGCCGCAGCGGTTAACGAGGAAATCCGCGACCTGTTCGCAGCGGGCGCCGATATTGTTCAGATCGACGAGCCGTATATGCAGGCGCGCCCTGAGCCCGCTGAGCAGTACGGCCTGCACTCCCTCAATGCTGCGCTCGATGGCATCACCGGTACCACCGCCGTGCATATCTGCTTTGGCTACGCGCACGTAATTCACGCTCGGCCCAGCGGCTATTCGTTCCTGTCGCAGCTTCGTAACTGCAACTGCCATCAGATCAGCCTTGAAACCGCACAGTCGAATCTTGATGTGGCTGTGCTGAAGGACCTGACGGGCAAGAAGATTATTCTGGGCGTGGTCGATCTCAGCGACATGACAGTGGAATCGCCTGAGACGATCGCTTCAAGGATTCGTCGTGCACTTCCCTTCGCGCCGGCCGAGAACATCATCGTGGCGCCCGATTGCGGCATGAAGTACCTCCCACGCGATGTCGCATTTGGAAAAATGCAGGCGATGGCTGCGGGCGCGGCAATCGTTCGGCAGGAGCTCAAGGCTGCAGGGCGCACATGAGCAGTTCCCACCCCGCAGCAGTTGAAAACCACCCTATCGTAGGTGGCTGGCAACTGGCTGACTGGCGAACCGAGTACTCAGATGGCCGGGCTCCCACCCTGCCCTTTGGCGAACACCCAGAGGGTCTGCTGGTGTACAGCCCTGACGGCTGGATGAATGCGAGTATCTGCCGGGCCAATCGGCCGGTCATGTCGAGCGCCAGCCTGAAGCATGCGCCGGTTCAGGAGCGGCTCGATGCCATCGACACATTCATGAATTACGGCGGGCCTTATTCCTTTCCCGACGCAGAGTATGTCCGCCACGAGGTGGTGATCGCGCTGTATCCCAACCTGATCGGTACCGACCAGATTCGCCGGATGCGCTTTACCGATCGCAACACGCTGGTGCTCTCAGCGCAGGACACCCTGCCCGGCACTGATGTGCAACGCACTCACTCGCTTACCTGGAGGCGAAGCTAATGACGGCTGCTGTGACGCGCCCGCTTATCCGACTGTTGCGCGCCGAACTCGCGGGCATTGTCGATGTCGGGTTGACGCCGATGGGACACCGGCGAGTGGTCAATATTCTGGGCGGACACTTCGACGGCGATCGTCTATCGGGCAGCGTGCTTCCAGGTGGTGCCGACTGGCAGTGGGTGCGAAGCGATGGCACCATCGACCTTGATGCGCGCTACACGCTCAAAACCAATCAGGGTGATCTGATTCAGGTCACCAGCCAGGGGCTGCGTACCGCCCCGCCCGACGTGCTCGCGCGACTGGGGCAAGGCGAAGATCTCGATCCCTCGCTGTATTACTTCCGCACAGTGATGCGCTTTGAAACCAGCGCCCCTGCGCTGCTTTATCTCACCCATCTGCTGGCGGTGGCCTATGGTCGGCGAACCGCGAATGCGGTTGAATTAAGGGTTGATGAAATTCTCTAGCGGATATTTTCCGGGAGCTGTCCATGATGCGTTCCATCCTGTGCGCCGCCTTCGCGGCCACCTGCCTGATGTCGGCTGCGCTGCCGGCCGCCGCCCAGCAGCAGCAACCCTTCCCCAACCGACCCGTACGAATCGTGGTGCCCTATGCGCCTGGCGGCGGCACCGACATCATCAGCCGTCAGCTGGCGGCAAAGCTCGGCGAAGCGTGGGGTCAGAACGTGGTGGTGGAGAACCGACCGGGTGCCAACGGCATTGTCGGTACCGACCTCGTTTTGAAGTCGCCCCCCGATGGCCACAATCTGGTGGTCGTGGTCGGTGCACATGTGATCAACGGAAGCTTGCAAAAGAGCATGCCGTTTGATCCGGTGGCCGATGCTGCGCCTGTCACCCTGATTGCCACGTCTCCGTGGGTGGTGGTGGTCACGCCCTCGGTGCCGGCCAACACGCTGCGTGAATTTATCGCGCACGCCAAAGCCAACCCTGGCAAGCTGCGCTTCGGCAGTTCAGAGCCCTCTTCCCGGCTGGCGGGCGAGCAGTTCAAGCAACAGGCAGGTGTCGACCTGACCCATGTTCCCTACAAAGGTGGCTCGATGATCATGACCGACATGCTGGGCGGTCACATTGAAGCGGGCTTCACCAGCACGCTGACCGTTTTGCAGCACTACAAGTCGGGCAAGCTCCGCGTGTTGGCCGTGGCTGGGCGTGCACGGCATCCATCGATGCCCGACGTTCCCACCGCCATTGAAGCGGGCCTGCCAGACTATGAAACTTACGCCTGGTACGGCATGTACACCGCACGCAATGTGCCCAGCGAGATCACGCAGCGGATTCAACGAGAGATCGCGCGGATTGTGCAACTGCCGGAGATGCGCGAGAAGCTCAATCAGTTTGGCGCGGAGCCAGTGGCCAACACGCCGGAGCAGTTCGCGGCATTCACGCGCGCGGAGTTCGACAAATACGCGAAGCTGATCAAGCAGGCGGGGATTCAGGCTGAGTAAATCAGCGCCCGAGTTACGCAGCCGCTGAGGGAACGCCACGCAGTTGCAACAGACGCCTGGCATTTCCCTCGAGAATGGCCAGTTGATCAGGCTCGGCCAGTCCGGGATGCGCAGTGACAATCTCAACCGGCTGCTCATAGGCAATCGGAAAGCAGTAGTCGCTACCCATCATGATGCGGTCGGCCCCGACATGTCGAAGCAGGTAGTCGAGAACATCGGCTGAGTAGCCAATGGTGTCGTAATGAAACCGACGCAGGTAGCTGACCGGATCGGCCGACAGCGGTTTCAGGTCCTGACGCTTTTCCCAACCTCGGCGCAACCGGCCCACCAACCAGGGAAAGGCGCCGCCCGCATGCGGTAACACCACCTCAAGCTTGGGGAAGCGGTCAAGCACACCCCCGAAAATAAGGTGCGCAGCCGCTACAGCCGTTTCAAATGGATTGCCCAGCAGATTGGTCAGATAGAAGCGATCCAGGCGCTCTGGTGCAAGCACGAAGGTGGGATGCAGAAACACGGGCAGCCCGAGGGCCTCAAGACGCTCCCAGACGGGTGTGAACACTGGGTCTGACAGGTCGCGATCGAGCACGCAGGTTGCCAGGCAGACACCACGGATTCCCGGGAGCGAGGGCAAGCGTTCAATTTCGCGCAGCGTCAGATCAACCGCCTGCATCGGGAGCGTGGCCAGACCGACAAATTGTTCCGGATGCGCCTGGAAGGCTTGCGCCAGACAATCGTTGTAAAGCGATGCCAGCGCGTTGCCGTCTTCACGGCCTGCCCAATACACCATTGGCTGCGACAGCGACAATGCCTGCGCTGAAACGCCCTGCCCCGCCATCGCTTCGCGCCTGGCCTCCAGATCGATAAATCTTGGGCCGGCAGGGCCGGTTGACAGATGCCCGTGGCGAAATCGCGGGCCTGCTCCTTCGACGTTTTCCCAGTGCAGACCATGCGCCGGCCCACGGCGCTCGAGCTCTTGCAGCCAACGACGCGGTAACCAGTGTGCGTGAATATCAATCGGGCAACAGGCGCAGCGCCAAGCGGACGAACGACCCAAATCAAACCCTGATGCAGCAGACGACATCGTCACGAAAGCCTCGGCAGTCTCGAGCCCATCACAACAGCTTCAACGTGACAAGCGACAGTTGGGGAATATAGGTGACCAGCATCAGCGCAATGAGACTGGCGACAATGAATGGAACCACCCCGGGATACATGACAGACATCGGTAGACGGAACACCGCCTGGCCGACAAACAGATTGATACCGAACGGAGGCGTGAAAGTACCGATGCTGAGGTTCATGACCACGATGACGCCAAAGTGAACGGGGTCCACCCCAATCGCCTTGGCGACGGGCGCAAGCAGCGGCGTGAGCACCAGGATGGATGAGGCGGTGTCAAGAAACATTCCAACGATCAGCAGCAAGACATTGATGGCCATGAGCACCATCCAGGGCTCGAGCTTGAGCGCCAGCACCCAGGCCACCAGACTTTGCGGCACGTTATTGACGGTGAGCAGCCAGGAAAACACGCCACCCGCCGCGACAATAATGAAGACCTGAGCCGTAAGCACCATGGAACGGCCCGCCGACAACAGAATCTCAAAGGCGCCGATCTCGCGATAAACCAGGCCCACGACCAGCATCGCGTACACGCAGGCGATTCCTGCAGCCTCGGTGGGCGAGAACACACCCGCATAGATACCGCCCAACACAGCCACCGGCGCAAGAATGGACCAGATGCCATCGCGCGTGGCGGCAAGAAACTCAGCCAGATTGAACGGTGCGCCTCGCCCCTCCGTGCCCCGGCCGACCACCCAGAAAATGGTGAGCGCCAGACACGCGGCCATGACCAGCCCTGGAA
>Ga0208048_1001391_pt1 | contig 12559 bp, 11 predicted proteins | sample Malawi_45m_30L_FD_184163 | JGI IMG/M metagenome (GOLD analysis project Ga0208048, IMG submission 184163) | Freshwater microbial communities from Lake Malawi, Central Region, Malawi to study Microbial Dark Matter (Phase II) - Malawi_45m_30L... | ecosystem: Environmental > Aquatic > Freshwater >...
AATCTAAGCAATAATTTAATCAGGATTATCCGCATGCGCTACTTGAATCACCTGCTACTAGCTTTCGCGGTACTGGCCGTCACTACAGTGTCACATGCTGACGAAGGCCCGGTATACGGCCCCGAACTGGAAGGGTTTGATTACCCGCTGCCGGTACAACGTTTTATGTTTCAGTCGCAGCGGCAGCAAGTACACATGGCTTATTTAGATGCGCAGCCCGAGCGTGCCAATGGCCGCACTGTCGTACTCTTACATGGCAAAAATTTTTGTGCTGCGACCTGGGAAGGCACCCTGCGGTTTTTGCAGGCGAACGGATTTCGGGTGATCGTGCCTGATCAGATTGGCTTCTGCAAATCGAGCAAACCCGCTTCATACCAATACACCTTCCAGCAACTGGCGAGTAACACTAAGGCCTTGCTGGATTCAATCGGCATCAAACGTTTCATCGTCATTGGGCATTCGACTGGCGGCATGCTGGCCACGCGCATGGCGTTGATGTTTCCTGAACAGGTCGAGCGTTTGGTGATGGTCAACCCGATCGGGTTGGAAGACTGGAAAGCAGAGGGCGTGCCGACCTTATCGTTGGACCAGTGGCACGCGCGCGAGCAACAACTGACTGCCGAGCGCATTCGTAACTATGAGCGCGTGACGTACTACGTGAATGAGTGGCGGCCTGAATATGAGCGCTGGGTGCAGATGATTGCGGGGATGTTTCGAGGGCCGGGGCGCGACATCGTTGCGTGGCACTCTGCGCTCACATACGACATGATTTTTACCCAGCCGGTGCTGTATGAGTTCGGCAAACTGAAAGTACCCACTTTGCTGCTGTTTGGCGAGAAAGACAACACGGCGATTGGTAAAGATATTTCACCCCCCGAGATCAAGGCAAAATTGGGTGATTACCCCAAGCTGGCGCGTCGCACCGCTGCTGCGATTCCCGGTGCCGAGTTGGTCCTGTTCCCCGAACTGGGCCATGCGCCACAGATGCAAGATCCCGAGCGCTTTCATGCAGCATTAATCAAAGGTCTGAAATGAGTTCTGCACCCTCAGCACAAGAGCAGTTTGACGCACAGGCGTCGAGTATTCTGACCGCCGTCTATCTCACGCCGGATGTGGTGGCGCAGCGTGAAAAAGTGTTGGCGTTGTTGGCGCCCAAGCACGGTGAGCGTGCGCTCGATATTGGTTGCGGCCCGGGTCTGACGACTGAGGCGCTAGCACTCGCGGTGGGCCAGACCACAGAGGTTGTGGGTATTGATATTGCGCCGCCCATGCTGTCGATTGCCAAGCAGCGATGTGAGTCGTATGCGGCGGTGAGTTTTGAGATGGCGGATGTGACGAAGCTGCCATTTCGTGATGCCCAATTCGATATCGCGTTAGCGTCGCAGGTGTATGAGTATGTAGAGCAGGTTGATACCGCGCTGCGCGAACTCGCACGCGTCGTTCGCCCCGGCGGTCGGGTTGCGCTGGTCGACACGGATTGGGAATCAGCGGTGTGGGCAAGTCATGATGATGCCCGTATGCGCCGTGTGCTCGAGACGTGGGATCAGCATATTCCGCACCCACAATTGCCACGCACCCTCAAGCGTCGGATGCAGCAAGCAGGTTTTGAGCAGATCAGGGTCGAGGTGGTGCCGCTATTGAATCTGACTTACGACCCGCAAACTTATAGCGTCGGCATGATGACGCTGCTGGGTAATTTCGCGGCCGGGCGTAATGGTTTGACCGAACAAGATATTGCCGCATGGCGCGATGACGCGCGCGCGATGGGTGCCGAGGATCGCTATTTTTTCAGTCTCAATCGCTATGTGTTTTTGGCGACAAGAGCAGGCTAGTGACGAAACAACGCTCGATTATTCTTAACCGCTATCGAGTGGAAGTATGGCGCAAACTGCTGTTCGTTGTATTCGAAGGTATGCATGAATCTATCGAACAACTCAAGTTCTTGAGACACCGGCTCACGTGTACTCAAAATCGCGTCATATAAATTCACCAGCACCGAGAGCTGCTGATCCTTGTCTAGCACGCGCAGGCAGTTAACCAGGAACTCATCAATCGAGTTCAGCTTGGTGTAGCGGTTGGCAATTTCCAATAGTTCGCGATCATTTTTTAATGCAGTCACCAAGCGGCTGATTTCATGCGGCTCGATCTTGCCATCTGCGTTGATCATGTAGATCAATGCCGCTGCAAATGCGATGCGTGGGCTCAGCTCGGGTGCTTCACCAAAGTACTCGGTCAGCTGCTCACCGCAGTGAAGACAAAACTTTGCCTCGGCACTATGGCCTTCAGTGGTGCAGGCGTGGCAGGTACGGGTGGTGGTTTCCGATAATGTTTTGCGCACGGCACGCTGCGCGATCATTTCAGCCGACACAATCCCGGTCGGTACCGCCAAAATGCCCCAACCAAACATCATCATCATCGAGGCAATCAAGCGACCGAAATCCGTATGCGGGGTGATGTCACCAAAGCCAACCGTCGTAATGGTCGTGATGGCCCAGTAAATCGAGATCGGCACGCTGGAGAAGCCATTCTCCGGTCCCTCGACCACATAGAGTAGCGAGCCGAGAATTACGACCAAGGTGAAAATAATCGCGATAAAAACACTAATTTTACGGCGACTATCTGCTACTGCCATCATCAGCCACTGCAGCTCGTCGACATAACCGGTCATCTTCAGGATGCGGAACAAGCGAAGCAGTCGCAAGATGCGTACATCCAGCAGCACATAGGCTTCCGGCACGAATAAAGCGATGTAGCTCGGCAGGATGGAGATCAGGTCTATAACGCCGAGGAAGCTTTTCGCATAGCGCAGTGGGTGCGGGCTACATGCAAGTCGCGCCAGATACTCTGCAGTGAACAGTACCGTGAAGCCCCATTCCACCACGCTGAACAGGTTTTCGTATTCCGAATGGAGTGGTTTCACGCTGTCGAGCATGATAACCACCAAGCTGAGCAAGATTGCCCAGATCAGCAATACATCAAACCGCTTACCGGCCTTGGTATCGGCCTCGAAAATAACCGTGTACCACTTGAGCCGCCAACCCGATAAGGTTGAGGGGTGGTGACCATCAGGTAGGTCGGTGAGAATCTCCTCCTTCATTTCATGCCTTCCTTGAAGCCTTACTCGGGCTTGCTTGGCGCTTCGCCAACGGCAGCTTCCTCATCGGGTTTGGGCTGCTTGCCTACCCATGCGCCAAGCGCGACCACCAGCATGGCGCCAATCGTGCCAGTGAGGCTCAGGTGTACGCCAATGTCATGGAATTGCAGCAAATCCAGTGGCAGGTTTTGCGTTGTCCAGTCGACGATTGCAATATCATGCGAGATCATCGCGCCGCCTAAGTAACCCAACAGCGTAGCGCCCAGGGTGACCACCGCAGGTACCTTGTGCATGATCTTCAGAATAATCGAGCTACCCCAGATCACCACCGGAATACTCACCATGATGCCAAACGCGACCAAGATCATTTTGTGATCAGCGTGGGCTTGCTCGGCGGCTGCGGCGACTGCAATCACGTTATCAATACTCATCACCAGGTCAGCCACGATCACGGTCTTAATGGCAGTCATCAAGCGCGTACCACCGTCGATTTCATCGTCGTCGCCACCCTCATCCAACAGCAACTTCATACCAATCCAGATCAGAAGAATGCCACCGATGATTTTCAGGTAGGGTACCGAGAGCAGTGTGACTGCGAATCCAATCAGAATAACGCGCAGCACAATCGCACCAAGTGCGCCGCCGACGATACCTTTCATGCGCAGATTCTCTGGCAAGTGGCGGCAGGCGAGCGCAATCACGATAGCGTTATCGCCGCCGAGCAGAATATCAATCAGGATGATCTGTCCGACCACCAACCAATTCAAATGCTGAAAAAATTCAAGCATGCTGTCTCCTGTTCAGGCTGAGCGATAAGCTACAGCACCTATATGCTGTCACGCAGTTCAGGCTCTGCTGCGCGCTTTTTCTGCTTTTTCTTCTTCGATTTGATGACGAATCGCCTCGACCTGATCGTCGCTCATACCAAACTGCCGCTTCAATTTCTCCAGCTTGACTTGCTCTTCTTCAGTGACAATGCCATCGGCTAATGCCTCACGAATTTCAGTTTCCATCATCACTTCACGACGCTCGACCTGGGTGGTGTACGCAGTAGCGACCACACCGGTCAGAATCGCCGCCAATGCAATCGCCAGCACTTGGGTGATCACCACCAGTACAACGCCGAAAGTTGACACCGGATCCACGTTACCCCAGCCCGAGATAATCGTCAGCAGATACCATTTCATGGTGGCCGGGATCGAGGGGAATACCTCCGGCTGCAAATGGCCTTCAGCGATATAGATCATCGAAGAGCACAGCAGGCAAGAAATCAGCAGAAGAAACAGCGCTGACGTGAATGAATCACGCTCGGCTTTGACTGCTTCGATCAGATCGGTTAGTGCGCTGTTGTAGCGCGACAGCTTAAAGATACGCATCAGACGGAAAATCCGCAGCACGCGCAGATCCAGGCCGGGGAATAGCAGCTGCAGATAAAACGGTACGGTGCCGAAAAAATCAACCAGACCATAGAAACTGAAAATATATTCTTTGCGGCCGCGCCAGCTGCCCCCATCTTCTTTACTGTACTTGACGCCATAAGACCAAACGCGCAGCACATACTCGACCGAGAAGATCATCACGCTGACGACGTCGAACAGGTGGAACTCAGCGGCGTAGGCCTCGTGCAGCTCATGCACCGATTCAAGGATGATCGCCAGTACATTGAGCACCACCACCGAAGCGACGAAAATCTCGCAGATGCGGCTGGCCTTGTTGTTGATCGACCCTTCCAGCAGGTCGTAGATACGAGTCTGTAGCGATTTCATCGATGTCATTTCGGCATTTAACTTGCCGTTTTTATATTGCCGATGCCCTTCTGGATGAGCTCCACCAAAGCCGCATTGATTAATGAATCAATGGGCAGCTATTATAGCTTTGCACTGCTTAGGATCATCAGAAATATGTGTGTGATGCCAGATAATTAATTATTTGAATGGCACCGTCGGCGAATGCCGGCATTACTCTTTTAATAAAAGTCGGCTGCAACCGGCAAACCATGATGCAACCCACCTCGAATTCCGCGCCCGTCGGGCTGCGCCGCAGCGTCTACAACTTTCTGCTCAACGAACAACAGAGCGAGGGTGCACGATCTTCGCTGGATCGCTTTCTGTTTCTGCTGATCCTGCTGAATCTGTTCGCGCTACTGCTTGAGTCGGCGCCACCACTCGCGGCTGCCTACGCGAAAGAGTTCTATTGGTTCGATGTGTTTTCGGTGAGCATATTCTCGGTCGAGTACCTGCTGCGCATCTACCTTGCGCCCGAGGACCCTGAATATGGTGCGGCGAAGTCCCCTCGCTGGGCTTACATCAGCAGCGCGGTAGGCATTGTTGATCTGTTGGCGATTTTGCCGTTCTTCATCGGCTTGTTGCTGCCGATTGATTCGCGTGTACTGAGAATTCTGCGAGTACTGCGAATCTTGAAAATCACGCGCACCCTCAAAGAGGCGATCATCGAGTTCAGGGTCTTGAACCAAGGCCGTACCACGCGCCAGAAAGTTCACGCCATGCTGTTCCCCAGCGAGTACGGCGGCAAGCTGAATGTGATGATCGAGGTGTTCCTGATTTTCTGGATCGTCGCCTCGGTCTTGTCTATCGTGCTGGAGTCAGTCGAGAGCATTCGCGTACTGTTCGAGCCACATTTTGCTTTATTGGATGTGGCGTCGTTTATCGTATTTGTGATTGAATATTCGCTACGAATTTACGCATCACCTGAGGAAGATCCATCGCGACGTCCACTGCTTACACGCTACCGTTTCTTCTCTTCATTCTCCGGCCTGCTGGATCTGTTCGCGATTCTGCCGTTCATTCTTGAGCTTGCATTTGGCGGCACCTTGGATTTGCGCTTCTTGCGGATAGTGCGGATGGTACGGCTGCTGAAGCTGGGTCGTTATTCATCCGCCAGTGACACCATGTTTACGGTGATTCGTAAAGAATTACCGGTACTGATGGCAGCGATGTTCATGATTACTTTGCTCGTGTTCATGATGGCAGCCTTCGGTTTCTTGCTCGAGCGTGGCGCGCAGCCAGATAAATTTGAAAATATCCCGCAGTCGATCTATTGGGCAGTGATTACACTGGCCTCGGTGGGCTATGGTGATATTTCACCGATCACACCGGGTGGCCGGTTCATCACTATCGTTTTGGCGTTAATTGGAATTGGTATCTTTGCGATCCCGGCCGCTATTTTGGCCTCGGGATTTACCGATCAGTTGCGCACCAATCGTGAGCGTAACAAGCAAGAATTACTCGCCATGGGCAGAGAATCCGAATTCGACGCAACCGCGCGTGAAGAATTCATCAAGGCCGCACGTCAGCACCATCTCTCGAATCATGAGATCGATGAGATGATCAAATTAATCGAGCAGGGCGATGATCCGATCGAGACACCCGCTGGCGAGTTCGGTAGCCTGACCTTGGCGGCAGAAAATCCGGCATATGCCTTAGCGCAGTACCGTATGCTAGTGGCTCGGATGAGCGAGCTCTCCTCAGTCGTGGATACGCAAAAGCTTGGGCAAGCTTTGCAACAACCGGGGCAGGCAAACGAGCTTGAGCGATCGATTTGGGAGCAAGTAGATCGATCCCGACCAAAGTTTTAGAAGCGTGTCAGCCATACAGGTCAGCGCATATTTGGCTAAACAACAGAGACGACTTAGGGAGACAATTCATGGAGCGGTTTGATCTGGTGGTGATCGGTGGTGGCCCTTCCGGTTTTGCAGCAGTGATGCGCGGGCTGGATTTTGGCAAGCGGGTCGCGCTCGTAGAAAAAGCCAAGGTCGGTGGAGCGGGTATTTTCAACGGCGCCTTGTCATCCAAGACGTTATGGGAGATGTCAGAGGCTTATCTGCAAACACGCCAAACCAATCATGGCTACACCGTGCATGACTGCGAGCTGAGTTATCCGGCCGTGATTCATGAGATGCACCATGCGGTGGGTGAGAAACATCGCCAATTGCGTGAACAATTAAATTATTTCCGACGCAGCGGCCATTTATCCGAGTACCCAGGCCATGGCAAGCTACTGGATGCCAACCGCATCGAAATTACGCTTAAAGACGGTGGCACCGAGATCATCCATGCCGACCATATCGTGCTCGCGATTGGCAGTCGCCCACGCTATCTGCCTGAGATACCCATCGACGAAAAAACCATACTCACCAGCGATGGTATCGCCAGTTTACCGGATTTCCCCAAGAGCATCGTGATTCTTGGCGCGGGTGTGATCGGCTGCGAATTTGCGACCATCTTTTCCAACTTCGGGCGCACCAAGGTGTATCTGATCGATAAAGAAGATCGCATCCTGCCGTTCGAGGATGAAGATATCTCGCATACCCTAGCCGCCAATCTCGAACAACACGGTGTGGTGATTCACCACAATGCATCGCTAGCCTCGATGAAAGTGGTCGACGGCAAAGTGGAGTACGTGCTCGACTACAAAGACGGTCGCCATGAAACCTATGTGGTCGACAACGCGCTAGTATCCGTCGGTCGCGTGGCGAATACCGATGGTTTGGGATTAGAGAATGCCGGTGTCAAGCTGAATGAGCGCGGCTATTGCGTTGATGATGATACGCAGACGACTGTACCGAACATCTATGCGGTAGGTGACTTTACTGCCGATATCTCGCTGGTGAATGTGGGTGAGCTGGAAGGGCGCTATGCGGTTGAGCGCATCTTCGGCAAACCCAAGCATGAGCTCATCTATGAAAACATCTCCACCATCATGTTCCTCAACCCGGAGGTGGCAGCGGTCGGTTTGAACGAGACTCAGGCGAAGAAGAAAAAAATTCCCTATCGAATGGCGGTAATGAATTATCGCTACATCAATCGTGCGATTGCGATGGGCAAGACTGGGGGCTTTTTCAAGATACTGGTGTCGGATGACGATGAGATGAAAATCCTTGGTATGCGCGTGATGGGTAATCACGCCTCCAGTACCAGTCAGGCGATTGCGCTGATGATCGCGATAGACGCCGGGATTGAGGTGTTGGCAGAGTTGATTTTCCCGCATCCATCCGTACCCGAGGGTATACAAGAATGCGCGCGCATGTTGATGGGTAAATCCATCGTCAAGCCCGAGGTCTTTAACCTGGATCTGCGTTGCTACCGAGTCGACGCGAGCGGTCGCGTCTCGGATTTATTCCCGGCAGTGGCGGCGTGATAAGTCTCTGATTGGGTCATCCCGGCGAAGGCCGGGATCCAGAACTACCGGTCGAGGCAATTACTCACCCGCCGCGACATCGCGCACTTTGCGCTGATATTTTTCTTCGAATTCTTTGCGGGCTTCGTCCATCATTTCGCGCGCCTGTGCTTCCGACAAGCGATACTGACGACGCAGGCGATCCAGGGTGTCGGTCTCGGCTTCGGTAATGACACCATCAGCGAGGGCCTCGCGTAGTTGCTGACCAAATGCGGCTTTCTTGCGACCGAGCTGGTTCGAGAAAGCAGACGCCACAATACCGGTCATGATCGCCGACATACACACGCCGAGGAATCCGGTGAGCAGGGCGATGATATCGCCGGCGGCGGAGAGTTCTTCGACGTTACCGTAGCCTGAGGTGATGGTAATGATCGACCAGTAAATACACGCCGGAATCGAGCCGAAATGCTCAGGCTGGTTATGCCCCTCGGCGAAATACATCAGTGACGCCGACACAATGGTTGCGATCAGAATCAGAAACAACGCCGAGGCAAACGCTTTACGCTCGGACATCACCGCGTGCGCTAAATCTTGCAAAGCGGTGTTGTACTTCGAGAGCTTAAGAATCCGCAGCAAGCGCAGCACGCGCAGCACGCGCAGATCGAGGAACGGGAAGAAGCTGTGCACGAAATACGGTGCGGTCGCAAAGAAATCAATCAAGCCAAAGAAGCTGAACATGTACTCGCGCCGACCACGCCAGGCACCGCCTTGGTCTTCTGCATAACGTGCGCCGTACGACCAGACCCGAATCAGGTACTCGGCCGAGAAGAACATCACGCTCCAGAACTCGAACTCATAGAAGAAGTCTTTGTACTCGGCATGAATCTCTGGCACCGAGTCCAGAATCACTGCGGCGCAGTTGGTGAGTACGACGAAGGTGATGATCCACTCAACGATGCTGCCAGCGCGATCATGCGACGACCCATCCATTACTTCCATGACACGGCGCTTCATACAGGCTCCTGCGAACTTTCTTTTTTTGCAAGGGCCGAGCGACCCTGGAAATGAAAAACGGGCTGGCGAATTGCCAGCCCGTAGTGTAGCGAACCGTCCGGAAAGTTTCCAGACGGCAAAACGACAATTTATCCGCCGATTTGGTCTGCGACGCGCTTCTGGTTGGCATCCACCTTCTCACGCAGCGAGATCACGCCTTCGCGCAGCTCGTTACCTGCATCCTGCATCGAGTTCAGCTTGTCTTTCAGAGTTTCGCCGGTAGCGAAGGTCTCTTCAATGATCTTGCGGGTTTCGATCGAGCTGTTCTTGATGCTGCGAACCACTTCTTCGATCTCGTTCACGCGCGACTCATTACCGTGGTGTGAGGCCTGGCCCATCATCTGCTTGAGTTCGCCGTCCAGCCACTGACCGTTGGAGTCAGCGATCTCGTCGATGTAGTTGACCATCTCTTCATTCAATTCGTAGAAGGTCTGGCTGACATCACCGAGCGCGCGGATCGCTTCGGCCATTTTCATGGCAATGGTCGCCATCTTGCGGTTGATTTTCGAGCGGTGCTCGAGGTACTCCACCTTGACGCGGTTAGCCATCGACAGCTGAAAGGCTTCTTCGTCATTGTTGGTGGGTGTCAGACCTTCGATCATCATCAGGCGGTTACGGAATACATCGTCCGTCGTGCGCATGATCAGCTCGCGGTTACCCGCTGCGTTAATCAGATAGCTCTGCTGGGCGTCGGTGATGTTTTCCTCGATCGTGCTTCGCGCGACCTGGATTTGCCCGACGTTGAACTGGACCAGCGCCTCGACATCGAAAATCGCGCGCTTGTTACGCTGGATCATGTTCTTGATAACGTCACTCATGGATCTCTCCTGTATTAGGTGTTGTTGTGTGCGTGGCGATCAGGCTGCTTCTTCCATACCAGGCGGCAGCGCGACTCGGGAAGAGCGTGATAACCGGTTCACGGTAATCATGCCCTTGCCCTGATGCTTCATATCGCATTCTTCATAAAGCATCGCGTACACGTAGTCGGCCTGGTCAGCAGACACCACCAGATGCACGATCTCGGTTTTCGGGATCTCCGGCAGGCCACCGGCCAATGAAGCGCGACCAATCGGGTTGCCGCGCACCGAATACATATGGCACTCGTTCAAGCCCTTGTGATGCAGCAGCTCGAGGACGCGACTACCACCACCTTCGTACAGAATGCAGGTGATAAGTCGCGTGTAATCGATATACGGGATATCGACTTTATCGTTTTGGCTCATAGTAATCTCCTGGCGTCCTGATCAGTCTTGCATCAGGCTGGGCGGGATGTAGGTCGCAGCCTGCATCAGCGGGGTCACATAGATGTAACCCATGCCTGGCGTATCGAGGCGACCGGCCAAGAACATACGCTCGAAGATACGGTCGGTCTGATCTTGCGGCACCATCACGCTGATGATCTCGCGCTCGACGTCGACCGCCACACCCAAAATGCCGAGGCGCTCACGCACCCCGGTGCCAACCCCCATGTGCACCGTAGAACCTTGCACGCCAACTTCCAGCAGCGAAGTGTTGATGGTGTCAGCCAGACCTTTCTGCACTACGCAAGTAATGAGTGCAACCTCGGTCAGGTTGGTAACTTTACGCTTAGCCATGTGAATATCCTTTTCTATACTTGTTCGTTGATCCGTCGGCTTATGCGCCTTCGGCTTCTGCGGCTTGCATCTCGCGCTTGACCTTCCACTGGACATACACACCCAGCGCAAGCACCGCAACGATCGGTGCGATCGAGGCAGCTGCCAGAATGCCGAAGCCTTCCACCGCTTGTACCGCGCCACCAAAGCCAAGACCCATCGCCAGCACCAAGGGCACGGTTACCGGACCAGTCGTCACGCCCGCTGAATCCCAACCGATGTTGACGAATTCTTCGGTCGAAATCACGGTCAGTGTTAAGCCAATGATGTAGCCGGGGATCAGGATGTAGAGCAGGTTGAAGTCAAAGATCAGCTTGGCCACGCCCAGCGTGATACCTGCCGATACGCCGCCTGCGACTGCGTACATCAGCATCGACTTTTTGAACGAGCCATTGGTCATGTTCTGCACCGTCAAGCCCAGGGCGTTTAGTGCAGGTTCAGCCAGGGTTGCGCCGAAACCGAGCAAGAAAGCAAACACCAGCGCGATGATGGAGCCCCAGACCGGGCCGTACAGGTTGCCGTAGGTTGCGTTTTCACCCGGTGACAGCAGACGCTCAGGAATCGAGATTTCCTGGAACGCGCCCGGAATCAGGCTACCCGCTTGGTCGCCGAGTGACGACAAACCGTATAGCAGACCGATGTTGAACACGCACATACCGACGACCGTCAGCAGCAGACCCCAAACGATGATGAATGCATTTGGCAATTTGCTGCGCAAGATTGCAAACAAGACGAAAGCCAGGAAGATCACCAGCGGCACAATCGCTTGTACGCCGTCTTTGATCGGACCCATCAGTATCTTGTCCCACGCCGACATTTCACCAACGCTTGCATTTTTCGCAGCCTCGTACACTACTGCGTTAGCTGCTTTCATGTCTTCTGGCGACACGGTGTAGCCGAAGTACACGCCGAGGGACAGCACGGCGATGATCGGGAACAGCGAGGCCAGTGTCACGATACCGAAACCGGACAATGAGCTATCACCTTTACCACCCGACGATGCGATACCAATACCAAGTGCAAGTACCAGTGGCACCGTCACCGGGCCAGTCGTTACCGCGCCGCAGTCCCATGCCAAGCCGACGATTGACGACAGATTCGGGTTCAGCGCACAGATTGCAGTCAAGATGGTGCAAGGGATCAGTGACAGGTAGATCAGAGGCTTGAGGCTCCAGCCATACAAGAAGCGCATCGAGCCGATCACTGCAGCCAGACCGACACCAAAGCCGACCAACAACACAGTTAATTCAGTTTGAACCATCAGTGCGTAGTACAGCAGTGGCGCTTTTTCCGGATCGACCAACGCGCCAGCAATCTTCAGCGTACCGATCGCAGGTTCTGCGTAGGTCACGCCAATACCCAGCAAGCCAGCGATGATCAACACGCCGACCAACGGTAGTTTTTTCGGAAGGGTGTTACCGATGATGTCACCGAACGGCATCAAACCGAGTTTGAGGCCTTCCATGAAGATCATCAGACCCACGATCACCGCGACCAACCCAGCGGTAATCTCCACTGCGCCGGTGACTGTTCTCTGCAATACTAGGATTTGGAACAATGCAAGATAGACCGCCAGCGGTACCACTGCATTGACCTGTTCCATGAACCGTACGCTAATGTACGGTTGCAGCAGGTTATAAAT
>Ga0208048_1001394_pt1 | contig 12540 bp, 9 predicted proteins | sample Malawi_45m_30L_FD_184163 | JGI IMG/M metagenome (GOLD analysis project Ga0208048, IMG submission 184163) | Freshwater microbial communities from Lake Malawi, Central Region, Malawi to study Microbial Dark Matter (Phase II) - Malawi_45m_30L... | ecosystem: Environmental > Aquatic > Freshwater >...
CGTGAAGCTGCCCGTCAGGCCATCGAGAAGGCCGTTGCCACGGTCGAGTCGCGTAACGCAGGCGAAATCCGCTTTGTTATCGAGACTGCGCTCGATTTCAGCCACCTGCGCTCCGGTTACACGCCGCGTGAGCGCGCCGTGGATTTGTTCGGCGCGCTCGGGGTGTGGGACACCGCCGACAACAACGGGGTGCTCATCTACGTGCTCATGGCCGAGCACGGTGTCGAAATCATCGCCGATCGCGGTATTGCCGCGAAGGTCGACGCTGCCGAATGGCAAACCCTCTGCTGTGTCATGGAGAGCCATTTTCGCGACGGTCGATTTCGCGAGGGGGCTTTGGCCGGCATCGAGGGCGTGGGCGATCTGCTCGCCCGCCATTTCCCAAACGCCCCGGGCGATCGCAACGAACAGCCGAATCGGCCCGTCCTGCTGTAATCTTCGCGTCCATGCGGACGCTCCTTCATGGCACTGGTCGTTTCGGCGCACTCGCTGCCCTTGGCCTGCTGACAGCCTGCGGTAGCGTCGCTATGCGGCAGGTGGTCGAGCCGTTGCCGCCACCGCCCAAACTCGTGCTCGATGAGCCTTATTCTTTGAGTACGCATCGCTTCGAGCTCGACACGACGGGCTCGGATATGATCGGCGAGTTGCGCATCACCCGCGCGAATCACGAAGATACCTTCACCGACCTCGCGCGCCGCTTCAACGTGGGCTACGAGGAGCTCGTGCGGGCGAACCCGGGGATAGATCCCTGGGTGCCGGGGGAGGACCGCGACATCGTCTTGCCGACGCAGCATTTGTTGCCCAACGCGTCCCGTGAGGGCATTGTCATCAATCTTGCGGCGATGCGGCTTTATTTTTTCCCGCGCGTGGCCCGCGGCGAGCCGCAGATTGTGTACACCTTTCCGCTCGGTATCGGTCGCGTCGGCTGGGCGACGCCGATCGGCAGCACCTCGGTCACTCACATGACCAAAAACCCGACCTGGCGCCCGGGTCCCGGCGTGCGTGCCGAGCGTGCAGAAAATGGCGAGATTCTGCCTGCGGTGGTGCCGCCCGGACCGGATAACCCGCTGGGTACACGAGCGCTCTACCTCGGCTGGCCGTCTTATCTCATCCATGGCACGAACAAGCCCGCCGGTGTGGGTTTACGCTCGAGTCACGGCTGCATCCGCTTGTTTCCCGAGGATGTCGAATTTTTGTACGACTTGGTACGGCCCGGCACCAAAGTAACGGTGGTCAATCAACCCTTTGTCTTTGGTTGGCACGACGGACAACTGCACATGCAGGCTTTCAATGTGCTCGAAGATGACCCGCGCGATTGGCAAAAAGCGCAGCGCAAATTGATCTCGCGCAACCTCGCCGCCAAGGTGCAAAAAGAACTGCAGGCCAAGGTCATGAGCATCGACTGGGAAGTGGTCTCGCGTTTCAGCCTCGAGCCGCGCGGCTTGGCCGTTCCGATCTCGCGCTCTGATGTCAGCTATGCGAGCGTGCTGGCTGCGGCGACACGGGTGCGTAATGCGCTGCCGATCGGTGCGACTTGGGGTGGTGAAACGCAGCAGCTCGCCGATCGGGCCGCGCCGCCGTGATTCCGGTTCGTGACGATAATCCGGCCCACATTACGCCGTGGGTCACGTATGCGCTGATCCTGTCTTGTGCACTCATTTACGCTTGGCAGATCAGCGGCGGCATGATTCATTTCGAGGCGAGCTACAGCGGACTCGGTGTGACCCCCGAGGTGCTCACCGGACAGTCGCGTATCGACGCGCCGCAGCCGTGGATACCGGGCTGGCTGACCATCTTCACCTCGATGTTCCTGCACGGTTCGCTCGGCCACCTGCTCGGCAATCTGCTATTTCTTTGGGTGTTCGGGAACAATATCGAAGATGCGATGGGGCATGTCCGTTTCACGGTGTTTTATTTGCTGTGCGGCGTGGCCGCCGTTGCCGCACAGGTCACGCCTGATCCGGCGAGTGCCGTGCCTATGGTCGGCGCCAGTGGCGCGATCTCCGGTGTGCTCGGCGCCTATCTTTTGCTCTATCCGCATGCGCGCATCCTGATTGCTCTGCCGCCACCGCTGATCTTTGTTACGATCGGTTGGTTCCGCGCGATCTGGGTGCTGACCTTGTGGTTTGCTTTGCAGTTGGCGATGAGCCTCGGCATCGAGTCCGAAGGCGGCGGCGTAGCCTTCATGGCGCACGTGGGTGGCTTCGTCTCCGGCTTGGCGCTCATTCCACTCTTCAAGTTTGCGCACGTGCCGCTCTGGCGCCAGCACTGAGTGAACTCAGGGCGCGCCGCAGCCACCGCCGCCGGGCGTCGCCACTTCAAGGATATCGCCGACTTCGAGTTCGAAGCGCGCACAGGCGGGAAATTCTTCGATGCGTCCATCCAGTCGTCGAATGCGCGTGACCCCAGCGGCTCCCTCACCGCCGCCATCGAGGCCGGGTGCGCGCGTGCTGCGACGATTGGCGAGCATCGCTCCCGTCAGCGGCTGCAAAAACTCGATCTCGCGCAGCGCGCCATCGCCACCGCGCCATTGGCCTTTGCCGCCTGAGTCGCGCCGGATCGCGAAGCGGCGTAGTCGCACGGGATAATGCGCCTCGAGTATTTCGGCGTCGGTGAGGCGCGAGTTGGTCATGTGGGTTTGTACCGCTGCGCAACCGGCGAAGCCTGCTGCAGCGGGTGAACGCCCCGCGCCCGAGCCGCCGGCGATGGTTTCATAGTACTGCAGGAATTCATTGCCGAAGGTCAGGTTGTTCATGGTGCCCTGAGCCCCTGCCAGCACGCCGAGCGCTTGATAAAGCGCATCGACGATCAACTGTGAGGTTTCGACATTACCGGCGACGACGGCGTGACCATCGGGCGGGTCGAGCAGAGAGCCGGTGGGTACGTGAATCGCGAGCGGTCGTAGGCAGCCGGCGTTCAGCGGGATCGGTTCATTGACAAGTGTGCGAAATACATAAAGCACGGCGGCTTGGGTCACGGCGTGCGGCGCGTTGAAGTTGTGCGGGCCAGCGGGCGAGGTACCGCTGAAGTCGATAGTGCCGCGACCCGCCAGCGCATCCAACTTGACATGAACGACAATTCTTTGTCCGCCATCGAGTGCCAGCGTGCACCGGGCATCACGATTACCAAGCCGGCGGATGGCGTTTTCGACGCAACACGCAGCGTTGTCTTGCACCGCGCTCATGGCGCGGGCGAGGCGTTGCACACCATGTTGGGCCACCGCGCGCCGCAATTCTTCGATGCCACATTGATTGGCGGCGAGCTGGGCGCGCAAATCGGCAAGATTCTGCAGTGGATTGCGCGCAGGAAAACGCCCGCTGGTGAGAGCGGCGCTGACTTCGTCGCTGCGCAGGACACCGTCGCGCAGGATCAGCAGGCCGCGAAACACGGCGCCTTCCTCCGCGAGGGTACTCGAGAACGGCGGCATGGAGCCGGGGGTTATGCCGCCGATATCGGCATGGTGGGCGCGTGAGGCCACGAAAAACACCGGCCGCGAATTGTCAAAGAAAACAGGACTTACTACGGTCATGTCGGGCAGGTGAGTACCACCCTGCGAGGGCGCATTGATCAACCAGGCATCGCCGTCGCGGATGTCGGCCGCCCGTTCGCGCAGCAGTGCAGCCACGGTGGCGCCCATCGAGCCCAAATGCACGGGCATGTGCGGTGCATTGGCGACGAGGCCTCCGCTAGCGTCAAAAAGCGCGCAGGAATAGTCGAGACGCTCCTTGATGTTGACCGATTGCGCAGTACGTCGCAGCACTTCGCCCATCTGCGTCGCCGCGTGCATGAATAGACCATCAAAGATTTCGATCTGTGCAGGATCATCAGTTGAACGTGCGGCGGCAGAGCCAAAGTCGGCGAGCTGGGTGGCGATCCAGGCGCCCGAAGGGTCGCGGGCAAGCTGCCAGCCGCGCTCGAGCACAAAAGTGGAGCGCGGTTCGACGACCAACGCGGGGCCCTGCAGTGGCGGGTCTACTCCCAGGGTCGTTGCGTCACGGACCGTCACCTCCTGCCAACCGTCGAACCAGGCGCGTACCGAAGTCGGCAGGCGCAGGGGTGCCGAGGCATCGACGATCGCATGCGCGGTTTTCGCACCCGGCAATCGGGCCTCGACCCGTACAGCGACGATCTTGACCGCCTCGCCGGCGGCAAATCCGAAGCGCTGCTGATGTGCTTCACGAAATGCACTCTGCAAGCTGGCAATGCGGTCGATGCTTAGGTCATGGCAAGTGACATCGAGCGAGGTCTCGGCGTGGCCTTCGCGTAATTCGAGAATGACCTCGATCTGCATCGCCGCAAGTTCCGTCGGCGATGTCGCTAGTTCGGACTGTGCCGCGGCGATCAGCTTGGCGGCCAGATGACGACTCGCCACGATACCCGGCTCGTCGAGCGGAGTTGCCAGTCCCTCGCGGCGAACGGCGATGCGGTCGGCGATACCGATGCCATAGGCCGAGAGCACGCTGGCGAGCGGATGGACGAGTACGCGACGCATGCCGGCTGCGGCGGCGACTCTACAGGCGTGTTGTCCTGCAGCGCCGCCGAAGGCGACCAAGGTGAAGTTTGCAGGATCTACGCCCTGACGTACGCTAACGTGACGGATAGCATTGGCCATCGCGGCGACGGCCACATCGAGAAAGCCGCAAGCGGCCTCGGCGAGTGCGTTGTCAGCCTGCTCACCCTGATCTTTGAGCGCATGCCCTGCATCCTGCAGTACCGTCCGCAGCGCGCCGTGTGCCGCTTCGATATCGATTACAGCATCCCGTTGTGGTCCGAAGAGGGCGGGCATGAACGCTGCGTGCAGATGGCCGAGTACGACTTGTACGTCAGTCAGGGTGGCGGGTCCGCCCCGTCCGTAGCAGGCGGGGCCGGGGTCAGCACCCGCCGAGCGCGGGCCGACGCGGTATCGACCATCACGCACGGCGAGCAACGAGCCGCCGCCGGCGGCGATCGTGTGTACGTCGAGCATTGGCGCGCTGAAGCGAACGCCCTCGATCTCGTGTTCGAAGCGGCGTGCAAACGCTCCATCAAAAATTGAAACATCGTTGGAAGTACCGCCCATATCGAAGCCAATTAGTCGTACGCCGTCGACCGTTGATCGCTGGCCGACTGCGGCCATACCGATCAGGCCACCTGCCGGACCGGAGAGCACGCTGGTGAGTACGCGAAATGCCTGTGTATTGCACAGACCACCTGAACTTTGCATGAACTCGAGGCGGGCTGCAGGGGCTACCGTGAGGAGTTCGCGTTCGAGAGTACGTATATAATCTTTGAGACATACCGCGAGGTAGGCGTCGAAAGCGCTGCTCTCCGCGCGTGGTAAGAACCGCGGTAGTGGCAGACATTGGTGCGAGGTGACGATCTCCGCGAACCCTGCTGCCGCAGCGAGTTGCGCGAGGCGCTGTTCGTGCCCCACATGACGCCAGCCGTGCAGTAGGACGATGGCCACGGCCTCGAAACCTTTTTGGCGAGCGGCTTCGAGACCTTGCGCAGCAACTGGCTCATCCAGCGGCTCGATCACCTCACCATCATAAGCGACGCGTTCATCGACCTCGAGAACGTCAGCATGCAGCGGCAGCGCCCGCTGAATTTGCAGGGCAAAGATATCGGGACGGGTCTGATGACCAATGACGATGGCATCACCAAAACCGCGCGTGACCACGAGCAGCAGCTTGCTGCCGCGGCGCTCGAGTAGCGCATTGGTCACCACCGTGGTGCCGACACGTACCGTGCCGAGATCATCGGGAGAGGCACCGGCGTCACGCAGGATGGATAGCGCAGCCGCGATGCCGGGATCGCCCGACTCACCGCGCATCGACGAGGGGACTTTCCGCAACACGAGACGTCCCGTGGGACTTTCGCCGATGACATCGGTGAATGTGCCGCCGCGGTCGATCCAGAAGTTCCAGGCGGCTCGGGTTGACACTTTAGGATCCATGCGCTGCCACCGGCAGGATACCCGCAGGTCGCGAGCGGGTACACTTGCCGCGTGATTGAGAGAACGGTCGTTTTTTCCCATGGCAAGGATTCCGAGCCCTGGGGCACCAAGATTCTGGCGCTGGCCGAAGTGGCCAGAGCGCGCGCCTGGCGGGTCGAGTCAGTGGATTATCGTGGCATCGACAGCGTCGACGCACGACTCGCCAAATTGTTGGCCTGCTGCGGCGAGTTGCCCGCGCATCCACTGCTCGTCGGGTCCAGCCTGGGCGGATTTCTCGCGGCTGCGGCATCGCGACCGCTGCAGGCCTGCGGCCTCTTTTTGCTGGCGCCTGCCTTCGATCTGCCGGGCTTGCCACCTACATCTGAGGTTGCGCGCTGCCCGACGGTGGTGGTGCACGGTTGGCGTGACGATGTCGTACCGGTCGAGAAAGGTCTCGCCTTCGCGCGGACGCAGGGCGCGCTCACCCATCTCGTCGATGATGATCATCGGTTGCATGCCTCGTTGCCGCAGATCTGCGGCTGGCTGGACGATTTTCTGCGGCGGCTCTATGCCTGAAGTGCGGGCCAGGAGCGCCGTGCTGCGGCGGGTGCTTGCGCTTTGGGTGAAGCCCGAAGTCCGCCCCGAGTCGGCCCCGGGCAGCATCGGTGTCGTGCAGGCCGCGCCCGTCGTTTATGTACTCGAGCGACGCAGCGCGGTCGATCTTGCAGCGCTCGAAAATCTTTGTGAGCGACATGGCTTGCCGATGCCTGCGGGTCGCATTCTCGGGCGCGGTCGCAGCGCTGTGCGCGCCATGGTGCCTTTGTTGCGTACCCGGGGGGCTTTCGATGCGCGGATCGATCGTCGTCCGCCGCGCGAGCTCGTGCGTCTCATCGACGCACTCGAGCGTGATCCCACGCTCGATGCACGACTCGTGCCTGTTGCGGTGTATTGGGGGCGTGCACCGCAAAAAGAACGATCATGGTGGCGCTTGCTGTTCACCGAGAACTGGGTGCTGGCGAGCGGTCTGCGTAAGTTCATGCAAGTGCTGATCAATGGTCGGTTCACCATGATCGAGGTCGGTGAGCCGACGAGGCTGCGCAGTCTGCTGGTGGGCCCGGGCAGTCCGGCAGCGCAAGCGGCTCGCATTGCGCGCGCGCAGCGCGCCAGTTTCAGGCGACAGCGTGCGGCACGCATCGGCCCTGATCTCTCGCACCGACGCACCATCCTTGCGCGGGTGCTGAGCACTCGCGCGGTGCGCACGGCGGTGGCCGCCGAGATGCGCGACAAACATTTGCCGCGACGCAAAGCACTGTTCGTGGCGAAAGGCTATGTCGAAGAAATCGCGGCCAACTATTCGCATGTGTTCATCACGTTCATGGAAGGCTTTCTCGGCAGGCTGTGGAACCGTTTGTATGACGGCGTCACCTTCAGTCACGCCGAGACGCTGCGCAATGTGGCGCGCGATGCCGAAATCGTCTTCGTGCCCTGCCACCGCAGTCACATGGACTACTTGCTGCTGTCCTACGTGATCTACAAGCAGGGCTATGCCGTGCCGCACATCGCCGCCGGTATCAATCTGAATATCCCGCTCGTCGGCCGCTTCCTGCGCAAGGGTGGCGCGTTCTTCCTGCGGCGCAGTTTTGCGGGCAACACGCTCTACACCGCCGTGTTCATGAAATATCTGGCTACCATCATGGCGCGCGGTCACTCGATCGAGTATTTCATCGAGGGCGGACGCTCGCGCACCGGGCGACTGCTGCAGCCTAAGACCGGTATGCTTTCCATGACGGTACGCAGTTATCTGCGCGACCCGAGGCGGCCACTCGTGTTCGTGCCCGTTTACTTTGGCTATGAGCGCATCGTCGAGGCCAATACCTATGTCGGCGAACTATCCGGTCAGGCGAAGCGTAAGGAAGGTATCGGCGATCTCTTTCGAGCCTTGCGCGTTCTGCGGCAAAAATTCGGTCGTGTCTATGTGAACGTCGGTGAACCAATCGCTCTCGAGACTGTGCTCGAGCGACATGCGGGTGACTGGCGGCAGAGCACGCTCGATGATGAAGGTCGTGCGCCTTGGGTATCGCCGGTGGTCGATGAGCTCGCGGGCAGCATCATGCAGCGCATCAACGCTTCCGCAGCAATCACGCCAATCAACTTACTGGCGGTGACGCTGCTCGCGATGCCGCGACAGGCCATGGTCGCAACCGATCTCGCGCGGCAGTGCGATCTCTATCTCGATCTGCTGCGCAAAGCGCCCTACGACTCGCGGGTCACGATCACCGAGCTCGATGGCGCAGCGGTCATTGCCTACGGTGAGAACATGCAGATCTTGCAGCGCCAAGCGCACAAACTGGGTGATCTCGTCCGTATTAGCGATGACATGGCGGTGCTCATGACCTATTTCCGTAACAACGTGCTGCACCTCTTCACGTTGCCATCTTTGCTTGCTTGCGCGTTCATCGCCAATGCCGTGGTACGTACCGAAGACATCCAGCGTCTCGCGTGGCGCGTCTATCCGTATGTCGCAGCCGAACTGTTCCTGAAATGGAGCGAAGCAGAGCTCGCGGGTGCGGTGGTCAAGAATTTGCAGACGCTCGCAGTCTTGGGCGTACTCGAACGCCTCGAGAGCGAAGATGGCTGGCGTCGACCGTCGCCGAGTTCGCCGCAGGCCGTGCAGTTGTCGCTGCTAGCGCAGGCTTCAGTGCAGACCATCGAGCGCTATTATCTCACCATAGCGACCCTGCTGCATGCGGGCTCGGGCGCGCTGACCGCGAAAGCCCTTGCCGAGCGCTGCCAGCTTGCGGCCCAGCGTATCACCATGCTGTACGGCTTCAATTCACCGGAGTTCTCTGACCGGGCCATGTTCGAGCAGTTTGTCGCCTTGTTACTGCGGCGACGGGTGATCCGCAACGACGACTCTGGCCGGTTGGTCTTTGATGAGGTCTTGATGCGGGTCGCGGCAGATGCCGAGTTCGTGCTCTCGGAGCAAATTCGTCACAGCATCTTGCAGGTTACGCATGCGGCCTGAGATCGGCTATACACAAACTTAGTCGTCGCCTTGAATGCGGCCGCGTTGGCGCTTGATTGAACCGCGCCGAGTCTTGCCTTCGAGACGGCGAATTGTTGAGGCGCGCGTCGGTTTGGTGGCGTGGCGTTGACGCGGTTCGGTGAGCGCGGCGCGCACCAGCATGGCCAGCCTCGCCTCGGCGGCGTTGCGGTTTTCCTCTTGACTGCGATGTTCGCGGGCGATGAAGAGCACAGCGTCTTCGGCGGTGAGCCGTCGACCCGCGAGCGTCCGCAAACGCGTCTTAGCCGCTTCGCCGAGTGCATGCGTACCGGCAAGGTCAAAACGCAACTGCACTGCCGAGGCCACTTTATTGACGTTCTGGCCGCCAGGGCCACCCGCGCGGGTGAGCACGACCGAGAGGTCGCTATCCGGAATCAGTACTCTACCGACGCGAATCGGCATCGTAGGGGAAGACGTTGCGCGGCATGTCGACGCCCGGATCGAGCACACGAACTTCTTGTTGCGTGACCGGAATCTTGATGCCTTGTTCCTTGAAGAGTTTCCAGACTTTGCGATTGACGTCGGAGCGCACGTTATTGACGCCATTCATGGGATCGCGAATCCAGAATCGTGCCTCAAGCTTCATGCCGTAATTTTCGAAGGACATCAGTCGCGATACCGGCGCCGGGTCTACGAGAATGCGTGGATGATCGCTGGTCGCTCGAACCAGCAATTCCAAGGCGAGCTCCGGGTCGTCGTCGTAACTGATCATCACGGGTAGACGTAGCCGGACACGTTGATCGGAGTAGCTCCAGTTGATGACGGAGTTAGTAATCAAATTTTGATTTGGCACCAGCGACTCGACTCCGTCGCGATCGCGCACCACGACGTAGCGACCGCGCAGTTCCTGCACCCAACCGAAATTATCGGATGTGGTCCCGGTGTGCTGATGGAAGCTGATGACATCGCCCGGTTTGATCGATTTATCGACCAACAACACGAAACCGCTGACAAAGTTGCTGGTGATATCGCGGATGCCGAAGCCGATCGCGAACACCACTGCGCCGGTGAGCACGGTTAGCGAGGTGAGATCGACACCCGCCGAATTGACGCCAAGCAAAATACCGATGGTGATGAGTAGCGAGTAGGCCCCCTTGACGATGCCAACTCGGGTGGAAGGCGCAAGGTCCTCGATCGCCATGACGCGGGACTCGATGGCCTTCGCGGCTAGTGTGGTCGCGATGACGAAGCCGCCGACCACGACGATACCGCGCAGTAGCGCCCAAAGACTGAATACTGATTTTCCCGGGATTAGGTCGATGCCATCGAGCGTTTGTTCGAGCCAGTCGAAGCCACCAAATAATTGCAGACCGAGCACGATCCACACGAGTAGCGTCAGTCGACCCTCCCAGCGCGCGACCCAGCTCGTGGCGCCGAGAAACATGCGCAGCAGGAACACGGCGAAGCGCACAGCACCGAGCGCCACGACCAGACGGAAAGCAAGCATCAGGATACCGTCGGCGACCCCGGCGATACGCGTGACCCCAAGGGCGAAAGCCGTGAGCGCCATGGCCACCAAAAATGGCGCTATGATGATGGCGCCCTCGGACAGACTGCCGCTGCGCGCCGTACGGATACGCTGCAAGGGGCTGCGCATCAGCCGATTGACGATTAACGAAACTACCACCGCGACAAAAATCGCAGTCAATTCATTGATGCCGTCGCCGCTCAGCAGCTCGTTCAGCAGCGCTTCTGCAGAACCGCCGTAGTTATTCATGAGCAGGTTTCTCCGGGCGTAGGGTGCACGAGCGACGGGGCGGAGTCGATCAGGCGTGCAGGTCTGGAATCAGCTGACTGCTGCAGCGCTCGATTTGATCGCGCAGCGCCAGTTTACGTGTTTTTAGTCGCTTCAGTTCGATCTCATCGACATAGATATCCATCGAGAGGCGGCTGATGACTTCATCGAGATCGCGGTGCTCGATGTGCAGCTGGCGCAACTTTTCGACGTTGTGGAAGAGCTCGCGGTCGACTTTGTCTTGTTCCTCCTTGTCGGTCATGCGAGCCGCGCTGCCAACGGTTCGAGGTCCACAGGTAGCTTAGCGAAGCGGCCTGGCCGATTCCACGGCACGGCGGGATCATGGAAATCCGATCCGGTCGAGGCTGCGAAACCGTGATTTCTTGCGAGGGTGGCGAGGCGGTCGAGATCACTCGTGCCGATACCCGCGACCGCCACCTCGATGGCCTCGCCGCCTGCGGCACGAAACTCACCGAGCAGGCGACGCAGGACCCCGGCAGAGAACTCGTACTGATGCGGATGCGCGAGCACGACGCGCGCGCCGGCGTCGCGTAGTCGGACGACGGTCTCGGCGAGCGTCGGCCACTCGATCGGCATGTGACCCGGGCGACCCCGTTTCAGCCAAGTTGCAAAGGCATCGCCGATGTCTTTGGCCTGGCCTGCGGCGACGAGTTCGCGGGCGAGGTGCATGCGCGTCGGCACGGCATTACGACCGAGAATCTTTGCTGCCATGGCCTTGCCCGGCAGCCGCGCTTTGCGCTCGAGACGCTCACCGATTTCGACGATACGTGCAACACGTCGGGCGCGAATATCGGCCAGATGTCGAGCGAGTGCGACATCCTCGAGCTCGAACTCGAGCCCGATCACGTGCAATGTCTGATCGTTCCAGCCGCAAGAAACTTCGACGCCCGCCACATGCTTCAAGCCCAGGTCGACGCAGGCGGCACGCGCCTCGAGACAGCCTTGCAGGGTGTCGTGATCGGTCAATGCCGCGTGCGTCACGCCGCCGCGCGCGCAAAGTTCGATCACTGCTGCCGGCGACAGCACGCCATCGGAATGATGGCTGTGCAGGTGCAGGTCGGCGACAAGGGGCGCACTCATCATCGGTATGATAAACCCATGTCACTTGCCGCCCATCAGGCGCCCTCCTGGGGGCAGATCGATACCGTGCTTCTCGACCTCGACGGCACCTTGCTCGATCTCGCCTTCGACAACTTCATTTGGCTCGCGAGGGTTGCCGAAATCTATGCCGAGAAACAGGGGCTCTCGCTCGCCGAGACGCATGCTGAACTCGTACCGCGCTTTCAGCGGGTACAAGGTACCCTCGAGTGGTATTCCATCGAGTATTGGAGCGCACATCTCGGCATCGACATCGCGCGTGTGCATCGTGAAGAGGCGCACCGCGTGGCCTGGTTGCCGGGCGCTCGCGGCTTTCTCGAGCGGGTACGCGAGCGCGGCAAGCGCCTGGTACTGATGACCAACTCGCACCCCACCATTCTCGAGATCAAAAATGAACGCACGGGCGTGCTCGCTTACCTCGATGCTGCCTACACCTCGCATAGTTTTGGCGCGCCCAAAGAAGACCAGCGTTTTTGGCAGGCCGCACGCGCGACCGAAACTTTTGATCCGGCACGTACCATGTTCGTCGATGACAGCAAGGCCGTTTTGCACGCGGCGATCGAGCACGGCATCCGCTGGGTTTATGGCGTGAAGCGGCCCGACAGTTCGCGCGAGCCACATCACCACGAAGAATTTGCCGCGATCGACCACGTAGCCGATCTCGGCTAGCGGACGATCTCGGTCAGGAGCGACCGCGCAGCGGCGGAC
>Ga0208048_1001397_pt1 | contig 12529 bp, 11 predicted proteins | sample Malawi_45m_30L_FD_184163 | JGI IMG/M metagenome (GOLD analysis project Ga0208048, IMG submission 184163) | Freshwater microbial communities from Lake Malawi, Central Region, Malawi to study Microbial Dark Matter (Phase II) - Malawi_45m_30L... | ecosystem: Environmental > Aquatic > Freshwater >...
TCGGTACGCCGTGGCCTGTTCGGTGACCCACAACGACTGCGTTCTTCTGCTTGCCGGCAAGGCCGCTTCCGGGCCACAAACCAGGCCACGTTCGAGCACGTCAGCGCGGATGCCGTTGGGGAGGTTCGCCTCCACGCCGAATGCCGGGATGCGCACGGCGACGACGGTGTTGCGAAGGAAACGACGCGTCGCAGGCATGCGGCAATTCTGGCAAAAAACCGCTGTTCAGCGCACGGAGACCCGTTCGATGATCCGCCGCGCCGTCTCGTTCGCCTGTTCGATGCAGGCCGGAATACCGATTCCCCGGTAGCTCGCCCCGGCGAGATGGACGTTGGGCAATTCCGTCGCGAGGTGGGCCTCGACGCGGTCGACGCGCTCGAAGTGACGCGGCCGGTACTGCGGAAAGCTTTCGACCCATCGCGTGAGCCTCACATGGTCGTTGCCCACATGGGAATCGAAGTCGACACCGAGGTGCCACTTGAGATCCGCCAGCACGAAGGAGAGCAATTCGTCGTTCGAATGGTGATGAAGCGGCATTCCATCACGTCCGAGCGAGACACGCAGAACCACGTTCGTACCGTCGTCGAGGTGCGCCCATTTCTGTGACGCGAAGGAAACCGCGGTGACGAAACGCTGCACCGTCTTGGGCACGAGGTAGCCGCTGCCGGTGGCGGAGCGGGGCATCGCGTGTCGCGGCACCGCGAGTGTGACCATAACGACCGACGCGTGCTCCCATGCCGCCAGTAGGCGTGCGGCGTTCGGTGCGGCGTGGGCCAGCCATTCGCCGGTCCGTCGGGCGGGCGATGCGAGCACGACGTGGTCGCATCGGTGTTCTTCGTCAGAGACACGAACGACGAGGTCCTTTCCGTCGTGGTCGAGACCGCTGACGCGCGAATTGACCATCACCTTCGCACCCGCACGAAGCACCGACGCGTGCACGGCATCGGTGAGGGCCTGCATCCCACCCGCCGGCGCAGCAAACACGGGATTCTCGGCGCCTCCAGGTGCAGGTCTCGGGCGTTTTTGCGCCGAGATCATGAGGCTGCGGCCCTCGGATGCGAGTTCCTGCAACTGCGGCATACCGCGCAGCGAGAAGGAGTCGGTGTCGGTGGCGTAGATACTCCCGACAAGCGGGTCGATCAATATTTCCTGGACCTCGTTGCCGAGGCGTTTGCGCATGAACGCCCCGAGACAATCGACGTCGGTCGCTGTGCGAGGCAGGAACGGCTCGAGTCCGGCGCGCAACTTGCCACGTGTCGAGATGAGACGGGACCGCACGAGGGGGCCCAGCCGCGTCGGCACGCCGAGCAAAAGACTCTCGGGCAGGGGATGAAGTCGACCGCGCCACACCGATGCGTGTGCAACGGCCGGGGATGTCAGTGAACCCCCGAGGCCGACTTCCTCGGCGAGATTCCGTGCGGCGGGCACGCGCAGGAGAAAGGCATCGGCGGCTTCGTCGACAGCTGCATGGCCGGCGAAGGGCGAGGTGCGAATCACGCCCCCAACCCGTGCGTCGGCCTCGAGAACCGTCACATCGACCAGCGGATCGAGGGCGAGGAGGCGATGTGCGCAGGCAAGCCCGGTGATGCCGCCGCCGACAATGACGACCCGTTTCGGCATCGACCCCGTGCTCAACTTGCAGCCTCGATCGTGCGCCGCGCTAGCGCCGCCATCACACGGGGATCGTCGTTGACGCAGGCGACGCGATCAAAGACGAGGCCACGCGACTCAGCATGTTTCTTCGCCTCGATGTCGAGGTCGTAGAGCACCTCGAGGTGGTCGGCAACGAAACCGCACGCGCACACGAGCACGCCCGCCGGCGGTGAGTCGGAAGCAGCCAGCGCATCGATCGCCTCGAGTACGTCGGGGCCGATCCACGGCTCGGGTGTCCGACCCGCCGATTGCCACGCGATGTCCCACTGCTCGTGTTCACGCAGGCCGAGGGTATTTGCAACGGCCATGGCAGTCGAGCGCAATTCCTGCGGATACGGGTCGCCCGCATCGATGATGCGTTGGGGAAGCGAATGTGCGGTGAAGAGCACCTTGGTGTTCGCCGGCATCCTTGCCAGCCGGGCACGCATGTCGTTGGCGAGGAAGTCGATGAATGCGGGTTCTGTCGCCCAGGAGTCGATGCCGACGACGCCGATCCCATGGGGTTCGGCTGCCGCCGCCGCGCGGCCCACGTACTGCCCGATGCTGTAGGTCGAATAGTGCGGGGCGAGAACGAGGCCGATGATCTTTTCTGTCCCGGTCGTTGCGACGGCGGATACTGCCTCTTCGATCATCGGCTGCGCGTGCTTCAGTCCGAGTGACACGCGGAAGTCGCCCGGTGCAACAGCGTCGAGGGCGCTTTGAATGGCGTCGCGCTGCGCCTCGGTCATTGCTGCCAACGGTGACAGGCCGCCGATGGCCTCGTAGCGCGCGGTGAGTTCGGCGAGCAGCTCGTCGGTCGGTGGCCGGCCACGGCGAATGTCGGTGTAGTAGGGGAGGATCTCCTCGCGACTGCGTGGCGTGCCGTACGCCATAAGGATGACGGAAATCATTGGCGGGTCCTTTCGTGAACGTGTTGCACAACGGCCAGGAGAACCTCGGGGTCGCACTGCGGTGTGACACCGTGGCCGAGGTTGAAAATGTGTCCGGGGTGTCCCGCATTGGCGGCGAGAACGTCGTCGGCCGCCGAGAGTGCGGGATCGCGTCCGGCGAGAACAGCGGCAGGGTCGAGGTTGCCCTGCAGAACGACGTCACTGCCGACCCGACGGCGAACCTCATCGAGGCGCACCGTCTGGTCGACGCCCAGCACCGCACCACCCGCGTCGTGCATTGCCTCGAGAAGATGCGAACAGGCAACGCCGAAGTGGATACCCGGGACATCGGGATGCAGTCGACGTAGTTCGGTGAAGAGTGCGCGCGTGTGGGGTAGAACGGCGGCACGGTACGTGGAATCGTCGAGCGCGCCGATCCAACTGTCGAAGACCTGGAATGCACCCGCACCGTGGCGGACCTGTTTGTCGACTACTTCGACCGCGTGCTGTGTGAGGCGTTCCATCACGTTGCCCCACAACACGGGCTCGTCGCGCATCATCGCCAAGGTGTTCTCATAGGTGCGGCTGGGCCGACCCTCGATGAGGTAACTCGCGACGGTGAATGGCGCACCGGCGAACCCGAGCAGCGGCACTTCGAGCTCGCCGACCAACAAGTCGATGGTGTCGAGCACGTATCCCATGTCCGTTTCGGCATCGAGGGGTCGCAAGCGCGCAAGGTCAGCTGTCGTGCGCAGTGGTCGTTGCGCGACGGGCCCAGTCCCCGGTGCCACATCGATTCCGAAACCAACTGCGTGCGACGACACGACGATGTCGCTGTAGAGAACCGCTGCGTCGACGCCGTATCGGCGGACCGGCTGCAACGTGAACTCGGCCGCGAGGTCGGGGCGCTTTATCGCATCGAGAATGCTGCCTTGGCCACGCAAGGCGCGGTACTCGGGAAGACTGCGTCCCGCCTGTCGCATGAACCAGACGGGCGTGTGCGGGGCGCGAAGCCCGCGAGCCGCGAGAAGAAACGCCGATGGGTCGTTGGCCGTGACGGCAGGGGGGACAGCCACGGCCTTCAGGTTACCGCTGGGTCTTTTGTGCGGCTAACGGGAACGCGAACGCAAAAGCGCCTCGATGCGCGCAATGCGAGTGCGGGCGGGTGGGTGCGAGGAGAATATTCGTTCGTTGCGGCTGCGTCCGACCGACGATCCGTCACGTGCAGCAACGTGTGTCAGGGCACGCGACAACTGCCGGCCGAAACCAAGTTCGACGACACGGCGATCCGCGTGGAATTCCGCGTCCTGCCCCACAAGGTCGTTGAGTCGTTGTGCCGTGGTCAACGTCGCGCCGAACAACCACGAAAACCCACGCAGCCCGTGATCGATGAGCCGCACGGAGTGGCGCGCGATTCCCGCCGTCCCGGCGAGCCGACGCAACGGCGAGCGCGCTACTCTGCGCGTGTATTCGCCGAGTCGTGCGAAGAGCAGAACCGGCAGGCTGAACCACTGTGCGAATGACAGCCCGATCGTGTGCGCACCGAGGTGGTGGCTGAATTCGTGTGCCACGACACCGAGCAATTCATCGTCGTCGAGACTGTCGAGTGCGAAGGAACTCACGACGAGGATGTGCCCACCGCACGCGAATGCATTCACATCACTGCTTTCGTCGACGGCGAACACGAAGTGACGCTCCGGTGTTCGTGCCGCTGCGAGAACCATCCGTGCGGCGGTATCGAGCCGGCGACGCTGTTCACGGTCGGGTGCTCGAACACCGAGCATTCGGGTCACGAAAATTCGCTGAGTGACGGGAAGAAACATCACGACGGAGGCGAATGCAGCGGTGGTGACGAAGAAGAAATACGGCGTATCGAGGGGAATCGAGACGACGAACCAAATCAGGCTCATGGCGGTGAGCCATGCCGGCAACAGGGCGAGAACAGGCACGACGGCGGTGAGGGCCGCGGGGTCGATGAAAGTTCTGCGACGCCGCACCACGTGATCGAGGCTAGACAGTGCCGACGTTGCACGCGCTCTACACTTGCCCAATGAACGAATCGTCCGTCATGGAAGGCGCCGAGGCGTGGACGCACGAAGGAACCGCCGACGCAGGTGTCGTGGTTGTGCACGGATTCACCGGGAATCCCGGTTCGATGCGGGGTCTTGCCGAAGCGTGCGCAGCGGCCGGGTTCCATGTCGAAATGCCCCGCCTCGCGGGGCACGGTACGTGCATCGACGACATGCTGCCGACACGGTGGGTCGACTGGTGCCGTGATGCCGATGCCGCGTACGCACGACTCGTGGCACGAACGAAGAATGTCGTTGTGATGGGACTCTCGATGGGTGGCTCGCTGACGCTCTGGCTGGCAGCCGAACACCCCGAGACCAAGGGCATCGTCTGTGTGAACCCCGCGACCTACCCACTCGCCGACGAAATGCTAAACGCCATCCGCGGCATTCTCGACGGCGGCACCGAGGTGATGCCCGGCATCGGAAGTGACATCGCCGACCCCGACGTCACGGAGAATGCCTACCCGGGACTGCCTGTTCGGCCGTTGCTGTCGTTCATGAATGAGGGCCTTGCGCCATTGTCGAAGAGATACGCGGCGACGCGCGTCCCACTACTTCTCTATACGTCGGTGAACGACCACGTCGTTGACCCCGCACAAAGCGACCGCCTCGCCGACGCGTACGGCGGCCCGGTCGAGCGGGTGACGCTCGAACGCAGCTTTCACGTAGCCACACAGGACTTCGACCGCGGCCTTATCTTCGCGGGCTCGGTTGCGTTTGCCCGTCGCATGACAGGGGTCTGATCCGTGTCGCTCCTCGCGGCGATTTCCAGCCCATCATCCAATGCGCTCGAACTCGGGCCGTTGAAATTGAACGCCTACGGCCTGATGATTGCGCTGGGTGTCATCCTCGGTGTGCGCATCACCGGTAAGGCCCTCGAACGGCGTGGCGCGGGATCGGTGGACGACTTCAGTGCGGTGGCGATGTGGGCGGTTCCCGCCGGAGTCATCGGCGCGCGCGCCTATCACGTCATTACCGACTGGGAACGTTTCTCGGGCAACTTCGGTGATGCATTCAAGGTGTGGCAGGGTGGCCTCGGCATCTGGGGCGGCATCGCTCTCGGCGTTCCTGTTGGCATGTGGGCCGCACGACGACGCGGCCTCGATGTTGCCGTAGTCGTCACCCTTGCCGCTCCGGCGATTGCCGCTGCACAGGCGGTTGGGCGATGGGGAAACTGGTTCAACCAAGAACTCTTCGGTCGGCCGACCGATCTGCCGTGGGCGTTGCGCGTCAGCGACGCAAAGGCAATCGCCGCGGGCTACGACCCCGGAACGACATTTCATCCGACGTTCCTCTACGAGTCGGTGTGGTGCGCGGTGCTGTGCATCGCATTGCTGGCCCTGAACCGTCGCGACTTGCTGCGGCCGGGTCGGGTCTTTTGGCTGTACACGGCGGGCTACACCGCGATGCGCTTTTTCATCGAGGGTCTGCGCATCGATCGCGCCCACGAGGCCGGTGGTCTACGCCTCAACCAGTGGGTGTCGCTCGTTGTCCTTGTGGTGTCGCTCGTTGTTTTTATGATTCAGGTTCGGGCAGATCGGCGGGTCGCGTCTAGCATGGCGACCCATGAGCCCCAGCAATAACCAGCTTTCGGGAAGCGACGTCGTCCTCTTCGACTTACCCGCTCCGGGTGTGGCACTTCTGACCCTCAACCGACCCGAGCGCATGAACGCGTGGAATGCGGAACTGTCAGCGCGCTACTTCAGCCTGCTCGAGTCGTGCGCAACTGACGATGCCATTCGTGCGATCGTCGTCACCGGCGCGGGTCGTGGATTCTGTGCGGGTGCGGACATGGATGCGCTGCAGTCAATCGGAGGATCCTCCAACGGCACACCCAGTGCCGAGGCGGCGTCCGGTTCACATTTGCAGTCGTTCACCACGACTGTGCCCAAGCCCGTGATTGCCGCCGTGAACGGAGCGTGCGCGGGAATCGGAATGGTCCAGGCACTCGCCTGTGACATCCGCTTCGCCGCAGCCGGTGCAAAATTCACAACCGCGTTCGGTCGTCGCGGTCTCATCGCCGAATACGGAATGAGTTGGTTGTTGCCGCGACTCGTCGGAACCGCCAACGCACTCGACCTTCTTCTTTCGGCCCGCGTCGTGCTCGCCGAAGAAGCACATGCCATTGGCATGGTGAATGCCGTCCTGCCCGCCGACCAGTTGCTCGATCACGCCATTTCCTATGCGGCCGATCTTGCCGCGAACGTCTCGCCGACGTCGATGGCCGTCATGAAGGGACAGGTCTACGCGGACTACGCGGTGACCCTGGGCGACGCCGAGCAGAAGGCATTGCGCCTCATGAAGGAGTCTCTGCGTCGTTCGGATTTCAAGGAAGGCGTGGCGAGTTTCCTCGAGAAGCGCCCCCCGAATTTCTCTCCCGTGAGTCGTCAGTAAGCCAATTCGTGTCGCAGCGTCTCACTGCCGCCGACGTGGCGAAGGTCGCGCGCCTCGCACGTCTGAACGTCTCGCCCGAAGAGGTCGAGCGCTACACGCGCCAACTCGACGGAATGCTCGATCACTTCGCCGATATCGACAACCTCGACCTGGCGCGCATAGAGCCGATGACGCAGCCGTATCCGCTCGTCAACGTGTTGCGCGCCGACGTCGAGCGTCCCTGTCTCGACCGCGACGAGGTTCTTGCCGCAGCCCCCGCTGCCGAGGACGGCCGCTTCCGCGTACCACCGTCGGGTGGTTCTGGTGGCTGAGTTTCCGACCGTTTCTTCGATCGCAGCCGACGTTGCTGCCGGTCGCACGACCGCGCGCGACGTGCTCGATGCACATCTAGCGCGTATCGACGCGCGTGAGGGTGAGGTGCACGCGTTCAATCTCGTCATGCGTGAGCGCGCGATGGCCGTCGCAACCGAGGTCGATGCGCGTGTCAGGCGTGGTGAGAATCCGGGGCGTCTCGCAGGCGTGCCGATCGCTCTCAAGGACAACATGTGCACGCGCGGCGTGGAGACCACGTGTTCGTCACGAATCCTCGAAGGGTGGAAGCCACCGTACGACGCCACGACGGTGCAGAAACTCGCGGCCGAGGGTGCGGTGTTCGTCGGCAAGACGAACCTCGACGAGTTCGCGATGGGGTCGAGCACCGAGAACTCGGCCTTCGGCCCGACGCGCAACCCCCTTGACACCTCTCGCGTTCCCGGTGGCAGCAGTGGTGGCAGCGCTGCAGCGGTCGCGGCCGGCTTCGCGGCGGGAAGCCTCGGCAGCGACACGGGGGGCAGCATTCGTCAACCCGCCGCACTGTGCGGTCTGGTTGGTGTGAAGCCCACATACGGTCTTGTCAGTCGGTACGGCCTCGTGGCATTCGCCAGCAGCCTCGACCAGATCGGTCCATTCACCCACACGGTCGAAGACGCGGCGATTCTCACCGAGGTGATCGCGGGTCACGACCCGTTGGATTCGACGAGCATTCCGCAGCCCGCGCCCGACCTTGTCGGCGCGCTCGGTGCCGGTGTCAAGGGTCTGCGCATCGGCCGAGTCGCCGACCTGCCGGAGGGCGCCGACCCAGATGTTCTCGCGCGCCTCGACGCTGCTCTTGAAGCACTCGCGAGAGCAGGTGCGACGATCATCGACGTCACGTTGCCGTCGCTGTCGTTTGCGCTCACCGCCTACTACCTCATCGCACCGGCCGAAGCAAGCAGCAACCTCGCCCGCTACGACGGTGTGCGATACGGCAGGCGTGTGGCGGCGGGTGACATCAACACGATGTACGCCGACACTCGCGAGGCGGGCTTCGGCGACGAAGTTAAGCGCCGCATCATGCTCGGCACGTACGCATTGTCGGCGGGCTACTACGACGCCTACTACGGCAAGGCCTTGAAGGTGCGGCGTTTGATCGCAGATGACTTCGCCCGCGCTTATGCAAAAGCCGATGTCATCCTTACCCCCACGTCACCGTCGGTTGCGTTCCGCTTCGGTTCGAAAACCGACGATCCATTGGCCATGTACCTGTGCGACATTTTCACGATTCCGACCAACCTCGCGGGTCATCCGGCGATGAGTGTTCCATTCGGCATCGGGCAGGACAACATGCCCGTGGGCGTGCAGGTGCTTGCGCCGACTCTCGGCGAGGCAACGATGTTTCGCGTCGCGGCGGAACTGGAGCGTGCGGTGTGAGTGCCGGCGAGAAACTCGACAACGGCCTGCCCGACGGCTGGGAACTCGTCGTCGGATTGGAAGTTCACGTTGAACTTGCAACGACGACCAAGTTGTTCAGCGCATCGCCGAACCGTTTCGGTGACGAACCCAACACGAACATCGACCCGGTGACGTTGGGTCTCCCCGGAGCATTGCCGGTGTTGAACGAGCAAGCAGTCGAACTGGCGATGCGTATCGGGCTTGCGTTGAACTGCCGCGTGCAACCGTGCACGTTCCACCGCAAGAACTACTTCTATCCCGACCTACCCAAGGCCTACCAGATCAGTCAGTACGACCAACCGTTGAACGTCGACGGTCACCTCATGCTTCCCGGCAACGTGCGCATCGACGTCGAGCGCGCGCACCTCGAAGAGGACACGGGCAAATCGACGCACTTCGGCGGTGCAAGTGGCCGCATCCACGGAAGCGAGTACTCGCTCATCGACTTCAACCGCGCCGGGGTGCCGTTGGTCGAAATTGTCTCGCGTCCCGACATCCGCACGCCCGACCAAGCGCGTCAGTACGTGAACGAACTGCGTGCGATCCTGGTGGCGATCGGTGCGAGTGATGCGAAGATGGAAGAGGGGTCGATGCGTTGTGATGCCAACGTGTCGGTGCGTCGCTACGGTGATCCTCTCGGCACGCGTTGCGAAATCAAGAACGTGAACTCGGTGCGGTCACTTGGTCGCGCCATCGAATACGAGGCGCGTCGCCAGGTCGACATCCTGGAAACCGGTGGAGCGATTCGCCAGGAGACGCGCCACTGGGACGACGCGGACGGGCGCACGCACACGCTGCGCACGAAGGAAGATGCCGACGATTACCGCTATTTCCTCGAACCCGATCTCGTGCCGCTCGCACCTGATGCCGCGTGGGTCGAACGTGTTCGTGCGGCCCTGCCGGTGTTGCCGGCGGATCGTCGTGCGGCGCTCGCCGCACTCACCGGTGCCGACGTCGAAGGTGAGGCCGTGTCGGTTGTCGTCGAGCGCGGACAGGAGAATTATGTGAGGGCCGTCGTCGATGCCGGCGGCGAAGCGGCGCGGGCACTTGTGTGGGTGCAGCAGTCGTTTGCCGACGAAGGCGACTCGCCGCGGCTACCGGCCGGGGATCTGGCCGCGCTCACGGTGATGGAGCGTGAGGGCAAACTCACCGCAACACAGGCCAAGACCGTTCTCGGCGACATGCTCGCGAGAGGCGGGGGCGACCCCCGGACGATCGCCGCTTCGAGGGGTTTCGAGGCACTCGACACCTCTGCAATCGCGCAGTTCGTCGAGGATGCAATAGCGGCCCAACCCGACGCGTGGGCGAAATATTGTGCCGGCGAAGAAAAAGCGGCGGGTGCTATCGTTGGATCGATCATGAAGGCGAGCAAAGGCAAGGCCGACGGCAAGGTCGTCACCATACTGCTCCAGAAACGTCGCGGCTCGTGAAGCGCGCGATACGACACCTCTTCGTTGCCACACTTCTCGTCGCGGTGTCCGCTTGTGCCGAGGGCGACGCCGAGTCAGTACCGGAAGCTTCCGCGGTCACGATGAGCACCGTGCCCGATTCGGGTCCGGATTCAACGGCCACCACGTCGACGACGGTGCCCGGCGACTTCGGGTCGCGTTACATCGGTTCGCCGGTCGCGTTTTGGTTCTGGGCTCCGTATTGAGGCACGTGTAACCGCGAAGCCCCCTCGGTCGAGGAGGCCAGCAAAAAATGGGCCGCAAAGGTCACGATCGTCGGGATCGGCTGGAACGGCACGCCAGACGAGATCGACGGCTTCGTTTCGCGCCATGGTTTGACGTTCGCCAACGTCCGCGACGCTGACGGCTCGGTTTTCGCCTCTTTTGGGGTCGCCGGGCAACCCGCATGGGTGTTCCAAGACGCTTCGGGGGACCGTGAAGTCGTGGTCGGGGCACCCTCTGCGGCCGAAGTCGACAGCCGCCTCGCCGCCTTGGCCGGCTGAGCCGCCCCACCCCCGGCAAACACCGCTCGAAAACGGTATCGACTGACTGGTTCATAATTGAGCCTATTGGTACCTTACATTTCACCTGAGAGGGCAAGTCCAGGTAAGGGGGCCGCTGTGGGCGTTCGTCGATCAAGTGGAGTTTTCTTCACGTTGTGTTTCGTCGGCGTCGTTGCGCTCGGTGCATGCGGCGGTGGGGGCGGTTCGTCGTCGGGTGGTGGAGATGGTGCAGGCGCTGCGAAGAACTCTGCGCCTGCCCCCGATGGTGGGATCGCTACACGAATGCAACCTCAGTTGAACGGCTGGGCGTTCCCGAACTTTCCTTCGGCGACTTTCCCCGACCTGAATTTCGATACGGCTGACCTCGTGTCGATGTTCGGTTCGGGACCTGATGTTTGTGTCGACGGTGTTGCAGAGCCGTGCACTCTCACCGCCGAAGCTGCCGCGTGGGCGCGCATGGTGAACCAGGCGCGAGCAAGCGGACACTGTGAGGGTCTCGTCGCGCTCGCCTCGGCACGCTTCAACCGGGCCGAACTTCCCGAGACCGTCAAGTTGCTGTCGGAAGAAGACGAGATCCGTGCGGTCATGCGCGCGTTTGCGACGCAGTTCGTTCCCGAAGTGCAAGATTCGATTCAAAAGTGGACCAAGGCGTCGCTCGCCGACAAGATCGACGAACTGAAGCGGTCGTTCTCGACCGACAAATTGCAGTACACCCTCGGTGTTTACGTCGAGTCCGGTGGTCACGCGGTGTTGCCGTATGCCATCGAGTACCCGACCTCCGATGTTGCGCGCATCATGGTGTACGACTCGAACTGGCCGGGGCGCAACCGCTATGTCGACGTTGATCTCGCCAATGACAAGTGGTCGTTCTCGTTTGCGGGTGATGACCCTGCGAATGATCCGAACATCTGGACGGGTGGTGCGGTCGACATGGACCTCACACCCTTCGAGGCGCGAGAAGGAACGTGTCCGTTCTGCGGTGACGGCACGAAGTTGCAGTCGACGACGTTGCTGGTGCGCACCGAGAACCTCGACTGGTCGGTGGAAACCGACAGCGGTGCGGTGTCAGCAACCTCTCCCGTGTCGGGGGATGGTTCCACTGCACGTCCCGTCAAGGGCGGAGTATCCATCGTTCGGATGGCCGCCCCCGGCGGTGGTCGCTCCTCGTACGACTACGTCATCACCATTCCGAACGATTTGTTGGACGGGCCGGATTCTTCCGCCACCACGGTTGCGGGCGCTGCGGCCCCCGTGAAGAAGCGGGCCAAGTTGAAGTTCGGTGGTGCGTCGTCGGTGTTCGCCGTCATGAAGACCGGTATCGCACAGTTCACAACACCGGGTGGTGGCGATAACAAACCGGTCGAACTCGGCACTGATTCGATCAAGTCGAACGACCCGTCGGTCGACCTCACGCTTGCCTCGGGCAATCTTGTTGCCAACGCATCGGGCCCGTCGGTCGAGCTTGGCTCGTCGGGTGGCACGCTCGAGGTGGCCGTTACAACGGCAAGCGGCGAAGTCATCGAACAACAGGTCACGCCCGAGGCCCCGGCGGTTCAGGTAAAAGCAGATGAAACCGGTGGTGTCACGGTTCTCGAAGCCTCCGCGTCGGGTGAGGTGAAGAAGACCGAGGTTGCGGCTGACGGCACGAAGACCGAAACGGTCGTGGATGCATCCGCATTGAACCTCAACAAGGTAGAGGTGTCTCTCCCGCCCGCGCTCGAGAGCAAACCCCTCGAAGCACTGCCGAAGCTTGAAGAGCGCAACCTGGCCAATCCGAACTACAAGGCCGACGAGGCCTATGTGCCCCCGACAACCTTGCCCGCACCCAAGGAGAATGCCGC
>Ga0208048_1001398_pt1 | contig 12526 bp, 12 predicted proteins | sample Malawi_45m_30L_FD_184163 | JGI IMG/M metagenome (GOLD analysis project Ga0208048, IMG submission 184163) | Freshwater microbial communities from Lake Malawi, Central Region, Malawi to study Microbial Dark Matter (Phase II) - Malawi_45m_30L... | ecosystem: Environmental > Aquatic > Freshwater >...
GCAATAATATCTCGCAATTCTTTATAGCGTTGTAATGTCGATTGAACTGAACGTGCCACTTGATAATGTTCTTCTCCCACAATTTGTGGATCAAGCTGACGTGATGTTGAGTCAAGTGGATCCACCGCTGGATAAATACCAAGGGAAGCAATATCACGAGATAACACAACTGTTGAATCCAAATGTTGGAATGTTGTTGCAGGAGATGGGTCAGTCAGGTCATCGGCTGGCACATAAACGGCTTGGATTGACGTAATTGAACCTGTTTTTGTTGAAGTAATCCGCTCTTGTAGACGACCCATTTCATCAGCAAGTGTTGGTTGATAACCTACCGCTGAAGGCATACGGCCCAGAAGCGCCGATACTTCAGTACCTGCGAGTGTGTATCGATAAATATTGTCTACGAAGAAAAGAACATCACGACCTTCGTCACGGAATTTTTCAGCCATCGTTAAACCTGATAATGCAACCCGTAAACGATTACCTGGTGGTTCGTTCATCTGACCGAACACCATCGCTACTTTCGATTCTTCCATATCATCTAATTTAATAACGCCTGCATCTGACATTTCATGGTAGAAGTCGTTACCCTCACGTGTACGCTCACCCACACCTGCGAATACGGATAAACCTGAGTGTTGTTTAGCAATATTGTTAATGAGTTCCAACATGTTCACTGTCTTACCTACACCAGCACCACCGAAGAGACCCACTTTACCGCCTTTAGCGAATGGACAAACTAAATCAATCACCTTAATACCTGTTTCAAGGAGGTCGACAGAGGGCGATAGGTCTTTAAAGTCTGGAGCTTTTTGGTGAATGGGGCGAAATTCTTTAGATATAATAGGGCCTAATTCGTCAATCGGACGACCAAGTACATCCATGATTCTGCCTAGTGTGCCGGATCCCACCGGAACGTTAATCGAAGCCCCTGTGGATTTAAATGTAGTACCTCGCGCAAGTCCATCAGACGAACCCATCGCAATCGTTCGTACGATGCCATCACCAAGCTGTTGTTGCACTTCGAGTGTCAACCCTGCTTCAGCTTGTGAGTCTTTGTCATCTATGATTAATGCATCAAACACTTTTGGCATTTGATCGCGAGGAAATTCGACGTCAACCACCGCACCGATACATTGCACTACTTTTCCGATTTGTTTACTAGCCATTTTTTATCCTTAAGACTCTAAATAATTATTTCAAAGTTATGCAACCGCAGCGGCACCACCTACAATTTCTGAAATTTCTTTTGTAATTGCCGCTTGACGTGCTTTGTTATATATCAATTTCAATTCGCCTATCACATTCTTCGCATTATCTGAAGCTGATTTCATCGCAACCATACGGGCAGATTGTTCTGAGGCCATATTTTCTGTGACTCCATGATAAATTAATGACTCAATATAACGTGTCAATAATTGATCAATTACACTTTGTGCATCCGGCTCATAGATGTAATCCCATGGACCTTCTGGACTTCCAACTTTATCACCTGAAAGTGGTAACAATTGATCCACCACAGGCTCTTGCTTCATCGTATTAATAAATTTGGTATAACAAATAAAAAGCTGATCCACTTCGCCATTCACATAAGCATCTAGCATCACTTTAATAGCACCGATTAATTTTTCTACATGCGGTGTATCACCCAAACCTGTAATATGTGATTTCACATTTGCATTAATACGAGTCATGAAACCTAAGCCTTTGTTACCTAAAGCACTAACGTATACATTTTTCCCTTGTGATTCCCATTCTTTCATTTGATTCACAGACATTCTTAATACATTCGTATTAAGGCCACCACATAAACCTTTATCTGAAGTCACCACAATCAAACCAATATTTTTTACTTGTTCTTTTTTAACTAAGAACGGATGTTTATATTCAGATTGTGCATACGACAAATGCGCTGCTACATTTCTGATTTTTTCAGCGTAAGGGCGAGCTTGACGCATGCGCTCCTGAGCTTTACGCATCTTAGATGCTGCGACCATCTCCATCGCTTTGGTGATCTTTCGTGTATTTTCTACACTCTTGATCTTGGTTCTGATTTCTTTACTACCGGCCATAATGACTCTTAAATTTAGTATGCGTTACTTGATTTGAAATCTTCAATGGCTTTTTCAAGCGCTTTTTCGTTGTCACTTGATAAATCAGTTGTTTTTTCTAAATCTTGCATAATTTTTTTGTATTTAGAATGCATAAAACCATGCAATGCATTTTCAAATGCCAATACTTTGTCTGTTGGAATATCATCAAAATAGCCTTTATTTGCTGCGAATAAAGTCACAGCCATTTGTGAGACATTTAAAGGTGTATATTGTGCTTGCTTCATAAGTTCAGTAAACATTCGTCCTCGATCAAGCTGTTTACGTGTCGCTTCATCAAGATCAGATGCAAATTGTGCGAACGCCGCTAACTCACGATATTGAGCGAGCGCTAAACGTACACCACCACCTAATTTTTTAATGACTTTAGTTTGAGCAGCGCCGCCCACGCGAGACACGGAGATACCTGCGTTAATCGCTGGGCGAATACCTGCATTAAATAAGTCTGTTTCAAGAAAGATCTGGCCGTCAGTAATTGAAATGACGTTTGTCGGTACGAATGCAGATACGTCACCTGCAGCTGTTTCAATAATGGGTAATGCAGTCAGTGATCCTGTTTTACCTTTCACTTTTCCTTTAGTAAATTTTTCAACATACTCTTCATTCACACGCGCGGCACGTTCAAGTAAGCGTGAGTGAATATAAAACACGTCCCCTGGATAAGCTTCACGTCCTGGTGGACGACGTAAGAGTAATGAGATTTGACGATACGCAATCGCTTGTTTTGTTAAATCATCATAAATAATAAGTGCATCTTCGCCACGATCGCGGAAATATTCACCCATCGTACATCCGGCATATGGCGCTAAAAATTGGAGTGCGGCTGAGTCTGATGCTGACGCTGCGACAACAATGGTATATGCCATCGCACCATGCTCTTCAAGTTTTCTCACTACGTTAGCAATCGTTGATGCTTTTTGTCCAATCGCCACATAGATACAGGTCATGTTTTGACCTTTTTGATTAATAATTGCATCCGTTGCTACTGCTGTTTTTCCTGTTTGGCGGTCGCCAATAATGAGTTCACGTTGGCCGCGTCCTATTGGCACCATCGAGTCAACAGATTTCAACCCTGTTTGAACTGGTTGAGAAACAGATTTACGTGCAATAACACCTGGTGCAACTTTTTCAATTTTATCTGTCAATTTTGTTTTAACTGGTCCTTTGCCATCAATCGGCTGACCAAGTGCATTCACGACTCGGCCAATCAATTCTGAACCCACAGGCACTTCTAAAATACGGCCTGTACATTTACATGTGTCACCCTCAGTAATGTGCTCGTAATCGCCTAATACCACAGCGCCCACTGAATCTCTTTCAAGATTCAACGCGAGCCCATAAGTGTTTCCTGGGAACTCAATCATTTCACCAGACATCACATTTGATAATCCATGAATTCGCACAATACCATCGGTCACTGAAACCACCGTACCTTGTGTTCTTGCTTCAGTATTTGTCGAGAAATTCTCTAACCGACTTTTAATGAGTTCACTAATTTCTGAAGTTGATAACTGCATTACTATCTCCTGATAATGATTAGCTTATGCTTTCAATGCGTAGGCTAAATTTGTTAATTGCTCTCGAATTGAGGCATCTATGACGGTATCTCCCACAATTATTTTCGTACCACCAATGATTGCTTCATCGATTGTTACTTTTGCATCAATTTTTTTATTAAATTTTTTTTCCAAACTTTGTACTAATGTATTGACTTCTTTGTCTATGGGTTTTGAAGCCACAATAATTTCAGCTTCTAATATGCCTTCATCTGTTGCTTTTAATACCTCAAATGCTGCACTAATTTCTGGTAACAAGTTAAGTCTTTTATATTCTATTAAAAGCTTAATAAGATTTTCACCATATCGATTAAGTCTTTCTGCTGAAATTTTAATAAGTGATTTTTCTCGATCTTCATCTGAAACTTTTGAATCATTAATAAATGTATGCATGCGCTCATCTTGAGAAACTTGCGCTAAAAATCTCAACATCTCAGACCATTCTTTAAGTGCTTTTTTTTCTTTAGCAAGATTATATGCTGCTACAGCATAAGGTCTTGTAATGGTGGAAATTTCTGCCATGGTGCCCTTAAAGTTCTCGCGCTAGTTTGTTTAACATATCGCTGTGTGCTTTCTTATCAATTTCTTTTAATAGGATTTTTTCAGCACCAGCAATTGCAAGTGATGACACTTGTGCACGCAATGTTTCTTTAGCACGATTTACTTCTTGATCGATTTCAGCTTTTGCACCAAGAATAATGCGATCCCCCTCTTCTTTGGCTTGTTTTTTTGCATCTTCTAAAATTTCTGAAGCTCTCTTTTCGGCTTGTGAGATAATTTCAGCTGCTTTTTGTTTAGCTTCACCTAACGATTGTGCAGATTTTTTCTGAGAGATTTCTAAAGAAGCTTTACCCTCCTGAGCCGCTGCTAATCCGTCAGCAATTTCTTTTTGACGTTTTTCAATTGCGGCTAAAAGTGGTGGCCAAACAAACTTCACCGTAAACCAAATAAGAATCGCAAAAGCAACTCCTTGGGCGATTAACGTAAAATTAATATTCATTTCTGCTCCTTGATTAAGTTCAGTTTTAAGAACCTAAACAATTATTTTGCAACGACGCTTAACAATGGATTTGCAAACGCAAACATCATTGCTAAACCAACACCAATAATGAATGAAGCATCGATCAAACCTAATAGTAAGAATACTTTTGCTTGCAATTGAGGAATCATTTCAGGTTGTCTTGCAGCACCTTCTAAGAAACTAGCACACATAATACCAATACCGATACATGCACCAAGCGCACCTAATCCAATTATCAAACCAATACCAATACCTGTATAAGCTTGAATCATTGCTAAGAATTGAGTTGTTTCCATATTTACTTTCCCTTCAGTTAAAAATTACGTTAAAAATTAATTAATGGCCTTCGTGCGCCATCGCTAAATAAACCACTGTAAGCATCATAAAGATAAAAGCTTGAAGCACAACAATTAAAATATGGAAGATAGACCAACCTGCGCCCAGTAATGCTCCAAAAAAAAGTCCTGATACACCCGACGCTGCCCATAAGCCTAGAAGCAAAAAGATGACTTCGCCTGCATACATATTACCGAAAAGTCGTAGCGAGTGTGATAAAGGTTTTGAGACATATTCAATGAGATTAAACAAAAAGTTAAATGGCCAGACCCAAAATTTGGTACCAAAAGGTGCCGTGTAAAGTTCATGCAACCACCCACCTAATCCTTTAACTTTAATTCCAAAATAAATCATGAGAAACCAAACTGCGAGTGCAAGAGCAAAAGTCGTATTGACATCGGAAGTTGGTACGCTCCGCCACTTATGAATACCTAAAAAGCCATAAACTGCAGCCATAATATCGACAGGTAAAAAGTCCATAGCATTCATCACAAGTACCCAAACAAATACAGTCAATGCGGCGGGAGCTATAAATGTATGGCGATTGCCATGAAAAATGTTTTTAACTTGATCATCTACGAAATCAAAAATAAGCTCAACAAATGCCTGAGCTTTTGTGGGAACCCCAGCAGTAGCTTTTTTAGCTACCATATAAATTAAACTCATGGCAATTAAACCGAGAATGATTGACATTACAATGGTGTCAATATGAATTGTCCAAAATGACGCTTCTGCACCCTGTGCATTAAAACTTAGATGATGTTCAATATACTGCGATGGTGAACTTAATGTGCCTTCTTGTTCCATCAAACTATCCTAAATTCATTTATCAATTTTATTTAATTTAACAATTGAAGCGCTTGACAAAATCGCTGCAACTGCAAGTCCAACAATCAAAGCAAGAGGAACGAGTGCTTTATAGAATTTAAAAGCAATCCATAATACTGTGATCACTACAATGATTTTAACTGCTTCGGCTTTAAGCATATTTATTAATATGCCAAAAGGCTCTTTGCTTTTTGAAGTTCTATTGGCTATGCGAGAACCTATAATCATTCCAGAGACAACCGACAGTATGCCAATCAAAACTGAAATACCTGCGTCTAGACCAAACAAGATCTCTACAAAAACTGTTAAAACAAATGACGCTTTCATTTGCCAATTAATCGCGGTTGGCATCATGATTTTATTATTTTTATGCCTACGTCAGAAAACACGTAATTCTCTATGGATTTATCCTTTTCGTCAAGGATAAATGGGTATTTATCGTTTGATTCTTTTAAGGATTTCATCCAATTGCTCCAAATTGCGATAATGCACTTTTAAAACGCCCGAACCATTCTTTTTAGCATCGATATTAACCGAAGCGCCGAGGGTTTCAGCCAAAGATTCCTCAAGGAGACGGACATCCGCATTGGTACTTTTAGGGGACGACCTCGGCTTATCTGTTTTGTGACTATTTTGCAAATTTTTAACCAGTGCCTCGACTTCGCGAACAGATAAATTTTTTTGAATTACCTCTTCGCACAACATAATTTGTTGACTACCTTCTAAACCAATCAGGGCTCTTGCATGACCCATATCAATTTTGTCACTTAATAATCGATCTTGAACGGGCTTCGTTAAAGATAAAAGTCTTAACAAATTAGAAACCGTGACACGCGATTTACCCAAAGCATCGGCTGCCTCTTCATGTGTCATATTAAATTCATCAATTAAACGTTTAATACCGAAGGCTTCTTCTAATGGATTTAAATCTTCGCGTTGAATATTTTCAATGAGCGCCATCGCAAGAGCTGATTCATCAGAAATATTTTTAATGATGACAGGCACTTCATTTAAGTTAGCTAATTTAGCAGCACGCCATCGCCTCTCACCTGCAATAATTTCATATTGGTTATTACCAATCGGTCTCACAATAATAGGTTGCATAATCCCTTGCTGTAAAATCGACTCTGAAAGTGCATGTAATCCATCTTCTTGCATAATGCTTCGAGGCTGATACTTCCCAGGCTTTAAATCGCTAATGGATAATGTTTGTAAAGAGCCTTCATTCTTTAGTGTATCTTCATCGGTGTTTGACAATAATGCATCAAGTCCTCGACCGAGTCCTCTGGGTTTAGCCATGTAACTTCCTCATTTCTTTTTGTATGATTTCCTCTGCAAGTTTTAAATAAGCAACCGCACCTCGTGATGAGCGGTCATACATCAAGATTGGCATACCGTGACTCGGGGCTTCTGCCAATCTTACATTTCTTGGAATAATGGTTTCATATACTTTGTCACCAAAATGGGTGGTGAGTTGATCAGATACTTGTTGCGCTAACATATTGCGTTTATCAAAAAGTGTTTTTAACAATCCTTCAATTTCAATGTGGGGATTCAAATTACTTCTCACCTTTTTAATCGTGCCTACTAAATCAGATAAGCCTTCTAACGCATAATATTCACATTGCATTGGGATTAAAACAGCATCAGCAGCTGTCAAGGCATTTACTGTAATTAAATTAAGTGCAGGAGGACAATCTAACAACACATAATCGTAATCTTTTTTTAAATGTTGTAATGCTTCTTTTAATCTAGTTTCGCGTTTACTTTCATTCACAAGTTCAACTTCTGCGCCTGCAAGATTTCGATTCGAAGGTGCTAAATCAAAATTACCACGCTCACAATGAATCACAATATCGTTAAATGATTTACTTTGAATGAGTACATCATAAATTGACATTTTAATTACTGATTTATCAGTGCCTGAACCTGTCGTTGCATTGCCTTGTGGATCAAGATCAATGAGAAGCACTGATTTATTTTTTTCGGCTAAGCTCGCGGCTAAATTCACTGATGTCGTAGTTTTACCTACACCACCTTTTTGATTTGTTACCGCTAATATGCGCATATCTAAAAATTATCTTTCTTTAATATCACTAAATATCGCTCTGCATTAATAAAAGGCACTTCAAGCGGAATCAATGTATATTGATTTCTTTCAAATTCTTCTAATTCCTCTTTCACATCTTTTGATTTCATCGCTAACCACAAGCCTTCTTTTTTTAAGGTGTGTTGTGTCAGGGACATCATTTTTTTTAAATTTGCAAACGCTCTTGATGTCACTGCTTCAAAGAGTGTTACGGGTTGATAATCTTCAACACGGCTATTAACTACATCTAAATTCGCCAGGGCTAATTCACTTTTCACTTGTTGCATGAATATCGTTTTTTTATTGATCGAATCCATTACCGTTACTTTTATTTCAGGTTTTGTAATTGCTAATACAATACCTGGAAATCCAGCGCCACTTCCCACATCTAATATATTTTTTACATGCACATGATTTAAAATAGAAAAGCTATCAAGAAAATGAAGTTTAATCATTTCATCACGCTCACGAATTGCAGTTAAGTTATAAACACGATTCCATTTTTCTATTAAATTTAAATATGTCATCAACTGATCTATCATTTGATCAGATAATTTCAAAACCATGAATTGCAATCCCTCGATCAATAAATCGAGATCTTTTTTTTCCGTGCCAATCATGCTGCTTTTTCTGGGCGATTAGTGGTTATTTTTTTAGGTTTATTTTTTCTTTTTATAAACACTAAAAGTAATGATATGGTCGCTGGTGTAATACCAGAGATGCGTGAAGCTTGTCCTATGTTTCCAGGCTTATGTAAATTTAATTTTTGTTGCGCCTCAACACTTAACCCATGTACTTCTCTATAATCAAGATCGATAGGTAATGAAATATCTAATAGATCTCGACTTCGGTCCACTTCCTCTTGTTGTCTTATAATGTAGCCTTTATATTTTGCTGAGATTTCAACTTGTTCTCTAACTGCAGGATCAATCAAACTTGCATCTTCTTTCATTAATTCTTTAACGCCCTCAAAGCTAACTTCAGGGCGCCTAAGTAAATCAAACAAGTTATATTCGTGATCAATCACTTTACCGATAATCGCTTTTTGTTTTTCAACCGAAATATCTTGGGGCCTTACAAAGAATTTTTTTAATCGCGCTTCTTCTGATTGAATAGTTTCTTGTTTTTGATTGAACATCGCCCAGCGGTTATCATCAACCAATCCTAAATTACGACCTATTTCTGTGAGTCTCAAATCAGCGTTATCTTCTCTTAACATCAATCGATACTCAGCTCGACTTGTAAACATTCTGTAAGGTTCGGAAACACCTCGCGTAATCAGATCATCCACCAAAACACCTAAGTAAGCTTCATCGCGCTTTGGACACCAGCATTCTTTATCCTGTGACATCAAAGCGGCATTTGTTCCAGCTAACAATCCTTGCGCCGCAGCCTCTTCGTAACCTGTCGTGCCATTGATTTGTCCTGCGAAAAATAAGCCTTGAATCGATTTAGTTTCCAAACTAAATTTCAAGTTACGTGGGTCAAAGTAATCATATTCAATAGCGTAACCCGGTCTGAGGATGTGCGCATTCTCTAACCCATTGATTGAATTGACTAATTTTTGCTGTATATCAAAAGGTAAGCTCGTTGAAATACCATTGGGATAAATTTCATTGGTGCTTAAGCCTTCTGGCTCTAAAAAAATCTGGTGGGAATCTTTATCTGCAAATCGATGAATTTTATCTTCAACCGAAGGGCAATAGCGAGGGCCCACTCCCTCAATCACGCCAGTATACATGGGGGAACGATCTAATCCACTTCGAATAATGTCATGAGTCGATTCATTGGTGTGTGTAATCCAACACGACACTTGTCTTGGATGTGTTATGTTTTTGCCGTAAAAAGAGAGATAAGGGGTCGGAGTATCGCCCGGCTGCTCTTGCATGACAGCATAATTAATTGTACGTCCATCTATTCTTGGGGGTGTTCCCGTTTTAAGTCGGCCCACAGGTAAGCCAATCTGCCTCAAACGATGCGCTAAAGAAATAGATGGTGGGTCGCCTGCGCGGCCTGCTTGATAATTCTTTAAGCCCACATGAACAAGGCCACCTAAAAATGTGCCCGCAGTTAAAATAACTGTTTTGGATTTAAATTGAATGTCAAGTTGCGTTATCACACCAGCGACACGATCTTTATCTAAAATTATGTCATCAACTGTTTGTTGAAAAAGCCAAAGATTAGGTTGATTTTCAAGGCGGTGACGAATTGCAGCCTTATATAAAATACGATCTGCTTGAGCACGAGTGGCTCTGACTGCAGGGCCTTTGCTACTATTTAAAATACGAAATTGAATGCCAGATTCATCGGTCACAATACCCATTGCACCACCTAACGCGTCTATTTCTTTAACTAAATGGCCTTTACCAATACCACCAATGGACGGATTACAAGACATATGACCTAAGGTTTCAATATTATGGGTTAAAAGAAGAGTCTTTTGTCCCATGCGTGACGAAGCCAAAGCTGCCTCTGTCCCGGCATGTCCTCCGCCCACTACAATCACATCAAAATTGTTAGGAAATTCCATGATTTTACGTCTGTAACAAAGGGTATAATTTTACTTTAATTTGGTCAGAATCACTACGAAAACCATTGTTTCACGTGAAACATTTACTTAAAAAACAGTGAGAAGTGTTTCACGTGAAACAAAAGAATTACTTACCAATGCAAAAACGACTAAAAATTTCACCCAAAAGATCGTCGGACGTAAATTCCCCCGTTATGGAAGCCAATGAAGTTTGAGCTTGCCTGAGTTCTTCAGCGACTAACTCGGGCGACTGGAGTTGATGAAGCGATTCATTCAAATGTTTTGAGATAGTATCAAGAGCATCTAAATGCCGCTGTCTCGCCATAAAAACCCCTTGATTTCCGTCCTTACTTAACTTAACGCCAGCCATTTTTAATAAATTCGCTTTAAGCTGGGCTAAGCCTTCGCCATTTTTTGCAGAAATAAAAAGATGGAGCTGATTGTCAATCATATCGGATGAGGCTTTTTTGGATAACAAATCAATTTTATTGTGAACCCATACCTTATCAATGTCTTTTGGAATGCGATTTAGAATGATTTTCTCGTAATCGGTAATACCCGTACCAGCATCTACTAAAAATAATGCGATATTGGCCTTTTCTATCGAAATCCATGTTTTTTCGATACCTATTTTTTCAATTTCATCGCTTGTCTCTCTCAAACCAGCTGTATCAATTACATGAATCGGAATGCCATCGATTTGGATTTCACTTTTAATGGGATCTCGTGTTGTGCCAGGAATAGAGGTCACAATCGCCTGATCATTGCCGGACAATTGATTAAGCAAACTCGACTTGCCTACATTGGGCTGGCCCACCAATACAACGGTTAAACCTTCGCGCAATAAGAGGCCTTGTTTAGCAGATGAAGTCACTTCATCCACACGCAACTTTAGACTTAAAAGCTTTTCTTTGACCTTACCAGTCGTAATAAAGTCGATTTCTTCCTCTGGAAAGTCTAGGCAAGCTTCAAGATACATACGTAAATTAATGAGTTCTTTAAGTAAGTCATTGATTTTATTTGAAAAATAACCACTTAAGGACAGCATGGCGCTTTTTGCCGCCTCAGTTGTTGAAGCATTAATTAAATCTGCAACTGCTTCAGCCTGAGCTAAATCAATTTTGTTATTAAGATATGCTCGCTCGGTAAATTCACCGGGTTTGGCAAGTCTTGCACCACATTCAATAGAGCGTGCTAATAAAAGTTGCATCACAGCAATGCCACCATGGCCTTGAAGTTCTAAAATATCTTCGCCAGTATATGAGTGGGGGGATTTAAAAAAAAGTGCGATGCCACGATCAATCACTAAACCGTTTAAATCTAAAAACGGAAGGTAGGATGCTAAACGATTGTCAGGACATACACCTAAAATATGTTTCGCAACCTCACTCGCTTTCGGACCTGAAATTCTCACGACCCCAATGCCGCCAGCACCCGAAGGTGTTGCAATAGCGGCAATGGTATCTGAGTTATTTGAGAGCTGCATTGCCTTTCTTAGCTAATGCTGCTGCATGAATGGATCGATTAATCATCCATTGTTGAAGAATGGACAAGAGATTATTAATCACCCAATAAAGCACTAGGCCTGCTGGGAAAAAAAAGAAAAATATACTGAATACAACTGGCAAAATCATCATCAACTTTGCCTGCATGGGATCAGTGGGAGCTGGATTGAGTTTTGTTTGGACAATCATGCTAATACCCATGATGATAGGTAAGACATAGTATGGATCTTTCACAGAGAGATCAGTGATCCATAAAATAAAAGGTGCGTGTCTTAATTCAACAGCGCCCATTAATACCCAGTAAAGTGAAATGAAAACAGGGATTTGAATAAGAATTGGTAAGCAACCACCCATCGGATTAATTTTTTCTGTGCGATAAAGTTCTAACATGGCTTGTTGAAATTTAACTTTATCATCACCAAATTTTTCCTTCATGCTTTGCAAGCGCGGTGCAAGTTCACGAAGTTGCGCCATAGATTTATAGCTTGCTGCAGTGAGGGGATAAAAGAGGAGTTTGATTAACACCGTAAGAAGTATAATGGCGCTACCC
>Ga0208048_1001399_pt1 | contig 12517 bp, 11 predicted proteins | sample Malawi_45m_30L_FD_184163 | JGI IMG/M metagenome (GOLD analysis project Ga0208048, IMG submission 184163) | Freshwater microbial communities from Lake Malawi, Central Region, Malawi to study Microbial Dark Matter (Phase II) - Malawi_45m_30L... | ecosystem: Environmental > Aquatic > Freshwater >...
GAGCTTGGCGTCGATCCAAGCACCCAGATTTTGCGCCGCCGCGCGCAACGATTCCTCCGAGCGCGCGGAAAGAACGAAGGGCCACGCCCGCTCTTCCTCGACGGAGAAATGCGCCGTCTCCGCTTTGGCCGGCGGCTCGGAAACGATGACATGCGCATTGGCGCCGCCGAAGCCGAAGGAATTGACGCCGATGGCCCGCGGTTTGTCGCCGTCGCCGGGGAAATCCTCGAGCTGCACAGGGACGCGCAGACGGCAGGCGTCGAAGTCGATGTGCGGGCTGGGCTCGTTGAAGTTGAGGCTCGGGGGAATTTTTCCGCGATTGGCCACGAGCGCGGCTTTCATCAGTCCGGCCACGCCCGCCGCGGTCTCGAGGTGACCGAGATTTGTCTTCACCGAACCGATGACGAGCTTGCGATCGGCCGGACGGTCTTCGCAGAGCGCCTCGGCCAAGGCATGGGCCTCGATGGGATCGCCCACCGCGGTGCCGGTGCCGTGCGCTTCGACGTAGCCGATGTCCGACGGATCAAGCCCCGCGATGACGCAGGCTTTTTTCACGAGGCGCGCCTGCGCTTCCTGACCCGGCAGCGAAATACCATTGGTGTGACCGTCTTGGTTCGCCGCCGTTGCGCGGATGACCGCGTAGATCGGATCGCCGTCGGACAAGGCTTTCTGCAATGGCTTGAGGACAACCATCCCGGCACCCTCGCCACGCACGAAGCCGTCGGCCGCGGCGTCAAACGCTTTGCAGCGTCCTTCGGGCGAGAGCATGCTCGCGCGCGAAAATCCGATGAAACCCTCGGGGGTGATCATCACGGTGACGCCACCGGCGAGGGCGACCGGACAATGCCCGGCGGCGAGTTGCTCGCAAGCAATGTGCACTGCAGTCAGGGCGGCGGAGCAAGCCGTGTCCATGGCGATGCTCGGACCCGTGAGATTGAAGCAATAAGAAATGCGGTTTGCCGCTATGCTGTGCGCGTGGCCCGTGGGTGTGTGCGCGCTGATGCGCGAACGGTCGCCTGCGCCGCCTTGGATCGCCTGATAGTCGTTGTGGGAGACACCGACGAACACGCCGATGTCCGTGCCATTGCGAAAATCAAGGACGAGTCCGGCGTCCTCCATCGCTTCCCACGCGGTTTCCAAAAGCAGGCGTTGCTGAGGATCGATGTAGGGGGCTTCGCGCGGCGAGATGCCGAAAAATTGCGGGTCGAACTGGTCGATGCCGTCGATAAACCCGCCGCGTTTGGCGATCGATTTGCCGGGCAACCCCTGCTCGGTGTCGTAGAAGCGCTGGATGTTCCAGCGGTCGGAGGGGATTTCGCGGACAGCTTCTTTCCCCTCGCAGATGAATTTCCAGAATTCCTCCGGGTTGTTCAGTCCGCCGGGAAACCGGCAGCCCATGCCGATGATGGCGATGTCTTGTCTCTGGGACGGCGCGGGCGGGGCTTTACTCATAGCGCGGGGCAGCCTCTCAGCTTACTGGAAGAAGCGGATTTTCCTCCAGAGGAAAGAGACAGGCGAGCGGTCTTGAGGAGGCGGCAGGATCGGCCTAGTCTCGCCGCCCCATGGGAAGACAGTGGTTATTGGCCAAACGCGAGGTCGCCTCTCTGAGAAAGTCGCAGGCGACGGGCAAATTCATCCGTGAAATCACCATTGCCGCGCGGCACGGGGGCGCCGATCCGGCAACCAATTCGCGGTTGGCCGCGGCGCTGGAGAAGGCGCGCAAGGAAAGCGTGCCGAAGGACGCCATCGAGCGGGCCATCGCCAAGGGCGCGGGCACGGGCGGGGACAAAAGCTCGCTGGAACACATCACCTTCGAGGGCTACGCGCCGCACAAAGTTCCGGTCATGGTCGAGACCTTCACCGACAATACCAACCGCACCACGCCGGAAATCCGCGTGCTTTTCAAAAAAGGCCAACTCGGCGCCTCGGGCAGCAACAAGTTTCTCTTCGACAACGTCGGCTTGGTTGAAGCGCACACCGCGAAAAGCGGAACCGATCTGGAAGAAGCGGCGATCGAGGCGGGGGCAAACGAAGTCGAACCCCTCACCCACGAACAAAACGACGACATTCCAAGCGGCGCGACCGGCGCGCGCTTCATCACCGACCGCACCAACACCCACGGCGTCTCGAAGTGGTTGTCGGAAAACGGTTGGACCGTGGTGACGAGCGAGCTCGGTTACGTGCCGAAGCAATGTCCCGATTTGAACGAGGATCAACGCGCGGAGGTCGGCGCCTTTTTACAGGCGCTCGACGACCACGACGACGTTCACCGCGTCTGGGCCGCGGTGAAGTAAATCAATTCGCCGCGCTCCAAGCACCTCCGGGCTGCAGGGCCCGGGGCGGACCGAGGATTTCCGCCAACACCACCGCATGGCGTTTCAATGTGCGGTCGGAGAGCAATCCGCGCACCGAAGCAGGTCGCGCTTTTTCCGCGGGGGATTTTTCCTTCGCCGCGAAGGCCGCGGCGAGCTTCGCCGCTTTCTCGTCGGGACGGCGAATCGATGGAGGTTGCCAGCGCGGTTTTGAAGCGGCGGGCGCAGGCTGCGGAACGGGAGGAGGAGCCGACTCCAGCGAGGCGAATTCCTCCGCTTCCACTTCCGCGCGCGGGGCCACCGGCTGCGGTGCCACGGCCTCGGGCGGGAGCCCGAGCGCTTCCATCAATTCCTTGAGTGGATCCTGCTGCGGAGCACGGGCGCGACGTTCGGCCGTCCTTTGCTTCGGTGGTGGTTGCCGGTAAACGCTCTGTTTGCCCGCTTCGCGTTCCTCGCGCTCGAGCTTGGCCAGCTCGCGCTTCTCCGCGGCTTTTTGCATCACCCAGTTGACCAGACTGATCAACCCGATGATGACGAGGAGGACTAATTGGTCCATGGACCGCGGAAAATGTTACCGTGCTTCGGCGCTGCCGCGCTCGGAGCCGGCGATGGATTCGCGCATCTGCGAGTCGGCCTGGATATTTTTCATCTTCATGTAATCCATGATGCCGAGGTTGCCATTGCGGAAGGCCTCGGCCATAGCCATGGGCACCTGCGATTCGGCGTCGACCACTTTGGCCCGCATTTCCTGCGTCTTGGCCCGCATCTCGCCTTCGAGCGCGACGGCCGCGGCGCGGCGAACTTCGGCCTTGGCTTGCGCCACGACTTTGTCCGCCTCGGCCTGTTCGGCCTGCAACTTCGCGCCGACGTTTTCGCCCACGTCGACATCGGCGATGTCGACCGAAAGAATTTCGAAAGCCGTGCCGCTATCGAGTCCCTTTTGCAGAACAACTTTGGAAATGTTGTCCGGGTTTTCCAGCACGTCTTTGTAAGAGGCAGCGGAACCGATCGAGGTGACGATGCCCTCGCCCACGCGGGCCACGATTGTTTCCTCGGTCGCGCCGCCGACGAAGCGGTCGAGATTGGAACGCACCGTGACGCGGGCTTTGACCTTCACCCCGATGCCGTCGCGGGCCACGGCGTCGATGGTCGAGCGGCCGGATTGCGGTGCAGGGCAATCGATGACTTTGGGGTTGATGCTCGTGCGGACGGCCTCGAGGACGGTTTTGCTCGTGCCCTTGATCGCGAGGTCGATGGCGCAGGCGCGGTTGAAATCGAGTTTGATCCCGGCTTTGTCCGCCGCGATGAGCGCGAGCACGACTTGGTCGACGTTGCCGCCGGCGAGGTAGTGGGCCTCAAGTTCGTCGGTATCGAGCGGGATGCCGGCCTTCACCGCGGTGATGCGGCTGTCGACAATCATGCCGACCGGAACGCGGCGCAGACGCATACCGACGAGGCGCGCGAAGGAAACCGGCGCATCGGCGATCTTGGCGCGCAGCCAGATCCCGAAAAAGTTGAAGAGGATGACGACAAGGACGAGGCCGACGACGAAGGCCAGGCCGACAGCTGCGGTGACGATGATGGAACTCATAGAATCAGACTAGACGGGCGAGCTTGCGGGCTCCAACCCGTCTTTTCGGCGCACGGCCACACGGAGACCGTCCGCGGCGACGACCACGACCGCGGCGCCCTTCTCCATAAATTCTCCAACCGCCGTGACATCAACACGTTTGCCATCAATGCGGGCCAAGCCGGAGGGCCGGAGATCGGTGATGGCCACGCCCGAAAAACCGATCAATCCGGAGCCCTGCGGCGGTTCGGAAGCGATACTCCGGCTGAGCACAATGCGCCGGCCGATGAAAGTTTTCGGAAAAATATTCAGCCAAATGACCATGCCACCGATGCTCACCGTGCTGACGGCGATGGCCGCGATGGTCCCGGCGAATGCCCCGTGATGGTAGAACACAAGACCGACGGATGCGGCGAGGCAGAGGAATCCGAGCGTGCCGACGACAAAGCCCGGAACAAAAACCTCCGCAGCGATGAGCAAAAACCCGGCGGCGAAGAGAACAACGATGAGACTGGTGCCGTCGAGCATGGGTCAGTCGCGCTTGGCCGGTGCGTTGGTCGGTTTGCCAATGAAGAATGTTTCCACGCCGCGCACCACGCTGTTAGCCGCGTTCGTGGTAGAGTCCCAGGTGCGCTCGCTCCAACGCGTCATGTGTCCGACGAGGCCGCCACCCTCGGCCCAACGTTCCCCGAGAGGAGCTTGATTGGCCGCGGGCGTGACCGCATCGGTGGACGGAGCAGCACCGGCTTTGGCCAGAGGGGAAACAACCGCGCTGGTTTTGGCGGACACGGCAAGACTGCCGACCTCGCGGCGCGAGGTATCGAGAAGACGCAGATTCCAGACCGGCTCGGATTTCTGCGAGCTGAGGCGATAGCTCACCGAATCGAAACCAAGTTTGGCTTGGGTCGCCGATTTGTTGGCTTCGAGGAAGGCGCCCTTCGAATCGAGCTTCAACTGCGCATAGGGAACGGTCGGCGCGACGAGCAATGCATCATCCGCGCGAAGCGGTGTGCGTTCCGAGGCGACGCCTTTGCCCGTGACGACAAATTCCCGCAGACCGCCGCGGGCCGACGCATCCCGAAAAAGCATGGTCCATTGTTCGGGTTGCGGTGTGCCTTCGACCGCGCGCATTTCGACGAGATTGTCCAAGTAGGCGTTGCCTTTTTGTCGCCCGACGGAAATGAGGGCCTCGTAGGCCGTGACCGGGGCGGCGAAAAGCGCAGGCGGCACGGACACGAGCGCAACCATGAGAATACGCGGAAGGATTCGCATAGCCCAATTAGAGCAATCCGCGCGGCAATTTCCAGCGCGGACGATCAGCCGGCTCCGAGAAGGCGCGACTTTTCCTCCGGCTTCAGAAAAGCGATCTCCCAAGCGTTCTGCAGCGCCTTGGTTACCTGAGCTTCGTCCATGCCCGCGGCGGGCGCAGCCACATCCAATTCGTAGGCCAAATCGATCCCGCTGATCCCGGGGTCGTCGGTGTTGATTGTGGCGAGCAGGCCCGCCTCGAGGAATTTTTTGAGAGGATGACTGGCATAGTCCGGCACCGTGCTGGTCTGCACATTGCTGGTCAGATTGGCCTCGATACCGATGCGGCGTTCGCGCAGCAGATCCATGACCGCATCGTCTTCGGTCGCGCGCACGGCATGCCCGATCCGTGTGGCGCCGAGTTTGTCGATCGCCGTGACGATGCTCTGCGCCCCGGCCGCTTCGCCGGCGTGCACGGTGATCTGCCAGCCGGCATCGCGTCCTTCGTTAAAATGTTCAACGAACAACTCGGCCGGCCAGTTACCCTCGTCACCGGCCAGGTCCAGTGCGGTGATTTCTTTTTGGTGATCGAGCAAGGCGCGCAACTCGCGGCGTGCACGCACCGGACCATAGGTTCGCGTGAGAATTCCGATCAGATTGGCTTTCACCCCGGTGGCCGCCTGGCCTTCGCGCACACCCTCGATGACCGCAGCAGTGACCAGCGACGGATCGAGATTGTGCGCGTCGGCCATGAAAGCCGGACTGAATCGCAACTCGATGTAGCGGATTCCCTCGCGCTGCGCGTCTTCCACGTTCTCACGCGCAATGCGACGGCACGCGTCGTAATCGGCGAGAACGGCGGTCATCCATTTGAACTTGGCGAGAAATTCGATCAGTCCGGGCTGCGGCGTGGTCACCACCACATGCGGACGGAGTCCCTCGAGAGTATCGGCGGGCAGAGGGATGCCGTGTTGCCGCCCGAGATCGAGGATGGTCTCCAGTCGCACACTGCCGTCGAGATGGCGGTGGAGATCGATGAGGGCAGGACGGGCGGACATGGACAGGCAGAAAGTTTCCGCTTCAGGGGACGAAAACAAGGCCATTCGCTAGCGGTCGGATCCGGAAGCCGGCTCCAGCGGCGCGGCCGCGGAGGCGGCTGCCCGGAGAAGAGGAACAGCCGACGAGTCCCACGTGACGTTCTGCACGGATGTGGCGACATAGATACGCCAAACCGGACGAAGGCGCTGCCCGCCCGACGCCACATAATCACCGGCTCGCACCGCCGTGAGGAGAAGACCCACCTCCTCCTGCGGAGCAGCGGATGCGGTCGACGCGGCGTGTTCGCGGCGCAAACGGGACGCGGTGAGCGATCCGCGCGCCAAATCGGCAGCCGGCCGGGGCGGCGGAGCGGCGGTGGTTGCGCTCTGCCTGACGCGCCCCAAGGTGGGCAGGACGACAAGCTCAGCGCGGGCGGCGTCGTCGACCACGGTGAAGCCTCGCCGGCGCAAAGCCGCGCGCAACCCCGAGGCGAGGCGGTCTTCCGCCTCCGGCGCGCTGAGGTGGAAGTCGGAAGCCACGGCCAACTTCGCACCCTTTGCCACGTCCGGCTCGAGGATTTGCAGCGCCCCGGACGGGCGCGTCTGACAGCCTGCGGCGAAGGCGAGTGCAGAGAGGACAAGAACGATGCGGGGTGCAGGCTTCATGGCAGGGGCCGTTCGAAGGGAACGTCTTCGGGCACGAGGCCGAAGTCGGGCTCGGGCAGCGGCGGTTCGACCGGAGGTCCGACATACGGGATGTCGCTGGGGGCGGCCGACGATGGCGCGAAGACAGGGAGCGCCGACTGGCTTTGCGAGAGCGCCTGCCAAGAACGGCTCTCGCGGATGAGCAAGCGCGCGTAAAGCGGATCCGTGGCGTCCTTGGCGCCCGAGCCGGAGGCGCAACCACCCGGCAGCAGGCAGGTGAGAGTCAAAAAAAAGGCAAAGATTCGCTGCATGCAAGGCACGCATTGTGGCCGAGCGAAGGCGCCTGGGCAAAGGAGCTTTGTCGCCACGGGCCGAAGGCTGGCGCATGCTGAAACTCCAACATTCTTAGGAATGTTGGAGTTTCAGACGTGTGGTTGGTGAGCCGGGAGGTTATGGGAAATAAAAAAGCGGGCATGCGGCAAAGCCGCGGGGGCGGGTGAAAGGTATGAAGGTGGGAAGGTGACGACAGGGGCAGGGCTGAAACTTGAGTTTGAGGCCTGATTGGGGCGGATGAATCCCATCGCGACGCGGGAAATAAAAAAGCCGCCCCGGGGGGCGGCCGCTGAATACTGCCAACTGAAGACTGCCAACTCCCTTACTAGCGCTCCGCGCTAGTAAGCATTCTTATTCCGCGCGAAGGTGAGCAGCATGATATACGCATCAAACAGCAGCGACCAGCGTTCGATATAATCCAAATCGAAGCGGATGCGTTCGGCGAGGTCGGTATTGCCGCGCCAGCCGTTGACGGCGGCCCAGCCTGAACCGAAGTCCGCGACTGCGGACGGAGATTGCCCGTAGGAAAATGCCGGTCTTCCTAACCATATTCCGGAAAACAAAAAGCGGGCTGTGAGGCCCGCTGCAGTTCTCGCCGTGACCCGCTCCCAGCAACCCGCAACTAGCCACTGCCCAGCGCCAGCTCACGCAACGCTTCTTTAAAAGTGACGCTTGGCTGGTAACCGAGTTTCTCCCGTGCACGTGAGATATCGGCGCGGGAATGCGGCACCTCCCCTGCTCTCGCGGGACCGTGTTGGGGATCGGGTATGTCGGGGAAGATTTCGCGGATGGCGTCGAGCACTTCGCGGATCGAGATGGAGTTGCCGCTGCCGATGTTGAAGATGCCGCCGGCGACGCGGTCCGCCGGCAAGATGGCGGCGGCGACATTTGCCGCGGCGACGTCGGCCACGGGGCAGAAGTCGCGGGTTTGCGAGCCGTCGCCGAAGATGGTTGCGGTTCTGCCCGCGCGCGCCGCGTCGAGGAAGCGGGCAATAGCGCCAGAATACGGGGAGTCGGCGCGTTGGCGCGGCCCGAAGATATTGAAGTAACGCAGGCAGACGGTTTCCAGTCCGTAAACACGCGCATAAACTTTGCAGTAGTATTCGCTGGCCAGTTTCTGCACGGCGTAGTGACTCAGCGGGTTTGGCTTCATCGCCTCGTGCGCTTGCTCTCCATCGGTGTCGCCGTAAACAGCGGCGGAAGAGGAAAAGACCACGCGCTTCACTCCGTGCCTCCGCGCGGCTTCGAGCAGGGCTAGGGTGGCCGTGAGATTGTCTTCGTGCACGGCATCCGGCTGGTCGAGCGAAGCTTGCACGGAGGGAACCGCCGCCAAATGGAAGATGCCCGCGCAGCCTGGCAGCAGCTCATCGAGAAGATCGCCATCACCGGCATGGCCATTGATCACAGCAGTTCCATTCGGAACGTTTGTTGAGAGTCCCGTCGAGAAATTATCCAGCACCACGACTTCGGCGCCACGATGGTGCAGCGCAGCCACCACATGCGAGCCGATGAATCCGGCCCCTCCGGTAACGAGAAACTTCATGGAGATGAATCAGTGGCGGGTCACGAGTGGCTAGTGGCGAGTGATAACGGCAGAAACAGAGGCCAAGTATCGGCCGATCGGAAGACTCGCTACTACTTACGCGCCACCCGTTACGGCGAGCAGCGCTCGCCTACTGTCCCTTTCTGGCGAGGACGACGCGGATGGTTTGCAGGAGGATCACCACATCGAGCCACACGGAGCGGTTCTTGATGTAGTAGAGGTCGTATTCGAGCTTGGTCTTCGCGTCATCGACGCCGTTGGTGTAGCCGAATTTGATTTGCGCCCAGCCGGTAAGGCCGGGTTTGGCCGCGAGGCGCGCGCGGTAAAATGGGATTTTTTCTTCAAGCACGCTGACGAACTCGGGACGCTCGGGTCGTGGCCCCACCAAACTCATGTCGCCCTTGAGCACATTCCAGAGCTGCGGGATCTCATCGAGTCGGGTGAGACGCAGCCAGCGTCCGATCGGGGTGATGCGCGTGTCGTTCTTGTCGGCCCACCGGACGCCGTCCCTCTCGGCATCGTTCCGCATCGAGCGGATTTTCGTGAGTGTGAAGATGCGACCAGCTTGGCCCACGCGCTCTTGACGGTAGAAAAGCGGGAAGCCCTGGAATATGAAGGAGAGCAGTAGGACAGGAATGGCAAACGGGATGAAAATGATGAGCAGTCCGAGAGCGGCTGCAAAGTCCACACCGCGTTTGGCCACCCGTTGGATGAGGGGGCTGTCCGTGCTCGACCAGAAAGTGCTGGGCAGCCATTTGTCGCCGAGGCTGTGGATGGGCACACGGCCGTAGGTGCGTTCGATGGCTTGGGCCACCGGCATAATCTCGGCACCCTTCTCGAAGCACTGCATCACGCCGTCGAGCGAGCGCTTCTCGAGCGGGCTGTTGATAGCGAGAATGATGTCCGAAACGCGTTGCTCGAAGACGAGCCCCGGCAAGTCCGGAAGGGTAGCAACCACTTGGTGCCCATCGACGTTGTGCCCCAGCTTTCGCGGGTCGTCATCGACGATCGCAGCAATATCCCAGTCCCCATTGCGCGTGCTGTTGAGCGAGATGAACTCCTGCGCCGACTTACCCGCGCCAACCACAACGCACTTGCGCCGGCTGTGGTCGAAGCCTAGCCAGCTGGCTACGGTAAATCGCCCTATCGGCAAAAGAACAAGAAGCAGCACGGCAAAGATAAGCGGCGCAAAACGCGTGATCTTGATTCCCAGCGCCTCTTCAGCTCCCCAAGGAACACCGACCAGAAAATACCCGGTAGCAAAAATTCCGACGCCGATCGCCCACGCTTGGATCCATTTTCTGATAAATGTCCCATCACTCCGGAGACTATTGATGTCGAGAGTCTCGTTAAGGTAGCCGATGATGAGCAGCATAGCGCCGAAGCCGACGATACTCACTGCCTGCGGTATCAATTCAGCACCGCGATAGGGTGACAAGACTGCCGTCAGAACGAGCGACAGCGCTGCCAGCACACCGACAATCACCAGATCAGCGATGAGAAGAAGCGACTTCTTTTCAGGTATTGTTAGCACGAGCCAACGTGATGCGGCAAATGAACCGCAAATGGCGCCAAGCAGGTTTGCTCGGAAGCTTTTGCCTAGTTGCGCCCAGTCAGAACCTCTTCGTAAACCCTCAGGGTTTGATCAAACATCCGGTCAAACGTGAAATTTTCCTCGAAGTGCTCTTTGGCAGCTTTTCCCATTTCACGACGAAGCCATGATTGATGGGCAAGAAGACTCAGGCAGGAATAGAGACGATCTTCATCGCTCTTCGGTAGCAGAAATCCCGTGATCCCATCGCGGACCGCCTCACCCGCGCCGCCTACATCGGAGACTACGGTCGGAAGACCAGATCTCATCGCCTCCAACGTTGTGTAAGGAAAGCCCTCGTGACGGGACAACAAGCAAAAGACGTCAGCCTCGGACAGAACCGCTTGAACATTCGCAGTGCGACCGCGGAACTCCACGCGGTCCGCGATTCCTAGTCGTTGGGCTGCTTCCTGCGTCTGCGGCATCTGAGGCCCATCGCCCACGAAGATGACTGAGATATGCGGTATCCGCACCGCGGCGCGCAGTAGAGCCATGTGATCTTTCGGAAAACCAAACCGCGCGACCATCACTACTTTGCAGGCTTCGCGATGCTGCGCGCACTGCGACCGACCAGTGCCACCGTCGCTGATGACACCGTTATGGATGCGCATCAATCTTCGTTCGTCCATCCCGGCAGCAACACCCAGACGATAGTCGTAGTCTGAAACACATATGATCTTGCGCGCCAGCTTCTCTACTGCGCACTCCATGCGCTGAAAAAGCGCACGCCGAAAACGCGGAACTCCACCGGAAAATGCCCATCCGTGGGCCGTGAAAATACACGCCGCACGGGTTCCCCTGCATGCTAAGCGTCCAAGGACGCCGGCTTTACTCGAGTGCAGAGTGACAATGTCTGGCCGAAAGTCAGTGATATGACGCCGCAGTTCCCGCAATGCGCTCAAATCGCTCCCCATCCGAATGTCTCGATGCAGCCCGCGACAAACTCTCCGGGGAATACCCAGAGCATCCAACTGCTCGGTGAAGGACCCCTCGTTTCCCGTGATGACCGTGACCGCGCGGCCTGACTGGAGCATGCCGTGAGCCATGTCTCGCACGTGAGTCTGGGCACCGCCCAGATCATCTCCTCGTGTGATTGCGTAAAGAATCCGCATGTGTGCGACTCTGGTATTGAAGGCCAAAGGCGCTTGGAGATCAGTGCTCCAAGATCCGTCAATTCACGCCTGCAACACCTCGTCGTAGACCTGGGTGGTCTGCCGATACATGTGCTCGAACGTGAATTGCGCCTGAAAACGTTTTCTTCCCTCCTCACCCATTTTCTCCAACAGCTGGGGATAACGAACAAGAAGCCGTAGCCTGTGCACCAGGGCCTGCAAGTCGCCGCGGGGGATACAGAATCCCGTTTGCCCTTCGACAATGGCCTCCCGAGCACCACCCACATCGGATACCAGAACAGGAAGAGATGCCCGCATGGCCTCCAAACTTGTCCGCGGGAAGCCCTCCCAATTGCTGCACAATACAAACGCGTCCGCCTTTTCGAGCTTCTCCTCCACTCCGGACTGATAGCCCTCAAAACACGTCCTATCGGACACCCCCAAAGCAGATGCCATCGACCTTGTTTCCTCCAGAAGCGGTCCATCACCCACGAATGTGGCGTCGACCTCAGGCACTTCGCGCAGCGCCCTCAGCAGCAATGACTGATCCTTCTGCTTATCGAACCTTGCTACCATGATAACGCGCAACTTTTGCGCTGGGCTCCGTGCCTTCTGCCGCTTGGATGTGACATCTTTCACTCCATTATGAATTCGCGTGAGCCGTGACTTAGGTATACCCAGACCAAGCCCAAGCGCATGATCTTTGTCCGAAACGGTGACAATCCGATCTGCCCACCGTGCCGCGACCTTCTCGCACATTCGGTAAAACATTCGGCGAGCATTTGGCACGCCGTCCGTGAATGACCAACCGTGCGCAGTGAAAATGCAGGGTTGGCGAAGTCGCTTGCAAGCGATGCGGCCCAAAATTCCGGCCTTGCTTGAATGCATGCTGACAATGTCCGGCTGTAGTTTGGAAATGCATGTTGAAAGTTGCTTCAAGCTGCGCGTATCTGCGGCAAACGCAACATCACGCCGCAAATGCGGGACAACAAGCAACTGAACAGACTGCGGTAAAAACTCGTCATTGACCGGACGCTCGCCAGCAATGACTGCAACCCTATGCCCATCGTCGGCTAGCCGGGCTGCCATATCACGAACATGGATCTGGGCACCCCCAACGCTGTCT
>Ga0208048_1001400_pt1 | contig 12495 bp, 2 predicted proteins | sample Malawi_45m_30L_FD_184163 | JGI IMG/M metagenome (GOLD analysis project Ga0208048, IMG submission 184163) | Freshwater microbial communities from Lake Malawi, Central Region, Malawi to study Microbial Dark Matter (Phase II) - Malawi_45m_30L... | ecosystem: Environmental > Aquatic > Freshwater >...
CTATTTTGTGATGGATTTACAAAATTCCCATCTCTTTTTAAATACCCAGACATACCAAATCCACCATCAGATCTAGTTTGACACTGTGCAAAAATAACCAATTTACTATCAGAATATTTTGGCGTCATAGAAAGTGATACTGGAGTATCATAATTAGTTGCATCTGCAATACTCACATAGGTATCATTAGTAGATGGGATCCTATAATCAACCATCTGTACGACACTTCCAGAGAACAAATTTCCCCCAGAAGATGTTTGTAAATTATCAGTTCTTACTGTTCCAGAAGTAAGAATACCACCAAAGTCAACATTTCCAGATGCATTCAGCTGCAAAAATGGAGTTGAAGCTCCAGCAGAGACGTGTTTGATTCTATCAACTCTAAGCTCAGACATTTTCTAAAATGACTATACAGGGTTATTTATACGATGCTCCAGTATCCACCACTATTGATGGTAACCGTAGTTCCACTTGCAATTGTGATTGGACCTGCGCTCATACAATTATCTCCATTAGCAACAATTACATTTTCTGCTACTGTATTACGATTGCGCTTGAAGATTCCGTAAGTATCAATCCACTGCTTATCTCCAGTAGCTCTCAGAACAGTTGTCTTTTGACCACTTGAGAGTGCCTCTGCTGCATTAATGTTGATACCATTCTTAGCTCTTGCTTCAAGTGCGTAAGTTGTCTGATAGTAGTCAGTTGCACTATTTCCACCGAGAGTCATGGTGCCAGTATCAGTTAATGTTGCAACGCAATCATCATTATTAGCTCTCCAAACAAAATCATCTCCTGTTCTAAAGTATGTTGTGCCATCATTAGCAAAGAAGAATCTTTCTTGGCTATCAGTCGAAGTGATCCAAACATTAGTTGAACCTCCCAGATACGGAAGCGTCAGTGCAGAGTAACCATCGAGCAGATCTGCGTTCAGGTTGGTAACAACTGTAGTAGAAGCAACCGAGAATGGTGCAGTACCAGTTGAGACAGTGGAAACAATCTGAGAAGGTGAAGTAATACCTTGATGAGTTTCTAATTGTCCATTATAACGAATTGTAATTGCATTAGTTGCAGTTCCATTAGTTCCAGTTCTAAAACGAATTGCTGGAGAAGTTGCAGAGAGACCAGTATATACTTGATCGAAATACATATCACCAACAGAATTGTCATAGAGCATGACAAATCCTTCGGTTAATCCATTATCCTGACCAGTAAATCTAATCAAAGGATCAGCAGATCCACTAGAACCACTTGCAGTAAGTCTAAGTTCTACTGTTGTTCCACTATTACTACTGAGGTGTAAAAGCGTGCTTGGGTTGTTTGCTTGGTTACCGATACCTACGTTCTCACCTCTCCATACCATCGTGGTATTGGTGGAGCTTGTTCCATAATAGAGGTATGTACCAGTATATCCAAAATACTTGGTATCATTACCAAAACGAAGGTAACCCTGAGTCGCTGTTCCTTTACCTTTGATTCCAACTGTGTCAGTATCAGACTTTTCAATAGTAATACCGTTAGCATCACCAAGACTCAGAGTTGCAGAGTTTGTTGAAAATACGCCCTGAGTACCAGTGTAAGTATTACCGTTTATTCCACCAGTGGAGTTTCTAACGACAACCGTAGAATTGCTTGCCGCAATTCCAGCAGTATAACCATCAAGATAGTGAGCATCCAATTGAGAAGATGAACCATCGTTACCAGAGTGCCATACGGTATTGCCGTTGATGGTTACGTCGCCAGCGTTGATTCTGAGCGTACCCTCACCATTATTAGCAGTGCCACCAGAGACTCTGAATTGAACATCATAGCTTGTTGCTAATCCACTAGATCTAAAATCAAATGTAGGAACCGAGGTAGTTCCAGTTTGACCGAATTCAATACCAGCTCCAGTTGCGTTATCGTTAACTGCAAAGATCTGTGCAGAACCAGCGACTAATTCATTAGAAGAAGTAACAGTCCATCTTGTGCTTCCAGATGCACTAGGACCAATCAGGTAGACATCTTTACCAGATTTTCCAGCAGTGAAGGTGCAGGATCCAGTAATAGTTGAATAAATTCTACCGTCATTTCCAGTACCTTGTACTGCACCATTTGAATCAACAATTATTGTTCCAATATTCTGAGTTGCATTAGCATCTTCATATAATGTATAAGTTCCACTATTTGCGATGTTGCCACTTGGTCCAGTGACTACATGGAAGTTTGGAATATAGAATTTAAACTTATTGCCCGTTCCAGCAACATAGAAGTTTTCCAGAACATACTTGTCTCTACCGAGAACTTCTGGAATGAATGGATCTCCAAGGGTTCCGTGACCTCTTCTATCTCCAATATTGTGACCAGACTGATACCACAGACCCTGTTGACCGTCAAGAAGGTCTGCATCTAATCCAGAAGAAGCACCATCATTATTAGATGACCAAATTTGATACCAAGAAGAATATGTTGTGGAAGTTCCACCACTATCACCACGGATCCAAAGATTGTTATTATCTGTGAATCCAAGTTGAGTTACTGCTCTTGTGCTGGATGCAGATTTTCTTCTATATGTAAGGATACCTGCTTGGGTTCCACCATCACTCAGAGAAACTGTACTGTTGTTTCTCAAATGTAGTTCGATACCAAGAGATGAAGCACTTGGAGCTGGGTTTGAAGTTACTGGAACTTCGTCATTCTTTAACAGAGCAGTGATAGCTGATTCTCCGTTAATGCTAATGTTGTAAGTTCCCTGTGCAATACGAGCAGGATCAATACTTCCTTGAGTAAACAAACTTGCATCAACAAGATTTGCAACACTTAAAGTACCAAAAGCACCCTGAATAAATTCGGCAATCAGACCAGATCCAGTTCCTTGATCGAGACGAACTTCTCCACTACTGGTTACAATAAAACCAGCTTCTGTTTGGTTGGCAAGAGATTGATCACTCTTTCTCTTGCGGAATTTAGAAATACCATAGTTACCATACAGAGATGTACTTGTGGTATTTGCATTTGCTTTTCTAACATCAATACTGATGTTGCCGTAACCACGATTGACTGTTCCCTTAACAGCAGTAAGAGTTGCTGCAGCAGATGGGGATCCGAGCTCAGTTGGAATAGTAACTGTAAAGTTACCGTTATAACCAGTTCCAGGGTCAGTTACTTGTGCTGCGGTAATGACACCATTAGTAACCGTGAAACTTGCTCTAGCTACATCATCGGAACTTACTGATACGTTACCACCAACAAGAGGAAGATTCTGATAAACTTGAGTACCACTTTGAGGAGTATATCCAGTACCACCACTTACAATAGTGATGCTCTCGATGTATGTACTATCAGTAATTGAAGCACTAATTACGATTGCATCAGCAGTTTCTGGTTTGATTGATTGTAATGCATATTCGTAAGAAGAATCTCCACGGAGGAAAGTAAATGCGTTAGCAACTCCTCTAGATGCAAGACGTTGTGGATCAATTGTACCAGATACAATATTTGTGGCGTCAATATTTGTAGAAGTAAGTTGAGTCCAGTTGGCAGCATCTGCCGCTGAAGTATTAACTACTCTAAGAATGTCTACGATTCTTTCTCTTTCTACGTTACCACTAGTGCTCGAAGATGCGTTTGTGGTTACTGTATACTCGTTGGCATTATTGACAGCAACTACATAGAATCCATCTGGAGCAGTACCTGATGTAAAATTGAGATAGACAAGATTACCATTTGCCAATCCATGACCAGACTGAGTTACAACAATAGTTGTGCTAGCTGTTTGTGAGTATGTACCAGTTCCAAGATTGGTTCCAGATCCATCAAGTACAAAGTCACCAGTATCAAACTTGATATTGTTTGCAATATCTAAGTATACTCTACCTTCAACAGCGGCAGAGATAGACGCATTAAATTGCGCTCCTCCTGGTGAGGTTGGAACAGTAATAACTGGGTTATTGTAATAACCTCTACCAATATTCGTGATGGTTACAGATACAACGCTTCCATTTACTACATTAGCAGTTGCAGCTGCTTGAATACCATTTACAGTATCATTTGGTGCGCTGATAGTCAGTGCAAAGTTGTTGGCATAAGATGCGCCAGCAACATCGATATCATACTCGTAAACAGCACCATTATTATACTCAGTGATAACTCCAGTAGCTCCTGTCGAACTACCATTTATGATTGCTGCATTCGTAAACGTATATGTATTATTTGGGGTGAATGTGATGTACTGAGAATCTAAATCATTTTCTAAGATGTAGGAAACTGCAATACCTTGAGTTGTGAATACCTGAGTTCCAGTTCCTTGTGAAGTCAAATTAATTGCAGTTCCATTATTAGCATCTGTTTCATTTGCAGCAAGTTTTATTGTACTTGCATTAACGACTATGGCATAGTAAGTGGATCCATTTGTAATACCACCGATAGAAGTTGTACCCTGAGTATAGATTAATCCATCGCCAGTTGTAAGTCCATGAGCGGTAATTGTAATTCCTTCAGTTGAAGTATTTACATCAGCTGGAGCAACGTTAAATACCTGTGTGGTTGTCTCAATCGCAATATCTCCAGCAACAACGTCTTCAAGAGCAAGACGTTCTTGAGTTGAGTTAACTGATGTGATATTGAATGGGCGCAGTGCTGGGATCTGATCAATATTGATCTTACCAGTTGCAGTTAACTGAACAAGTGCAGAAGGAACTGCGTTTGTTGAATATGGTTGATTGAGATATGGTCCAAGGTTGTTGGAGATATAATCCCTAACTGCAGCCTGAGTAGGTAGCAGAGCATCTGATGCAAATGCACCACCAAGATTATCATCTGCAGAGAATCCATTAATGGTAATATCCCCACCAGTAATCTTAATTGATGTCAGTTCTGAAATTGCAACAGTACCAACAAAGCTGATAGCACCAGTTCTATTGAAGATAGTAACAAAATTACCTACCTTAAAGTCACCAAATTCGTTAGTACCCGATGTATATACCTGACCATACTCTTCTTCTCTTGCCTCAAATGCAGATCCTCTACCAAATCCACCGTTCTGTGGTAGGGCAGCATAACTGTTTCCAGATCCAGCAAATTCCCAAGTATGAGAAGATGAGTTAACTACCGATGGTCTATGTAATTTAATCGTCGCATTTACCAGTGGTGCGCTGGTTCCGCCAGCAATATTTCCGAGTGAATATGCATACCTGATTCCAGTTGAGATATTTGTAACATCAAGACCCTGATTGCTTACAATTGTAGCAGTGATCTGAGATCCTGGAGTTCCAGAAACATCTTTCGTTTGTAAGATAATAAATTCAACAGCTGGATTAGTATTTTCATATCCATCAATTTTAATAATATAATCTTCAACTGGGATATTCGTTAACGCTGGTCCACTGATTCTAATCTCTTGCCTTCCAGTTTGTGTACCATTTCCATCTACCTGGTTGGTGATGGAAAGAATTTGAGCAATATCAAATGAGTATGGTTCTGAGCGATAACCAGTAGCACGCAGAGCATATGTACCAAAGTTAGACGCAGAGTTTGTTACAGATGCATAACCACCAGACTGGCAAACGATACCGTCCTGACAGAAGATGGCAAACACAGAAACAAGTTGTGTATAACCATCATTTAGAATGTTGTATGCAGTACCACCGAAAGAGATAATGGTAAATGCCGACGCAACCATCGACTTACCTTGTGGATCATAGAGAGCTACAGTATTGCCTTGACCATCTACTTTCAATCCTGGACGAGGAACGTTTGGAGTTGATACCTTAGCTCCGTCGATCTCACAACCAGATCCACCTTCAAATGAAATCAGAGAAGAGTTTTGAATATATGGAGATGCTTCAATAATTGGAAGATCTAAGAAAGTATTGACAAGAGCGAAGTTATATGCACTAGATCCAAGTTCAGTAAGAATTGGATCTGGATATGTAATGCTAGTAATAGCAGAATTGTTTATGATTGCACTGTCTAAAGCAGTCCAAAGAGTTGTGAGTGCAGAAGTTACGTTAGCACACTCTGGAGCATTAGAATCTACCGTTACTGCACTATTTGCAACTGGTACAATCTGGGAGAATCTTCCATCGTCAAGATGTGAGTTAATTGACTTCTTAGAAAGAAGTTTTGCATATGCATAAACTTGTCTTGAAAAAGCAACTTCATTAGCAATAAAGTTTTGAACTCCAGCACCAACATACTTGTTAGCTGCTTCTGCAGTTGCTGAGTTACCAGTATAACGAAGGTCATATTGCCATGCTCTCAGAACTTTGACAATATCATCGATGCACTGTTGATCGCCATCTGCATAAGTTCTTGTTATGCCAGTGAGATTTCCTGGTGATCCAGTGCTACCAATTGCTTGAGTGACAATAGCGGTCAGAGTAGTGATTGTTGATGCTACATCCTGACAAGATGGATTTTGAATATCAAGTGTAATGCTTGTATCTTTAACCTGAGTGTATGCACCGAGGTTATAAGTTGTAAATGCGGAACTGAATGTCTGGTTACGCATCGCTGCGATAGCAAGATCTCTAGCATAGTTGAAGACAATTACTGACTGGTTCTCTTCTCCAACTACATGAGCTCCATCAATATAATACTTAGCAGCATCATAAACTTGATCATTACCACCAAAAGTTAAGTTATAGGAGAGTGCTTTTAAGAAGTCAACTGTATCATCCTTGCAAGATTGTTTACCAGTTGGAATTGTAAATGATTGCTCAGCAACCATCCTTTCAACTGCCATTTCAGCAATCATCACAGCGTTAGCAAGAATTAGTGATGATGAATCTGCATAACGATCTGCTCTTGGTTTGCTGCCAGGAGTTACATGTGGAAGTGGAGTGGTGAACGTTACAGTTCCAGTTTGTCCGCTATTTGCTGCGCTTGCAAGATTAATTGTAAGAGTTCTATAGTCTGGGGTATCTGCTACCTGATAATTACCGTCTGCGAGAGCTCCACTCCAATTAAAACTATATGTTTGCAGAGCGTATCCTGCATGACCCAGGGGGGTGGTTAAAGTGAGAGTTTGACCACTGATGCTATATGATCCAGATCTTGTATTTGCAGAGATGCTTGAGTAAGAAGTTCCATCAATAGAAATCTGAGTTCCTCTTGTGCTTGAGGAAGTATGATGGGACTTAATTGCTGCATATGCCTCTTCTGCGATAAAGTCTTGGTTTACCTTAATAGCCTCTGCACCATCTCTATAACGATCAGTTTGATTTACTGCAGTAAATCCATATGGAGAGTTTCTAAGAGATGCAAGAACATAGTTGTTTGCCGCTACAACTTGCTGATCACCAGCAATATCAATAGCAGTTCCAAAACGAGAATATGAACCCCTTACAACAAAAGCAATTGAGAAACCATCTGGTCTTTCAATTCTATGAGTAATATACTTTCTTCCGTTCAGATCTTCGATGTTATCTTGAACACTAAATGTTCCAGTTCTAGTTGCCGAGTCTGGTGCATTCAGTCTAAATCTGACTGTTTGTGTTCCAGAGCTATAAGAACCTCTAGCAATACCCAGGACAGTTCCTGCAGGAAGAGTTGGGAAAGTAGTGCCAGTTGTGAATGTATCACAGTGATAAACTTTAGTTGTTGCTCCACCAGTAGTGAATGTAAATTTGAGACCAGCTTCTCCCAGAGTAGTTAAGTTGCCCCAGAATGCATTAACTAATGTTGTATCGACTCCAGTAATTGTACACTGGATTGTTGTTCCATTTTGAGTATATGAATATACTGCTGATGCACCAAAGTTAATTGTTGAACTTTGGAATCCATAGAGATAAACTTCCTGACCAACTTCATAATCATGATAAGTTGTTGATCCAAGATTAACAATTGGACCAGAATATGTCTGCTGAGTTGTCAGAGAAGTATTGATATTGGCAATAGCAAGAACTCTGGTATTCAGATCAAATCTTTGGAATCCCTTTCCAGCAGATGTAATATCTACAGTGATTGGATCATCTTGACCAGATGCATTTTTTCTAGTTGCGTTTGCCTGACTTGTTGCAATTCTAACCCAATTAGAATTTTCTACATAAACAGCATATGTTGTACCGTCAGAAAGACCACCAATAGCGCCCATCTTACTGGCACGATAGATGACCTGATCTCCAGTTTCAAATTGGTGATTGAGAATATAGATATTGTTTGACTCTGGCATTACCTTGCCAAAGGTCAGATAGTGAATTGTATTTGATCCTACAGCAGTAATATCAACTAAACCCTGCTTTGTAGTTGAAGATGCGTCAAAGTTTGCATTTGCAAAGTTATCGTAAAGTTCGAAAGTATTTGCAGTTAAGACACGAACATAATATACAGAGTTGTGGACTAATCCTGGAACGCTAGTATTACCATCATTATCATAATGTACAGCAGCACCAGTGAATAATCCGTGACCATTAACGGTCAATACATCAGTTGTAGCATTTACATTTGATGCATTTAAGAGGAGAGTTTCTCTCTCAGAATCAAATGTGTGCTGATAAATTTGGTTAGAAATAGTTTCAAGCTCTGGTCTCAGAGACTCTACGTCAACAAGAGCAGCATTAGGAGAAGTTGGTGGGCTATTTGGATCATTTGCAACTTGACCTAAAGTTGGAGCATAGTAAATTGTATCTACACTAGAAAATACATCATTATTTCCAGATGTAACTAAAACGGTTACGCTACCAGTTGAATACGGAGAAGCTACTGGTCCAGTAAATGTTACTGCTTGAACTATAGCAGTGAGAGATCCTCCCTCATTTGTAAGTGCATAACCAACTTGAAGACTTGTGTTATTGCCAGTATTATCTCTAAACGTTAACAGTTGAATGTTTTCTCCCTCGAACTTCTGTCCAGGAACTGCTGGAATTTGCTTTACTTCTGGTTCATAGTAAAGTCGCTGCTTATCATCAAATACGAAAGCATATTTCCAAGTATAAAGCGTTGCACTATTGGGATCGTTTGGATTCTGTAGTGCGTCTCTAAACGTAACTCCATTAATATAAGTTTCGTTAGATGCCTTAACCATGTGACGATCACGGTTAGATGGTCTAACGACTACACGACGTAGGTTATCACCAATAAGAGAACAGTTTCTTGGCAGTGAGATTGGGTTATCTTCTAAGTATTCTCCACCAGAAACGATAATCGAAACATATTCATCACTTGGATCTGGAGTTGCCTTCTGCAATCCATAAGCAACTTGAGCTGCCTTCTTAATGGTTCTAAGAGGTCTAGCTGCCGATCTACCATCATTATTATCATCACCAATAGTCGATGAAACGTAAACACGTCCACCAGTATCGTTCGTTGCAACTCTATAGACAAAATCTGTTGTGGCAATACGTCTCGATTGGTCACTCAGAGGAGGAGTATCTGCAGTTGGATGGAAAGTTTGCAGGTATGTTGGACTTGTTACATCGGTATCTTGGAAATTGACTAAATTAGGAGCACGAAGATTCAGTTCTGGGTTAACGATTGTACCAATATCCAGATTGATAATCGTTGCAGTATCTGAAATGATCGAACGAGTCGTTCTGATTTGACCTTCAACGTCCAGTTCAAATTGTGGATTTGTATTATTAATACCAATACGAACATCACCAAGATTATCCTTAGTTACAATAAGAGCACTGGATTCTGATACTCCACTTCCAACAGTGATGCCAAGCTTATCACTAGCATTAATGACTAAGGAACGTCTAATTCTATATGCAAGTGTATTTCCTGCAGTAATTGTACCACTTGCAGCATCTGTAAAAGTAAATGAACTTGAGTTGACTACAGTGATTGTATAGTTGCCACTTGTAGCTCCACCAGAGTTTATATCAATCTCAAGTTCTTCGGTATCGATGAATCCGTGCCCAACTGAAGTTACTGTTACAGTAGTGCCAACTCTAAAATAAGTGGCATTTACCCAACTTCCAGTGGCAACTTTACCTGAACCTTCAATTCTCTGTTGTTCAGAATTAATTCTCAGACTCATTTATGTGCTCCGAATCCTTAAGATACGACTGTGATTTCTAATATTCCAATCCACTTAACAGTGGATGATGATGTAACAGATTCAACTTCAAATGTAAAAAATGGTGCTCCACCAATTTGAAAAGGATCTGGAGTTACACTCCACTGTTCCTGTCCAGGTAAATTTTGACGAATTACATTTTCATATACAGATGCTACAGTTGAAACACCAGATCCATTTGTAGTAACAATAACTTCAAATTGAGTTGCATATACATATGTATTTGTTGTTGTTTCCTGTCCAAAAATTCTTGCAGTAATAAAGGAAACAGTATCATTTGCCAACGCTGGTGAATTCGTTGCAAGTGCTTGAGTACCATCTAAAGTCAACTGATTGGTATTAAGTACCGAATTAGTTTGAGCTTTTGTGATGTAAGTATCTTTGTTAGCATCAGCAAACTGATCGCTAGTCATATGCATAGCAGAAATATTCTTCAGTGCATACTCTGTGCTGAGTACTTCTGTAGAACCTACTGCAAAGCCACCAATTGACGAAAAATTCTTAATTGCCATGACTTTAGATTACCTTAGGTTATTTATACCTTGACCTTTGTGGTTGTATATCTACCAGTGAAAGATGTTGACGATGTTGCCGCACTTGATTTTGCGATGGAAATATTGACATTATTTCCAACAACTGTCACACTTGCATCCACAAGATCGTTACTAGAAGTTACTGAGTTGGTAATAGTTGCATATGCAGTAGTGCCAGCTGCAGCACAAACCGTGGTTACTTCGAGCATGTGTACCTTACCATCATTACTCTCAATTGTTACAAGTGTCTTAGCACCCTTATACGCTGTCTTATTGAACTGAACGATGGTTGCGTTTGCTCCGAAGGAAGAGAGTTGACCACCCTCTACTCTACAATCATCCAGTTCCATGAATGTAGCAGTGCTATCAAATACGGTCAGATATGACTCAGTGCCAGCATTCCAACCACGATTGATCTTCCACGCAACTTCTGCGCCATTTGCATCAAGCGAAAGGAATGGTTTTGAATCAAGCTGAGTTACATAATCTTGTTGAAGAATGTCAAGTCTGGCAAATGCAGAAGTTGTATTTGTAATAGTTGCAACTGGGAACTTTACGTTATTTGCTGGAGTGGCACCACCGAGGACCGCGCCAGGGATTGTAATAATTTCAGTAACTTCATAATCAGATCCTGCTGCAACAAGAGTTACACTTTGAATAGATCCAGCACCATCAGTAACAACTGTGAAGGTAGCTCCAGAACCTTCAAACTGTGCAGTGCTTGCCACTGCAGTAAAGGTTTGAGATGGAGTATAAACACCAGATCCAGAAGTTACTGTTCCAATAGTAGCAATTTCTCCCAAAACTGGAACAGACTTAAATCTAAGTCCATTTGTAACCTCTACGTCTTTCTGAGATCTAACTCTAAGAACCGAAGATCCAAGTGTACGGACATCTAAAGGATTAGATCCAAAAGAAACTCCATCAAGAACTAAAGTTCCACTAGTCTCGAAAGTTTTTGCTGTGTAAAGTTTAAACTTATCTCGAACAATATCAAGACTATTGATGCCCTGATTGTAGAAGAAGAATGTATCTTCATTACTTCCAGGGGAAAGCTCGGTAAGGATATATGTATCCTGGTTTACGTCACGGACTCCACCAAGAGAAACGAAGTCTTGTCCATTATATCCTTCAAATTGTTGTTGTTGAGTGTTAAATCTAATACCACCTGTTTGTCGATCCCCAGATGTAGGTCTTTGGTTGGTATTACCAGAAGGAACAACGAACATCGCTGTTGAATCAATCTTAACATTCTTACCAACTTGGGGTTTAATGACAATACCAGCACCTTCGATATCGGTTACTGTGATTGTCTTACCTGAACCAGAACCAATTGTTGCAGAATTTAATGTGATAGTATTTCCTTCGTTATATCCAGATCCGCCAGAATAAACAGAGATTGTTGTTATGTCTCCACCAGCAACAGTGACGTTGAAAGTTGCACCAGATCCACTACCATTAGTTGTGGAAGTTACATTTGTGTATGTACCAGTGGTAAATCCAGTTCCAGTTCCAGTAGCTGTTACTGTGATAATTTGACCAAATGAAGTGGTAGCAGTTGTCCCAATATTTGAAATAATGTTATCTTCTAATTGTAAATTTGCATTTACCTTTAAATTTCCCTTAATTGTAGTATTACCACTTTCAGTATCTACTCTGAATGTTTCTGAGGATCCATCGGTAATTAAGAAATCTTTATTCAGACCACCAGTTAATTGAAGATTTCCTTCCCCTAAAGGAATAAGAGTTATATCTACATCTTGATTTGATCCAATAGCTTCAATTGATGCAGCATTAGTAATTCTAAGACCACTTGTAAATGTTCCAATATCTACTGATTCTCCAATAGAATCTACTTTAAAAAATGGATTTACGGTTACAAAAGAAGAATCAACAATTAAATCTTTTATTGTTCTAAGTTCAGTTGAACTTAAAGAGAGAGATTTTGTACCAGAGATAGAA
>Ga0208048_1001402_pt1 | contig 12489 bp, 8 predicted proteins | sample Malawi_45m_30L_FD_184163 | JGI IMG/M metagenome (GOLD analysis project Ga0208048, IMG submission 184163) | Freshwater microbial communities from Lake Malawi, Central Region, Malawi to study Microbial Dark Matter (Phase II) - Malawi_45m_30L... | ecosystem: Environmental > Aquatic > Freshwater >...
TGCTCAATATTGCTCCGCATATCATCAGTCCTCTGCGCTTCGTGATGCCTCACGAACCCTCGCTGCGACCCGCCTGGATGATTCGGATCGGACTCTTTCTTTACGATCATCTCGCCCGACGTCGAAAGCTCGAGTCGTCGCGCGGAATCGATCTTCGGCGACACCCCGCTGGAGCCCCGCTGCGCGAAGGCTACGTGCGTGGTTTCGAATACTCGGACGGCTGGGTGGATGACGCGCGACTCGTCGTACTCAACGCGCTTGATGCAGCCGAGCATGGCGCGACGATTTGTACGCGGACGCACTGCCTTGGCGTGACGCCCGCTACAAGGGTTCGTGACGACGGAGCCCCGCTTTGGTCAGCAACGCTAGTCGACGACACTGGGAAAGAACGTACCGTTACCGCCCGTGCAGTCGTCAACGCCACGGGACCTTGGGCGGCGGGCTTTCACGATACCGCGATTTCGGAGCAGTCTAAGCATGGCCTTCGACTGATTAAAGGCAGCCATATCATCATTAAAAAGCTGTTCGATCACCCCTACGCCTATATTTTACAAGCCACCGATCGACGCATCGTATTCGCCATTCCCTACGAGCACAAGTTCACCATGATTGGCACAACGGATATCGAGTATCACGGCGATCTGAGGGTCGTGACGATCGACTCCGAAGAAACGGAGTATCTTTGCAAACAAGCGAATCGTTACTTCCGTGTGAATCTCACTCCGTCAGACGTATTATCAACTTGGGCCGGAGTACGCCCGCTACTTGAAGACGAGTCGGCGGATGCTCGAACCGTCACGCGCGACTATGCGCTCGAGTTACGGCAATCATCGGCACCGCTCCTTAGTGTGTTCGGCGGAAAGATTACAACCTATCGCGTACTCGCCGAAGAGGCGGTTGATCTTGTTACGTCGGCACTCGGTGAGCGGCATCGTGGTTGGACGAGCTCTAGTCCGCTGCCCGGCGGAGAGCTCCAATCGGGACTTAGATCGATCGAAGAGCAGCTGCACGCCCTTCACCCGACGATTCAACAGCACACACTACGACGTTGGGCAAGCGCGTACGGATCTCGCGCTCCAAAGATATTCGCTGCGTCGCAGTTGCTCGGAGCGGAGGTTGCGCCTGGGGTTTACGAGGCCGAACTACGATACCTGTGCCAAACTGAGTGGGCCCGATCGGTAGAAGATGTATTGTGGCGACGAACTAAACTTGGGTTGCACCTCAATGCGCAGTCGGCGCAGAACGTGGCCGACTGGCTGACCACTCACGGGAGATCGCAATGAGCCGATGGATTCTGGCCCTCGATCAGGGCACAACCAGTTCACGATCCATACTCTTCGATCACGATGGTAATATCGTACAAAGTACGCAGCGCGAATTCACCCAATTTTTCCCGCAGACAGGCTGGGTCGAGCATGATGCGAATGAAATCTGGAGCACACAAGCGGCAACGATCGACGAAGTGCTCGCCAAAGCCGATGCGAAATCGGGGGATATCGCCGCAGTCGGTATCACCAATCAGCGTGAGACCACGGTGTTGTGGGATCGCAAAACGGGAGAGCCCGTCGCACCAGCCATCGTTTGGCAGGACCGTAGAACTGCCGAGCTTTGCGCGACGTTACGCACAGCGGGTCATGAGCAGGACGTCACGCGCCGAACGGGCTTACTGCTCGATCCCTATTTCTCTGGAACTAAGCTAGCCTGGCTGCTCGATCACGTCCCCGGTGCGCGCGATCGCGCCACACGGGGTGAGCTGTGTTTCGGCACCATCGATACCTGGCTCGCTTGGAAGTTGTCGGGTGGTCGGCATCACGTCACCGATGTCACCAACGCCAGCCGAACGCTCCTGCTCAATCTCTCAAGCGAATGGGACGAGTGGATGCTCGATCTACTTCGCATTCCAAAAGCCGTGCTGCCTCAAGTGCTGCCCTCTTCTTTTGACGTCGGCATCCGGGTAAAACTCGGTCAGGACGACGTACCTCTCACTGGACTTGCCGGCGACCAGCAATCCGCACTATTTGGTCAGGCGTGTTTACAGCCGGGTATGGCAAAGAATACGTACGGCACCGGATGTTTCATGCTGATGCATACCGGCACTCAACCACTGGCGTCAAAGCATCGCTTGCTCACCACCATTGCCTGCTCCACGTCGGCGCCGCGCGCACGCTCGATGCTCAACTATGCGCTCGAGGGCAGCGTATTCGTCGGGGGAGCTGTGGTGCAGTGGTTGAGAGACGGACTCGGCTTTGTATCCCGCACCGAAGAAATCGAAGCGCTCGCTGCATCTGTACCAGATCACGGCGGTGTCTACGTGGTGCCTGCCTTCACGGGCCTTGGCAGTCCACACTGGGATCCGTTTGCGCGCGGCTCGATCGTCGGTATCACACGTGGTACTACCCGCGGGCATATTGCGCGAGCCGCGTTAGAGTCGATCGCCTTTCAGAGTGCCGAACTCCTGAAGGCCATGCAGCAAGACGCCGCCGTACTCCTTCGAGAGCTGCGAGTGGACGGCGGCGCGTCGCGAAACAATTTCTTGATGCAATTTCAGTCGGATTTATTGGGCGTCCCCGTCATTCGACCTGCGGTCACGGAAACCACGGCACTGGGTGCCGCCTATCTCGCAGGCATCGCCGTTGGGTTCTGGGAATCGACGGACGAAATTTCGGCGCAGTGGCGCGTAGATCGTCGATTCGAGCCTGTAATGTCTCGGGACGACGCCGCCGCCCGAATGCACGAATGGGCTAGAGCCGTCGAGCGCTCACTCGGCTGGGTCGTTTCCTAACGAGTTCTTTGTCCGTGCTTGTTCGGCGTTCTCCGCGGCTTTGATCTGCGCGACCCTCGCTCGTAAAGTGCGTTGCATCACATCGATGGCCGCGCCTTCAGGCCATCCTTTGACCACCAGCGCTTGAAGCACCGAGTCCGAACTCTTTCCAGCCTCGATCTGCTTGATGATCCAGAGCCGCAGTTGCGGCGTCACCTTTGCGTGGCTCATAACGCAGAGGATAACCGACTGCGGCGGCTCCACGGCAGCACCGCGAACGTCAGGCACAGTATTGCGCCCAGTGGGAAAAGCCAAGGAAAGGCCACGAGCTCCCGCTGATCGGTGAAGCCAAAGAATTGTGCATTGTGGACGAGTAGCACACCGACCAGTGCAACCGCGACGCCGAGCGGCGCACTCGTGATTCGCTCTTTGGGGACGAATAAAGCCAATAGAAACAGGCCGAGCATCGGCCCATAGGTATATGCGGTCATAGCAAACGCGAGGGGAATGAGACGTTCGTCAGAACCCGAAAGCGCGACGGCGAATCCGCCCAATACGATGCCCCAGGCGATCACGAGAATACGCGAGAGCGTTACCGCTCGCGCCTCAGACAGCTCGCCTCGACGGTGACCGTCGTGGAACATCGTGATGGTCGTTTCGGATAACGCAGACAGCACAGGGCTCGACATGGCCGCAGCAAACAACGCAGCCACCATGAAACCTCGGAGCCCCGTCGGCATTTCGGAGAGGATGAACGCTGGGAATATCCGGTCGACGTTCTCTGCGACCAACGGAGCAAAGGCTGGATCGATGAGATTGACTTGATAGAAGCCCCATAACGATACACCCACCAGCAGGAACAGCACGACGACGAGCTCGCCAAAGTTGCTGACATAAAGCGCGGTACGTGCCTCTCTTACTGACTTGCAGCAGAGCATGCGCTGCGTGTTCAGCTGATCGGTACCGTAGGCGGCGAGGTTTTGGAACGGCATCGCGAATGCGCCAGCCCAAAGCGTGAAGTTGACCCGCGGATCGGTGCTCCAATCGACGATACGTGTTTTGCCCTCAGAGTCTGCCGCCGCCAATAGGCCCGAAAATCCATCGGGATAACCGTTCGTGACGTAAGTGATGGCGATCAATCCCGCGACGACGAACATGATGAACTGAACGACATCTGACCATACGACGGCACGAATCCCGCCGAGCATCGTACTCAGTGCTGACAAACCCACACTCAGAAAGACACAACCGACGAAGTCGAGTCCCGTAAGCAGCTCAAGGACCAGCGCGACGGCGAAGACTCGGACACCCTGACCGAGCACAGCGCCCACAAAAAACAGGAACGCCGATAGTTTCCCGAAAATCGGTCCAAGCTTTTCCCGGATGAAGTCATAGGGACTCGCATAATTCTTTTGGTAGAGCTTCGGCAGAATCCATTGACCGAGAATAGCTTTGGAGATGAGTCCAGCCAAACAAAACTGCAAGTAACGGAAATCGCCCCCTTGAGCAAACACCAGCGACGGGACGCCAACGAAGGTGACGCCACTGACTGCGGTCGCAACGATCGACATCGAGACGGCATACCAGGGCAGCGACCTCGATCCCAAGAAATATTCGCGCGTGCTGCCTTGCAGATCTTTGACGCGATGACCGATCCAGGTGACGATCGCGAAATAGGCGATTACGATCGCCCAGTCGAACGCAAGGAAGTAGAGGCTACCCATGCGCACTACGCGTCAGTGTGCGGCAGGATCCTTCCCCCGGGTAAACGCGACCATTCGCACCAGGATAAGCGTAGCCGTTGATCAGTACTCGCCTCGGCACGAAAGAGTCGTTCGATGTGCTCCCGTGGATGGCATAAGGCCCAAAGAACAACACGGACCCAGCTGTGCCCGTCACGGTCACGGCTTGCGACTCATCGAAGAACGCAGGTGCCGCTGCAGATCTCATCGGCGTGCTGTAGTCGTAAGGGTCGCTTGAGAGTCGGATCTGGCCTTCCCCGCTCACCGAACTTCGCGGAATGAATTTGAGGGGCCCGTTGTAAACGGTCATGTCGTCGACCAGCATGATCGTCTGGACATACGAGCCGCGACCATTCAGGTCACGCCAGGTGCCGGGACCTTTGTCGCGGTGCTGAACGTCCTGATGCCAATCGAACGACACGCCATCTTTAGGCATCTTGAAATGCGCTTGGCAAAGTAATTGCTCGCATTGATCGCTACCGAGTAATTGCAGAGCAGATTCGACAAGCCGCGGATCGGCGCTCAGCGATAAAAGATCGGGCTCGGCACCACCGGCCCAGACCACGCGCTTGACGGTGACATCCCCGACCGCAGGCGCATCAAGTACAAAAAAAGCACCATCGTGATTTTGGGTGGTGCGCAGCTGCTGAGCTTTATCGTACAGGCGTTCGAAGGCGCGCCGAGCGACGAACATCTCATCCGCCGAAAACAGACTTGGCACGATCGTCCAGCCTTGCTCGTAGAACTCACGGATCTGCTCCGACGACAACATCAGCAATTAGACCCTACTCTCACCCTTACCCCCGGCTGCGACTGTGGCTGATCCGAAGGTCGACGGGCGACCGGGATGCTGCCAATATCCGCTCAGTAGCCTACGCGAGTTGTGCTTGATTTCCCACCGCGATCGTTCGCTCGACGTGTTCCGCGGCGCCACCGTGGCACTGATGATTCTCGTCAATAATCCGGGTAGCTGGAGCCATCTCTACGGCCCTCTCGCCCATGCCCCCTGGCATGGCTGGACCCTAACCGATCTCGTCTTCCCGTTTTTTCTTTTTGCGGTAGGCAATGCGCTGGTGTTGACGATGCCTCGCGATGCGAAGCCCGCTATGAAGTCGTTTTGGCCCAAGTTACTGCGACGAACATCGATTATTTTCGGAATTGGTCTACTGCTGAACGCCGCGCCGTTCGTGACTTGGTCGCCTTCAGGAACAATAGAGGTCCAGCACTTCGAAACGCTGCGCATCATGGGCGTTTTGCAGCGGATCGCGCTGTGTTGGGCAATTGCCGCACTGATTATCCGCGCCGGCGGAGTCCGAGCAGCGTGGTTCGCGAGCGCAGCGCTGTTGTTGAGCTACTGGATCGCCTGTATCGTCTTTGCAAACGGATCTAATCCGTACTCGCTCGAAGGTTTTTTCGGTACCGCTTTAGATCGACACCTCCTGGGAGCCGCTCATTTATATAGGGGTGAAGGTATGCCGTTCGATCCCGAAGGCATCGCCAGTACGCTGCCTGCGATCGCGCAGGTACTACTCGGATACATCGCGAGACAATGGCTAGTTGATAACCAACGTCGTGCCCGACTCATGACGACATTGCTCGGCGGCGCCTTCTTTTTGATAACCGCTAGCCTACTCCTCGATTCAGTCATGCCGATCAACAAGAAAATCTGGACGTCGAGTTACGTACTGCTGACGACGGGACTTGCTCTGGTCATGCTAGCGCTGCTGGTCGAACTCATCGAGCGTCGGCGATGGTCTTTCCGACCACTCGAAACAGGTTGGCGAGCCTGCGAGGCTTTTGGGAGAAATGCGCTGTTCATCTTTGCTTTGAGCGGACTCGTCCCGCGAATACTGTCACTGATCCGGTTTGAAGACGTTCTCAACGAGGACGGGACGCAGGCATCGATCACTCTGCTGCCGTTGATCCATCGCGAGTTCTTTGCACCTCTCGCCAATGACCCACGGCTGGGATCTTTTCTTTACGCAATCACTACCCTCCTCGTGTATTGGGGGATCGCCGCATGGATGCAACATCGAAGCTGGTATATCAAGGTATGAAAACTCTTCCGCTCCTACTTATCTCGCTACTCGGATTTCAGTTTGTGACAGCCGCGTCCGCCGTCACACTAGGTATCGACGTTCTTCTGGAACGCGATAGTGCACACCTCGCTGTCGTTGAGGGTAAGCGGGTCGGTCTCATCACTAATCAGTCGGGTGTCGATGGCGCGCTGGTCCCGACGGTCGATCGACTTGCCAGCGACCCTCGTATCTCGCTAGTCCGACTCTTTGGACCGGAGCATGGCATTCGCGGCGAAGTGCCCGCCGGAGAGCAGGTGGCTGACGATCGAGATGCGCAAACCGGTGTGCGGATTGTGAGTCTCTACGGTAAAGATCGTAAGCCCTCCAAAGAAGCACTCGAAGGCGTCGATGTTTTGATGTTCGACATTCAGGACATTGGCTCGCGAACCTACACCTACATCTCCACACTGGGCGAAGCCATGCGTGCCTGCGCCGAGACGAAGACACCTCTCATCGTGCTCGATCGCCCCAATCCTCTGAGCGGCATGTATTTCGAAGGGCCCATGATCGAGGATCGATTTCGAAGCTTCATTGGCTGGGGTCCCATGCCGGTCACCCACGGCATGACGATCGGCGAAGCGGCACGGTTTTTTAAAGATCAACTCGACATTGATTGCGCCCTACATGTCGTGCCGATGCGTGGTTGGAAACGCTCAATGGTTTGGGACGACACGGGTCTCGGCTGGACCATCACCTCGCCGCATATTCCATCGGTCACCCAAGCTTATCTTTACGCGACGACCGGAATGGTATCCGCGACGTTTCAGGGAGTTAGCGACGGTGTCGGCTCCACCATGCCCTTTGAAGTAGTCGGCGCCGAATTCATCGACGCACCGAAACTCGAACGAGCTCTACACGCGTTGAATCTACCCGGCGTGCGTTTTCAGGCGATTTACTACAAACCGTTTTACGGGTCTTTCAAGGACAAGCCGCTGCGAGGTGTTAGGCTGAGGCTCACCGATCCTAGAGCCTATCGTCCGATCCGCACATCGATCTCCATTCTCACAATCCTTCAGGCGATGTACCCAGACAAGCTTTTTTTCAAAGAAGAGCGGCCTGTCGGCATTCACTGGGGCAACACGACGCTTAGAGAGCAAATTGAAACTGGGATGAGTGCGGAGGCAATCATCGAGTCATGGCACGAAGGGAATACCGAGTTTACGGTGGCTCGCCAGCGCGCGTTGATCTACGACTGAGAGTAAAGAGAAGCCCGGAGCCAGTGTTTCTAGTACTAGCTCTGGTGATCCCTCCCCATCAGTGTAGTGGACGAGTACCGCCCTCCGCCTCGGGCGATACGATTCGCGTTTGTCCCTAAGGGGCGGAACGCTCGCGATCTCGACGGGACACGGTGCCTCACGAACGTATCACGCAGTTCGTGCGACGTCGCACCAAAAACGCTTGAGCTGTACAATCAATTTTTCAGCGCAACAAAAACTTCGTCGAGCATTTTCTTCGCATCCCCGAACAACATGCGGTTCTTCTCTTTAAAGAAGAGCGGATTATCGACACCCGCGTAACCGGACGCCATCGAACGCTTCATCACGATCGAGGTCTTCGATTTCCAAACTTGCAGCACAGGCATCCCGGCGATGGGACTCGTCGGATCATCCTCGGCTGCCGGATTCACGATGTCGTTGGCTCCGATGACGATCGAGACGTCGGTATTCGGAAAATCGTCGTTGATCTCATCCATCTCGAGCACGATGTCGTAGGGCACCTTGGCCTCCGCCAATAGAACGTTCATGTGTCCAGGCATACGCCCCGCTACCGGATGGATCGCAAACCGAACGTTCACGCCCTTCTCGCGCAGAAGCTTGGTGATTTCATAGACGGTGTGCTGCGCTTGAGCGACGGCCATACCGTATCCAGGAATGATCACCACGCTCTTCGCGGAGCGCAACATCTCGGCAGTTTCAGTTGCAGTCACCGCGACGACTTCACCCGCCGGCTGTTCACCCGTAGCGGCTGGCGCTGCGCCACCAGCTGTACCAAATCCCCCCGCAATCACGCTAATGAAATTGCGGTTCATCGCACGACACATAATGTACGACAGGATGGCGCCCGAGGATCCGACCAGTGCGCCCGTCACGATCAGAAGGTCGTTCGTCAGCATGAAGCCGGTGGCGGCAGCTGCCCAACCTGAATAGCTATTGAGCATCGACACGACAACGGGCATATCGGCTCCGCCGATCGCCATCACCATATGCATGCCGAACAACAAAGCAATGATCGTCATGATCGCCAGCGGGATCATCCCCGCATTCACATCGGGGGCCGCCACGAATCGCACGCCGAACCAGATGATCACGATCAACGCAAGCAGGTTGAGCCAATGACGCGCAGGTAACAACAGCGGCTTGCCACCGATCTTTCCAGACAGCTTACCGAACGCGATCACGGAACCCGAGAACGTGACGGCACCGATTAGGATACCGATATAGATCTCGACTTCATGGATCGCCTTCTCAGCGCCCGTATGCACAACCGAGGTGTCGACATAGCTGGCGAAGCCTACGAAGCATGCCGCTAGACCGACCAAGCTGTGCATGAGCGCAACGAGCTCGGGCATCTGGGTCATCTGAACTTTGCGGGCAGCGTACAAACCCACGCCGCCACCGACGGCAAGCGCACCGATGATCCACGGCAAGCCGATGACGAGATCGACTCGCGGCCCGAGGACGGTCGCAAGTACGGCGATGGTCATACCCACCATGCCGAAGAAGTTTCCACGGCGGGACGTCTCAGGGTTCGACAACCCACCGAGACTCGTAATGAAGAGAATGGCGGCACCGAGATAGGCAATGGTCGCGATATTGGCTGACATGTCCGCGCCCTCTTATTTACGGAACATCGCGAGCATGCGACGGGTAACGGCAAAACCGCCGAACATGTTGATGGCGGTCAACGCTAGCGCGGCAACGGCCAAGCCAAGGATCAAGGTATCGGGACGATCGGTCGCAGACTCCGCAAGCGGCGGCGCCACCTGCACGATGGCACCGACGGCGATGATGCTCGAGATCGCATTAGTCACACTCATGAGGGGCGTATGTAACGATGGCGTGACATTCCAAACCACCATGTAACCGATGAAGCAGGCGAGCACGAACACCGTGAAGTGCCCGAGGAATGACGGCGGTGCGTAGGCGCCGATCAACCAGAAGAGTGCTGCGGCGATAGCGAACATGATCGTCAGCGTCTTGGCCGACATCGGCTCTCCGCCACCTCCGTGTCCGTGCGACGATTTCTTTAGTACCGCAGGCGTCGCGGCCGCAGCCGGCTTCACCTGCGCCGGTGCAGCAGACAACCGCGGGGGCGGCGGTGGCCAGGTGATCTCGCCTTCCTTAATGACCGTCGCACCACGAATGGCTTCGTCTTCAAAGTTGACGTTGATGAGACCGTCTTTCGTCTTGCAGAGCTCTTCGGTCAGTCGCAGCAGATTGGTGGCGTAGAGCGTTGACGCCTGCTTCGAAAGCCGGCTTGGTAAATCGGTGTAACCGATGATGGTGACGCCTTCGCGTACCACCACTTCGCCAGGAACCGTGAACTCGCAATTTCCGCCCTGCTCCGCCGCAAGATCGACGATGACACTGCCCGGGCGCATCGAGCGAACCATATCGGCCGTGATAAGCTTCGGCGCGGGCTTCCCCGGAATGAGCGCGGTCGTGATGATGATATCGACGTCTTTCGCCTGATTGGCAAAGACCTCGCGCTGGGCTTTTTGAAAGCCTTCGCTCATCACCTTGGCGTAACCACCGACACCCGTGCCCTCTTCCTGATAATTGACGGGCACGAACTCGGCGCCCATCGACTTCACCTGATCGCCGACTTCCGGACGCGTATCGTTGGCACGCACGATGGCACCAAGACTCACTGCTGCACCGAGCGCCGCAAGACCGGCGACACCGGCACCGATGACGAAAACTTTGGCCGGCGGCACCTTACCAGCGGCCGTGATCTGGCCGCTGAAGAATCGCCCGAAGTGATACGCCGCCTCGATGACTGCTCGGTACCCTGCGATATTAGCCATGGACGAGAGCGCGTCCATCTTTTGAGCGCGCGAGATGCGCGGAACGCTATCCATGGCGAGCACGGTGAGACGTCGCTCAGCCATCTGCTTCATGAGCTCAGCGTTTTGGGCAGGCCAAATAAAACTGATGAGCGTCGTACCCGGGCGCATGGCTGCGACTTCGTCGTTAGAGGGCGCACGGACCTTGAAGATGATGTCCGAGGTGGCGAACAGATCAGCAGCACTTGAGGCGATGGTCGCGCCAGCTGCCGAAAAAGCGGTGTCACTGAAATTTTCAGTAGCCCCGGTACCGGACTCGATACGCACCGAAAATCCAAGCTTGATGAGTTTCTCCACTACCTCTGGGGCAGCAGCGAACCTTTTCTCGCCTGCGAAAGTCTCCCGCGGAACGCCTATGGTCAGGGGCATGACTACCTCATCAAAAATGACTGCGGGGCAGAATGCGCCCCGGCGTGCGGAATGATACTCGAAAGAGTCGTTTTATAAGGTGACGGCCAACAGGGTGGCCTGCCGGATCGCCCGCTTGGCGTCGAGCTCCGCAGCCACATCCGCGCCACCGATCAAATGAACCGAGATCCCAGCCGCCCGGACGGGCGCTTCGAGCTCCCGACGGGGCTCTTGGCCTGTGCACAACACGACACTATGCACGTCGAGGGTGCGGGGCTGTCCACCCTCGAGAATGTGTAGCCCACGGTCATCGACACCCGAATACTGCACACCCGAAATCATTTGAACGCGCTTCATCTTGAGCGCCGATCGGTGGATCCAACCTGTCGTCTTGCCAAGACCCGCGCCAGGCTTGCTCGTTTTGCGTTGCAGCAAATAGACCTCGCGGGCCGGTCGCGCAGGCGACGGAGGAGCAAGTCCACCGCGGGCAAGCGCCGGATCTATCACACCCCATTCCTTCATCCAAAGATCGCGATCGAGCGCTGCGGAGGCTCCCTCATGAGTCAGGAATGTGGCCACATCGAACCCGATTCCACCTGCACCAAGAATTGCCACTCGACGACCGACCTCGCGACGTCCAGTCAGCACATCAAGGTAACTCATAACTGACGAATGCGATTGTCCAGCAATTCCGGGATCACGCGGTACGACACCCGTTGCGATGATCACTTCGGCGAATTTCGCGGTAATGATTTCAGCGGCAGATACGGTATGACCGAGCTTCAGCTCGACGCCAGTCTCATGAAGTCGCTTGCTAAAGTAGCGCAGCGTTTGCTCGAACTCTTCTTTCCCGGGTACACGCTTGGCCAAATTGAACTGACCGCCAATCTCCGTATCCGCTTCGAACAGCGTAACGTGATGCCCCCTCTCGGCAAGCGTAGTCGCTACTGCCAACCCCGCAGGTCCCGCGCCGACTACCGCAATACGCTTGGCGGCTCTTGTTGGTTTGATGACGATTTCCGTTTCGTAGCCAGCGCGCGGATTGACGAGGCAGCTTGCGATTTGTTTTGAGAATGTGTGATCGAGGCAGGCCTGATTACAGGCAATGCACGTATTGATGCTGGAGGCGCGGCCTTGGGTTGCTTTGCGCACGAAGTCGGGATCTGCAAGTAACGGCCGCGCCATCGATACCAGATCGGCATCGCCTTGCGCGAGAATCTGCTCAGCAGTCTGCGGATCGTTAATGCGGTTACTCGTACAGACAGGGATCGAAATCGCCGACTTCAGTTTTTTTGCGAGCCACGTGAACGCACCGCGTGGCACTGAAGTAGCGATGGTCGGAATTCGAGCTTCGTGCCAGCCGATACCGGAGTTTATCAACGTCGCCCCCGCCTTCTCTATCTCTACGGCGAGCATCACCACCTCATCCCAACTCTGACCGTCCGGGATCAGATCGATGAGCGATAAACGATAGATGAGAATGAAATCAGGTCC
>Ga0208048_1001403_pt1 | contig 12486 bp, 10 predicted proteins | sample Malawi_45m_30L_FD_184163 | JGI IMG/M metagenome (GOLD analysis project Ga0208048, IMG submission 184163) | Freshwater microbial communities from Lake Malawi, Central Region, Malawi to study Microbial Dark Matter (Phase II) - Malawi_45m_30L... | ecosystem: Environmental > Aquatic > Freshwater >...
TCCGTGCCTTCGGGAAGAAAGAACTCGAGGCGCGCTGTGCCTCCAATCAACGACTGCGTCACTTGCGCCTTTGTGGCGAGCGGCACATCGATGTCACCGTTGATGCTGACGATGATCTCCGCTGGCCGCAGTGGATTCGGCGCAAGTCGCACCGACTTCACTTCACCCACCGGAACGCCCGCCATGCTGACTTGGCTGCCCGCACGAAGCCCGAGTGCCTGATTCGCCTGAATGCGCACGGGATACGAGGGGCGAAGCGACACGTTGATGTTGCCGAAGAGCAGGAGCAGGAATCCGAACCCGACGAGTCCGACAATCGACACGATGCCAGTCAGGAAGTTGCGTGCGCTCTCTTTCATGGTTGGTCGGGTACCCGCTGCGGCGGGGCATCATCTCCGCTTCCGCGGATTCGCGCCAGTTCATCGGCGCCGAGTTCGCCGCGAAGGAACTGTCGTGCGACTATATCTGTTGTTTCCTCGAACTCTCGGGGCGTGCCCTCAAGCGCAACGTGTCCCTCGTGGAGCAACACCATTCGATCCGCAATGCGGTAAGCGCTCATCAGGTCATGGGTCACCACGATGCTGGTGATGCCGAGGCCGTTCGAAAGCTTCAGGATCAACTGGTTGATGACTTCGGAACGGATCGGATCGAGCCCAGTGGTGGGCTCGTCGTACAGCACCACGCGTGGTTCGAGGACAATGGCGCGAGCGAGCGCCACGCGCTTGCGCTGGCCACCCGACAGTTCCGCAGGCATCTGATCGATCGTCTCCTCAAGCGCCACGAGATCAAGCACGCGGCGCACCTTCGATTCGATGAGGGCATCGTCACTCATCCCATGTTCACGCAGCGGGAAGGCGATGTTTTCGCGAACCGTCAGCGAGTCGAAGAGCGCGCTTTGCTGGAAGAGGAAGCCGATCTGCCTACGCGCCATGCCCAGTTCGCGCTCCCCGAGCTTGTCGATGCGGGTCGCACCGAACCAAACTTCGCCTCGGTCCGGTCGAAGCAGGCCGACGAGATGCTTCAGCATCACGCTCTTCCCGCAGCCCGATGGACCGAGCACAACGGTGATCGCTCCTGGCGCAAAGTCGATGCTGACGCCGCGCAGTACCTCCCTGCGCCCAAAGCGTTTTCGCAGATTCACCACTCGCATGTCTGCCTGAGCCGTCACGCCCGCATCCTATGATCGTGTCGACGTCCCATGCCGCCCAAACCGCGCGACATCGTCCTGCGCAGCCATGTCTTCGATGTGGAACGCATGGCGATCCCGCTGAGGGGCGGAGAGATGGGCGAGCGCCACATCGTTCGCCACCCCGGGGCTGTCTGCGTCATGGCGCTTCGGAGCGATGGCAGTCTGGTGACAATCAGAAACAAGCGCATCGCCGTGGACGCATGGCTCCATGAGTTCTGTGCAGGCAAGCTCGAACGCGGTGAGGATCCGTCCGATGCCGCGCGGCGGGAGCTTGAAGAGGAAACGGGACATACATCGGGGTGCATCGAATCGCTCGGCACCTTCTATACGTCGCCAGGCTTCACCGATGAACGGATGCATGCGTTTCTCGCCACTGACCTTTCGCCATGCCCAACCCGCTTGGAGGCGGATGAGCGCATCGAAGTTCATTTCGTGGAACAGGTGCGATTCGAGCGGATGATCGCGGAAGGGGAAGTCTGCGATGGCAAGACATTGGCGACCTACTTGCGCTGGAAGGTCATGCGCCCGTGAGGCAGTCGCAAGATGCCGATGCGGGTGGGCGCGACGTGGATACCACCGGGAACATTGCGGGGGTGGCGCGGCGTGCGGACGCGCCGTGGACATGGGATGTGCCGTTGGTTCCGATGGGTCGATGGGCGCTTCGGATTCACATCTCGCTGCTGCTCTTCGTTCTGCTGCAACTTCTTCGAGCCGTGCTCCCTGCGGCGACCGCCCCCGTACCCGCCGAGATGCGCGCGGCGGTCATTGTGCTTGTGATGGTCTGCTGGTGCGTGTGGCTGCAGGATGTGGCGCGCGAGTTCGTCTCGCGGCGCTGCGGCGCGCGTCCATGCACGATGTCGCTGACCCCGTGGGGCGGTGCCCGCTGGAACGAGCCGACTGGCGGGTGGGCTCACCGGCTTGCAGCAGCTACGGCAGGACCCGTGATGCTTGCGCTTGTTGCGGGGCTTGCCGCCAGTGCCCTTGCGCTTCGCGGGCAGCCACTCTCGTGGGAGTGGCTTCCGACCCCGCTGTCCGATGCGGGGTTTCACGCGCTCGAGAGCGACTGGGTCAGCGCGCTGATGTGGCTTGCGGGGTGGACCGCAACGATGGTGATGCTCGTCAGCCTGCTCCCGTTTCATCCGATGTCTGGCGGCCGCATCATCGAGAGTCTGCTCGAGGTGCGTATGAATCGCCGAGATGCGCGTGAGCGCACACTCTGGATCGGCACAGGGCTCGCTCTGCTCGGGTGCGTCATCGCGCTTGCGACGAACTCGCTTCTGTCGCTGCTGGCATGCGGAGTTGGACTTGCGGTGAGTGCACGCGGGGGAAAATTGCTGCGGCTCGGTCTTGAGCCGTGCGATGCGGCGGAGGTGGAAAGCGACACCGAAGGAGGTCGTGCGGCTCAGCGCGCAGAGGAAGAGCGTCGTCTGGACACACTTCTTGGAAAGATCGCCAAGGGTGGTATGGGTTCGCTCTCGTGGCGCGAGCGACGCTTCCTGCGGTCGGCAACCCGCCGCAAGCGTGGGTAGCCTCCAAGCTGCATGGGCACCGCAGACCGAGACTATTGGCGCGAAGAACCGCCCACACGCCGCGTTCTTGGTGCGCAGAAGGGGTGGAGTGCGACGACCTGGCTGATCATCCTGTGCGTCGGCGTCTTTGTTGCGGATGCATTCTTGCCGCGGCAGTGGGTGGTGATCGGATCGCAGTGGGATCCAACCGTCCCCGAGCCCGTCCAGCGCGAAATCCTCAGTGGAGTGCGCGCGAGTACTACGGGACCGGTCGATGCGGATCCCGCACGAATCTTGATCGCGGAGCAAACGGTCTTTGCACCTCGTGCAGATGGAACGCCGATCCCCGTGGCGGTGAACACGGTGCAGTCGATGCCGTTCCTGCAGCGGTGGCTGTACTTCTCCACATCCACGGCGCTGTACTCCACGATCCCGGGGGTCGGTGTCAGCGCGCTGCAAGTGTGGCGTTTCATAGGGTTCCAGTTCTGCCATGCAGATTTGAACCATCTGATCTTCAACATGATCGGGCTGTACTTCTTCGGACCCGTGGTCGAGCGCTATCTCGGCGCAAAGCGGTACACAGCTTTCTATCTGCTTTGCGGCGTTGCAGGTGCGCTGCTTTACCTGATCTTGAATCTTGCTGGCTACCTCATGGCATCTGCGGGTGCTCGGGTCGTGATCCCGGGACTGCTGCTGAATGATCCTGACATGCCACTCGTTGGCGCAAGCGCAGGTGTGTTCGGAATCATCATCGCATCGGCGCGACTGATGCCCAGTGCACAGGTGCTCCTCTTCTTCGTGATTCCGATGCGACTCAAGACCCTCGCGTACGGACTTGTCCTCTTCGCGTGCGCTGCGGTGCTGCTGCGTTGGAAGAACGCGGGCGGCGAGGCTGCGCACATCGGCGGCGCTGTCGCGGGCTGGTACTTGATCCATAATCCCGACCGCCTCCGTAGTTTCTTTGATCTGCTTGGCGCGGTCGATCCAACGAGCACATTCCACTCCGCTCGGCGCGTGCAGCGCGCGGGACTCGAGCGCAGTGCGCAGGGGTTTGGCGGTTCGGGGCGCGGGACCGCACCATCCTCGGGGGAAGTGGACCGGATACTCGACAAGATCCGATCGAGTGGGCTCGGCTCGCTGACGGAGAGCGAACGGCGAACGCTACGTGACGCAACCCATCGCCACGGTGGATGACGACGGGTGACCACGCGGCACAGCATCCGCTTCGAGAGCATCCGCACGGGTTGCGCAGGGGCGCCCAACGCCCGTCGAAGCCGCATGACGACAGCGCATGGGTCCTTCGAGACGCCTGCGTTCATGCCGGTTGCCACCGCTGCCGCGATGAAGGGGCTGACGCCGACGCAAGTGAACGCAACTGGCAGCGAGTGCATCCTGAATAATGCGTTCCATCTGCTGCTGCGTCCTGGTGCAGAACGCATCCGCGCACTCGGCGGCGTCCACGCGTTCATGCGATGGGACGGGCCGATCCTCACCGACTCCGGTGGGTTTCAAGCATTCTCGATGGCTGGGATCAATCGACTCGATGAATCGGGGGTCTCGTTCCAGTCCTTCATCGATGGAGCATCGGTGCACCTTGGACCCGAGTCGAGCATGACCGTCCAGCAGGCGCTCGGAGCAGACATTGCGATGGCATTCGATGACTGTCCGTCCGCATCCGATGCCGTGCCCGACGAGGCTGCGCGCGCACGAGTGATCGATGCGAAAGATCGCACACTGCGCTGGCTCGAGCGTTGCATGGCGGCGCACACGCGCGATGATCAGGCGCTCTTTGGAATTGTGCAGGGTGGTACAGATCTGTCGCTCCGAACCTCATCGCTCGATGCGACCTGCGCGCACGATCTTCCGGGCTTCGCGATCGGGGGGGTTGCTGTCGGCGAGGGACCTGATGCGATTGCGCGCGTGGTGCAGCATGTCGCGCCCAAGTTGCCGCGCGACAGGCCGCGCTACCTCATGGGCGTCGGATATCCGGCGGACATTCTGATGGCGGTCGCCGCGGGGGTCGACATGTTTGACTGTGTCTTGCCAACCCGCAACGGTCGCAACGGGATGGTCTTCACGCGGCAGGGTTCGCTGCGGCTTCGCAACGCGGTCCACGCCGATGATCCGCGCCCCATCGAGGAGGACTGCGACTGTGAGACCTGCCGAAGGGGGTTTTCACGGGCATATCTGCGCCATCTCTTCCTCGCGGGGGAGATGCTCGGCCCCACGCTGGCGTCAATCCACAACATCCGTCTCTACCAAAGGTTGCTACTGGACATTCGGCGCGCGATAGAGGATGATGCGTGGCTCGACCTGTCCCTTCGCTGGCCAAGCACAATGCGGGGCCGATGCGAAGGGAACGATGCAGGAACTCCCGATGACTGAAATGCTGACTTCGTTTTCCATGATCGCACTGCAAGATGCGCCGCCGCTACCAGGTGAAACGCCGGTGGTGGCGCCTGGCGCAGTCGGTCAGCCCACGGGCGCGACCGAGGGCGCACCGCGTCCTGCGGCAGATCCGCTCGGCGGGATGTGGATCGTCATCCCGTTTGTGCTCATCCTTGTGGTCTTCACCATGTTTGGTCAACGCCGTGAACGCAAGAAGCGCACTGCGCTGATGGAATCGATCAAGCGCCATGACGAAGTGCAGACCATCGGTGGCATCATCGGCTCGGTGGTGGAACTGAAGGACGATACGGTCATCCTTAAGATTGACGAGAACTCGAATGTCCGAATGACCGTCGCCAAGAGCGCAATCGCACAGGTGCGCACGGGCAGCACGCAGGGAGCCGCGTCTTGAACTTTCGCATCCTGCCACGACTGATCTTTGCGGTCGTGATCATCGCGTTCTGTGTCTGGCAGGTCATCCCGTGGGAGACAAGCGTTCGCCTTGGCAAGGATCTCCGCGGCGGAGTCAGCATGGTGTACGCGGTGGACATGCCCGAGAGCGGTGATCGGCAGCGCATCCTGGCACAGGTGATCGATTCGCTGAAGCGCCGCGTGAACCCGCAGGGCATTCTCGACATCTCGCTGCAACCGCAAGGGCTGGACCGAATCGAAGTGGTAATGCCTCTTCCGTCGGCGGAGGTCCGCGCGGCAGGCGATGGATTGCGTGAGCGGATGGCAGCACTCGGTGATCGCATGACGATTTCCCCGAGCGAACTGCAGGCGGCACTCGACGCGGGTACTGCGCCTGATCTTGCGCCTGCCCCAGCGGCGGGTGCTGCGGCGGGACCGCGACGGCAGGCGCTCGAACAGTTGCAGGCGACCGCAGTGAAGTCGCGCGAGGCACGCAGTGCCTATCAGGACGCGCTCGCCCGCGGCGCAGACGCCGCGGAACTCGGTCGTCTCGAAGCGGACATTGCCCAAGCGGAGGTGAACGACCGCAGTGCGCGAGCGGTCATCGCCGCGGGCAACATCGATCAGGCGCGGCTGCGTCGTGCGTTCTCCCTCTCCACGGATCGCCCGCGACTGCGCGACGAGAAGGGCAAGGCAAAGTTTGCCGAGAACGGCACTCCCGAGACAGGTCCAAGTCCGCGTGACCTCGAGGTGCAGGCGTTGCAAGCACAGCTGCCCGATTTCGCCGACGACATCGCGGCACTGGCCAAGTCCTCGAGCGAGTATGTGGGGCAAGTCAGCGGCTACGACGACCCCGAAGACTTGAAGCGGCTGTTGCGTGGCGCTGGCGTCCTTGAGTTCCGCATCGCCGTCAGCGCTGCCGGTCCAGAGGGAGTCAACCCGGACGAACTTCGCAAGCAGTTGGCGGAACGCGGTCCTGGTGGCACCGATTCGCCAGTCGCTCGGTGGTTCCCGATCAACGATCCAAAGCAGTGGGGGGATTCGCCCGAGCAAATCGAGTCTTTCCTTGCCGACCCCGTGTCCTATCTGCGCAGCCGCGACATGGTCGGCGCGAAGTACGACGGGCAGCCCTACGCGCTGCTCTACACCACCGACGCGATGAGCCTTGACCACCTCGGTGGTCGGCAGTGGTCGATGAAGGCCGTCTTCCCAAGCCAAGATCAACTCGGGCGGACCTGCGTGGCGTTCCAACTCGATCCGAGTGGTGGCATTTTGATGGGCAAGCTCACGGGCGCCAACATTGGTCGTCCTATGGGGATCGTGCTTGATGGTCAGTTGTTCTCTGCCCCGACCTTGCAGTCACAGATTCCTGGCAATGGGCAGATCACAGGTTCCTTCACGCAGGAGGAGATCGAGTATCTGATCCGCGTGCTGCAGGGCGGTGAACTTGAAGCGAAACTCCGTCCGGAACCGATTTCCATCAGCATTCTTGGGCCTGCGCTCGGTCGTGACAATCTGCTGCGCGGCTTGACCGCTGTCGTGCTCGCCGCCATCGCAACGGCTGTCCTCATGGCGGTGTACTACCTCGGCGCGGGACTCATCGCTGACATCGCCGTCCTCCTGAATCTCGGCATGATTTTCGGGATCATGGCGATGATCGACGGATCGTTCACGCTACCGGGTCTTGCGGGTATTGCACTCGTGGTTGGCATGGCAGTCGATGCCAATGTGCTTGTGCTTGAGCGAACTCGCGAGGAGCTCGTCGACAACAAGGAGTCCCTCAAGAACGCTCTCGATCTCGGCTTCGCGCGCGCGTTCAATGCCATCATCGATGGCAACGTCACGAATCTGATTGTCTGCGTGGTGCTCTACAAATTGGCTGCGACCGAAGTCAAGGGCTTCGCGCTGACCATGATGATCGGCGTGCTGACGACGCTCTTCACCGCGCTGTTCTGTACGCGGATCATGATGGCGATTCTTGTGAACTGGCTTGGGGTCAGGCGCATGCCGATGCTGCCGACGCTGTTGCCTGGCATGATGAAGCTCCTGCGACCGAATGTGGACTGGCTGCGACTGCGCCCCGTGCTGTGGACGCTGTGCGGTCTCGCGGCGGTCGCGAGCGTGGTGCTTGCCATCGGTGCCGGGCGTGAACTTCTGGAGACGGAGTTCCGCGGTGGTGTGACCATGACGATGGTGACACGCAAGGCAGTCGCGGGTGAGCCTGCATCGCCCAGTGGGCGGCTCCTGCTGAAGCGTGAAGAAGTGGAGCGGCGCGTTCATGAGATCGGTGCGAAGTCATCGCTCCCCGTCCTGGCAGAACTTCGAAGCGCCAATGTGCTGACCGTCGGCGAGTCGACCCCGGATGGGGCGTCCACGGGCTTTCAGGTGCGGGTTGCGAATCCTGCCGCGCTTGGCGACCAGGAGACAGTGACCGAGCCGCTGGTGGAAGCGCTTGCCACGGAGTTCGGGCAGTCTCTGGATGTCACCATGCCCGTTCGATTTGCGGGCATGGATGATGCGGGGGGGACCGCCTCAACCATCGCGGTCACTGGCGAGACCCTGGGAGCGGCGATCGGCACAGGGGACAACAGGCCAACCCGTGACTTCGCCGGTGGCGTGGCGGTGGTCCTCAAGGACCTTCAGCCCCCGGTGACACTGGAGGATGCCACCACTCGGATAGCAAGAATGCGCAAGCAGCCCGATTTTTCCGACCTCAGCGCACGCCGCTTTGAGGTGTGGGGGCTTGAACTGGCTGATCCGTCGAGCCCCTCAAAGGGATGGAAGTCTTTGGCAGTCATGGTGGTAGAGCCATCCGCCCTCCTGTCCAAGGTGGATGCGGCGACCTGGGAACGGGTCGTTGCGCAGCCGGAGTGGCGCCTCGTCCAAGCGGCTTTCACCGCCAAACAGAGCCTCGAGCAGGTCAGCAGCTTCTCGCCCGTGGTGGCGGCCAATCTCGCGGCATCCGCGATTGTGGCGATCATCGTCAGCCTTGTCGGGATGGTGGTCTACATCTGGCTGCGATTCTCGAGTTTCCGCTACTCCGCCGCAACGGTGGTCGCGGTCGTTTTCAATGTCGTGATCTGTCTTGGCGCTCTCGCCCTCTCGCTCCGCCTGACTGGAACGGACCTTGCCAAGGTGACGCTGCTCGAAGCTTTTCGAATAGATCTCAATGTCATTGCCGCCTTTTTGACGATCATTGGATACACGCTCAACGACACGATCGTGATCCTTGATCGAATCCGAGAAAACAAGGGCAAACTGCGGTACGCATCATGGTCGACAGTGAACCAATCGATCAACCAGACCTTCAGCAGAACGCTGATGACAGGTGGAACCACGCTGCTTGCGGCGGGCGTTCTTTACATTTACGGCGGACCGGCCATCCAGCCATTCGCGTTCACCTTCATCATCGGGCTGATCGCAGGAACGATCAGCTCGGTCGTCATCGCAGGACCGTTGACCTACTCGAAGGAGCAGGACCGCAGCGTGCCAGCAGAAGGACACTCCGCTTCGGGTGGACTCGCGACAGCCACTCCTGCTTGACACAGACTTCACGGTCGGCGCGTATGCCGACTCTCTTGCCCGACTGCATGGTCGCAGTCGGGAAGTGCATCACCACCACTTTTTCTGGACATGGAGGTCCTCACTATGACTCGCGGTTCCAAGATCGTCATTAGCGCCATCTTTGGTCTCCTGCTTCTGGCAGGCGTCTACTTCGCATTCTTCGCACCAAATCCTGCCCAGCAGCACATCGATGGCGTTTCCGAGCCATCGCCGCTCGCAGGGACTGACTCGCTGACACTCGGGCCTGGTCCGGGCCTTCCATCGACCACGACAACGGACTCGGGATCCGCTCTTGGCACCGTGCCTGGGCTGGCGCCGAGTAGCCCCCCGACTGGTCCTGCTGCTGGTTCGAGCGTGAACGGCTTCGGTGAACTCACCGCGCTACCGCCGTCCTCTGCACCGAGCAATCCGACCATTGTGCCTGCCCAGCCCCAGCCGCTAGGCGGAGCCGGGGCTCCAACAGTTGTTGGAACGCCCACGCCGACCCAGCCCACGGTCGTTTCGCCAACCAACTCGCCCGAACCACAGGTTAAGTCCGCCGTGACAACAACGGCAAAGGCAAAGCCAACCAACTACGCCAGCTACACCGTGAAGTCGGGTGACACGCTCTCAAGCATCGCTGGCGAGTGGTTCCGCGATGTGACACGGTGGAAGGACATCGTTGCCGTGAATCCTGGCCTCTCGCCCCAGTCGCTGCGCGTTGGCCAGAAGATCAACCTTCCGTCCAAGGCCGGCTCGCCGGCAGAGAAGTTGGCGAGTGGAAAAACTGGGGCAAAGGCAGCCCAGTCCTCCGCTTCGACTGGATCAGGCAAGACTGCGGCAGGATCGCAGCATGTGGTAGCTGCAGGCGAAACACTCGCATCGATCGCGGTCAAGGCTTACGGGAGCGGCTCGTCCGCGAACTGGAAGCGCATCTATGAAGCCAACAAGAGCGTGATCGGGGCGAACCCCAGCGCACTCAAGGTGGGCATGAAGTTGGTCATCCCGGCGCGGCAGGGCTGAGCGCCGTTCAAGCGTTTGGTGATGTTCGTGAAGGACCCCCGCCCCTCGCAGGGCGGGGGTTTTCATTCGGCAACCTCGTGCACTCGGCTGCTATCGTGCGCGTCCTCCAATGACTTACAAGGCAGTTCTCATTCCTGGTGACGGCATCGGTCCCGAAGTGGCGGATGCGGTCGTGTCGATTCTCGCCGCGGCATCGGCGCCCATCGAGTGGATTCCACGGCTTGCAGGAGTCGCGGCGCTCGAAGCGGGCGCCAAGGAACTCCTCCCGCCCGAGACGGTCTCGGCGGTGAAGGAGCACAAGTACGCGCTCAAGGGTCCCTGCACAACCCCGGTGGGTGGTGGGTTCTCGTCGGTGAATGTGGCGCTGCGAAAGACACTCGACCTGTACGGTGCCGTCCGACCGGTTCGTTCGCTGCCGGGCGTCAAGACGCGATTTGACGGTGTCGACCTTGTCGTTGTCCGCGAGAACACCGAAGGTCTGTATGCCGGAATCGAGAACGAGATCACGCGCGGCGTGGTCACAAGCGTGAAGGTCGCCACGCACGAGGCGTGTACGCGCATCGCCGAGTTCGCGTTCCGCTATGCAGTGCACCGCAAGCGCCGCAAGGTGTCGGTGTTCCACAAGGCGAACATCATGAAGCTGTCGGATGGGATGTTCATCCGCTGTGCCCGCGAGGTGCGCGAGGCGAAGTTCCCGCAGCTTGAGTATGAGGAGCTCATCATCGATGCAGCATGCATGAAGTTGGTGCAGGAACCGACGCGTTTCGATGTGCTGCTGATGGAGAACCTGTACGGCGATGTCATCAGCGATCTGTGCGCGGGGCTTGTGGGTGGACTCGGTGCCGTGCCAGGCGCCAACTATGGCGAGGCGGGGTCGGTCTTTGAAGCTGTGCATGGCAGCGCTCCGGACATTGCGGGCAAGGGCATCGCCAATCCGCTCGCGCTCACCATGAGTGCGGTGATGATGCTCAATCACATTTCGGAGACGCACAACGATATGGCGCTCGCAGCCACGGCGAAGCGCATCCGCGAGGCGTATGACCGTGCACTTCTCGATGGGTGCAAGACGGGGGACCTCGGCGGAACGCTGAACACCAAGCAGTTTGCGCAGGCCGTCATCGATCGTCTCTGACGCGCACCCGCGTTCTTCTCACAAGGCCTTGCGCACCGGCCCGATCTTGGAACTCTCACTTGTCGAGAAAGCCCATGAGCGCTTGCTGTGTGGCGGCAGGGGCGTCATGAAAGATCACATGCCCCGCCTCGGGCAGGATCAATCCCTCGGCGCCGCGGATGCCCCGCACATACGGCTGTAGCAGGGACGGATCAGTGATTTGGTCCTGTGCGCCGAAGATCACCAGAGTCGGTGCGCTGATTGCCGCAAGCCTCGAGGCGTTGCCGTCGAGCAGGAAGGGACGGATCGACTCGACCATGGCCGCGAGCATCGCCCGTCGCTCCACCGCACGCGCGACCAGGAATCGCCGAAGCGGCGCGGGGACTGGCGGTGGGTTCACAAAGCAAAGCCCGAGGACCCGATCAAAGTCCGCGTCACTGGAAATATCGAGCGGGTTGCCGCCATCCGCAACCTCCCGCATGAACGGATTGATCCTCGGAGGCATCAGTCCAGCGGGCGATTCAAGCACCAGTCGACGAACGGACTTGGAGTACGCCGCCGCATACGCCGCCGCGAGCGCGCCGCCCATCGATTCGCCGACGACATCCACTCTGCCGAGATTCGCGGCGACACGGAACGCCTCGATCCATTGAATGTAGCCATCCGCATCGAGCGGCTTGGCACCTGCCGGGAAAGGGTTGTCGCCAAACCCAGGCAGATCGGGCGCCACAACGCGGCGCGACGGCGCCAGCCAGCGCATCTGCCCCATCATGGCTTCCTTGCTCGTTCCCCAGCCGTGCAGCAGCAGAACGGGGGTCCGTTCCATTTCCAGTGAATCGTTCTGACCACCGCCTGCGATGAACGGCACGGTCTGCCCCTCGACTTCCGTGTGTTCGAGTCGCAGTCCAGTCACGCTGCGCCCGATGGCAGTGACAACTGTTTGGAACCCAGTCGGCCAGTTCCACAGCACCACCAAACCGATGCAGATCCACGCGATCAGCACCAGCATGGTGATCAGGGTGCGACGCACGAGCAGCGAGAGCGTTCCGCTCATGAGCGCCTCTTCTGCGGCGCGGATCTGCCCGCGGGTGTCGCCGCAGGCTTGGTCCACCAATCACTGCGAAGCGGAGCGAGCAACTCTTCCACGCGCGCATGGGCTGCCGCATCGCTGTCAGCTTCCGCACAGCGCGCCGCAGCGGCAAGAATCGTGGCTGGTAGCGGCGATTCAACATCCACTCGCCGACGCTGCAGCGGGTGGAGAAAACCAATGCGCCATGCATGCAGAAGAAGCGGGGGTGCGCTTGGAACTCCGC
>Ga0208048_1001405_pt1 | contig 12462 bp, 12 predicted proteins | sample Malawi_45m_30L_FD_184163 | JGI IMG/M metagenome (GOLD analysis project Ga0208048, IMG submission 184163) | Freshwater microbial communities from Lake Malawi, Central Region, Malawi to study Microbial Dark Matter (Phase II) - Malawi_45m_30L... | ecosystem: Environmental > Aquatic > Freshwater >...
ATCGATGCCGAGGAAGAGGGACATAGGATTATCCGATACGGGCGCCTCGACTTAAGTTGGGCAAGCCGGACTTGGCGGCAAGCTTGCCTCTCCCTCCCTTCACGCCTGAATCCCGTCACCCCATGGATCCCCTTTACCTGCTGTTACTGGGCGTTGTCGTCGTGATCGGGGGCATCGTCTGGCTGCGCCTGCATCCCTTCGTGGCGCTGCTGGCGGCCGCGCTGGCGGTGGCAGTGCTGACCCCGGCCGCCACGCTGGAACGCAACCTGCTGGCGCAGCAGAAGTCCCCCGCGGAGGCGCGGGCGCGGGCCGAGGACCCGGTGGGCACGCGGCTGGCGGCCAAGTTCGGCTCCGCCTGCGGCAACCTCGGCCTGCTCATCGCCCTCGCGTCCGTGGTCGGCGCCTGCCTCCTGCACAGCGGCGGCGCGGAGCGCGTCGTGCGCTCTGCACTCCGAACCTTCGGGGAAAAGCGTGCCCCGGCGGTGCTCGCCTTCAGCGGGCTTATCTTGGGGGTACCGGTGTTCTTCGACACGGTGTTTCTGCTGCTTATTCCCATCGCGCGCGCGCTCGCTGCGCGAACGGGGCGCGACTACCTGCTCTATGTGTTGGCGATCGCCGTGGGTACGACCATGACGCATTCTCTGGTGCCCCCAACGCCCGGCCCTCTCTTCGCGGCGACCACCCTGAAGGTGGAAATCGGTGTGATGATGCTGGCGGGGCTGGCACTGAGCGCGCTGACCGCCAGCTGCGGCCTCGCCTATGCGGCGTGGGCCAACCGCCGGTGGCCGACACCATTGCGCGCGGTTTCAGGCGAGGCGGCCGGCCTCGCGTCGCCGACCGCAGCCTTTCGCGATGAGCATTTGCCGCCGCTTGCGCTGGCACTCGCGCCGATCGTGCTGCCTGTGGTGCTGATTTCGGGTGAGACCTTCAGCGACCTCGGCCTCCTGCCGACCACCCTCGTGCCGGCGGCGAGCCTACTCGGGCACCCCAACATCGCCCTCGCCCTCGCGGCGGGCATCTCGCTGCTTACCTTAGTCACGCGGCCAGGGCTAGGGGCGGATCAAGTCCGCCGGCACGTGCAGTCGGCGCTCTCGGACGGAGGGACCATCCTTCTCATCACCGCGGCCGGCGGCGTGTTTGGGGGGTGTCTGCAGGATACTGGCGTGGGGGAACGGCTCAAGGAGCTGGCGCAGGCCTATTCGGTTGGGGTTCTGCCCCTCGCCTTCATGGTTACCGCGCTGGTGCGCGTCGCCCAGGGCTCAGCCACGGTGGCGATGGTAACCAGCGTCGGCATCGTCAGCCCGCTGGCCTCGCCCGAGACGCTCGGCTGCCACCCGGTCTACCTTGCCCTGACGATCGGCTGCGCGTCCAAACTCGTGCCCTGGATGAACGACAGCGGCTTCTGGGTGCTGTCGCGTTCGGCCGGCCTCTCCGAGCGTGAGACGCTGCGGACGATGTCGGTGATGTTCGCCCTGATGGGCGTGGTCGGCTTCCTGATTATCCTCGCGGCAGCGCGGTTACTGCCCTTGGTTTGAGTGACTGCTCAGGCGGCATCTTGGGTTGGCTCCGGCCGCCCGGCCCGTCGAAGCGTCGGACGCCGCCGGCCTGCCACCACGGCGGCGTCGATCACCACGTCGGAAACGTCGTCGCGTGACGGCAGCTCGTACATCACCTCGAGCATCAGGGATTCCAGGATCGACCGGAGCGCGCGCGCTCCGGTCTTGAGCTCGACGGCCCGCAGGGCGATGGCGTGGACGGCATCCGGCGTAAAGCGGAGCCGGACGCCGTCCATCGCGAGCAGCTTTGCGTACTGCTTCACCATCGCGTTCTTGGTGCGCAGGAGGATGCGCTCGAGGTCGGGCACATCGAGGCCGTCGAGGACCGAAACCACCGGGAGACGGCCGATAAACTCCGGGATCATCCCGAAACGGATGAGGTCCTCCGGGGCGAGCGCCTGCATCAGCTTCTCTGGCGTGGAGGCCCTCCGCTGGGCGGCCGTGCCGGCGCCGAACCCGATGCTGCTGCCGCCGAGGCGGCGCTGGACGATACCCTCCAGCCCGACGAACGCGCCACCGCAGATGAACAGGATGTTCGTCGTGTTGATCTGGACGTACTCCTGATTCGGGTGTTTGCGCCCGCCCTGGGGCGGCACGTTACAGGTCGTGCCCTCGAGAATTTTCAGCAGCGCCTGCTGGACCCCCTCGCCCGAAACGTCACGAGTGATCGAAACATTGTCGGTCTTGCGGCCGATCTTGTCGATCTCGTCGATGTAAATGATGCCGCATTCCGCCTTCTTAACGTCGTAGTTCGCCGCCTGAAGCAGCCGCAGCACAACGTTCTCGACGTCCTCCCCGACGTAGCCCGCCTCCGTCAGCGTGGTGGCGTCGGAGATGGCAAAGGGAACCTCGAGGATGCGGGCGAGGGTCCGGGCGAGGAACGTCTTGCCCGTGCCCGTCGGCCCCGCGAGCAGGATGTTACTCTTCTCCACCTCGACGTCACTGAATTCCGCCGCGGCCGCGTCCCCTCGGCCGCTATCGGCGTGGAAGCTCAGGCGCTTGTAATGATTGTAGACCGCTACCGACAGTGCCTTCTTGGCGTGGTCCTGACCGACCACGTGCTCATCGAGCGCTCGCTTCAGCTCTGCGGGCTTGACCAACCGGAACGCGGGGCGCGCCTCGTTCGCAGCCGGCTTCAGCTCCCGATCCATGATCGTCTTGCAGACGTTAACGCAGGAATCGCAGATGTAGACGCCCGGTCCGGCGATGATCTTGCGCACCTCCGACTGCGACTTGCCGCAGAAGGAGCAGAGGGACAAACGAGCGGACTTCGCCATCCGGCAAGCCTGAACGGGCGGACGGGTGAGTCGAGGCCAGACTTGGCCCAGCCAGCCCGGCTCAGGCGGCTGACTGGACGGCGGCCTGGGCTTCCCGGGTCGAGGCGACCACGTGATCGACGATCCCGTAATCCTTGGCCTCCGGGGCGCTCAAATAATAATCGCGGTCCGAGTCGCGGCCGATTTGGTCGGCGGTTTTGCCGGTGTGGCGCGCGAGGGCCTCGTTGAGGGTCTTACGCCAGCGCAGAATCTCGCGGGCGGCGATCGCGATGTCCGCGGTCTGTCCCCCCGCCCCGCCGCTCGGCTGGTGGATCATCACTCTGCTGTTCGGCAGAGCGAAGCGCTTGCCCTTCGTCCCGGCGGCGAGCAGCACCGTGCCCATGCTGGCGGCCATCCCGACGCAGTAGGTCACGATGTCGCACTGCAGAAAGTTCATCGTGTCGTAGATGGCCATCCCGCCCGTCACCACCCCGCCCGGCGAGTTGATGTACAGGTGGATGTCCTTCTTCGCGTCCTCCATCTGGAGGAATAGCATTTGCGCGATGACGAGGTTGGCGACCTGGTCGTCGATCGGCGTGCCGATGAAGATGATGCGGTCCTTCAACAGGCGGGAGTAGATATCCATCGACCGCTCGCCGCGGCCGGTGTTTTCCAAAACGACGGGGACGTAGTAGCTCACGAGTGGCGGCGGGAACCTCAGGAGGCGGACATTGCAACGGTAACCTTGGCCTTGGAGACCACGAAATCAACCGCCTTGTCGAAGATGATGGACTGCTGGACCGAGCGGAGCTGGGCGCGGTCGGCCCCAATGGCCTGCGCCAGCTTATCCGGCTTCTGCTGCGTGCGCATCGCCTCTCGGTAGATGAAGTTGTTGAGGTCCTCGTTGGTGACCTCGAGCTTCTCCCGCTCGGCGATGCTCCCAAGGATGAACTGCAGCTTCACCCGGTTCGTGGCCGCTTGGCGGGCGCCTTGGAAGAGTTCCTTCTTATCCTTCTTGAACTGCTCGGCCGCGACCCCGCGGCGCATGTTCTCCTCGATGAACTGCCGCAGCAGGCCCTGGGTCTCAGCGTCCACGAGCGACTCCGGCACCTGAAAGTCCACCGCCGCGGCCAACTTCTCCGTAACTTGGCGACGCTGGGCCTGACGGTTCTCGTAGTCCTTCTGGAGCTTCAAGTTGGCGCTGATCTTGGCCTGGAGGCCGGCAAGGTCATCCACCTGTTGCGCCTTGAAGAAGGCCTCCTCGAGGTCCGGAAGAACCCGCTCCCGGATCTCTTGGACCTCCACGTTATACGCGACCACTTTGCCCGCCAAAGCGGAAACCGGGGCGAAATCCGCCGGGAACGTCACGTTGACGGTCCGCTTCCCGCCGACCTCCAGGCCGGCCAGCTGGCGGCCGAGGCCTGGGATGACACCGTCGTGCTCGCCCTCAACTTCCTCCCAGGTCTGCGGCGCCTGGGCGTAAAGCGGCTTGTCGCCCGCCAGCTCCGTGATCGGCTGGCCGTCGATCGCTCCCGCGTAGGAAAGCTTGACGAAGTCGCCCTTGGCGGCGGGCCGTGCGGCCGCCTTGAAGTCGGCCCTTTCCGCCCGCAGACTCTCGATGACCTTGCTGACTTCGGCGTCAGAAACGTCCGTGGGCGCGACCTCGGTGGGAAGGTCCGTATAGACGGGCAGGGTGAACTCGGGGCGCACGTCGAGAATCAGCGTGATGGTCGCGGCAGCGCCGGCCTTGATCTCGCCCTCCTCGACCTTCACCACGTTGACGACGTCGAGTTTCTGCTGCTCCTGCGCGGCCTCGTAGGCCTTACGGACGACCTTCTGCTTGAGCTCGGCGGAAACTTCCTTGCCGAAGCGGTTCAGCACCATCGCCGCAGGCGCCTTGCCCGGCCGGAAACCTGGGATCCGCGCCAGCTGAGAGATCTCCCGCACCACGCCAGCGCGCTCGGAGTCGACCTCGGCCGCGTCGAGCACAACGACGATGGATTTCCGAGAGGCAGTCAGGTGATTGAGTTGGACGTTCACGGCAAGGGCAGGCTTTCGATGAAAATAAGAAGTAAACCGTAGGCTGGCGTTCCGCTCGGTCAATGCCGATTCTCGCTTCTGGAGACCATCCGGCGCCCTTTTTCGCCGCGCGCGCCGCGGTCAGCGGGTAGCCCGCGCGGGCGACGTGTTGACGTTACGATCCACTTCACGCGAGTCCCTGACCGCTTCCGCGCGGCTGCGGAGCAGCGGGCTGGCGAGGTATCCGCCCCGATCTCCAGGGCAAGCACGCCGCTAAATTCGCCGTGGGCGGAGCAGACCAGCTCAAGCCGGACGTCCGCGCGGGAGGGCTGCAGGGCGATGACCTTCCTGGTCACCGCGCTGCGATGAGCCCCCGGCACGAGGATCGCGAGGTTCGGCGTGGTGGCAAAGATCTCGCGCACCGCTTCTCGCGGCCAGAAGGCCACGTCAGACTTGCGGGTGGAGACCGCCAGCGAGACGTCGGGCGTCGCCGAGAATCGGAAGACCGGCGCCTGCGGATAGTTGCTGGCGACGTGCTCGCCGGGGGAGGACCCGTTACAAGCGCAATCCGGGCGTGGGTGAGGGCTTCGCGCCAAGGCAGCTGGTCGGGCTTCGCAGCGCGCTTTCGGCAGTTCAACCCATCCAGATTAGCCTTGGGGTCGGGCGCGCGCCGGCTTTCGCTCCCGCGTCACCCGATGAACCCCGCTGAACGCCGCCCGCCTGACGCGCTGCTGGTACTGTTCTTCGTCCTGGCGCTGGCTGTGGCGCTGACTTGGCTGGTGCCCGCAGGAGAATTTAAGCGGGAGCGCTCGAATGGCCGGCAGGTCGTGGTCGCAGGCTCCTATCAGGAGGTCGCGGCAGCCCCGGCCCCGTGGCACCGACTGTTTACCGCTCCGGTGGCGGGGTTCGCCGACCGGGACACGGCGCGGATCATCGCCTTTGTGCTGCTGATCGGCGGGGCGTTTGGCGTGGTCGAGACGACCGGCGCCGTCGCGGCGGGCATCGGAGCGCTGGCCCGGCGTGCAGTCCAGCATCCGGCCCGGCGGCGCTGGCTGGTTGCCGCACTCATGCTCGCCTTCTCGATCGGCGGGAACACCTTCGGAATGAGCGAGGAGGTTGTTGTGTTCGTCCTGCTCACGCTCGGGCTGGCGCGGCGAATGGGCTGGGATCCACTGACCGGGGTAGCAATTCCCTTCATCGGCGCCGGCGTTGGGTTCGCGGCCGCGGCATTCAACCCGTTCACGGTCGGCATCGCGCAGGGGATTAGCGGACTTCCGTTGTTCAGTGGCTGGGCGTTCCGGCTGGCGATGTGGGCCGTCCTCACCGCGATCGCCATCGGGTTCGTGCTGCGCCACATCTCCCGCCTCGAGGCGGCACGGGACGCGGGCACTTGGAACGCACCGGACCCGGGCGCGGAGCCGCCGGCGCTGGACGGAGCGCGGCGGGCCGTGCTCGCGCTGTTTGCGCTTGGGATCGTGACGTTGGTGATAGGGGTGGCGCGGTGGGACTGGTACATCGACGAGTTGGCCGGTTTGTTCCTCGGGCTCGCGGCTGGTGCCGCCTTGATCGGGCGAATCCGCCCGCACCGGGCGGCGGGAGCCTTCGGCGACGGCGCGCGCGCGATGGTGATGCCCGCCCTTTTTGTGGCCCTGAGCAAAGCGGTGCTCGTCGTGCTCCAGGAAGGACGCGTCATCGACACCCTACTCCACCACGCGAGTTCTAGCCTCGGCAGCCTGCCGCCGGCGGTTTCCGCTCAGGGGATGTTCGCGGTGCAGTTCGGGATCAACTTCCTAGTGCCGAGCGGCAGCGGCCAAGCGGCGCTCACGATGCCGATTATGGCGCCCCTCGCGGACCTGCTGGGCATCCCGCGCCAAGCGGCGGTGATCGCTTTCCAGCTGGGCGACGGGCTCTGCAACTTCGTGATCCCGACGAGCGGCGTGACGATGGGCGTCCTCGCGATCGCAGGCATCCCGTTCGGCGCGTGGCTGCGTTGGGTGGCCAAACTGATGCTGTGGCTGGTGGGCGCGGGGGCGATCTTCCTCTTCCTCGCCACCTCCGTGGTTCGCTGGTAAGTAACCCACGGATTCGCGGTCACGGCGGTCAGGTGGTGCAGGCCAGGCGCGGCGACCTCCAACCAGCAAACCCTGTAGCGGCCGCCAGTGAGCGCAGTACCCAGCACACGACGGATGACATTTATAGCGAAATCCATCCGCTAGGCCTTCGCCATTTCCAGCGCACCTGTCTCGTCTCCGACCCATGAAGCTGCCCTTCCTGAAGCTCGCGCTCGCTGCGCTCTCGATCGCCCCGCATCTGCCGGCTCAGGCCGCGCCTGCCGCCCCGGCCGCGAAGCCGGCAGATGGCACCGTCAAGCTGGAGGCGTTCACCGTGACGGGCCCCTATTTCAAGCGGCTCGATCAGTAGAAGGTGCTGCCCGTGACGGTCTTCAACCTCGAGGCTGCAGCGCGAGGAGATGCGCACGGACTTCCTCGACCTCAACCCCCGCTCGGTCCGCGAGCTGGCCGCGGCGGGCTTCGCCGAGACCAAGGGCCGCGCGACCACCATCGACGGGCTCAAGTACCAGTTCTTCAGGCAGCCGAAGATCCACCGCAGGGGCGCTTACGACAACCTGTTCCCCAGCGCCTCCCTCAAGTTTAAGGCCGGGACCAACCTCGACGCGCAGCTCGGCTTCAGCTCAAACCTCGGCCGCCCGGCCTTCCGCGACGTCGCCGGCGTGTGGGTGATCAACGATGACATCCTCCCCGTCGGCGCGCCCAACACCGGGCTACAGCCGGAAACCTCGCGCAACCTCGCGGCGCGATTGGCCTCCTACTTCGAACCTGTCGGCATGCTCGCGGCGAACGTCTACCAGAACAGCTTGAGGGACCTCTTTATCAACAGCCGCCTGACCGCGGCGGAGTTCGGGTACTAGGGGGATTTCGACCTCTTTAACCACGAGTTCATCGTCACCCCTAGCGCGAACGGCGTCACGGTCCGCGGGATGGAGCTGGAGTACTCGCAGAGCCGCTCGTTCCTGCAAGGCGCGTGGCGCGGGCTGAGGATGGGCGCCAGTTACACCCGGAGCTACGCGAGCCTGCGCCACGCGAATCTGATCCCCCACTCGGTCAACGGCGGCTCCAGCTACGCCCACCGCTGCTTCAACGTGTACGCCTCCGCGACCTAGCGGGACAACTACCCGACCACTGTGACCGGCAACCCGCGCTTGTACCGGCACCGCGCGAACGTCGACCTCGGCGGCGGCTACCGGCTTACGCCCCGCTACAGTCTCTTCCTCTCGGCCCGCAACCTGTTCAACGAGCCCTACCGAATAATGGAACAGGACGGCGCCCGCGGTCGGGGCCCGCTCACCCTAGGATCAAGTTGCGCCCGGTCATCTCCGGCGGCTGGGGCAGTCCCAGCAGCGCGAGCACGGTGGGCGCGATGTCCGCCAGACGGCCGCCCTCGAGCAGGCGCGTCCGGCCCGCCGCGAACTCGTCGCCCACGACGAATGCTTCGACCAGGTTCAGCGTGTGCGCGGTGTGCGGTCCGTTGACCGACGGATCCCACATCTGCTCCGCGTTGCCGTGGTCGGCGACCACCATCGCCTTGCCCCCGCGCGTCGCGAGCGCGGCTAGGAGTTCCCCCACCCCGGCGTCCGTTGCCTCGACGGCGCGGATCGTCGCGGGCAGGGAGCCCGTGTGTCCGACCATATCCGGGTTGGCGTAATTGACCACGATGAGCCCGTGCCGGCCGCCGAGGATCGCCTCGCGGGCGAGCCGCGTGACCTCCCCCGCCGCCATCTCCGGCTGCAGGTCGTAGGTGGCGACCTTGGGGCTGGCGGGGCAGGCGCGCTCCTCGCCGGGGAAAGGATCGCCCCGGTAATTATTGAAGAAGAAGGTGACATGCGGGTTCTTCTCCGTCTCCGCGCAGCGGAACTGGGCGATGCCCGCGCGGCTGACGACCTCGCCGAGGATATTGCGCAGGGGAGGCGGCTTGCCCGAGATGACCTGCACCGGGAGTCCCTTCTCGTACTCGGTCATCGTCGCGAAATGCAGGTCGAGCAGCGGGCCCCGGTCAAAGGCCGAGAAATCCGGCTGCACGAATGCGCGCGTGATCTCGCGCGGACGATCGCCCCGGTAGTTGTAGAACACGACCGCGTCGCCATCTCGGACGAAGCCGCGTGGGGCCCCATCCGCCCCGAGGATCGCGGTCGCGGGGACAAACTCGTCGCCTTTTTGCGTCTCGCTCAAGGGGGCGCCATAGTAAGCAAGCACGGCGTCCTCCGCGCTTGGCGCGGTGGCGCGGACCACGCGGCCGGTAAGGACCTCGTAGGCCTGCCGCACGCGCTCCCAGCGGTGGTCTCGATCCATGGCCCAGAAGCGCCCGCACACGGTCGCGATCGCGCCGATGCCCATTTTGCGGCAGCGGGCCGCCACTTGGCGGATGTAGCCCAGTCCGCTCATCGGGGGCGTGTCCCGCCCGTCGGTGAACGCGTGGATCAGCACCTGTTCCGGCCGCAGCCCGTCCGCCTTGGCTTGGGCGAGGATGCCGTAGAGGTGCTCTAGCATCCCGTGCACTCCAGCGTCGCTGACGATACCCATCAGGTGCAGCCGCGAGGTGGAGCTGCCCCGGACCCGACCAATCGCTTCGCGCCACGCGGGTTTGCCGGCCAGCAGGCCCTCCTCGAAGAGCTGGTTGAGTCGGACCAGCTCCTGGTCGACGATCCGGCCGGCGCCGATGTTCTCATGGCCGACCTCGCTGTTGCCCATCACGCCGTCGGGCAGCCCGACGTCCCGGCCCGAGGCCCGCAGAAGGGCGTGAGGGTAGCGCGACCGCAGCAGGTCATCGCAGGGCTTGCGCGCGAGGGCCACGGCGTTTGAAGCGTCCTGAGCACAGTCGGGGTTGCGGCCCCAGCCATCGCGGATGACCAGCAGCACGGGGGGACGGGAGGAGGACATACGGAATGCAGCCGGGACCGTGGCGCACGGACGGTGGTGGTCAAAGGCAATTCTCCATCGCCGCCTTGCACCGCGGGGGCCTCCACGTTTTTCTCCCTGCCACCGCAATGCCCAAACGCGCCGTTCTGCTGGTCAACCTCGGATCCCCCGAATCCACATCCGTGCCGGACGTCCGCCGCTATCTGCGCGAGTTCCTGGGCGACGAGCGCGTGCTCGATCTGCCGGCCCCGCTGCGCTGGCTGCTGCTGGAGGGTATCATCCTGCGGACGCGGCCGAAGAAGTCCGCGCACGCCTACGAGGAGATCTGGACGCCCGAGGGCTCGCCGCTGATCCTGACTTCGCGGAAGGTGCAGGAGAAGCTGGCGGCTGACCTCGGGGCGGACACGCCAGTGTACCTCGCGATGCGCTACGGCCGGCCAGCCATCGGCGACGTGATCGCCCGGATGGCAGCGGATGGGGTGACCGAGGCGCTGCTGTTTCCGCAGTACCCGCATTACGCGATGTCGTCCTGGGAGACGGTCGTGGTCAAGGTGTACGCGGAGGCCGCGCGGCTCGCCCCGGGCATCCGGGTCGCGTGCGTGCAGCCGTTCTACCAGGACGCCGACTACATCGAGGCGCTGCACACCGTTTCGGCCCCGTATCTGGCGCAGCCCCACGACTTCGTGCTCTTCAGTTATCACGGGATCCCGGTGCGGCACCTGCGCAAGGGTGATTCCTCCAGGGCGCACTGCACCGTGGTGCCGGAGTGTTGCGCGACCTGCTCGCCGCTGCACGCCACCTGCTACAAAGCGCAGTGCCTTGCCACGACGCGAGCGCTCGCCGCCAGGGCAAAGCTCGCGCCGGAACGCCACAGCGTCTCGTTCCAATCGCGGCTGGCCGGGGAGCCATGGCTCTCGCCTTTCACCGACCACGCGCTGGAGCGGCTCCCCAAGGAGGGACGGAAGCGGCTTCTGATCCTCTGCCCCGCGTTCGTCGCAGACTGCCTCGAGACGATCGAGGAGATTAGCGGCGAGGGAAGGGAGACCTTCCTCGAGGCGGGGGGAGAATCCTTCACCCAGATTCCCTGCATGAACGATCATCCCGCTTATATCGGATTCCTTGCGGGCCGCGTTCGTCGTTGGCTGGAGCACGGCACTGCGTAGGTCGCCTCAGCTGTGGCTTCAACCCACGTCACCCCCGGACCGCCCGCGCCTCCCGTCACCTCGTCAAGCCCGAACGCACGGCGAAACCAGGCGAGACGATCCCGTCCGTGCTCGGCCAAGAGCGGCTCAGCCGCGCCACGTGAACGCGTGGCAGAGGGCCACCCCGGCCGCGTCGGCCTCGTCGAAGGCCAGTGCGCGCCCGTGGCCGAGGATGGCCATCACCGTTCGCGCCATCTGCTTTTTGCTAGCGCGACCGGCGCCCACGACCGCTTGTTTGACCCGCAGCGGGGCGTACTCGAAAACGGGAAGGTCCCGGATCGCGGCCGCGGCGATCGCGGAGCCCCGGGCCGCGCCTAGGATCTGCGCGGTCTGGAAGTTCTGCACGTAGATCGTCTGCTCGAGCGCGACGTGGCGCACGCCGGCGCCCTCGAGGAACTCGCTCACGTGCCGATGGATCTCCCCCAACGCAAAGGCGAGCGGCTGGCGCGCGGGCACGGTCACGGTGCGGCAGCGCAGGAGCAGTGGCGGACGTCCGGGTGCGAGCTCCAAGAGTGCGAGGCCAGTGCCGCGCAGCGAGGGATCAATGCCCAAAATCCGACCCGTGAACGGCTGGCGCGGCGGCGCGACGGCGCCGGAGAGGAGGGCAGCCGGCCACTGCGTGGCGGGCAGCGGTCGGCCCGCGAGCTTGGCCGCCCAAAGTTGGCGGGGGTTCATTCTGGGCATCGGCGGGGCGGGTTTGGTCCTTGGCAGGATATTCAGGTCAGCAGCCGGAGGGCCGCGAGCACGCTGAGGGCGAGGGCGGCATTCTCGAACGCGCGCTGATTAATCCGCGCGACGATGGCTCGCCCACCCCAGGCCCCGGCCAGCACCGCGGGTGCCAGCAGCAGGTTCATCCTTAGGCTCTCCTGAGTGATCAGGCCGAGCTCGCCCATGAAAGGCAGCTTGAACAGATTAAGCACGAGGAAGAAGACGGCCGCCGTGCCCACAAAGTCGAGTTTCGGCAGGCGCATCGCCAAGAAATAGACGGCCATCAGGGGCCCAGCCGCGTTGGCCACCAGCGTCGTGATTCCGGCCAGAATTCCCACCGCCGCAGCGAACCACACCCCGAAAGATTCCTCCGCGCATTCACGCCGCCGCCGACTGAGGTGCAGCGCCACCATCCCCAGCACGATGCCGCCCACGAGTCGCTGGGCCTCCAGGTCCGTCAGGCGCTCCAGCAGGAAGTAACCCGCCACCACGCCGGCCGCCGTCCACGGGAAGAGGCGGCCAAGATGGCCCCAATCCGCGTGCCGACGGTAGAGCGCGGCGCCGACCAGATCCCCGAGGCACAGCAACGGCAGCAGGGCGCCAGAGGCCGTCTTCGCCGGTAGGACCTGCATGAACAGCACCGCCGCGAGCAGGCCTAGGCCGCCGATGCCCGCCTTCGCCACCCCCACGATCAGCGCGGCCGCGACCGCGATCACCCAGTCCCAAGTTTCCAGATTCACCCGGCAACCTCCCCCAAGCTGAAGCCGCCGGCGCGGACTGTCAGCAC
>Ga0208048_1001407_pt1 | contig 12416 bp, 8 predicted proteins | sample Malawi_45m_30L_FD_184163 | JGI IMG/M metagenome (GOLD analysis project Ga0208048, IMG submission 184163) | Freshwater microbial communities from Lake Malawi, Central Region, Malawi to study Microbial Dark Matter (Phase II) - Malawi_45m_30L... | ecosystem: Environmental > Aquatic > Freshwater >...
AAACAGCATCATCCAATTACAGAAAGAATGGAAATCTATTGGGAATACGGGTAAGGTGGAGGGGAAGCTCTGGGCCAAGTTTCGGGGAGCTTGTGATGCTTTTTTTTCAGCGGTAGATGCTGAAAATGCTCAGGCAGAGATGGCGATGGAAGACAATTTGGTGCTTAAACGAGGCATTATTGAAAAGTTATTGCTTATTGGGTCGCAGGATAAAACATTAGGTATGACGGAGCTTAGAGCCCTTTCTGCAGAGTTTTATGCAATAGGTCGTGTTCCCAAAATTGAAAAAGATAAGGTATTGAAGCAATACCAAGATGCCCTTGATCAGGCATATAAAGCACTCAATCTAAATCAAAAAGAACGCGAACATTGGAACTACAAGCAAAAAGTGGAGGAAATCATGAATTCACCGGATTGTGCGAAACAAATACAACGAGAGCGAACAGATTTACGTAAAAACATTGAGCGTCTAGAACAAGAAATTAATCGAATGGAGACCAATTTGGCTTTTTTTGCAAGATCGAAAGGCGCTGATGGCTTACGCCAGGAGGTTGCGGTAAAGGTTGGTAATTTACAAGAACAAATAAGCAATCTCAAACAAAGGTTGAAAATATTGCCCAATGAATAGAGTGACCAACGGCATTATATTGGTGCTATTCTTGCCATTAATGGCATTAACCATCTTTATTGCTTTCGATTTACCGCTCGGCATTTTCAAAACTACAGGTGCCCAACTTCCTTATCGGGCAGAACTGCTACTTGGGTTTACTTTACTTATTGCTATTTTATTTACCAACCGAAGTATCAAGCGGTGGATGGCGTTAATTACCGTGGCTCAAAAATCCCGTTTTCTTGTTAACATACCCCTTTCGAAAGATCGCCGTAAAACGGTGTTGGCATACGGATTACTTGAATCCTCCATTTATTGTTGCATCGGTGCAGGTTTATTGGCCCTTACGGCCCAAGCAATGGCAGCGGCGCTTGTATTTCTTTTTTATGCAGCAGAGGGATTGTTTTTTACCCTTTATGGGATGAAAAAATTTTCAATAGGGTTAAGCAGTAAGGCGATTATTGTTGCAGACAGAGAAGTTACGGTAATTTACTACACGGGTCTGAGAAAGGTTAGTGTGCGGCAGCAAACCCTGTATTTTGACTATGTACAAACCCTTCAATTAAGTTTTCCTTTAAATGTTATCCCAGACGAATGCAGGCAAGAATTTCAGGCGAATTTAGAGCGCGTGGTTGACCCAAATAAAGTGCTAATTTATAATTTAGGCACATGGAAGAGATAAAAATTCTCATCGCGGAAGATGATCCTTCGTTTGCTTCGATTTTACAAAATAATCTTGTCTTATTGGGCTATAATTTAAGCGATTTGGTGGTTATTGATAACGTGGCTGATGTTGCTGAGGTTAAGGTTGAATTTGAACCGGATGTGATTTTATTGGATCTAAACCTCCGCGATTCACTGGGATTTGAGACCTACGAAAGACTTAGCAACGTTTTCGAGGAAGTACCAATCATCGTTCTTTCTGGGTTGGATGACCGAAATTTAGCCATGCGAATTGTGTCAAAAGGAGCCCAAGATTATTTGTTAAAGAATGAAATTAATGGTGGTGTTCTCGACAAAACGATCAAATACGGGATGCTACGTAAAACGTTTCAAGCGAAACTTTCGGTTTCAGAACGAAAATATAAGGACTTATTTCATAATTCTCCAATCCCGATGCTTCAACTGGTTAAGACGACCAAACACATCAGTTTTTGTAATCGAGCCGCTTTAAATCTTTTCGAGGCGAAGAGTTCAGCAGAAATACTAGGAACTCCCATAACAGATTTCATACAAACAGGAGGGCTTTACTCCTCCAGCACGTTGAATTTATCAGAGCCAAGCGAACTTAAAACCCTCCGGACGTTGAAAAAAAATATGAAAAAGGTTCAGGTTACCTTAAATCGCCTAGAGGAGGATAAAGACGCGCTTATTTGCTTAATTGTGGATAAAACCGAGGAACAGGCTTTTGAGCAACGCAAATTTGAAATTATTGCTCAAGCTGAAGAGGGCGAAAAAAAGAAAATTGCACGGGAATTGCACGATGGGATTGGTCAACAATTGGTCTTACTTAATTTGCTGTTGCAAAACCTAGAAACCAAGCAAGAAGATATGGGTTCGTTGGAAAACATTCGGCAGTTATTGCAAAGTTTGATTCTTGAACTTCGTGAGTTAGCCTATAATTTATTACCGCCGGCTTTAGACCAAGGTTTCGTCAACGCCTTGCAGCGCTTTGCAAAGCGTATCAATGATGTAGGATCTGTAACATTGACTTTAAAATTGAGCAAAGAACTCAAGGAAAATGCCTTTAAAAATGTGGATAGTTTTAACCTTTATCGCATGGTACAAGAAATTTTAAATAATGCGTTAAAACATTCGCAAGCCACGAAAATTGAAATTTTAATTGAGGTTCAAAGGGAACATATCGTGATTCGAATCATAGACAACGGAATTGGCTTTGATGTTTTAAAGGTGAGTGAGGGCTTGGGGCTGCAAAACCTTAAATACCGTATGGAAATGGCAGGAATTCGCGGGGGTGTTAAAAGCGAACCCGGAAAAGGAGTAGAGGTTGAACTTATCGTTGCTAAGTGAAAATATTGGTGATTCGTTTCAGCGCTATCGGTGACGTATTACTTACGTTTCCGGTACTTCAGGGTTTAAACGATAAATTTCCCACAGCTGAGCTCTTTTTTTTAACCAAGCATGAACAACTTCCCTTACTTCAATTATTGCCGTTTGAGGTCAAGGGCCTAGAACTCCAAAAGTCCATTTCGGATACGGCCAAGGTCTTAAAGCATCATAGGTTTGATCAAATCATAGACCTTCACAACAACCTTCGAACGTTGCTTTTACAATGGAGCATGTTTCGATTTCAGTGGAGTAGGGTGAAAAAGCATAATGCCACCAAATGGAGGATGACCTATTTTAAAACGAAAAACACGTGGGTGCCCTCTATCGTTGAACGCTATGCCAAGGCGGCAAAAGTGGAACTTACAAGGAAGCCCATGGTATTAAACCTAGAACAAGCCGCTCCGGTTTCTTTACCCAATGCTTACGCCGTTTGGGTGCTCGGCGCAAAGTTTAAAACCAAACAATTTCCCTTGGAAAAGATCCGTGAGACGCTGGCGCTTTGCGATGTTCCTATTGTTTTGCTCGGCGGGAAGGAAGAATTAACCATGGCAAGTAGCCTTTCACAGGAATTTCCAAGGCTCATTAACCTCGTTGGTGAAACGGATTTTTTTCAAGCGGCTACATTGCTTAGCCACGCAAAACTGGTTGTCACCAACGATACCGGCCTAATGCATTTGGCTGCATTTTACAATCCTCCGATGCTATGCCTCTGGGGAAATACGGTGACGGGTTTTGGAATGGGCCCTTACGGTTGCGACAAGGTGGAACATTTTCAAGTGGCTGATTTATCGTGCAGGCCGTGCTCTAAAATCGGATACAAAGAATGCCCTAAGGGACATTTCAAGTGCATGATGCAGCAGGATTCGTCTTTGTTGGCGCAAAAAATCAGTGCGTTATTTCATCAAGAAAGCCCAAAATAGCTTGAATTGCCCCCATATCAAAGGTGATTTCATTGGAACCGTATTCGTTCGGATTTCCGGTAAGTGAAGGTTGAAACAAATGGTTCAGGCCCGCTAGTTCTTGGATGCGTTTCACTTTTCCTAATCCCGGATTACAGTTCAACGAGATGGCCTCAAGATTCATTTTTGAAGGCACTTGCAGGTCCGTGGTTCCGTTAAGCGCAAGGTAGTGACACCGTATGTTTTTTAAATCAAACGTAGGATTATAGTTGAGAAAATAGAGCATCCAAGGATTAACATAGGCGGAAAGATTCATTTGAACCCACGAATTGCGGTCTTCAATACCACTTTTTTTAAGTTCTTTTTTCTGGATGTTTTTTACAAAATCCGTAAGAAATACCTCTGCGTTCTTTCGAACCAGCGGCAAAGAATCTAAGGTTAATATGGGATAAAAAGTTTCGGAAAAAGATCGGATTTTTTTCACCTCTTTATCGCTAGCACCAAGGGCTTTTGATATAAGGCATTGTTGTTCTACCAGTAGGTCGGAACCTTTTACCCCCGGCCCGGCGAGTGATACAACCCCAAAAATTTCGGGATGTTGTGCAGCGACCATGTTGGCAATCATTCCTCCTTCGCTATGGCCCATCAAAACCATGCGATTGGAATCCACCATGGGCATTTTTTTGAGGTAATTCATCACGGATACAACATCCGTTGAAAAATCTGCAGAAGTAGCTCCATCAAAGGTGCCTGTTGATTTTCCGGTTCCACGATCATCGAATCGAAACACCGAATACCCTGCGAGGGTAAGACGGTCAGAAAGCACTAAAAAGGGACGATGGCCCAGGATTTCTTCGTTGCGGTCTTGCGCACCACTGCCCGAAATTAAAATGATGCAAGGGTGTTTTGTGCTAACATCACGCGTTGGCTGTTGGGGGTAGCTGAGGGATCCGCTGATCGAGAAGTCGCCCGTCGCATGAGGAATGGCCAATTCAATTTCAGCGTATGGAAAGGGTTCATTACGGTCTTGAATTTTCTTTGGGGAAGGGTTTTCTTGTTGGTTCTTTGAAAAAGCTAAAGGAGCGTTGAAAGCACCTTGTTTAAAGGTCCCTTCAATACCGGAATCTTCCTTGAATGTTCCTTCGTAGCTTGCGCGGAGTTGATCAATAGAAAAACGCAGGGTTTTACCTTCAACATCGACGTTCGTCATGGGAATTCCTACCGCGCCTTGGTTCGGGCTGTCGAGGGTGCCTTTCCATTGGCCGGAGCTATCACTTAGGTGCAATACCAAGGGCAGTTTTTGACCCATTGCATTTAAGGTGCCATACCAATCTCCTTCAAAAGATTGACTGTAGACCCCCAAACTAACAAGCAAGGAGAGGCAAAAGATTTTAAACTTACCCACCGGAAAACAGTTTTTTGATTTCAGTGGCGTCGGAAGGTTTCATTTTTCCAGCCAAAATTAGGTTGAGTTCCCTTCTTCGTTGAGCTCCGTTGAAGCGCTCGATTTCCTCTGCTGTTTCAGGGATTAATTCCGGTACTTGAATCGGGCCTCCGTTTTGATCCACCGCTACAAACGTATAGATAGCTTCGTTGCACTTTACTTTTTGGCCGGTTACGTGATCCTCCATGAAAACATCCACAAAAATTTCCATGCTGCTGCTAAAAGCCCTGGAAACTTTGGCAGATAATGTCACCAATGATGCCGCTGGAATGGGCATTTTAAAGGAAACATTGTTCACTGAAGCGGTAACGACCACCCTTTTACAATGCCGGTGAGCAGCGACACTCGCAATAATATCCATCCAAGCGAGCAATTGCCCGCCAAATAAATTTCCGAGCGTATTGGTGTCGTTGGGTAGCACAACATGGGTTGTTATGGACAAAGATTCAGAAGCTTTTTTTGATTTCATATAGTAAAGATAAGGCATTAAACTTTTCGCGTCTTAAATCGTTTGATGAGAATTAATTTAATTGTATTTTAGCGAAAAATAAATGGCATGAAAACACTCTTATCTTTGTTCGTTATGGGTTTTTACATGGTTTGTTTTGCCCAAACAAAACCCGTGCATTCTTTTGATCCCAGCAACGCCCGAGAGGGAGAGCGAGTCGAATATTGCCATCAGCATAAAAAAATGGCGGCGCTCATGCAAAATCCAGCCTACCTTCAACAACGGGTAATCGATTCATTGGATGAGCTGCATGGTGCTTCAAAACCAATGACGAAAGGAACGGTTTATAAAATTCCGGTAGTTTTTCACGTGTTGCACAACAACGGACCTGAGAACATTTCGGACGAACAAATTTTAGATGCCTTGAGCATTCTCAACCGTGATTTTCGGCTTCTCAATCAGGATGCCAACAATGTTCAAGCGGAATTTCAAGGAATGCCTGCAGATATCGAAGTAGAGTTTTTAATAGCCACCAAAGCCCCAAACGGGCAATGCTTTAAAGGTATTACCCGAACGGTAAATGCGCTTACAGATAATGGCGAGGATGGTGGAGACCAAGTGGATGCAATCGTTGACGGAAACGACGTGTACAATGGATCTTGGCCTGGAAATAGGTATTTGAACATTTTTATTTGCGGTGATATTGGAGGGGCTGCAGGATATACCACAAAACCCTCCGGTTGGTCGGCTACACAGATGACGAATGGCATCTGGATTTTACACGACTATGTTGGTTCAATTGGAACGAGTTCGGTGGGATCAAGCCGCACTTTGACTCATGAGGTGGGACATTGGTTAAACTTAGACCACACCTGGGGGCCCAACAACAACCCTGGAAATGCGTCCAGTTGTTCTACCGATGACAACGTTCAAGACACGCCGAATTGCATTGGGGTACAGGCGTGTATTTTCGCTTCCAACACGTGCAACTCCGACAACGCCTATTGGGGTTTTAACATTAAAGATAACGTTGAAAATTACATGGACTATTCCTATTGTTCGAAGATGTTTACCTCGGGTCAAAGAACCAGAATGCGAAACGCTTTACAAAGCAACAATACGGGTCGTGCCAATGTTATTTCACAAGCGAACTTAACCTTGGTTGGTGCAGGGGCAACACCTTATTTGTGCAAAGCAGACTTTTCCTCAAACCTAACCACTGTTTGTGTAGGGGATCCTATACAATTCTCCGATGAATCTTATAATTCGGTAAATAGTTGGTCGTGGAGTTTCCCGGGAGGTCTTCCAGCCTCCGCCTCTTCGCAAAACCCCACTGTTACCTACAACACTCCGGGCTTGTACAGCGTCACCCTAGAGGCGAGTGACGGGGTTATAACGGATTCGGAAATCAAAAATAATTACATTCGCGTACTGTTGGCCCCAACAACGACTCCGTTCTACGACGGCTTTGAGAATTACAACGCCTTAAACAATTTGGTGAACTGGGAAGTAGTCAATCCTGATGGAAACAACGAATTTACGATCGATAATACGACCAGCTTCAATGGAATAAAATGTGCAAAATTGCAGAATTTTGGACAAGCTGCAGGAAGCCTTGACGAGCTTATTTCGACGCCTATCGATCTGTCCGGGTTAGCTGCAAATCAAGCTGTCACGTTGAGTTTTCGTTATGCTTACCGTAAGAAACTAGCCGCCGATAACGAGGCGCTGAAAGTGTTCATCACCGGAGATTGTGGCGACACTTGGGTACAGCGTAAAACCATTACAGGAAATCAGTTAAGCAACCAAGCCGTGGCAACTTCATGGAAACCGAGCTCGCAGGCGGATTGGGTAACCGTGCACATGACCAACATCACGAGCACCTATTACCAACAGAATTTTAGAGCAAAATGGCGCTTTGAAGGAAACGGTGGAAATAATTTTTATCTGGACGACATTAACCTGTACAATGGAGCGCCCTCAAATGATGTAGTTCTTGGAATCCAGCCCTTGGAGGGACTTGTGAGCGATGTGCTTCTTTACCCAAATCCTGCTTCGTCAGAGCTAAATCTGGAGTACCTTACGACCGGCTCAGAAAAGTTGGGAGTAATTTTGGTAGACGCAAACGGAAAGGCGGTTCAAGCGCATGAAATCCATTCGAATCCCGGAAAAAACCTTGTTATGTTGGATATCCAAACAATGGCAGCGGGACCTTATTCGGCCGTGATTTATAGCCACAAAGGCCAATTAACACGCACTTTTATTAAACAGTAGTCAGGTACTTTCGCAATGCGTTAGCCAAACGCACACCGAGTTTTTGTTCTTGTTGGAGGGGACTGTCTTTTGCGAACGATTTCAGGGTAGGATAGGTCTTGTGGATGACTTCCAACGATTTTCCCCCGACGCCCGGAATTTTATCCCATTTGGACTGAATAAAGGCTGAACTGCGTTGATTTCTGTGGTGCGTAATACCGAAGCGGTGCGCCTCGTTTCGTAGGTGTTGAAGCAGCAGTAAACCGGGATTTTGACGATCGATCATCAACGATGAAGACCTCCCAGGTAAGAAAATTTCTTCTAATTTTTTCGCCAATCCGATAATGCATACTTTATCCATGATCCCCAAGTTTTTTAAGGCATCAATTGCAGCAGATAATTGCCCTTTTCCTCCGTCAATAACGACTAAATCCGGAAGGTTTTTTTGTTCGTTTAGCAATCGCCGGTACCGTCGGCTTACTATTTCGCGCATGCTAGCGAAATCATCTGGCCCGTCCACGGTTCGAATGTTAAAATGGCGATAATCTTTCGGGTGGGGTTTCCCGGCTTTAAAAACTACGCATGCGGCGACTGCGTACATCCCTTGAATATTCGAGTTGTCGAAGCATTCGATATGGAGTGGAGGATTTTTTAAGTTCAACACTTTTTGCAAAGCACTAAGTCTTGTATCAAAATCTATTGCCTCTTTTTTGCGCAAATTTTGCCCGAGAACAATATTTTTTAACGAGAATTCCAAAATTTTGACTTTATCCCCCCGTAATGGCGTTATAAACTGATATCCCTCTATCGTGCTGTTGATGGGAATGTTCGTTAGAATGGTTTTTTGATCGCTGGTAAATCGAAGTTTAAGTTCGTGCCAAAGAATGATGGTTAACTCTTCAAGCACCTCATTTTGAGGTAACACCATTCTATCGGAAATGCTTAAATCGATTCGGCCTTCTCTGATCCATGAGTAATTGTAGCATAAACACTCCTCGATCACTTTACAGGTCAGCACATCGCAATTCATGGTCAGGTCGTTGACCATAACGGATTTAGCGTGAAAGGCATTCAGCGTGTCAATTTTGGACTTGAGAATATGGGCTTTTTCAAACTCAAGGGCAGCAGATGCTTCTTCCATATTTTTGCGCAATTGTTGAATGAGGGAGTACGTTTTGCCTTTTAAGAGAAAGCGTATTTCAGCAATATTTTTTTGATAAGTCGTAAAAAGAGCATAATCAACGCATGGACCTTGACACCTTTTTAGATGGTATTCCAAGCAAACAGAAAATCGATGATTTTCGATGGTAAATTGATTGAGTTCTAAGGAACAAGTTCTAATTGGGTACAGCTCGTGAATCAGTTCGAGCAGATTTTTATGGATTTTTCCTTTGGGAAAAGGACCAAAATACTCTGCGTTCGGGTTGTTTCGCGACCTTGTGCTGTAGATTCTGGGAAACGGTTCTTGGGTTAAGCAAAGCCAAGGATAGGTTTTGTCGTCTTTCAGTAAGATATTATACCGCGGTTTATTCTCTTTAATCAGGTTGTTTTCCAACAATAAGGCATCCAACTCCGAGTCAACAAGCAAGACCTCAACAAACCGTATTTGTTTTACCAGTACCCTCGTTTTATTATCTGAGTGGTGTTGCTTAAAGTAACTGGCAATCCTTTTACGAAGGTTTTTAGCCTTTCCAACGTAGAGCAACTTGGCCTCTGAGCCGAAGTATTTATAGACTCCAGGTTGTGCTGGAATTTTATTGAGAAAGCCATGCTCGAGGCAATTTACACGCATTTAGCGAAAGTATAAAAATGAGGGCAATTCAAAAGGCCAATCCTAAAATGGCCAGCTTTTTACGAGGAATGAAAACAACCTAGTTTTTGATTAGCGGTTTGGTAACTTCCCCCATCGTAGTCACTATTTTCACATGATACAACCCCTGGGCAATACCGGCTGTAGACAATTCGGTTTGCTGGTTTGATACCTGATCCAACGATAGGATTAGCTTACCCGATAAATCGTAGATGAGAATAGAACTTGCTTCCAGCATTCCTAAATCAACGGTAACTTTATCGTTGGTTGGGTTGGGAAATAACCTTATTAAATCCGGATTAAGTTCGCTTATTCCGGAGGCAGCAGTGATATTTACCATGTAATCCTCGGTTTCGCCGTAGGCAACGGTGCCGCATGGGGCTATGGGTCCTGAGCCTTGGTAAGATATCCTTGTTCGTAAATGGACCATCCCTGTTGTTGCGCTCATGGGAACCGTAAAATTGAACACATTACTCCAGCCTTGTCCGACCAAAACATATCCAACCTGTTCTCCGGCATCCGAAAAGTTGTTGTTGTTGTTGTAATCTATCCATACCGCAACTTCATCGCCCGTATAAGCAATATTTCCAGCTTGTCCAATAATTCCGGGTACTACGGTTGCACTATAAGCAGAGCCTTTAGCCAAAGAAGTGGAGATGTTGGTATAATCCGCATAGCCGCCCGCCGTACAAGCATTTGAACTGTTGTTAATCGAGTTGAGTAAGAATTGTTTAATGTACTCGTCACACGTATCCGCAGCTGCAGCGCAAGGGTCATTGTTGGGGTTATTTGAGCACGGGTCGGCTGAGCCATTTAGGGTAAGAGCTCCTGTGTTTGCAGGATCTAAAAAAGGCTTTAGACGGCGGTTGTTGGTGGATCCGTTGGAAATCCAGTGGTAGGATATTTTACCATAATAATCGGGTTGGTTGGTTGCATTGCAAAAGGAACCCCCACCTGTGAGTGTTCCAATAATTCGTCCAGCAGAATTGTTAAACAACGGAGAGCCGGATGAACCTCCCTCAGTGACTCCGTGACCGTTGGCATTGGCTGACCAGATTAATCTCCAATGGGTATTTGGAACGCTCCCCCAAGTGGATGAGACCGTGTTTCCATTGAAGGTAGAAATTTTCTTAATATCCCCTGCGGGGTGATGAATTCCCACACCCCCCGTAGTTGGGGAATTATTGGCGTCCCAGCCATTCCAATAGGCATTGTAATTGGGCGTTTTTAAGGTAGTAATAGTGTTGGCTTGATTCGCTGCCGTCCCGAGTTGAACGAGAAGAAAATCAGATCCTGTTGATCCGCCACCATCCCCAGAATCGGATAATTTAAAACATCCCGTAATAAAGTGGTCGTCCAAGGTCCCAGCCGTATTGGGGTTGGTACACGTTGGCGCTTCGTAGCGAAAGTAAAACTTCCATTGATTTAGGTTTGCTGCAGTAGCCGTCTCCGCACAGTGAAAGGCCGTGAGGAACAAGGGCTTGCAGTCATTTGCCAAATTATTGACCAAGGAGCCTGTACACCATCCCTGAAAACCTCCGTCTATTACGAGAATACGTGCGATGCCGCGTTTTTCTTCCTGCCAATTATTGCCAACCGGAGTGCAATTTACGTTAACTTGGCAGGCTTCTGATTCGTTGATTTTAAGCGCCTTAGGTTTGGCAATGGAACGGTAACCGTACATAATACGATCGATGAAAATTTCCGATGCTGCAGTGTTCTTAGGCTCTGTTAACCGAAGCATCATTTCGTCGCCAAAACACAAGGCAGCATTGTACATGAAGTGTTCCTGCACCTCCGAAGAGGTTATAACAGGATGCAACAACAATCCATCGTTGTTTTGAATTTCAATCGTAGTTCCTCCATAAATTTTGAACGTTTCAAATAAGAAACTCAAGGCTTCTGCGCCTACCGATTTAATGCGCAGCATCCATTGACGATCCCCGTTGGGAAGAATCGACCAAATTCCGCTGTTATTTGGAGAAATATTTACCGTTCGAGCAATGCCGTTTCGGTACAACAAGCCGAGTTCATCCCTTTTTTGATCTTCGATTAGCAATTGTTCAACATTCGGCGGAGCTATTTCCAGCGTGGGAATGTAGTTATCCTGGGATGCTCCATGAACGCTCACCATTTGACTAAAAAAGGGTAACGCGATAACCAAGTTCAGAACAAAAGCAAACGTAGATTTTTTCATGAGACGGGATTTATATAATTTCACTTCAAATATACATATTTGTTGAGAGGTAAAATGGGAAAAATTGCTCTGGTAGAAGATGACTTGGTCTTAAAGGAATTCATTCAATTAAATTTGGAACTCGAAGGTCATGAAGTTATATGTTTTGAAAATGGAAAGGCAATTTTTGAGGCCAATAACGTATTGGGAAGGGTGGATTTAATAATTCTCGATAATATGTTGCCCGGAAAGTCTGGGGTCGACGTATGCTTAGAAATTCGAAAAAGTTATGCCACACCCATTCTTTTTCTTTCTGCCAAGTCAAATACCCAAGACCGCATAGAAGGCCTACGTGCCGGAGCCAACGATTACCTTCCTAAACCTTTTGATTTAGAGGAATTATTATTGAGGGTCCAAGCCCTTTTACCCAAGAATAAGCCTCAGTACATTGTTGGTACCTGGGAGGTTGATTTTGATAATTTGGTAGCTAAAGAGCCCAGTAAAGAATTGGAATATCAATTATCTAAAAAAGAAGCCGCCTTGCTAAAGCTATTTATCCAACAGGAAAATAAGGTGCTTTCGAGGGAAGAAATTTTAGACAAAGTTTGGGGAGAGGATGCCTACCCCACCTCCCGAACAATCGATAATTTTGTACTCACATTTCGGCGCATTTTTGAAGTAGACCAAAAATCGCCCGCATATTTTC
>Ga0208048_1001408_pt1 | contig 12402 bp, 9 predicted proteins | sample Malawi_45m_30L_FD_184163 | JGI IMG/M metagenome (GOLD analysis project Ga0208048, IMG submission 184163) | Freshwater microbial communities from Lake Malawi, Central Region, Malawi to study Microbial Dark Matter (Phase II) - Malawi_45m_30L... | ecosystem: Environmental > Aquatic > Freshwater >...
TTCCCCAAAAGCAAAAATGCCGACAACGGCGATGAGGGCCGTACCCACCCCCGCCCAGATGGCGTACACAATACCGACTTCCAGGGTCTTCAAGGATTGAGCCATCAGGGCGAAGCTACCCAGATAAAAGATTACGACCCCGATTGAGGGAAGCAGGCGACTCCATCCAAAGGAGAGTTTCAGGCAAAGGGTGCCGCACAATTCCAACGCGATGGCTAGGGCCAAGAGAAGCCATGGGTTCACTTTCGAAGATTAAGCCGACCGGGGAAGAGATGAAACGCAATTCGCCAATTTCAGGTTTGCGGTTATGGTTATGGGTTCATGAAGGCCTGGATCCTTTTGCTTTTGGGGTTGGCGTTGTTGGGGTGCGGTCAAGATGGTCAGTTGCGCGAGGCAAAGAAAAATACGGTGATGGTTGAGGTGACCTCCCAAGTGTGGGACTACCGGATGCCATGGAATCCGGGGACGGTTTCCTCGGGCCGGGGCGCCGGTTTTATCCTGGCCGGTAAAAAAATCATTACCAACGCCCACGTGGTCAGCGGGGCCCGCAATATCACGGTCCAACGGGAAGCGGACCCCCGGCGGTATGCGGCCAAAGTTAGGCACGTGGCCCATGACTGTGACTTGGCGATGTTGGAGGTGGAGGATGAGGCATTTTTCAAGGGAACATCCCATCTCGACCTCGGTGGGATTCCGGAACTGGAGTCGGTCGTCAGTGTGTATGGCTTTCCGATTGGCGGGGATCGGCTTTCGGTGACGCGAGGGGTGGTCAGCCGCATCGATTACAACGCCTACACGCATTCGGGGAGAGAGTCGCACCTGGCCATCCAGATTGATGCCGCAATCAACCCGGGGAACAGCGGCGGGCCAGTCATGCAAAGTGATCAGGTGGTGGGGGTGGCGTTTCAGGGTTTCCGTGGAGATGTGGCTCAGAATGTGGGGTACATGATCCCCACGCCGGTGATGCGCCGGTTTCTCCAGGACGTGGAGGACGGGAAATATGACCACTACGTGGATATCGCCGTGCGGTGGATGCCGCTGGAAAATCCGGTGATGCGGAGGTATCTGGACCGGCCGAACGACGGCCGCGGGGTCGTGGTGACGGATGTCTTTTCGGAGGGTTCTGCGGACGGGTATCTGCAAAAGGGAGATGTGTTGCTGTCGATCGACGGGTATGCGATCGAGAGTGACGGGTCGGTTCGCCTGGAGGGCAAGCCGGTGCAGCTGGAGGAGATCGTGGAGCGGAAGTTTGCGGGGGAAGAGGTTCGATTGGAGATTTGGCGTAAGGGGAAGGACCAGACGGTACGGGTACCCCTAAAGCCCGCAGACATGTTTTCCATGTATGAGGTCCTATACGAGCCGCCGCCCCGGTATGTGTTGTACGGGGGGTTGGTGTTTCAGCCGCTCACGGCGAATCTGATGGCGGTGATGACTGGCGGAGCGGATCTGCGGTTAAAACAGAAATACACGATGTTTGGCACGGATCAGATGTACCGGGAGACACCAGAGCCCGTGATTTTATCCGGGGTACTGCCGGATTCCTCCAACGTTTACCTGCGTGGGTTGGCGGGACAGATCGTCCGGGAAATCAACGGAAAGAGAATTCGGACGCTGACCGATGTGGGGCCGGCGCTGGCGGCGAACGGAGAGAGGACGGTGATCCGTTTTGAGGGTGACGCAAGGCCGGCGGTATTAAAACGGGCAGAGGTGGACGGCTCGACCCCGCGGATCATGGCTCAGTATGGGATCAGCGAGGTGAGCCGGACCGAGGTGGGCGAGCGGCGATTGGCAAAGGGACGCGGTGAAAAAGGGGAAGAGAAGTGAAGAGCGGCTGGTTTTTGACGTTCACGATGGCCTTGGCAGTGGCGGGGCAGGCCGCCGAGCAGGATGAACCCCAAGGTTCCGTGGTGCGGGTCCGGGCGGCGATCCAGTCGTACGACCAGTTCCGCCCTTGGCAAAAGAAGGCGCCGTATGGGTTGAATGGAACGGGGGTGGTGTTGCCGGGGGGCAAGGTTTTGGTGACGGCCGCGCTGGTGGCGAACCGGACGGAAGTGGGTTTGGAAAAACCTGGTTCGGCGGAAAAGTGCGGGGCCGAGGTCGAAGCGATCGATTATGAGGCTAATTTGGCGGTGTTGCAGCCCGAGCGGCCAGAGTTCCTCAAGGGGTTCAAGGGGCTCGCGCTGGGGCCGGCTCTACGGGCGGGGGACATGGCCGAAGTGTGGCAGCTCGAGCGCAACGGGGAACTGTTGCGAAACCAGGCGGAGATTTTGACGGTGGGCGTGGGCCGGTATCCCAACGACGAGGCGGGATTCTTGCAGTACGGAGTGAGGGTGTCGCTGCCCAAGCGGGATGATAGCTACACACTGCCGTTGATCCGGCAGGGTCAGCTGGTCGGCATGGTGATGATGTATGACCGGGACTCCCAGGAGGGGACGGCCATTCCGGGCCCGATGATTGAACGATTTTTGGAGGATGCTGCGGATGGAAAATACGACGGATTTCCCACCCTGGGGGTGAGTTGGACGCCGTTACGGGATCCGAATCTGCGGGAGGAGGTGAAGGCGCCGAAAGGCGGCGGGATCCTGGTGACGCGCGTGAATCCGCGGGGCACGGCCGGCCGGGCGGGTTTGAAGGAGGGGGATGTGATTCTTTCGGTGGACGGGATGAAGTTGGATGAGGATGGCAACTACCGGGACTCTCTCTACGGTCCGACTGCGATTGGCAATTTGGTGAGGGTCAGGCCCACGGTGAGATCCAAAGCCAGGTTCTTGATTTCACGGGAGGGAAAGGAGATGGAGCTGGCGGGGACGTACGATCGCCGGGCCCGGGACGAGGTAGCCATCCCGACGCTCTCTTTCGATGCCCAGCCATGCTACCTGCTGGCGGGCGGATTGGTGTTCCAGCAGCTCACGGGGGCTTACCTGCAGGAGTGGGGAGACAAGTGGACGGAACGGGCGCCGCAGCGGTTGGTCGAGTTGTTCAGTTTCCAGCAGGAAAAGAGGGCAGATCCGGAGAAAAAAGTTGTGTTTTTGAGCCAAGTCCTCCCCGCGGCGATTAACCTCGGGTATCAGCAGTACTCGGGCTTGGTGCTGGAAAAGCTCAACGGCAAGGAAATCCACAGCCTAACCGAATTGGCGGCCGTGCTGGATGAAGCCAAGGAAGGGAACCTGGTTTTTGAGTTTATGGATGATCCAGGAATTTTAGTGCTGGATGCGCAGGAAGTAAGAGCCCAGCAAGAGGCGATCGGTCAAGCGTACGGTATTTCTGAACCAAGAAAACTGTAGTGATCGCCACTCGCCCCGGCGTCCTGTCGAAATCACCTCTTTGCTTGGCCGCAGAGTTTTTTTCCAGCCCGATGGATCCGCGCGGTCCATGACTCGGGAACTCAGTGGATATGCCGTGTTTGATCTGGATGGGACGCTGGCGGATTCGTTGAGGGATATCGCCCGGTCCTTGGGACAGGTTCTACGGAACCATGGGCGAAGAATCGTTTCTACGGAGGAGACCCGGGAACTGATTGGGAAAGGCCCCAGAACCCTCATGGAAAGAGCCTGGATGCTAACGGGCCGCCCGGCCGATCTCAACGAAGCCCGCAGGTTGGCGAAAGAATACCTTGAGGAATATCAAAAGAACCCCCCAGGCGGTACCCGAGCTTTTCCGGGCGTGGCCGAGGGTTTGAGGCGATTGAAACTGCAGGGTTGGCAGTTGGCGCTTTGCACCAATAAAGATGGAAGAGCTGCGCGAGCCTTGGTGCAGGAGTTGGGTTGGGGGACCTGGATCCACGTGGTGATAAGCGGCGAGGAAGGATTCCGAAAACCTGATCCCAGGGCCTTACAACTTGCCTTGCAAGGGATTCGCGCACCCCGGGGACGACATTTGTTTATCGGAGACAGCGAAGTGGATTTGCAGACGGCAAAAAATGCCGGAGTGGAGGGTGTCTTTTTGGGGCACGGCTATGGGGAATTCGGCAGACGGGGCATTGGGGGGAACCATTTTTTTCGGGAAGCGGTCAGCCTTTTTTCCTGGATGGCCAGGTCGGGTCCAGGGGCTCGGATTTCCGCGCGGGATGGACATCTCCCCGCCGGTCGTTTCCCCGGCCCCCAAGAGCCGCGCCGGATCAGTTGGGTCCCGGAAGGAGGGAGTCGGTGGGCAGAACGGGGCCGCGCACCTTCACGAGCTCGCAGACATCCATGGTTTTAGGCTCTTCGCCGGGGAACTCGACCACGGCCGAGCCGTAGTCCGGATGGGTGGACTCCTTCTGAATGCGGGCAATGGTGCCTTCGTTCATCTGGTTGTCGTAGGCGGAAACGACGCGATCGCCGGGTTCGAGCGGTCCAAGAAACTGCCAAAAGCAATCATCGAGCATCCCGTTCGTTTCCTTAAGGTTCTTTTGGAGATCTTCCTCAAGATCGTCGGGCTTGGTTGCTTTCATCAGGCCCTCAATCAGGCGAGTGTGACGATCAAGAATCGCGTAGAGGCGGCGTTCGGCTTGTTCGATGCGGATTTCATTGGCGGTCATCGCCAAGGCGGGGCCGGGCTTGGTTGTTGGGCTTACTTTTTTCAAGGCAAGCGAGGATAGAGGGCAGCAAGTGCTGGGGAGAGGATTTGCCGATGCCAAGGGGGTGGGAAATGAAAGGGGTTCATTTTTTACGAAGGAGCGAGGAGCCAGCCATGGCGGCGGGTTTGGGGAGGCCGAGCATTTCGAGCAGAGTGGGAGCAACATCTGCTAAGATGCCATTAGCGACCTTGTATTTGCCGGAGTCGGCAGAGACATAAAGGCAGTGGACGAGGTTGGTGGTGTGGGCGGTGTGGGGAGAACCATCGGACTGAAGCATTCGTTCACAGTTCCCGTGGTCGGCCGTAACGAGTGCCTTGCCGCCTTTTTGCAGGACTGCCGCCACAATGCGACCCGTGCAGGCATCTGTGGTTTCCACCGCCCGGATGGCGGCACTGAGGACCCCGGTATGGCCGACCATGTCGGGGTTGGCGAAGTTGAGGATCATCAAGTCATCGAGGCCTTGCTCGATTCGATCGACGACTTTCTCGGTGAGCGCGATGGCGCTCATCTCGGGTCGGAGATCGTAGGTGGCGACTTTGGGGGAGGGGACCGTGATGCGTTCCTCGCCAGGATTGGGGGTCTCCTTGCCGCCGTTGAAGAAGTAGGTGACGTGGGGATATTTCTCCGTCTCGGCCATGCGGGCCTGCTTCAGCCCTTTGGCGGCGACGACTTCGCCAAGGAGGTCGTTCATCGCTACCGGGGAAAAGAGGTGGCGGATGCCGAGGCCGGCGAAGTCGGCCTCGTAGGGGGTGAGGGTGAAGATTTTGGTTTTGGGCCTGCGGGAAGCCCGAAAGGAGTTAAAGGCAGGATCGGCGAAGGAGCGGACGAGCTGGCGCATCCGGTCGGCCCGGAAATTAAAAAAGAAGAGGACATCGCCGTCACAGATAACGGGGGTGGTGATGCCGGGGAGAACAACTGGCTTCACAAACTCGTCGGTGACCTCGGCAGAGTAGGAGGAGGCGAGGGCGTTTTCGCCAGACGGAGCGGCGGAGCCTTTGCCGTCGACGAAAAGATTGTAGGCGAGCTGGACGCGCTCCCAGCGCTTGTCGCGGTCCATGGCATAATACCGGCCGATGACGGTGGCGACGCGGGCTTTAGGAATCTTGGCAACGGCCTGCTCCAGGGTGTGAAGAAACTGGCGGCCGGAGGTGGGGGAGACATCGCGTCCGTCGGTGATGGCGTGGACGAAGATATTGGAGGAGCCAGACTGGCCCGTGATGTTAAGAAGCGCGAGAAGGTGCTCGAGATGAGAGTGAACGCCGCCAGCGGAGACGAGGCCGATGAAGTGAAGACGTTTACCGGAGGCGGCGGAGATGGCTTCTTGCAGAATCTTATCCTTGGCGAGCGCGCCGTCGTTGATCGCCAGGTTGATCCGGGTAAGCTCCTGGTAGACGATGCGACCGGCGCCGAGGTTGAGGTGGCCGACCTCCGAATTGCCCATCTGTCCCTCGGGGAGACCGACCTGGAGGCCGCTGGGTTGAAGGTGACCCCATGGATAATTTCTGTAGAGCCGATCGTGCACGGGGGTTTGGGCGAGCAAGGTAGCGTCGCCCTGTTTCTCGGCACCCGCGCGGCCGGCCGGGTTAATGCCCCAGCCGTCACGAATGAGAAGGACGACCGGCTTGGGCATTGCAAAATGATACAGGGACTATGCAAAAAGGAGAGTCGAAATGTCCCTCCTTTGGGCAAGTAGATTTATGGCAAAGACTTAAGGGTTGAGGTTTTTACGGAAAAAGAGGACAATAGTCTCATGGTCGACTCCTTTGTGTTTAGCGAGGGAAAGCTTGTCAGCCACAACCTGGAATGGGAGGCCTTGCGCCTGGCCCGGGCGGACAAGGGCTTGATTCTTTGGATTGACCTGACGGCTCCGACTGCGGAGGAAACTCAAAAGGTCCTGGAGCAGTTGTTTGAGTTTCATCCTTTGGCAATCGAGGATTGTGTGACCCGCAGCGAACTTTCCAAGGTCGAGGACTACGAGGACTACCTGTTTTTGATTGTCCAAAGCGCCTTTGCGGAGACGGAAAAATCAGTCCAAATCCACGAGCTGAATATTTTTTTAGGCAAGGAGTTTTTGGTGACGTTTCACCAAGAAATGATTCCGGCGCTGACCTTGCTGAAAGAAAGGGTCATCAAGGGAGCGGGGTTGCAGGCGCGCGGTGCCGACCGCTTGGCCCATCAGGTGTTGGATTTGGCGGCGGATTCCTACCTTCCGGTGGTCGACGTGATGACCCAGGAGATGGAGGATGTGGAGGAAAAGTCTCTGGCGGGTGAGCGCAAGGAAGATTTGTCGAAGCGAATCCTGAAAGCCCGGCGACGTCTGTCGGGTTTACGGCAGATTCTGCGGCCCCAGCGGGAGACGGTGGCCAGGCTGGCCAGGGGCGAGTCGAAGCTTATCCGGACGCAAATGCTGCCATATTTCCGCGACGTGCAGGACGCCCTGGCACGGATCGATGAGCGGTTGCAGGGGTGCAACGATCGGATGATGGTGGCATTCGATGTCTACACCAACCGATCAGCCCATGAGGCTAACGAGGGAATCAAGGTTCTGACGGCGATCACGGCGATCACCATTCCGCCCGTGGTGATCGGGACTTGGTATGGGATGAATTTTCGGATTATGCCGGAGTTGGAGCACCCCCTTGCCTACTGGTGGCTGACTCTGATCACAGTGCTGTTAATGGTGGGGATGGGGGTGTGGTTAAAATCCAAGCGCTGGTTTTAGTATGTTTGACAGGGAAGAATGAAAAACTCTTTTTTGGAAAAACTTTTGGAAAGAGCGCCCCGGGTGGGGGCGGCAGAGCTCCACACTCATTTTAGCCGACTCGCGGAAGAGAAGGGTTTTCTGGAAACTTTATTTAACACCCTGCAGGAGGGGGTTACCGTGCTGGATAGCGCGGGCAGGTTGATCTACTGGAACCGAGCGGCCCAACGCCTTCTTCATCTGCCGGAAGCGATCGAGCCAGGGACGTGGTCTCTGCAGCGAAGTCTACGGGGTGTGGATTGGAGGGCTTGCTTGCAGGAGCGAAGATCGTCCTCCGGGACAATGGAGGTAAACTATCCGGAACATCGGATTCTGCAGTATGCGCTTGTGCCGCTGGGGGAGGGGGAGGGTCCCAAGCATGTGGCCGTGTTCCATGACGCGACCCGTGAACGAGCAGAAGCAAAATCAGCGGTGGAGACGGGCCGGGCAGAAGCGCTGACGTTACTGGCCGCCGAGGTGGCCCACGAAATCGGCAACCCCCTGAACAGCCTGCACCTTCAGCTTCAGGTGATGGAGAAAGATTTGCGGAACACCACGGGGAGGGGCCTGGAAAAAATCCTGGGTTCCCTGGAGGTTTGCCGACAGGAGGTGAAACGGTTGGATGGCCTGGTTGCAAGGTTTCTCAAGGCGTTGCGCCCGCAGGCCACGCAGAAGAAACCAGACTCCGCGGAGCTGGTTCTGGAGGAGGGCTTGGCACCGCTCCAGGCCGAATTGCAAGACCGGAAGATTTGGGTGGAAAAAGAGGTTGCGCCGGGAATCGGACCGGTACCAATGGACCGGGATCAGGTCCAGCAGGCCATTTACAATTTAGGTCGAAACGCCATGCAGGCTGCGGGGGAACAGGGTCTCGTAAGGATCGGCTTACAAAAAGAGGGGGACTATGTGGTGTGGGAGTTTCGAGACAACGGACCGGGGATTCGGCAGGAAGATCTGGTGCACGTGGGGCAGCCCTTTTTTACGACCAAGCATGGCGGCACCGGCCTGGGGCTAATGATTGTACAGAGAATCGCGCGGGAGCACGGCGGCGATCTTCAGATCCAAAGCATGCCCGGAAAGGGAACGACGGCCCGCTTCCGGTTGCCCGTTTCGGAGAAACGGGTGCATTTACTGGAAGGCAAAGGTGCGGAGGCAAAGACGTGAGCGGCCCCAAGCCCAGTCTCCTGATTGTTGATGATGAGAAAAACACCCGGGAGGCACTGCGCCGAGTCCTTGAGGATTTTTTCGAGATTTTTACGGCGGCGGACTTAGGGGCGGCGGAAAAACTGCTTTCGGCCGAGAAAATGGAGGCGGTGTTGACGGATCTGCGTCTGGGGCACGAAAGTGGCCTCAGCGTCCTGGAGCGATGCCTGAAAATCTCGCCGCGGCCGCCCTGCGTGGTCATGACGGCCTATGGCTCGGTGGAGAGCGCCGTCGAGGCGATGAGAAAAGGGGCCTACGATTATGTGACCAAGCCTCTGGATCTTGAACGTGTCCAAATTTTATTACGTCGGGCGGTTCGTACCGCCAAGGTGGAGGAGGAAAATGTCCTGTTGCGGCAAGAGCTGGATCGCTCCCACAGTCTTGAGAAAATTTTAGGCACCTCGCCGGCGATGCAGGAGGTTTTGGACCAGCTTCGGCAGGTGGCAAATTCGCGGGCAACCGTGCTGGTGAGTGGAGAGAGCGGGACCGGGAAGGAATTGGTGGCGCGGGCCATCCACGGGCTGAGTCCGCGCCGGCAAGGACCTTTTGTGGCGGTACATGCCGCCGCCCTGGCGGCGCCGCTTCTGGAAAGCGAGCTTTTCGGCCATGAAAAAGGGGCGTTCACGGGCGCGACGGAGCGCCGGATCGGCCGCTTTGAGCAAGCAGAGGGAGGCACCCTGTTTCTGGATGAAATTGGGGAGATTGATGCGACCACTCAGGTGAAGTTACTGCGAGTTTTGGGAGAGCGGTCCATTGAGCGGGTGGGGGGCAACCGACCCATCGAGGTGGATGTGCGCCTGGTGGCGGCCACCAATCGTAACCTGGAGAGGATGGTTCGGGAGGGGAAGTTCCGGGAGGATCTTTTCTTCCGGATCCGAGTGGTGCAAATAGTTCTCCCTCCGCTCCGCGAGCGGTCGGAGGATATTCCAATCCTGGCGGAGCATTTCCGGCGAGAGTATGCCAAAGAAAACGGTAAGACGGATTTAGAGCTTTCTGCTGGGGCGATCCAGGTCCTTCTGCGGTACCGCTGGCCGGGGAACGTGCGGGAATTACGAACGGCGATCGAGCACGGGGTAGTTTTGGCGAAGGGCAAAGAAATTGAACCCGGAGATTTGCCCAGGTCGGTGCGGGAAGGGGAGCACGGCGGAGAGGGCCTCCGCCCGGGTGGGACGGTCAAATTGGAGGACCTGGAACGACAGGCAATGGAAGCGGCCCTGAGAAAGACCAACCAGAACGTTACCGAAGCAGCCAAACTGCTCGGAATCAGTCGGCGAACTCTTCATCGAAAATTATCCGCTACCAAGCAAAACTGAACCATGAAAACGCTCCAAGATTGGATCTATAATGTCGAGCAAGGGTCAGTCCGACTCTGGTTGGTGCGGATCGCCCTGCTCCTGTTGGTGGTTGGTTTGAGCACCTTCATGGGAATCCGCGAGTTTAATGGGCTCAGAACCTTTGAAGCCATGGACTTGGCTCAGCAAGCCCGGCAACTGGCAGAGGGTAAGGGCTTTACCACCCTCCTCATCCGGCCGTTGGCCCTTTGGCAAGTGCGCGCCAACCTGGAAAACAGCGCGCCTCCGGTGACGGCCTTTCCGGAGACGCTCACGCCCCCTGGTTATCCCTTGCTCTTAGCGGCTTGTTTCAAGGTGGGAATGATCAGCAAGTTGATTTCTTTTGACCTTTCCGCGGAAGCACTGAAAAATTTTCGCACGTTTCCCCCCGATATGGTTGTGTTGGGGTTACAGATGGTTTTTTTGGTCCTGGCAGCATTGGCGGTCTTTTTCTGGGGGCAGCGGCAATTTGATATTGGTACGGGGGTGCTGGCAGTGGTCTTCTTTCTGGGCAGCTCGCCCGTTTGGACCCAAGCCTTGGCGGGCGGAGCTACCCTGCTTGTGGTTTTCCTTTACGCATTGGCCGGGTGGCTCTTTTGCCTGGGGCTCTGCGGTGAGGAGGAAAGCGGGGAAACAGCCGGGAGGGAACGACAAACCTGGTATTGGCTGCTGGGATCCGGAATCGTGCTGGGGATCTCCGCCTTGATTCAAATGGTCCAAATTTGGGCGGTGGTGGCAGCCCTCGGCCTTGGGTGGGCTCTTTTGCGAAGCGGGAAATGGGCCTTTGGGGCTGGGTGTTTGCTGGCTTTGGGCTTGTTTGGGGTTTGGTTGGTTCGGCTTTGGTTCGTGGCCGGGAATCCGCTGGGGTTAAACTGGGCTTACCTGCTGGTCGATTCGGCACGGTATCCGGGAGAGACCCTTTGGCGCTCCTACACCTTTAATATCGATCAACTGGATGCATGGCGTCGCGTGGGGGGTTCAATTTTGCGCGGGTTCACGAATCTGGTTGCACAGGGACCCACGCTCGTGGGCAATGCGGTGGCGGGGACATTGGCTTTGGTCGCCTGTCTGCATTCATTTCGGCATCCTTCTGCCGCGGTCGGGAGGAACCTTTGGGGGGGCGTGGCGGCAGTCCTGATTCTGGCCACCGCCTTTATTCAGCGAGATTCTAAAACCGACGGACATGGCATTCTGATGGCCCTTTTGCCGGTCGCCTGTGTGTACGGGGCGGCCTATTTATGGATCATCATTGAACGGTGGAAACTCCACTTGGAATTATTGGGTCGTTTATTTGCCATCTTGGTGGCGCTGGTGGCGACGTGGCCAACTTTGGCAAGGGCGATTTTGCCTGAGCCGCCCCCGTTCGCCTATCCGCCGACTTATCCGCCGATCTTCCTGTTCATGCGTTCGTGGTTTGAGCCTGGCGAACTTCAGGCCTCAGATTTGCCCGCAGCAGAGGCGTGGTACGCCGCACAACCAACGCTTTGGCTTCCGACCACCCGCGAGGATTTTCTAAAAATCCATGACCGGGTCATGCCGGTCTTTAGCATTTTATTCACCCCGGCCAGCTCCGATGCACGCATGTACAGCGAAATGCTTTCGGACAATTCCGAGTGGAAGGAGTGGGCTGACCTGATTCGCAGGCAAAAACCGCCCGATTTACCTCAAGCCTTTGCAACTTCTCTGCCTCCCAATAACGACTATTTACTCCTTTCTATGCAAAAAAGGTGGAATTAGTTTTCTATTAGCTCTTTTGCTAACAGGTCGCGATTACGAACCTTATTTATTGGATACATATTCAAAGTCACAACCAACATATAGTGTCCTTTGATTGATCCTATTGCTGGGAAATTAAAATCGGGGGAATGGCAGAAAGTATTGGCCCACCTTGTTTTTCCAGGAACTTTTACCGCTGTCTTGGAATAATTGCGTCGACCGCTTGGATGACCTTAACGGGCTTTGCCCAAATCCAAGGATCCGCCGGCCAGGGGGGAACCAAGCCGTTCACAGCCACGGTGGCGATTCGCGAGGGTTATGACAGTAATCCGCTAACCGCCCCTTACACCCCAAACGCCAATTCGAACCCTCCGGGAAAAGAGCCGCAGTCCTCGACCTATACTTCGATCCAGCCATCCCTGGGCTACAACTATATTGGCTTACAAGCGGATGCCGCTTTGCGCTATGATTTTTCTGGTACTTACTATCCAAGCATTAATCAACAATACGACATCCAATACGCCCAAACTTTTGTGGGACGCTACACGTATGCGATTGATCCCCGTGCCTCCTTCACCCTGGCAAATAATTTTGTCTATACCGAGCAGCCTTTAGTCGCCCAGTTCGTGCAGGCTGGTATCAGCCCAACCTTTAATACCAGTACGATTAACAATCTGGCTACCGTCCAGGCGGATTACCGCGTCACCGATCGGCTGGCGATGATTACCCGATGGAACAACACTTTGGTTTATATTGGAGGATCTGGATCCAACTCGAATTACATGAACAACGGCGCCTTCCAGCAGTTCCGACTTGATTTCACGCCGGAAACGGTGGGCACCTTTAGTTTTGATTAT
>Ga0208048_1001409_pt1 | contig 12398 bp, 10 predicted proteins | sample Malawi_45m_30L_FD_184163 | JGI IMG/M metagenome (GOLD analysis project Ga0208048, IMG submission 184163) | Freshwater microbial communities from Lake Malawi, Central Region, Malawi to study Microbial Dark Matter (Phase II) - Malawi_45m_30L... | ecosystem: Environmental > Aquatic > Freshwater >...
TGTCGAGGGGATACCGACTCGCAATGCAGCGCTATTGAAATACGTCTTTGGTGTGATCCCCACATTGGAATCAGCACCGATAGTGATCGGCTCTCCAGCTCGACCTTCGGTATTCGTGATGGTGAGTTTCCCTGCCGACTCGGTTACGGTGACTCCTACTTTAGCGTCATTGATCTTTGTGGCGAGCGTTACCGCAGGCGTATCATTCGTAGTTGTAAATGTGACACCGTTAATTTCGATTTTTGAGGTACCGACGATGGTGCCGGTGGTCAAAGGGCTATAAAGCTTACTGGTTGCATCGTACAGCGCGTTATACGACTTAAAAACAAGTTTACTGCCTGACACTTCAGCGATTGCACCCGTCGTTGCTTTGTGGGTGTTGATTGCTGAGGCCAACTGGGTCGGTGTGGCGTTTGCGGGCGCAGCGATATCCACGTCTGCCCCATTGATACGCAGAGTTATCGTACTTGCGGCCGGAAACAGTGTGCTGTCAATCGCATCCGTATAGATCTGTGCTGGCGATCGCAAAGTGATCGGTGTTGTCGATCCTGCCGCGCTGCCCGCAGCGGTGTACAGTTCGGGTGCAGAAATCGAATCACCACTCTCAAGGGCAAGCTGAGAGCCACTCTCTACGTATAAACCTCTCGAAAAATCCAGGTCGAAATAGCCGCTGGTCCCAGACTTGTTCAAATAGGTGTTGGAATACGTTGCCCCCTTGTAGAACCCATTATCAACAGATACCACACTCGAGACCTCAGGACCCGAGAGCTGTCGACCATCTCGAGTGAAGATGGCTAATTGGCCGCCTACCGACGCGGTTTGCAACGAAACATCTTGATATCCTGCTGGAATCACCGCGATCGGTTTTGAGCTGGCGCTGACAAGGGTATCGGGTCGTGGTGTTACCTTTGACGGATCGAGCGTAAAGGACTGCTCAGTGGGGCGGGTGGACTCGGGTAAAAGTTCAGCCAGAGTTCGGAATGCGGCGCCTGATCGCGGCGATACCAACTTCACGTCGGCGAGCGCATCGCCCGCGTTGGTACTCGCCGCCTGAATCATCAAACGCGCGGCGGAAGCGATATCTGCACCATCTTTAATGAGCGTTTTAAATGTCAACGCGGGGTGCATCTCAGGCGTGACCCGAAAGGTATCCCCCGTTTTCGGATCACCCAAAAGAGTAAATCTTAGCCCCTGAAAAACGACGGGCGTTGTACCGAGGGTAGCCTCGCCGGTCTGGACATCCTTTACGGTCAACTTAGCCGTCTTAGCGTCATATGAGATCTGATAACGGTGTGCTTGTACCAGTTTTGGATCGATAACCTCGACCGACAAACGGCCCGTTCCAGCATTCGCGACACCCTCGATCGCGAAATCAGGGCCGATATAGAAGAGGTCTTGACCGGGCTCTCCCTTCGAGTTGATCCCTTCTTTATGGACGCGATTCACAGCGCCCCCAAACGCTAGCGCTAAGCTATCGAGCTTGCCAATCGTAGGTCCGAGGCTCTGTCCTCGAAAACTCAGTAGACCCCCGATCAACCCAGAGCTGATGCCCGCGAGCACTGTCGGCTGACTGGCCGCATCGAGTACAAACTCGCTCTTGGAGTAGTCGTAATCGTCAAAACTCACCGACAGTACACGAGCCCGTCCGCCCTCGACCAGCGCGACACCGGACGCGCTGTCACCGACAAAAATTGCTGCACTACCATTCTTCGCGAGACTTACCGTGACTCCGATCTCCTCCGAAAGGGCCTTAAGACTCGCATCTCGACGATCCAGTAGCTGCATCGGCTGCTCAGCGTCATTCGCACGCTTAGAGAGCTGCAGATTGAGAGCGGCCAACTCCCCCAAAAGCGAATTGACCTTGCCAACACTCGATTCAATCTGAACCTTTGTTTGCGTGCTAAGGTCCTCTCCCGTACGCCCAAGCTCGCGAGTGCGTATCGCAACGCCCTCAGCCGCCGCCAAAAATCCAGATCGACTACCGGGTGAGGCAGGGGCGGACTCGAGCTCTCGGGCTGCATCGAAAAATGCCTGGAACGCGCCATGCAGACCAGCCTCCGAGCTACCGATCGCATCCTGCAAACTCTGCAGCTGACTCAGTAGGCTTTCCTGTGATTTAAGCGAGGAAGCGGCACGCTGCATGGCCTCCTCAGCAAACTGGTCGTACAGTCTTTGAACCTCTGCGAATCGTACACCGTTGCCGAGACTGATTCTCGATGTGGTGTCCTGGCCGGCGGACTCGAGCACAGCCCTCTGGCGGACGTACCCCTCCGTTTGCAGGTTTGCAATGTTATTGCTTGTCGTTGAGAGAGCACGTTGATAGGCGCCTAAACCCGTGACGCCAACGCTGAGTAGATCAGACACCTTAGCGCTCCCGATTTATCAGGAAACGCTGTCTTAAGGCCGTTGTCGTCTCAATATCCTCATCGTTGATCACAGAAGGCTTCTTGGTGTTGTTCTGCGCAAGCTGATTCTCAACAAATTTTCCAATGCCGATTCCGCCCGCTTTTGCCATCCCGAGCGCAACCTGCTGATCGAACATCTGCTCGTAAGTTTCCATCGCATCCGAGCCCAAGAGTCCGCTTTTTTGGATCGACTTTCTCATCTCTTTAAGCATGAGATTTAAGAACAGCGACTCAAATTGCTGCGCGACACCCGTGACCTCTGATCCGGGTTGATGTGTGGCACGGCTGCGAAGCTCGGCGAGCGATCCAAAGTCGTACCAATTGGTGTGACGAACATCCATAAGCCTTAAATCACGATCAATTCAGCCTGTAATGCACCCGCACGCTGTAGCGCTTCGAGTATGGAGATCAGCGCGGTCGGCGATGCTCCAATTTCATTGACGGCATTGACGATCTGACGCAACTCAGCACCTGGCTTAAAGAGAACCATTTTTTTATTCTCTTCGCTGATCGAGACCTCTGCATTTTGTACAGGTGTTGTGGTTCCGCCCTGGGAGAGCGCCTGTGGTTGGCTAACCTCATTGGTTGCCTCCACAGTCACCGTGATATCACCCTGGCTCACCGCCGCGGCCTTCACCCGAACGTTGGCACTGATCACGACGGTACCTGTCCGTGAATTAACCACAATACGAGCCGGAGGCTCGGCAGCATCCACATCAAGCTCTTCTAAGAGCCCGACGAACGCCACACGAGCCTCCGGCGCGCTTGGTGCTCGAACCTTCACGGACACCGCATCCACCGCCGCAGCGACGCCTTCACCAAACTGAGTATTGATCGCCTTCATGATCCGCGCGCTAGTCGCAAAATCTGCCGAAATCAAATTTAGCGTCACGTGATCTCCAGTATTGAGCGGACCCGTAACTTCACGCTCAACGAGAGCACCACCCGGGATGCGTGCGGAGGTTGCGACACCTACCGCCACCGAGCTTCCGGCTGCGTCTGCAGAAAAACCAGACGCTGCCAAGGGGCCCTGCGCAACGGCGTACGTTTCACCATCCGGACCGCGCATTCGCGTCATCAGTAACACGCCACCGCGCAAACTCTTTGCTTTTGCGATAGCGGCGACATTAACGTCGATTTTTTGCCCAGGCTTTGCAAAAGCCGGTAATTCTGCGGTGACCATCACCGCCGCCACATTATCGACTTTAAAATCTTTAACCGAGGTCGGATCCAGATCGTAGCTTGAAAGCGGTCCATCCACCGAAGCGCCCATTCGCGCCAGCATCTCCCGCAGTGACTGAATAGTGAACGAAATATCTTTGCCATCTCCAGTACCTTGCAAACCGACCACAAGCCCGTAACCAATAAGTTGATTGGGCCGCGCCGCGGACAACGAGGCAATATCTTTGATTCTGGCGGCTTCAGATGTCGTAGTCAGTGCCGACAAAAACGAGAGAGTCATTCCGACAACTAATGTTTTCATGCGGTCAATGTTGTTCATGGCGGGATGTTAAGGCTCGTTAGATTTTGTGAATCACTGTCGCAGCAACGTCAGGATATAGTTCGGCGACTGGTTCGCTTGAGCGAGCATCGCGGTGCCTGCCTGTGCAAGCACAGTCGCCCTTGCGAGATTCGCTGACTCGGCTGCGTAATCAGTGTCCTCGATCGCTGAAACGGCCTCGCTCAGGTTCTGCGATACATTCATCAGGTTCGACACGGTATGCTCAAGGCGATTTACCATTGCGCCAGCATCTGCCCGAGACTGCGCGAGCTTCGTCAAAGCTTTATCGACAGCCACTGCCGCACTACCTGCGTTACCTTCCGATAAGATATCTTTAAGGCTAGAGCCCGAGACGGTGAGATTTAAATCTAAAGCAGCCGCAGCAAAGGTCACGGTATTGCCGGTCTTCGCAGGGTCTGACCCTACGTAAAAGTTGAACGAGGTTGCCGCACTTCCGGTCCCACCTGCTGCACCGGAGGAACCCTGTGCCAACGTTACGCGATTGAATGAGGATACGCTCGCAATGCGTGTAATCTCCGTTTTGAGCGCTGCATACTCATAATTTGCGTTTGTCCGATCGGCATTTTCGTAAGTACCATTTTTTACCTGAACTGCTAACTCTCGCATTCTGATGAGGATAGCCTCAATTTCCTCAGCAGCACCGTCATAGGTATTCACCAGCGAAATGGCATCATTCGTATTACGGACCGCTTGATTCAGACTGCGGATTTCGGCCCGCATCTTTGCCGACACCGCCATACCGGCTGCGTCGTCTTTGGCGCTATTGATTCTTTTACCCGAGGCCAGGCGCTCCATCGCGCGCTCGAGATCCCCCCGGTTTTCGGTCAGGATTCTCGATGCCGTCAACGATGAGATATTAGTGTTTACTACGACAGCCATAACGGTGTTCCTCTTGGTGAATCCTCAATTGCCTAAAAAGGCCATAACCTCAGTAAAGTCCGATTCATCCATCCTGATCGGCTTGCATCGGCGAGCTCGCCCTTCGATGCAAATGTGATTTCCGCGTCGGCGAGCCGACGTGACCGGACGGTGTTATCCGGTTGAATGTCCGAGGGCCGCACCAGACCCGTTAAACGTACAATTTGAACTCCCCGTGCTAACTCCATTCTTTTGTACCCACGAATCACGAGGAGGCCATTCGGCAGCACCTCAGTAACCACTGCCGTCACAGAGCCGGTGATCCGACCCCGCTGCTCAGCGCTGCCCTCTCCCTTCGACTCAATGGCGCTCTCCGCCGGGTTGATATCCACCGGCCAGGGGATGCCTGCTTTTTTAAGCCGACGATCGATCTCGCCCAACGCACTGCCATCAAGAGCTGTGGTTGCCGAATTACGTGACGCGTTAGAGGAGGCTGAACTTGATGCCGAGACCTGTTCCTCGATCAAAACAGTGATGAGATCACCTTGGCGACGCGAGCGCTCGTTTCCGAGCAGGCTGTCTTGCCCTGCACGAGAAAATATCGACCCGTCTGCCTCGAGCGGTATCGATGTCTGATTTAACGGGATATACACGCGCTCGGGCGCAACATCGCGCACGCCAATCTCGGCACAACCGCCGATAAGCGTTAGCACTACAATTAAACCGAGAGGCGAGAGATTCATGCGCTAGTCACTAAAGATTGTTATTGGCGTACTGGAGCATGCCGTTGACCGACTCGATCGCCTTCGAATTCACCTCGTAAGCGCGCTGGGTCTCGATCATATTGACCATCTCTTCGACAACGTTGACATTCGAGCTCTCGAGCGCACCCTGAATAATTTGTCCGTTACCCTGCTGAGTCGGAATACCGACCTGCGGTGGACCGCTCGATGTCGTCTCTCGAAATAAGTTCTCGCCGATCGCTTGCAATCCGGACGGATTCAGAAAGCGTGCGAGCTGAATCTGTCCGATCGTCTGGGCTTGTGCCTCACCAAACGCTTGGATCGAAACGGTCCCGTCGCCGCCGATCGTGATTGTTTGTGCGTTCTGCGGGATGGCGAGCTCCGGTTGCAGTCGATATCCGCTCGAGTTCACAAGGACGCCTTCCGCAGAAATCTTAAAACCGCCGTCGCGGGTATAGGCGAGAGTGCCATCGGGCTGCAGAATCTGGAGAAAACCCTCGCCACTGATCGCCACATCAAAGGCGTTCTGGGTCTGAATCAGATTACCCTGCGCGTGGAGTTTCTCAGTGGCTACGATCCGCGTACCGGTTCCTAACAAGAGGCCGGTAGGTGCCGCGGTATCCGCAGAGGTTTGGGCACCGCCCTGACGTACGCTCTGGTAAAGCAGATCCTCAAAGGTCGCCCGATCCCGCTTAAATCCCGTGGTATTTACGTTCGCGAGATTATTGGCGATGACGGTCATCCGCGTTTGCTGCGCGTCGAGACCGGTTTTCGCTACCCATAGTGCTGCTTCCATTTTGCGACGTCCTACTTATTGATTGAGACGCGCGAGTGACTGACTGCGTTGCGCCAGATCACTCGCTTGCTTTAATACTTTGACCGCCATCTCGTACCGACGGCTCATGCTGATCATGTCCACCATGCTCGAGAACAAATTGGTATTACTGCCCTCGAGGGTGCCCGAAGACACCGCCGGTGTTTGTGCTGCTGCAAAGGGCTGACGATCCGACGACTCATAGAGTCCGTCTGTTCTCAAGACGAGCTTGCTGGGATCCGCCTCGGCGACCTGGATACGGGCCAAAGGCTGAAAAATCACCGCTTCACCCCCTAATTGCTTAGTGAGTACGGTGCCATCAGGACCCACTTTGATTTCGGTCAGCTCCGGAATGGTGATCGGTGCTCCTGCATCACTCGCGATTTGCTCACCGGAACCGACCACCAACGTACCGGTGGCGTCGACACTCAGATCGCCTCGTCGGGTGTACGCGATTTCTCCACTTTTCGAGATGACCGCGAAAAGTTGATTACCGCGCAGCGCCACATCAAGTGCTCGTCCAGTGTTCATCATGGGGCCCGGATCCAGATCCACCCGAGCGCCGGGCGTTACTACCGGCACATAACGGCTTTTGTAACCGTCCCCGTCATACCGATACGTCTGGATGGCAGCCGTAAACTCCCGCTTAAAGCCTGCGGTGCTGATATTGGCAATCTCATTAGCAATCTGCTGAGTTCGATGTTCAATGAACTTTTGACTGCTAAGAGATGTGAATATCAACCTGTCCACGACGGCTTTATCCTTAGTTACTACGCTTAGCCACGGATGTTGACGATCGTGCTCGTCAGGTTCGTCGTGGTTTCGATTGCCTTCGCATTAGCCTGGAAGTTTCGTTGAGCAGTAATCAGGTTCACGAGCTCCTCTGTCAGATCAACGTTAGCGCGCTCGAGCGCACCTCCTTGGATCGTGCCGTAGCCGTCGGAGCCAGCGATACCGACCACCGCTTCGCCCGAGTTGGAGGTGGCAACATAGTTTGCGTTACCGACCTGTTTCAAACCGTTAGGGCTCGCAAAGTTCGCGAGGATCAGCTTACCGAGCGCCTGCTGCTTACCATTGGTGTAGTTCGCGCGCACTGTGCCCGCAGAATCGATGCTGATTCCATCGAGTCGACCGGAGGTGAAGCCGTCCTGTGTCAACGACAACACCGAGAAGGGCTGCGAGAACTGGGTCGAGAACTTACCGTAGTCGACGTTCAACGTGATTAAGTCTGCACCGTTTTGCGGATCGAACGGCGTGTACCGCGCGCCTTCCTTCGGGGAGACCAACTTACCGGTCGTATCAAAGGTCAGCTGGCCCTTGGTGAGGTAGATCGGTGCGTAATTAGGCAGACTATCCGGCTTTTTCGTAGTCTCCTTACCATCCTTGTCGATGAAGAGCAGGTTACCGTCAGGATCTTTCGCCTGGACTAGAGTGGTCACCTTGGGCACGCTACCGCGGACCTGCGTGGTGCTATTCAGACCAAAGTTCGGGTGACCGTTCACGTTGATGAACGAGTCCTCATTCGTTGTACCCGACTTAAAAATGAATCGCGAATTGTCAGGATCAAACGTCACCGTCACACCGCTCACTGTCTTGCCAGTCGGTGAGGCGAGTCCGTTGATTCGATCCCGAAGCGCCGCCGCAAACGTCGACCCGGTATACGCACCCGGCGGGATCTTCACCGACCCGTCGATACCGTCTACCGTAACGTTCACGACATTATCGTTCGTGGTGACTGAGAACGTTCCGCTGATATCGATACCCGCCTTACCACCCGTTGTGATCGCAGGCTGCGATAACAGTCCAGACCCCGCTGTACCGACAATTTCAGTCGCGTAAGTCGAGGAGATTCCCAGTAGTTCTGCCGCACGTGCGTTATCGTCGACCGCGACCGTGATCAGCGATTTTTCACCCGTAGTTCCGGATGAAAATACAAACTTGCGCTGATCTTTGAGGTACTCGACTTTGATGCCGTAACGACGCTGATCCTCGTTTTGGATTTCACGACCGTTCGGAAGCACTTCGTTACCCTTAAAAGCACCTTGAGTCGTACCGGCACCGACCGATACAGGGACAGCCTTTGCCGGGAATCCGAGCACGTTATTCGCGGTGTTGTCGTCTTTTCCGGCTACACCCAACGTCGCGAACTTAAAATCATTGCTTCGCGGCTTGAACGTGAGACTACGTGCACGCGGGTCATAGCCGACCTTAATAACATCGGTCCGCCCGATCGCCGAATCGACTTTTGCCTGGATCGCCTTCACGAGGTCCTTAGACTCGAGTGTGGCGTTCGGAAGATAAGCTCCCGCATCCAATGTCACCGACAATCCATTTTTAAGAGCCGTTTGCTGAGCCGCTGTGAGATTACTGTTGTCGCCAAAGGTGGCAACGAGCCGGAAGGTACTGTTATCCGTTGCAGCTGCAGTGATTTCAATTTCTTTGTCGTCGCTGAAACGATTGTTGATAGATTTCGTTAGCTCCGCGGCGAGTTCGGTGCCCGATAACGCCTTCCCGCGCAGACTATCCGGCAGACCGATCGACACAGGGTCGGAATCATCGATCGAAATCTTTAAAAGTGAGGTATTCGTCAACCCCTGTAGCTCTGCAGTCGCTGAGCCAATCGTTTTCGCAGTGGCGGTAAAATCGTCCCCGGCGAAACCCCCCTTTGTCGTTCCCATGGTGTTGAGCACCTGCACTGAGAACGGTGTCCCCGCGGTGCTGAAAAAGGCGAGTGTTCCGTCGATCGCCTTACCGGTGAAGCTGATCTTAGCGTTGGTTAATTTAGTGAGGACGCTCGCAACTGTCAGCGCCTTATCAATGCCCGCCGCCGTCAGAGTTGTACCCCCACTGTCGGCACCCGTGGCAGATCCTGTCGCAGCATTTGCGGCCTGCGAGAAAAGTTCGATTTCCGTGATATCTGCCGATGCTGCGACCGCAGAGGTCACATCGTTATCAAATCGTAGCGTGACACTCTGCGCTGTCGCAGCACTCGCGGTAGCGACCGCTTCGGTCCAGTTACCACTAAATGTCGTGCTCGCCTTGCTAGCACCAATCACTATTTTATTATTGTCGGTGCTACCGAAGTCAAAACCTCCGGTCCGATTAACAAATCCACCGGTCAGCTTGGCAGGCTTAGAGTCTACCTTGTTTGTTTGATCGTTTAGAAAATAAAGTGGATGTGGTGCTCCTGCGTTAAATGTTGGATCGAATTTGGTCGGATCGGTGGTTGACTGACCGAACTTATCGATATATAGATTTTCACCCTTATCCGTTTTCGCACTCAAAAGAGCGGGTTTAATTTCTCGATCACCGACGAAAATGTAGGTTTGCCACTTGTTGGTTGGATCTTCAATTGTCGCGTTAGACACCTTCACGTAATAAATCGTCGCAATCGAGGGGTTACCCAACGAGTCAAACACCGTGATCGAGGTCGATCGGTTAAAGGTGCTTGGATCATTTCGATCGAACCGATAAACCGCTGCGCCTGATTTGTACTCCGCTTGCTGCGGAATGATCTCGGCGTCGGCCGGCAGGTTCACACCAAGATCAATTTTCGAGGACGCTTTAGGCAGACCTGCTGTACTTGGCAACTGCAGAGATTTGGCCGAGTTCAAACCAGTAGCGACCACGGATCCGTCGTCGTTGACTGGGAATACTTGAACGAACTGACCTGAGGCGTCGACCACATAACGATCGTTGTTCACACGAAATGATCCGTTGCGGGTGAACACACTTTGGTTGGAGGTCAGATTGGGCTTTAAGGTAAAGAAGCCTTGACCCTGAATCGCCATATCCAAAGAGTTCTGCGAAAATGCAACGTTACCTTGCGAAAACTCCTGGGCAACGCCCTTCAGGAGCACACCCTGACCGATCGAACCCGATGCGTTCTGCAAGGGTGAGGTCGCGAAAATATCACCGAACTCAGCTCGCGCCTTTTTAAATCCGATCGTACCGACATTCGCAATATTGTTACTGACGATACCGAGTTCCGCTTTCGCAGCATTCAGACCAGTCAGTGAGGTGTAAAATGACATGGGTGCCTTTCTCCAAAATAAAACAGGTTAGTTCGCTTTAGCTCAGCGAAGCGTGGTGACCTGAGCTAAAGGGATTTGTGCGCCGTTGCGCAGCCGCAAAACAATGTCTTGTCCGCTCATAGAGACACTATTGACGGGAACATATAAGAGCGCCTTTGCCGCCTCGGCTTTACCCGCGCGTCGTACCGTCACCTCGACGCGATATTGGCCGGGTAGCGCATTGGCGCCTCCCCGCAGCGATCCATCCCAAGAAAACGGATAGTCGCCTGCTCCTGCCGGTCCAAGCTCAAAGGTCTCCATCTCTTGGCCGACGAGATTCTTGATCGTCACGGTGGCGCCATCGACGGGCTCAGTCACTCGTACAGCACCCTCCAGAGTGCCGCCCGAGACCAGCTCGCCGGTGTTACTCGCCGAGAGTACGGATCGACCGATCAACGAGCCGCTTGACAAAAGTCGGTTAGCCGCCAGCTGATCTGACATTGATTTAAGCTGCGTCGCCATCTCGCCAATTGAGTTCACTGTTGAGAACTGCGCCATTTGCCCGAGGAACTCGCCGTTTTCCATCGGTGCAAGTGGGTCTTGGTTTTTCAGCTGCGCAGTCATTAATTTCAAAAACTCGTTCTGACCTAAAGAAGTCGATCGCTTTACCTCTTTACGTTTTTCATCCTCATAGCTCGAAACCCCTGGAGGCAGGGGACTACGGGATCCGCTTGAAATCGTTGTTTGCATAAACTAGTTATCTCACTTGGTATTCATATCGATCGTCCGCATCATCAGTTCGCGAGCGGTACTCGCCGTCGTGAGTGCGGTCTCGAACGAACGCGCGGCATCGAGCATGTCGGTCATTTCTTCCAGTGGGTTCACATTTGATCGAAACACGTAACCCTCTGAGTTAGCGAGCGGGTTATCCGGATCAAAGATCTGTTGGTTCGCTCGACGACTCTCGGTGATCGTTTTTACTGTAACGCCGTAACCTTTTTGAATTTCATTGGATACTTGATCCATCACGGTTGCAAAGACGGGGCGTTTTGCCCGAAAGGCTTTTTCCTCGGAACCCGCTACGGTCTCCACATTGGCCAGATTCGAGGCGATCGTATTCAGGCGCACCGTTTGAGCGTTCAGTGCACCACCTGCGAGCTTAAGAATGTTAGAAAGTGACATCTTTTAGGGTCCCTAGATTTGCGCTTAATCGCCGCGATATGCTTTGCGAAGGCCGGAGAGCGCCCCTTCCGAGAAACGCAGAGCGGCCAGGTACCGGCCAGCAGCATCGCCATAGGCAGCTTCTTCAATGTGTGTCTCCACGGTGTTGCCGTCGCGCGAGGGTGCGAGCGGGAGTCGATACTGCAAAGCTTTACGCGTGAGTTGCTCTGGCGACTCGATATGAGATCGATGAGTGACTTTCAGACGCATCTCCTCGCCCGCATCGCGTAATGCCTGACGAAAGTCGATGTCGCGAGCCCGATAATTGGGCGTGCTCGCGTTAGCAATATTCCCAGCAACCACCTCCAGCCGGCGGGCTTGAATCGCCGCCGCCGTAGGAAATATGCCGAGCGCTCTGTCGATTTGTGACATCGTTCACCGACTCCCGGTTAACTCTTTGTAAAGGTCTTCCGGGTTCGGAATTAGCAACTTTTATGCCACCCCAAGAAATGTCTGAAAGGGTACGTTTCCGGCAAAGATTTAGGGACGAGCGGCAAAAAATCCGCAGCCGCGGATGTGATGGACCGGCAAGTGTTTGCCGCTCGTGGGACATCCCCGCGGCGAACGGAGCGGCGCCAGGTAGGGTGAACTTAACGCCAAATAATCAGATTGATTCGGCGGTGCGATGCAGAGCTCGATGCCGCCGCTTTGCCGTTTTACCGCTGTCGACTCCTTATAGTCGTACGTCGAAATGAAGTGTCAGAGGGACGCGCTTAATCGCACGGAGTAGCGATTTTGACGGAGTAAAACTAATAAAGATTTCGTTGCGACGACCCGTCAGGCCACCGCTCGACGGCCCAGGAATTGCAGGTAATTCGCCAA
>Ga0208048_1001410_pt1 | contig 12391 bp, 8 predicted proteins | sample Malawi_45m_30L_FD_184163 | JGI IMG/M metagenome (GOLD analysis project Ga0208048, IMG submission 184163) | Freshwater microbial communities from Lake Malawi, Central Region, Malawi to study Microbial Dark Matter (Phase II) - Malawi_45m_30L... | ecosystem: Environmental > Aquatic > Freshwater >...
TCCGCCCAGTTACTGCGTCGTTTTGGCGGATCGTCGCTTGCTGCGGGGCTCGGGACTGCGCCGCTGCGTGATGATTTCTCCATCCTCGATGCGGACGATGCGGCGACCGCGCTGCGTCAAGCGATCTCCGATTCAGGGCTCGATCCAAAGCAGTGGCGCACGTCCACCGTTGCTTCGCACATTTCGCGCGCCAAGAATCAATTGTGGACTGCCGCAGAACATGCTGCAAACGCAGGTGATTTTCTCGAACGCACAGTGGCAAAGGTTCACGCCGCTTACGAGCGAGAGACGGCTCGGCAGAACGCGCTTGACTTCGATGACCTCCTCACGCGGTGCGCGCGCATGCTTCGCGACGACACGGACCTGCGTGCGGAATTGCAGCAGCGGTACGCGGAGGTTCTCGTCGACGAGTATCAGGACACGAATCACTCACAGTTTGTGATTGCAAGCCTGCTTGCACAGCAGCACCGCAACATCTGTGTGGTGGGCGATCCCGACCAGTCCATCTATGGGTGGCGCGGCGCGGATCTCACCAACATCCTCGAGTTCGAGAAGCATTTTCCCCATGCGGTCATCGTGCCGCTCGGCGAAAACTTCCGCTCGACGGGGCATATTGTGGCGACAGCTGCACGGCTGATTCTCCACAACGGCAAGCGCCGCCACAAGGAACTGCACACATCGCTCGGGGACGGGGCGATTGTCGAGGTGGTGCGCCTTGACAACGAGCTGGCAGAGGCTGACCGCGTGGCGCAAACCATCGAACGCCAGCACGCGGCTGGAATGCCGCTTCGCGAAATGGCCGTGTTGATGCGCATGAACGCACTCACGCGCGTTGTGGAAGATGCGCTTCGCCGGCGCAACATTCCATGCGTCATTGCGCGTGGTACGGCATTCTTTGAGCGCCGTGAGGTGCGCGACGCGCTCGCGTATCTGCGCCTGATCGCCAACCCACTTGATGAAGTATCGCTGCAGCGAATCGTGAATGTGCCTACCCGCGGCATCGGCGGCACGACCATGCAGCGGATCGGCAATGCGGCCGTCCTGCGTCGCATCCCGCTCTTGGATGCCATGCAGCAGGCACGCAGCCTTGGCATCACCGAGCGCACGGCAAAGTCCATCGATGGGTTCACCGCGCTCGTGGCGCGTGCGCGTTCGGAACTCGATGTCAAGCCTGCCGCGAACCTCGGCGGATTCGTCTCGCGCGTGCTTCTCGAGACAGGGCTTGGACGCGCCGCTGCGGCAAGCGCTGAAACCGAGGAAGAAGGCGCTGAACGCGAGGCGAATGTGACGGAAGTCGCAAACGCCGCAGCGCTGCATGAGATGCCTGAGGGCGATCCTTCGGCAGCGCCGCCCACGCTCGGCGATGCACTTCGGTCGTTCCTGCAGTCGGTGGCGCTCGTGGCGGACGCGGATGCGGTCGATCCCGAGAAGGGCGCCGTCACGCTTATGACGCTGCATGCTTCGAAGGGACTCGAGTTCGACAGCATCTTCATCATCGGGCTCGAAGAGGGGCTTCTGCCGCACGCGCGGTCACTTGGCAGCCCCGATGAAGTGGAGGAGGAGCGTCGGCTGCTGTACGTCGGTATCACTCGCGCGCGTCGTCATCTGCTGCTGACGACCTGCGCCTCCCGGACGGTTCGCGGCTTGCAGGAGCGCGCCATCGAGAGCGGATTCCTCCGAGAGATCGTCGGTGAGGGCGTGGTCAGCAGCGATGAAGCGGACGGCGTCGGGCAGATGCGCGTGCACGAACCGTCAACGATGCGGCGGTTTGGCGCGGCGGGCGGCGAATCGGTCGTCGTGCCTCGACCCTCACTCCCTGCAGCTGGTGTTGGCGGCTCGCGGCAGATGCCCGCGGGCATCCGTGTCGGCACGGTCGTGCGACATGCTCAGTTTGGCATAGGACGAATCACTGCACTGCTGCCGCGAGGCAACATGACGAGCGTGGAGGTGGACTTCCGCCCAGGAGGGCGAAGAACGCTGGTACTCGAATACGCTCGCCTTGAAATCGTCGTCGGTTCCTGACCGCGCGGTCAGTGCGTGGCGGCTGACGTTCCACAGATACCAGTTTGCCAGAATACGAACGACCACTGATCCGCCTCGTCTTCGATGCGGCGCGCGAGCGGCTTGCCTTGCCCATGCCCCGCATCGCGGTCCACCCACAACAGCACAGGCTCGCTGCGATCATCGCTCGCAGACGCAGCTTGCATCAGCGCGGCCATCTTGCGCGCATGCAGCGGATGCACGCGCGAATCATTCTCGCCTGCGGTGAAGAGCACCGCCGGATAACGCGTGCCCGCGCGAACATTGTGGTAGGGGCTGTAGGCATGGAGCCACTGAGCGGCGGCTGCATCCTCGCTCGATCCATATTCGGGCACCCAGTACTTCGCGAGCAGGAACTGCTGGTAGCGCATCATGTCGAGCAGCGGAACGGCACTGATGGCGGCCGTGTAGAGATCCGGTCGCTGCGTGATCGCGACGCCCGTCAGCAGCCCGCCGTTCGATCCACCCTCGATCGCCAAGTGTGCCGAGTCGGTGATCTTCTGGCCGATCAACCACTCCGCGCACGCATGGAAGTCATCGAAGACATTCTGCTTTTTGCCAAGCATGCCAGCACGGTGCCACGCCTCGCCGTACTCGCTGCCGCCACGCAGGTTCGCGACCGCATAGACGCCGCCGCGCTGCAGCCACGGCCACAGCGTCGGGTTGAAAGCAGGATCAAGACTGACATTGAACCCGCCGTACGCGTAGAGCAATGTGGGCGTATTGCCCGCGTGCTTCATGCCCTTGCGCTGCACGAGGAACATCGGCACGCGCGTGCCATCCTTGCTCGGCACGAACACCTGTTGCACTTCGATCGTCGATGGATCGAAGGGAATCTCAGGACGCGCCCACAGCCGCATCGTTCCTGACGCGAAGTCCGCCGCATAGATGGAGCGCGGTTCATTGAAACTTGTGAAGGACACGAAGCCGCTCGTGCGTTCATCGGTCGTGCCGACGCCCGCCGTCCCGAGCCCCGGCAGTTCCATGGCGCCGACGGCTTCGCCCGTGGTTCGGATCCGCTCGAGTCGCGTGGTCACATCCTTCGAGAATGTGAGCACGAGCAGATCGCCCGCGCGCGAGGCGCCTTCGAGCACCATGTCGTTGCGCGGAGCGACGACCGTTTTCCACGAGGATCGCTGCGGGGAACGAAGCGCCACGGCGACAAGCGTGCCCGTCGGTGCGTCGAGCGTCGTTCGCATGAAGAGCGTGTCACCCACGCTTGCGGTCGGCCAGAATGTCGCATCGAGTCCTTCGGCCACCACCTTCGCAAGCGGTGCTGCAGCGGGCATGCCCGCGCGCTGCCACGCCTCGGTCTCGAGTACCGACAGATCGTTTGCCTGCCAGCCACGCGAGAGCGAGAGAAAGATCCAGCGCCCGTCGCGGCTGATCGATGCGCCTGGAATACGGCTCGGATCGGTCTGCCGCGCGAGCAGTTTGTCGTGCCGCGGGTGCTCGCCGATGGTGTGCCAGCGCACCTCGCGTGAGTACGGATCCGCCGCATCGGCGAGCGCCGAGTAGAGGAAAGCATCGCTTGTGGGCGTCCATCCCCCGAAGGAAACCTTCCCCGCGATCTCGTCGCTGGTCCATCGGCCGGTTCCCGTGTCGAGCACGTGCAGCACGCTCATCTCGCTGCCGGACTGTGAGAGACCAAACGCGACTCGCTTGCCGCAAGGCGATGGAACCCACCAGTCGAGGCTGGTCAGTCCGCGCGCGTCGAGCATGTTGACGTCGATGAGCGTGCGTCGCGCCGCGCGGTCCGGACCGCTCGGAAGGGCAGCAGGTGCGCTGGCGGCGGGGGACAGAGCGCCGACATCCGCTCCGACATACAGCACAGGCTGATTCTGCGAACCCTCGCGCTCCGTCCAGAACGCACTCCCGCCTTCGCAGACAGGCATCCCGACCGAACCGATGGACATGAGTGGTCGAAGTTCAGCAGTGAGTTCGGCGTGGCAAGGGAGCGAGCGCAGCAGGTTGGTGGTGCGGTCGTTCTGGATCGTTGTCCACGCGGCGACCTCCTGCGAATCCTTCTCAAGTTGCTCGAGCCAACGATAAGGATCCTCCACTTTCCGCCCGTGGATCATGTCGCTGACGGGCTCACTGCGTGTCGAGGGCGGCGCCGCGCTCGCTGAGACTGCGGATGAACCGACCAAGCAGACACAAAGCAACTGCGGCACGCGGTGTCGCAAGATGCGGGAGGTGAGTGCGGCGTGGGAAGGGGGAATGTGGGAAAACATGCTGGGAATCTCCGAGGCGTTTAGTTGCGACTTGTCGCTCCTGATGCCGTACGCATTCGAATCGTCTCGGGCATGGCGCGGATGCCATCGAGCAGTGCGGGGTCGCTGATCGGTTCGACATCCAAGATCACGTAGCTCGTGGAGGGATTCGACTGCAGATACTCCGCGTTGATGTTGATACCCGCTCGCGCAAGCAGCGTATGCATCGTGCCAAGCACGCCAGGCACATTGCGGTGGACATGGAGGATTCGAAGCTGCCCCTCGCGCAGGACAGGCAGGTCCACCTGCGGAATGTTGACGCTCGTTTCCGTGGAGCCGCGTTCCCAGAAGCGGGCCAACTTTTCCGCCACTTCGAGCGCGATCAGTTCCTGCGCTTCCTCCGTGGAGCCGCCAATATGCGGCGTCAAAATTGCAGTGCCGCACGCCTGCAGCGGCGACACAAAGCGGTCGCCTGCCTTCGCAGGCTCGTCGGGAAACACATCGAGCGCCGCGCCGCCCAGCCGGCCATCTTGCAGCGCGGTCGCGAGTGCATCGGTATCCACCACACTGCCGCGTGCATTGTTGATCAGGAACGCGCCGCGCTTCATCAGCGCGATCTGCGCGGCACCGATCAGTCCCGCTGTCTGCGGCGTTTCAGGCACATGCAGCGTTACGCAGTCTGCTTCGCGCAGGAGTGCCTCGAGTGAGGGTCGTGGCGATGCGTTGCCGAGCGGCAACTTTCGCAGGATGTCATGAAAGATGACTCGCATCCCAAGCGCCTCGGCGAGCACGCTGACCTGCGAGCCGATGTGACCGTAGCCGACGATGCCAAGCGTTCGCCCGCGGACTTCATGGCTGTTCGCCGCAGACTTATCCCAGTTGCCCGCATGCAGCAGTGCGGACTTCTCGAAAAGTCGGCGGAAGAGGCAAACTGCTTCGGCAACAGTCATCTCGGCCACGCTGCGCGTATTGCTGAAGGGCGAGTTGAACACGGCAGTGCCAGCGGCTGCCGCCGCCGTGAGATCAACCTGATTCGTCCCGATACAGAAGCAGCCCACCGCAAGCAGATGTGGCGCGGCGGCGAGATCTGGTGCGCGTAGTTCAGTCTTCGATCGGATACCGACAACATCGGATCGCGAAAGCGCGGCGTGGAGCGCGCTGCCAGCGAGTGCACCAGCGGCGCGCTCGACCGTCAATCCCGATGCAGTCAGGACAGCGTCTGCCGCTGGGTGGATCGACTCAAGAAGCAGTGCTCGCGGCATGACGCAAAGGGTAGCGGTCGGATCTCAGCGACGCACGATTCACCCAACAACATCGGGCAAATGAAAGAGGTCCTCGGTGAGATTGACAGGACCATCGTCGGTGATCAGCACATCGGCCTCGTAATGAACACTGAGAGATCCATCCGCAGTGAAGATCGGCCACGCGTTCCCATCGGACTTCGTCTCGGTCGAACTGACGGCGATCATCGGCTCCACCGCGATCAGCATGCCCGTCTTGAAAGTGGACCACGCCTCGTTCCATTCGCCAGGGAAACTCGGCACAACATTGGAGACGAATGGTGCATCGTGCAGCGTGCGACCGTAGCCGTGCCCACCAAGCCCGCGCACAAGACAGAAGCGGCACTCGCCTTCGACGTGGCCCTGCACGGCGCGCGCCCAGTCGATCAGTGGGCGACCAGCCACCATCGCCTTCACGCCTCTGCGGAGACTTTCTTTGCCGCACTCCATGAGCGCATGAGCGAGCTTGTCACCACCGCATACGAGGAATGTCCACGCCGCATCGCCAATGAACCCACGATGACGCACGCCGATATCCACCGACAACAGATCGCCTGCCTGCAGCGGGCGATTGGTCATGTCGTGCGTGCCATGCACAACGCAGGCGTTCACGGAGAGGCAGGAGTGGCTTGGGAAGGGCGGATGCCCGCGTGCGCGGTATCCGATGAAACAGGATCGGCAATCCAGCTTCTCGATCGTTCGTCCGACGAACGCGTCGATCTCCGCGAGCGTCTGTCCCTCGCGCAGGAACGCCACAAGCGCCTCATGCGTGCGGCAGACGCAGGCGGCGGCTGCGGTGGCGTCTTCGATGTCGCGCGCAGAGCGTTGCATAGAGCGGGGGAGGCTAGCGAAGTCGTGTGCCCATGCGCACGCCTCGGGCGAAGACGGCGTCGGGGAGCGCGCCGCTGACCTCATAGGCGAGTGCGCGTTCATCGTGAAATGGCCAGAGCACCACATCGGCGCTTTTGCCCACGGCGAGCGAGCCGCACTCGCCCTGCACGCCGAGCACGCAGGCGGCGTTCCAAGTCGTGGCGATCAGCGATTCGCTCGGCGAAAGACGAAGGTGTCGAACGGCAAGTGCAATCACGAGCGGCATGCCGCGCACGGGCGCACTCCCTGGATTCGCATTGGTCGCCAACGCGAGCGCGGCGCCCGCATCGACCAGTTCGCGCGCGCGCAGATACGGCGTCCCGAGGCAAAATGATGTCGCAGGGAGACCCACCGCGACGGAGCCACTCCCGGCCACCGCCGCAATATCGGCGTCCGTGCACGCTTCGAGATGGTCAAGGCTGACGGCGCCCATCGCGACCGCGCGCTCGACCATGCCGAGCGAGTGAAACTGGTTCGTGTGAACGCGAACGGGACAGCCGAGTGAGCGCGCGCGTTCAAAGTACGCAGCGCAGTCGGTCGCATTCCATGCACCTTGTTCGCAGTATGCGTCCGCTGCGATGCCCGGCATCAGGCGCGCGGCCGCGGGCAGCGTGTCCTCGATCGTGCGCGCGACGAAGTCTGGCTGCTCAGCATCGACCGCGTGCGCGCCAAGAAAAGTCGCTGCAACTCGCTGCGGCGTGAGCGCGCGTGCTGCATCGATGGCACGCAGCATCTTGAGTTCACTTTCGGTCGTCAGTCCATAGCCAGACTTCACCTCCACCGTTGTGGTGCCGTAGTTCGCCATCTCGGCGAGTCGGCGTGCGAGCAGCGCAGTGAGTTCCTCCTGAGCCGCGGCGCGCACCGCGCGCACGGTGGACATGATTCCACCACCAGCGGCAAGAATGTCCAGATAGGAACGTCCCGCCAGTTTCATCGCCCACTCGTCGGAGCGGTCGCCCGCCCAGCACGCATGCGTGTGGCAATCGACGAAGCCCGGTGTCACAACGCACCCACCCGCATCGATCGTGGTGCAGTCGGTCGGCAGCGCCGCCGGTTCACCTGCGGCAAGCGCCGTGATCCTGCCGGACTCCCACACGATGTGTCCGCGTTTCATGATGCCGAGATTCGCCTCGGTCGGGTGGCGGATCAGCGACCGCGCGCCACCCACAGGATGCATCGTGAGAAGTCGTGCGTTCACGAGAGCCGTGGCTGCCATGCGCGCAAACGGTACCGTACTGCTGATGCGACTCTTCGTCGTTCGTCATGCGCGTGCGGAGGAGCGTTCGGATGCGCACTTCCCGAATGATTCGCAGCGACCGCTGACGAAGCAAGGGATCGATGAGTTCACGCGTCTTGCTCGGCGCATCGGGCGCGCGTGGGACGCACCGACTGTCGTTCTGGCCAGCCGATTTGAACGCGCGTGGGAGACTGCTGGCATTCTTCGCGAAGAAGCCAAGTGGCCGAAGGCTCGGCGATGCGAGGTGCTCGAAGCCGATCACGCGGGCGGTATCGCGGCGGTCGAGCTGGCGATCATCGAGCACTCGGGCGACTCGCTCGCGGTCGTCGGACATGAACCAGCGCTCAGTGAACTTGTCGGCCACCTCATGGGTACCGATCTGCCGAGCATCGTGATGCGAAAGGGCGCGATCGCAGTTCTCGATGTCGCGGTGACCCTTCGAAGTGCAGGAGATGTCCCGGGACTCTTCGGCAGCGCCACGCTGCTCGCGCTTGCGGATCCGCGCGCGGTAGGAATCCGCGAGTGAAGTCGCAACCCTCGTGAAACCGTTAGACTTCGACCTTCACGGTTGAACGGAGATAAGCCATGACTACCCGACAAGAACCCAGCGTCAAGAAGACCCAACTGCTCGAAACCATCTGGGATGGCACCGTGCTCCTTGCGCGGCCTGCAGGTCCGAACATCGGTCAGCGTGAAGCCCCGATCGTGGCGCAGGATCTCGAGCCGATCATGAAGGGGGCGGGCAAGGCGATGAAGTTCATGGTGCTCGATCTCTCGGCTGTCCAGTTCATGAGCAGCATGGGAATTGGCACCTGCATCAACTGCCGCAACGGTGCGGCGGCACTCGGCGCGAAGCCGGTGCTCTACGGGGCGAACAAGGAACTGCGCAATCTGTTGGCGATGATGAAGATCGACAAACTTTTTACGATCGTCGACTCGCGTGAGGCGCTCAACAAGCTCGTCGGCTACTGATCCGTCGCTGGCGCCTTCGTCATCACCGTCACATCGGCGCCCGCGCTCCACTCGGATTTGGGTGGGAGCGTTTCGTCAGGATCCAGTTGCACCACCAAGACGCGCGCGTCGGGGCACAGCCGCATGAAGATCCCTGCCGTGCCTAGACGTCGCTGCACATGGAACGCCCCCACAAGATGGATGAACGGGGTTCCGGATTTCCACGCGCGCGCGAGCGAAGTTGCCATCGTCAGGTCCCACACCCGCTGCGATCGGTGCACAGCGTCGACCTCCGCATCCGTCGGTGGCTCGGCGTGCGCGTCTCCATCCGTGGAAGCGTCCGCACGCATCTCCATCATCAGTTCGCGCAGGCGATCCCAGTCTCCATCGCGCGTGATCGCGCCGTCGGCATCGAAGAGCGCCCGCTCCTCGGGCGGCAGGGCGAGCAGTCCATCGGTCCCGTCGCGGAACGCTTGCGATACATACTTCCGCGGCGCATTCGCCGCAATGACTGTTCCGCCGCACATGCGCGCAGCGTCTATCGACGGTTGGTACCAAGGCAGCCATGAATCCTTTCCCGCCCAGTCGCGCGACTTCGTGGTGTCGATGAACTCGTCGAGCGCCATTCGTCCCGCCAGATAGGCATCGACTTCCTCCTGATCGTCGCGCTCGAGCATCTCCAGTCCGACCGCACCGCGCGGATGCGCACCCAGAAATGCGGCGACCAGCGCATGCTGTGCCTTGTGCGCGACCGCATCATCATGCGTCTCTCCCACGAAGACCGCATCCGCCGCGCGCACGCGAAGCAGCACCTCATCCCATGTGATCGGCGCGCCACTTGCTGTATCGAATGTCGGACACGACTGCGGTGGGCGGGCGGCATCGAACGCCTCACGCGGAGTCGGGGTCGCTTGGCAACCGCCAATCAGCGCAGCAAGACCAACAACAAGGAGCGTCAAGCGTCCGCAGATCCCGACTCTGCACGCTGCGACGCGCAAAAACAGATACAGAAAGTCGGACCTCTGGGTGGAACTGCGTCGCATTCGTCATAGGCTATGCCCATGGAGAAACGCCACGTGCGCGAGATGGCCGCGGGTCTGCTGTGTGGGTTCCTCTGCACCCCAGCCTTTTGCGCTGACTCGGTCGTGCGAGTGTGGCTCGATTCGGTTCGCGATGTTCGCACCATGGAGTCGCTCAGCGATGACATGTGGTCGCATGGCATCTATGGTGGATCGGCGGACTATCTCGTCACCCCCGAGCAGCGCGAGGCGCTTGCGCGAACGGATCTGAAGTGGTGTGTTTTCATCGAGGATGTCGAGTCGCTTGTGCGGGCGGAGCATGAGCGGCTTTCTCGCCCGCCTGAAGAGGGCGGCGTCGCCGACGATGCATGGTTCAGTGACTTCAAGAACTTGGCGGCCATCGAGGCGCGTCTGGAGGCGCTCGTGGCGCTTCGTCCTGACCGAGCATCCTTGTTCACCGTTGGAACCTCGATAGAAGGACGAGCGATTCGCGGCATCCGCATCAGTGCACTTCCCGTTGGCACCACCGCTCCTGCGGTGGTTCTCAACGGCACTCAACATGCGCGCGAGTGGGGCGCGACCATGACATGCATGTACATGGCGGATCGGCTCGTGGAGACTGCGGACAGCGATCCAGTCGTGGCGCAGATTCTCGCGCGCGCGGAGGTGCTCGTCATCCCTGTGGTGAATGTGGACGGGTATGTGTTCACATGGGCGGACACTGCCAACCGATTGTGGCGCAAGAATCGTCGTAACAATGGTGATGGCACTTTCGGCGTTGACAACAACCGAAACTGGGGGTTCCAGTGGGGCGGGGCGGGTGCGAGCACGAATCCCGCGAGTGAAACGTACCGCGGCACCGATGCATTCAGTGAGCCGGAGACACAGGCGATGCGCACGTTCTTCGAAGCTCGGCCCAACATCGTCTCCAACATTGATATCCATGCGTATTCGCAGTTGGTGCTCTCGCCGTGGGCATACACAACGGAGATCTCGGCGGATGCCGATGTCTTTCAGGCCATCGGATCGGACATGGGAAGCGCGATCACCCAAAGTGGTGGTCTGAACTACATCGTTGGTCCTGTGGGCACCACGCTCTATCTCGCTAGTGGCGGATCCGTCGACTGGGTCTATGGAAGTCGCGCGGCGCTCGCGTGGACCACCGAGGTGCGGGACACGGGCGGCTACGGATTCGTGATGCCACCGAGCGAAATCCTGCCGTGCGCACGCGAGAACTTTGCAGCCACGGTCGTGCTCTTGGACCGCACCACGCGCGCGGCCGCCATCGCGCCGCAGGTTGCGCCAACGTCCATCGTTGCCGGAACGCCCACGACCATCACCGTAAAGATCCGCCCATCCCTCTCTGGATCGGTGTTTGCACGGGTCCTTCGGTGGCGCGTTGGCTCTGGCGCGTGGAACAATGTCGTGATGTCGTCGCTCGGCAACAATCTCTTTTCGGCGGCCTTGCCAGCGTTCCCGTGTGGAACGACCGTGTCGTGGTACATCCTTGCAGTTGGCACGCCAGTCGATGCGGTGTGGCCATCGAATGGAATGGAGCAGCCCTTCCAGTCCGTGGCGGCTTCCGAAGTCGTCCTGACCAGTGTGGATTTCGAATCGGCGCCCGGCTGGGCATTTGGTATTGCCGGCGATACCGCGACAGGTGGCGTGTGGACGCGTGGTGATCCGATCGGTACGAGCGCGCAGCCCGAAGATGATCACTCGCCTGCGCCCGGCGCGCAGTGTGCCTTCACGGGGCAAGGTGTCGTGGGTGGCGGAGTGGGCGCAGCCGATGTGGACGGTGGTGTCACCACGCTGCAGTCTCCTTCGCTTGGCACGATGGCTGCGGCGATGGAACTTCGCTTCTGGTACTGGTACTCGAACAATCTCGGCGCGAGTCCGAATCAGGATGAGATGCCCGTACAAGTTCTGGGAAGCGGCGGAGTGTGGACCACCATCACGACGATCTCATCGAGCCAAACGGGGTGGCGCGAAATGCGACTCCCGCTGAGTGGAATCGTGCCGATCGGATCCGCAGTCGCCGTGCGATTCCTGGCGCAGGATCTCGGTGCAGGATCGCTTGTCGAGGCGGCTGTCGATGATGTGAAACTTGTTCGCATTGGCTGCCTCTTCGCGCCTGCGGACTTTGACAACAGTGGAGCAGTGGATGGCAACGACCTTACGGTGCTGCTGTCGCAGTGGGGATCGAGCGGCAACGCGGACCTCAATTCGGATGGAACAGTTGGCGGCCCGGACTTGACGCTGTTGCTTGCGTCGTGGGGCTGATGGAGCAAGCGCAGGGGCGGGAGACTTTGTGGGACTGAATCCGCAGACAGCACTGATGCTCTCCGACACGGGGCCGCTCGCACGGCGCCTTGGAGGGTTTGAGCAGCGACCGCAGCAGATCGAGATGGCAGCTGCAATCGAGCGATGTCTTGACCGCAAAGGGCGTCTGATGGTCGAGGCAGGAACGGGAGTTGGCAAAAGTTTCGCGTATCTCGTGCCAGCCATTGCGCGCGTAGTGCAGCGGCGTGAGCGTGTTCTCATCTGCACGAACACCATCGCGCTCCAGGAGCAACTCGTGGACAAGGACATTCCGCTGCTGCAAGCAGTCCTGCCCGAGGAGTTCTCGACAGTGCTGGTGAAGGGACGCAGCAACTATGTGTCGCTACGGCGGCTTCGCATGGCGGTCCAGCGTCAGGAACGCCTGCTGCCGGTGGAGGATGATCGTCATGCGCTCGCGGCGGTGGAGTCGTGGGCGCAAGACACTGTGGATGGCAGCAC
>Ga0208048_1001414_pt1 | contig 12370 bp, 9 predicted proteins | sample Malawi_45m_30L_FD_184163 | JGI IMG/M metagenome (GOLD analysis project Ga0208048, IMG submission 184163) | Freshwater microbial communities from Lake Malawi, Central Region, Malawi to study Microbial Dark Matter (Phase II) - Malawi_45m_30L... | ecosystem: Environmental > Aquatic > Freshwater >...
CTTATCGTGCGTACACCGGGTGCGCATCGGTCAGTAGCTTGACCTCAGCCTTGACACGCGCAATCGTCGCCGCGTCATGCGGGTTATCCAGCACATCGGCGATCAGATGACCGACCTTGGTGGCTTCCGCTTCCTTGAAGCCACGCGTCGTCATCGCCGGTGAGCCCAGGCGAATGCCCGAGGTCACAAACGGCTTCTCCGGATCATTCGGAATGCCATTCTTGTTGCAGGTAATGTGCGCCGAGCCCAGCACCGCCTCAGCTTCTTTACCGGTCAGCTTCTTCGAGCGTAAATCCACCAGCATCACATGCGACTCGGTGCGACCCGACACAATCCGCAACCCACGCTCAATCAAGGCCTTGGCCAGCGCATCGGCGTTCTTCAACACCTGCTGCTGATACAGCTTGAACTCGGGCGACAAGGCTTCCTTGAACGCCACCGCCTTGGCCGCAATCACGTGCATCAGCGGGCCACCCTGCATGCCGGGGAACACCGCGCTGTTGATCTTCTTGGCCACCTCTTCATCATTCATGAGGATGATGCCGCCGCGCGGGCCGCGCAGGCTCTTGTGGGTGGTAGACGTCACCACGTCCGCAAACGGTACCGGGTTGGGGTACACACCGCCGGCAATCAGGCCGGAGTAGTGCGCCATATCCACCAGGAACAAGGCGCCGATGTCTTTGGCGACCTTGGCAAAGCGCGCCCAGTCAATCTTCAGGGCATAGGCTGAGGCACCGGCAATGATCATCTTCGGGCGGTGCTCATGCGCCAAGCGCTCCATTTGGTCGTAGTCGATCTCTTCTTTCGCATCCAGACCGTACGACACCACCTTGAACCACTTGCCCGACAGATTCAGCGCCATGCCGTGGGTTAGGTGGCCGCCTTCAGCCAGCGACATACCCATCACGGTGTCGCCCGGCTGCAAATACGCCAGCATCACGGCCTGATTCGCCTGCGAGCCGGAGTTGGCTTGTACGTTGGCGAACTTGGCGCCGTAGAGTTCTTTCAAGCGATCGATCGCGAGTTGTTCAGCGATATCGACAAATTCACAGCCACCGTAGTAGCGCTTGCCCGGATAGCCCTCGGCGTATTTGTTCGTCAGCTGCGAGCCTTGTGCTGCCATCACCGCTGGTGAGGCGTAGTTCTCGGAGGCGATCAGCTCAATATGCTCTTGCTGGCGCTCGTTCTCTTGTTGAATCGCCGCCCACAGATCAGGGTCAACGGCGGCAATGGTTTGGCTATTCGGAAATGCGCCGGGGGAAGCAACTTTCTGCAGCATATTTAGTCTCCTGGGTGGGGCCGGATAAAAAGGTGGGCCCGCGATGATGTGAATTTACTGGCAGTCGGCTCGTTGCCGGCTCAGTATTTCTTTATCCTAGGGTAAGGATTTCTTACCATTCAATTGCCGATAGATCGTTATCTTCCGGCTGTCCGCGTTTTTGTGTCAGCGCAGACTGTTCTGAATTTGATATCACATGCAAGGTAATTCGAGATTCTGCCATTTTTCTCGATCCCATGCAGAGCGCTATCAAAAACGGTCGAATAAACAGTGCGCTCAAATCAGCCCGCTTCAACGAGATAACCAAACGGCAAGTGCGCCGCTTGTCGCCGCTGATTCCGATCGATTCACCAGCAACCCTTGATGAAAATTGCGATGAGCATTCGCCAGCACATGATGTTGTTGCTGCTATGGGTGGTAGGTAGTGCTACCGCCATGCCGCTGCAACCACTCGCTGACCATCCCGGAAAGATACGGGTACCCGGAGTGCGCGGCAAGGTCTGGTATGTGCCCTCTACGGTCAGCACGATTAAATGGGGTTATCTACCGAATCAATCAGATGCCCCGGTTTTGCGTGTGCCTTCTGGCGCCACCGTGGTGTTCGATACGCTATCGCATGAAGGCTTGTTGGAAGACCAAGGCCGAGACGCGCTGAAGTATTTCTCTTCCAAAGGCGTTCCAGCCAATAGGGTGCTGAACGACGCAATAGCGATTACGCGTTCATCACTACCGCATGATTTTGTCAAAGATGGCCCGCATATTATTACCGGCCCTGTTGCGATTGATGGCGCGCAACCAGGTGACGTATTGAAAGTAGAGATTTTGGCGGTAACGCCGCGCGTACCCTACGGCATTATCAGTAATCGCCACGGCAAAGGCGCGCTACCGGGCGAAATGCCCGAGGGCCCGCCGCCCGAGGCGGATGCCAGTGCAGCGCAACCCGAGAAATATCGCAATGTTTCTGTGTTCACGCCAATACGCCCGTTAAATCAAAAAAACGCAAAGCGCGAGTGGGTGGGCGTCTTGCAAAATACCCGCGGTGATGCGGTGATTTTTCCGACTGCGCCGTTTATGGGTGTGATGGGCGTGGCAGCCGCCACTGATGAACCAGTGCACTCGGTACCGCCCGGTGTGTATGGCGGCAATATGGATGTTAAAGACCTGGGTGCGGGCACGACAGTGTACTTACCGGTGTTTGTTGAGGGTGCGAATTTTTATACCGGTGATCCGCACATGGTGCAGGCCAATGGCGAAGTGGCGCTTACGGCGCTAGAGCATTCGATGCGTGCGACGTTTCGTTTCACGCTTCTGAAGCAAGGTGACGCGCGTATTCCATCGGCGTCGGGGTCATTACAGAAACCGTTCGGTGAAACCAAGGATTACTGGATTGCGATTGGATTAAATCCCGACCTCGACGAAGCCATGAAAGATGCAGTGCGTGAGGCGCTGCGGTTCTTGACTGAAAAACTCGGTATGGATCGCGCCATCGCCTACGCCTATTTATCAGCCGCGACAGATTTCAATGTGTCACAAGTGGTCGACCGCACCAAAGGTATTCACGCGCTGATCCGCAAGCGCGATTTTTCAAAAGTTAAAAAAACAGCGTTGCACTAACGCGCTATTTGCAAGTTTCAATTAAAGGAGATGTTATGGATATTCACGAGTACCAGGCCAAGTCGCTGCTTTCCGGCTTTGGCGTTAGTGTGCCGCCCGGCGGCGTTGCCTACAGCTCTGACCAGGCAGTGTATGTGGCGACCGAATTAGGTGGCGCGCACTGGGCAGTCAAAGCACAAATTCATTCAGGCGGTCGTGGTAAAGCCGGTGGTATCAAACTGTGCCGCACGTACCACGAGGTGGCTGCCGCCGCACAAGCTTTGCTGGGCACGCGCTTGGTTACTAACCAAACCGGACCAGAGGGCAAGGTGGTGCATCGTCTGTACGTAGAAAAGGCCACACCGTTTCAGCGCGAGTTGTATCTGGGATTTGTACTCGATCGCAAGAGCGAGCGGATTCGTGTGATTGCCTCGATCGAAGGCGGTATGGAGATTGAGGAAATCGCGAAAGAAAGACCCGAATCTATCTTGCAGGTAGAGGTCGAGCCGGCGGTGGGTATGCAGCCGTTTCAGGCGCGCCAACTGGCGTTTGGTCTTGGACTGAATCTAAAGCAAGTATCACAGGCAGTCACTGTAATTTTGGGTTGTTATCGTGCGTTTCGCGATCTTGATGCCACTATGGTCGAGATCAACCCATTGGTCGTTACCAAAGACGATCAAGTGATCGCCCTCGACGCAAAAATGTCGTTTGACGATAACGCGCTGTTCCGTCGCCCGCAGGTGACTGAGATGCGCGATCCCGCCGAAGAAGATCCGCGCGAAGCGCGCGCTGCCGAGTTTGGTTTGAACTATGTCGGCCTCGAGGGCGACATCGGATGCATCATCAACGGCGCGGGTCTGGCGATGGCCACCATGGATAACATCAAATACTGCGGCGGTGAGCCCGCTAACTTCCTTGACGTGGGTGGCGGTGCATCACCCGAGCGCGTGGCAGCGGCGTTCAATCTGGTGCTGACTGATCAAAACGTGAAATGCATTCTGGTGAATATTTTTGCCGGTATTAATCGGTGTGATTGGGTAGCGCAGGGCGTCGTACAAGCAGCAAAAGATTTACGTGTGCCTCTAGTGGTGCGTTTGGCGGGTACTAATGTTGAAGAGGGACAGAAAATCATTCGTGAATGCGGCTTACCGATTGTGACCGCTGATTCGCTGATGGAAGCCTGTGAGAAATCGGTCAAGCTCGCCCGCGGCGAGCAGGTCGCGTGATCCTGCTAACGATGGGAGATTGAGTATATGAGTATTTTGATCGACGAAAAAACACCCGTGATCGTGCAAGGCTTCACCGGCGATAAGGCGACTTTTCACGCCAATGAAATGATTCACTACGGTACCAACGTGGTCGGTGGCGTGACACCGGGTAAGGGCGGCAAGGTGCATCTTGATCGACCGGTATTCAACACGGTGCAGCAAGCTGTTGAGGCGACCGGGGCGCGCGCCAGTCTGGCATTTGTGCCGCCGCCGTACGCCGCTGACGCATTAATGGAAGCCGCTGATGCTGGGCTTGACCTGGTATGCATCATTACCGATGGCATTCCTGCGCAGGACATGATGCGCGTAAAGCGCTACCTGCTTCGCTACCCGAAAGAAAAACGCACCACCATCGTTGGGCCGAATTGCGCCGGCATTATCAGCGCCGGCAAAGCCATGTTGGGCATTATGCCGGGGCATATTTATATCCGCGGCAACGTCGGTATTGTCTCGCGCTCGGGCACGCTGGGTTATGAAGCAGCGGCGCAAATGAAAGCGCTCGGCATTGGCGTGACTACCAGTGTAGGTATTGGCGGTGACCCGATTAATGGCAGCTCCTTTCTTGATCATATGGCACGGTTTCAGAATGACCCGGAAACCGAAGTCGTGGTGATGATCGGTGAGATTGGTGGCCCGCAGGAAGCCGAGGCCTCTAAATGGATTAAAGAAAACATGACCAAGCCAGTGGTCGGGTATGTCGCGGGCCTGGCGGCACCCAAAGGGCGCCGCATGGGTCATGCCGGCGCGATTATTTCAGGTGAGGGCGATACCGCGCTTGAAAAATCCGAAATCATGACGTCCTATGGGTTGCTGGTTTCGCCGAGTGCATCCGAGCTTGGCGTCACCGTTAAAAAAGCCCTGGCCAGTATTGGAAAATAAGTGAGCCTAACGTGAACGATATGGTGACCCCCGGCATCGCGGATTCCGTGGAGCTTTCTCCGTTGGCGAGCGACGGATTCTCACGCGCGACCTTGTTGCGCGAGTTATATCTGTCTGTGTTCCAGCGGCTGCAGCCGGATTTGATTCCTTTGATCGAAGGGAACCTCTCGTTCGCGGGTATTCACCCGACGCTACTCACCAAAGCGCTGCGCGCACAGGGAATATGGTTTCAGCTGCTGGCAATTGCTGAGCAAAATCGTGACATGCGTAATCGTCGCTTTACCGAAACCGATCAAGGCCTCGATAGCGTCAAAGGCAGCTTCGCGCATACATTCAAGCAGCTCAGCGATCAGGGTATCAAGCCCGATCAAGTACAACATGCGCTGAACGAGCTGCGCATACGTCCCACCATTACTGCGCACCCGACCGAAGCCAAGCGCGTGACGGTACTGGAATGCTACCGCCGTATTTATCTCAAGCTACACGAGCTTGAATCCAGTCACTGGACGCCGCGCGAGCGTGAGCAGTTGCAGCATGCAATTTGTACCGAGATTGAGCTGCTATGGCTGACCGGTGAGCTCAAACTGGAAAAGCCGACGGTCGAGCAAGAGGTCGCTTGGAGCTTGTACTTCTTCCAAGAGAATCTGTTTGATGTGGTACCGCAGGTGATGGCAAAGCTCGAGACCGAGTTTCGTCGTCATTTTCCCGGCTATGAGTTTCAGGCGCCGGCGCTGATTGGCTTTGGTTCATGGGTTGGCGGCGATCGTGACGGTAACCCGTATGTCACCAGCGAGGTCACCCGCCGCACACTGTGGGAGACCCGCGAAGCGGTACTCAGGCGATACATCGATCGTGTATCAACACTGATCAAGTTATTGAGTATTTCCGAACGCGCGCTAATTATCCCCGACCCGTTTGTGCGTTATGTCGCCGAGTGTCTGGATCGATTACCCTCAGCGCGTCATTTGGCAGAGCGTAATCCCGGTGAGGTATTTCGCCAGTTTTTAGGCTATATCCGGCTCAAGCTCGTCACAACACTGGAAGATTCGGCGAACCGCGCGTTGCCTGATTCCGACTCGGGGTATCGCACTGCCGATGCGCTGATTCAAGATCTGGAGATCATGAACACCGCCCTGCGTGACACCGGTGCGGCCAGTATCGCTGACTCGTTGCTGCTACCTTTCTTGCGCGAGGTCGGTATCTTCAGATTCTCGACAGTGCGTCTTGATATTCGCGAGAATACGATTCGTATTAACCAGACGCTGGCAGAGCTTTATCGTCGCAGCCACGGTAATGACGTGCCGGCGACCGATTCGGAGCCATGGAAGCGTTGGATTTTGTCTGAGCTGTCGACCCCGCGTCAAATCACACGCAATGATGCCGATCTGTCGGCTGAGGCGCGCGAGACACTCGACACTTTCCGCGTGATTGCCGAATTACGTCAGACCATTGATCGCGAAGCATTTGGTGCCTTGATTTTATCGATGACCCACAGCGCCGCCGATGTACTTGGCGTTTACCTGCTCGCTAAAGAGGCTGGCCTTTACGCAGACAGCGCAGGTATGGAAGGCTGCACGCTGCCCGTGGTACCGCTACTAGAGACTATTCCGGATTTGCGTCGTGCGCCGACGATTTTGCGCGAACTGCTCTCGGTACCGGTAGTGCAGCGTAGTCTCGCACGACAACGCAAGGTGCAAGAGGTGATGGTCGGTTACTCCGACTCGAATAAGGACGGTGGCTATTTCGCGGCCAACTGGGAGCTGGCCAAGGCGCAGCGACAAATGGTGCGGGTGGGTCAAGAGTTCGGTGTTTCGATTAGTTTCTTTCATGGCCGTGGTGGCTCGGTAAGCCGTGGTGGTGTGCCGACCAGCCGTGCGATTGAGGCGACGCCCGCTGGCACCATACGTGGCATGTTTCGCCTCACCGAACAGGGCGAAACTGTATCGCTCAAATATGCCAACCGTGGCACCGCGCTGTTCCAGACCGAGCTGCTTGGCGCGTCAGTGCTCAGCCATGTACTGCTGTCGCAGCGCGAGGCCGACAAGCTACCCTTGCATGAGTACGAAGAGGCGATGGAGGCCTTGTCGGGGACTTCGTGGACTGCCTACCGCAAGCTGATGGAACGCCCCGATATGCTGGCTTACTTGCAGGGCTCGTCGCCGCTGGAAGAGTTATCGATGCTGAATATCGGTTCGCGGCCGGCACGACGGACGCAGGCACAAACGCTCGCTGATCTGCGCGCGATTCCTTGGGTGTTTGCCTGGACACAGAACCGCCACATGGTAACCAATTGGTACGGTATCGGCTCCGGGATGCAGGCCTTTCTCGATGTGCGCGCTGAGCGCGGGCTCGAGCTATTGCAACGCATGTTCCGGGAATATCCGCTGTTTCGGATCGTGATGGACGAGGTCGAGCGCGCGCTGTGCCAAGTTGATCTGGATATTGCTCGTGAATACGCTAATCTGGTGCCAGATCAGCGCACCCGAGAAGAAATTTTTGAACAGATTGTGCAGGAGTACCACCGCACGATCGACATGCTGAAACTGGTGTCGGGCGAGGCGGCACTGGGTGAGCGCTTCCCGCAATTCACGCGACGGCTCTCGCGTCGGCTTGAAACACTCAACCGCGTCAGCCGCGAGCAGGTGCAGCTCCTCAGGCAGTTGCGCGAGGCCCAAGGCGGCAACGACGTTCGCGACGCGCTGCTTACATCCATTAACTGCGCTGCTGCCGGGCTCGGTTGGACAGGTTAATTCATTCCAGGAGGTTTTATGAGTTTCACGATGATTGAGCAGGCTACTGCTCGTCTGCATCGCTCTGAACTAGCAGTGCCAGGGTCCAACCCGGCTATGTTTGAAAAAGCCGCCAATTCGGCGGCGGATATTGTTTTTCTGGATGTAGAAGATGCGGTTGCGCCAGACGATAAAGCGCAGGCCCGTAAAAATATTATTCAAGGCTTGAATGATATTGATTGGGGTCACAAGACCATGATGGTGCGTATCAACGGTCTGGATACGCACTACATGTACCGCGATGTGGTGGATATTGTTGAAGCCTGCCCGCGCTTGGATATGATCCTGATCCCCAAGGTCGGTACCCCGGCAGACGTCTACGCCATCGATATGATGGTGACGCAGATTGAAACTGCGATGGGCCGTAGCAAACGTATCGGCTTTGAAGTATTGATCGAGACTGCGCTGGGTATGGCCAATGTGGAAGCGATCGCACAATCCAGCAAGCGCCTAGAGGCAATGTCATTTGGTGTGGCAGATTATGCTGCATCGACGCGCGCGCGTACCACGGTGATTGGTGGGGTCAATAAAGATTTTGGCGTGCTGACTGATCGCGACGCCGATGGTAACCGTGAGTATTTCTGGACCGATCCCTGGCACGCAGCGCAAACCCGCATGATGGTCGCATGCCGCGCATACGGTCTGCGTCCTATCGATGGGCCGTTTGGTGACTTCAGTGATACCGACGGCTATTTGGCGGCGGCGAATCGCGCAGCGGTATTGGGCTATGAGGGCAAGTGGGCGATTCATCCTTCGCAAATCGAGCTGGCCAATCAGGTCTATACGCCGTCCGAGGCGGAAGTCACACGCGCACGCCGCATCATGCAGGCCATGGATGACGCCGCCAAGGCCGGTAAGGGCGCGGTCAGTCTCGATGGAAGGATGATTGATATTGCGAGTATCCGCATGGCCGAGGCCTTGCTGGCAAAAGCAGATCAAATTAGTGGGCAGTAAACTTTCGACACAAACCCAAGGCCGCATAGCTTTTTGATAATAAGTATTTCCTCACACCGGTTTCGTTGGCCATTTGATTTTCAGATGCGCCCATCCGTGATAGATTGAGATCCTGCGTTGCCCGATACTGAGCGGCTTGAATAGGCTCTGACGGGCGCGCTGATCGATGAATTAATCATCGGCGAAATCAAATAAAAAAATCAGTCCGTAGACGTCGCATCCGACCGATGCGCGCTACCGGGCGGTGTGGGGGAGAGCGTTTCTTGTGGCTGATGTCAAAGCGGGGTTGCCCATGAGCCCCCGCGTGCTTTACGCCGATTATCTGCGGTTGCCTGCAGATTTTTCTATACGGCTGTTCCGTCCGGGACGCCTTGCTTGCCCGTTCATCGAGCTTTGTGGGACAGTGATGGTCGCCCTATGGGTGTGCCTGTTCGCCATGGTGCAGCCGGCGAATGCGGCCCTGCTTAACCGTGACGACATCGACAAGCTACTCGACGGTCAATTCATTGTCGGTGAGGTGCAACCCGATATGCCGGTTTACCCTTTGTTCGCCAAAGGTGGCGATGCGGGTGGTAAGCCAGAGCTGAAGGGCTATGCGTTCGAGTCACTGGATTTCGAACCGGTGCGCGGCTACAGCGGCAAGCCGATTGATGTACTGGTGGCGATGGATTTAACCGGTGCATTTATTGATCTGCGCCTGGTTGATCATAAAGAGCCGTTCTTTAATAATCCGACCGGCACCAAGCGGCTCGGGGTATTTACTGCGCAGTACACCGATCTCACGCTGCAGCACGTGGTTCGGATTCATGACTACCGTTCACAAACGCGACGCGATGATCAGTCCGCTGATTTACAGGGCGTCAATCACGGCACAGTAACGACCAAAGCGATTGATCGCTCGATTTTTGGTTCAGCGGCCAAGGTGGCGGTGGCTAAACTCGATGCCAGTATCGCCGCAAGTGCGGCTGCGCGCCGCCGCAGCACACGCGAAAGTTTTCAGCCGCTGAGTTGGGATGATTTGCTCTGGCGCGGCATGATACAAACAACCGTCATCACCCCGGCAGATATTCGCAAGGCATACAGCGATATCAAACAACCTGGCGGAGGCAAGCTGGAAGGTGTGGCTGATGATGCTGCCGCTCTCACGCTGAATGTCGCCTTGCTGGGCATTCCGTCAATCGGGCGAAACCTGCTCGACGGCGAGGGCTGGCGCTACCTGAATACCAGTCGCCGCAAATCACAGGCGTTACTGGTGACCGAGAGCGGGCCTTTGGTGACATCGACAGATGACGCATTACGTGTTCCGGACGATACCCCCTTCGTACTGCGTCAGAACGGTAAGCCGATTAAATTCAGCATCATCCCGTACGATAAAAAACTCAAACACCCGGGTTATCCAGACAAGGTTAAAGCATATTTCCTGGTGGCTGATAAAGCCACCCCACTTGATCCCGAGCAGCCATTTAATCTTTCATTCAAGTTGGGCCGACGCTTTGGCACCAACCAGATACTCAATAAAATCGAGCAAAGAGAATTTCCAGTCGCCTATGATTTTTATGGCTGGCGCGCTAATTTTTATGATGTGCTTGATACTGATCTTCACTCGATCGACTGGATACGAATCTGGTTAAACCGCTGGATTGAAGTGCTGGCATTGGTCGCCGGCCTGGGTGTGCTCACCTTTGCGCTGATTCGTCAGCAACGTACTAGCGCGACATCGCGTCGGCTGCAGTTTTTCCGGGTTGCGTATTTGATTTTTACGCTGGGCTTTATCGGGTGGACAGCACAAGGCCAGCTCACCATTATTAATATCACGGCAGCGGTTGAATCATTGCGTGGTGGTGGTGATTTGAGCTTCCTACTGAGTGACCCCATGAGCACGATTCTTTGGCTGTTCACCGGGGTCACATTGTTTGTATGGGGCAGGGCGACATTCTGTGGCTGGCTCTGCCCATTCGGCGCGCTGCAGGAGCTGATCAGTCTGATTGCCAATCGTATCGGTGTGCATCAGCGGCGTTTGCGCGCCGCGTGGGATGCCAGGCTCAAGTGGATAAAATACGCGATATTGGCAGTAATACTCGGCTCGATATTGGTCGCGCCTTCATTCTCTGAGATGGCGGTCAAGGTAGAGCCATTCGAGACCGCGATCAGTTTCCATTTTGTGCGTGACTGGCCATACATACTGTGGGCGGTGATCTGCTTGGCGTTTGGATTGTTTTTGTATCGTGGCTATTGCCGGTATATTTGTCCGCTCGGCGCAGCGCTCGCAGCGGTGAATTTTCTGCAGCGCTGGTCGTGGATACCTCGGCGTGACGCTTGCGGTACGCCTTGTCAGTCTTGCCGCCATCGTTGTGAATATCAGGCGATCGCGCCGTCCGGGCAGATTCAATACAGTGAGTGTTTTCAGTGTCTGGATTGTGTCTCGATCTATCAAGATGATCAGCGCTGTCTGCCGCTGATTCAAGAGCGCAAGCGCGAGCACCGCGTCATACCAGTACAGCTTAAAGTGGAGGCAAGATGAAGCGACGCCAATGTCTGGTATGGGGCTGGGGTTTATTTACGGTCGGGCTATCGAACACGCTGCTCGCTAACGCATGGGCGGCTGATCGTGCGGCGTCGGCAGGTAAATTAGTATGGCGCGAGCGTGCCTTGCTTGGCTTTGGTACGACGCTCTGGATCAAGGCCGCGCATGAGAATACTGATCAGCTTGAGTCAGCACTCAACGCTGCGGTGAAGGCGATTCGTCATGTTGAACGCCAAATGAGCCTATTTGATGCCGATAGTGCACTAAGTCAGCTCAACCGAACGGGGCGGCTAGCGCATGCTGATCGTGATTTGCTATCGGTGCTCAGGCTTTCGCAGCAGGTTGGTCACAGCAGTGCCGGCAGCTTCGATATCAGCATGCAGCCGCTGTGGCAGCTATGGTCGAGGGCGACCGAGGAGCATCGTCTGCCTTCGAAGAAAGAAATCGAACGTGCGCAGCACATGGTGAACTTGCGTGCGTTGGAATTATCCTCGACATCTGTGCGCTTGAACGTACAAGGCGCGGCGCTATCGCTGAACGGTGTCGCGCAGGGGTATGCCTCTGATCTCGCGCGTCAGGCACTGCAGAAGCAGGGTATCCGGCATGCGCTGATTGATACCGGCGAGACCAGCTTATTAGGTCGAGCGCCTAATGCATCGCCGTGGCGACTAAAAATTGAGGATGCGATCGCCAATCCCGGAAAACCCGAGCAGGTGCGTGCTGGTAGTGGCCCCATACTCCAGTCCGATGGTCGAGCTATGGCGACCTCATCTGATGCGCACACAATTTTTAGTGCGGATCGTCGTCATCACCATATTCTTGATCCACGCACAGGATATTCACCGCAGTATTGGTCTTCGGTGACCGTGCTCGCACCTAGCTGCGCTACTGCTGATGCATTAACCAAGGTATTTTTCATGTTACCGCCGGCGCGGATCGAGGCCGAGTGCCGGCGCTGGGGTGTTGATGTTGTTCTGCAAGATAAAGCAGGTAAGTGGACCCGTAGCGCTGGTGCGGCATCGCTGATTCATCTGGGATAATGCCACCCGCTTTAAAGGGCGGCTTTTATTGCCAAGTTTTTATT
>Ga0208048_1001416_pt1 | contig 12355 bp, 8 predicted proteins | sample Malawi_45m_30L_FD_184163 | JGI IMG/M metagenome (GOLD analysis project Ga0208048, IMG submission 184163) | Freshwater microbial communities from Lake Malawi, Central Region, Malawi to study Microbial Dark Matter (Phase II) - Malawi_45m_30L... | ecosystem: Environmental > Aquatic > Freshwater >...
GGCGTGGATATGATCCGTGGTTCATGTCACAGGCCGCTCCCGCATCGACGTCCGCAGCCTTGCCCAAATCCTACTCCCCGCGGGAGCATGAGGCCGCGGTCACGCAGCGCTGGGAGTCGGCGCACTGCTTCCACGCCAGGACCGGCACCGGTCGTGCGCCGTACTCGATCTTCATTCCTCCGCCCAACGTCACGGCGGCGCTGCACCTGGGCCACGCCCTCAACAACACGCTGCAGGATGTCCTGGCGCGCGTGCACCGCATGCGGGGCTTCGAGACCCTGTGGATGCCCGGGACCGACCACGCCGGCATCGCCACGCAGACGGTCGTCGAGAAGCGACTGCTCATGCAGGGCAAGCGGCGCACGGACTTCACGCGAGAGGCCTTCATCCAGAAGGTGCAGGAGTGGAAGGACGAATACGAAGCCGTCATCCTGTCGCAGCTCAAGGCGATGGGATCGAGCTGTGACATCGAGCGCACGCGGTTCACGATGGATCCGGTCTGCGCGACGGCCGTGCGCGAGGCGTTCTTCCGGCTCTTCTGCGATGGCCTCATCGATCGAGGCAAGCGCCTCGTGAACTGGGATCCGGTCTCGCAGACGGCACTCGCCGACGATGAGGTCGAGATGCATGAAGTGGACGGCCACTTCTGGTACCTGCGCTATCCGCTCACCGACGGGTCCGGCCACGTCACCGTGGCGACCACGCGGCCCGAGACCATGCTCGGGGACACCGCGGTGGCGGTGAACCCGCGCGATCCGCGCGCTGCCGCGCTCCGCGGCAAGCGGCTTCGCCTGCCGATCGTTGGGCGCGAGATCCCGATCGTCGAGGACGACTACGTGGTCATGCCGGCCTCGATGGGTGGCGATCCGGCCGATCCCAAGGCGCAGTTCGCGACGGGTTTCCTCAAGGTCACCCCCGCGCATGATGCGAATGACTGGGAGATCGGTCGTCGTCATGGACTCGCTGCGATCAATGTCATGGCGCCCGATGGATCCATCAGCGATCGCCATGGCTGGAATGATGTCAGCGATGCTGCGCGTGCTTTCGTGGGTATGACGCGCGAAGCGGCGCGCACGGCCATCGTGGCCTGGTTCAAGGCCAACGGCCTGCTCGAGGAAGCGCGCCCGTACCGGCACAGCGTCGGCCACTCGTACCGAAGCCATGTCCCCGTCGAGCCGTACCTAAGCGACCAGTGGTACGTGCGCGTGACGGACGACCGGCTCCGCGGGGCTGCGCTGCGCGCGATGGCGCCTGATCAAGTCGACGGCGCGTGGCCCGGGGACATCGCACCACGCTCAGGCGCCGTGGGCGATGGGGAACTGCGGTTCTTCCCGGCCCGCTACGCCAAGACCTTCCAGCAGTGGCACGAGAACCTCCGGGACTGGTGCATCAGCCGCCAACTGTGGTGGGGGCATCGCATTCCGGTTTGGACCAAGCGTGTGCACGGTGCCGCCGGCGGCATCGATCTGGCCGCTTCGGGGGCCGGCCATCTCCGCCAACCCACCGCCGACGCCGCGCTGGCCATCGTCCGCGTCGCCGATGGCGCGCAGGTCGGCGCGCACGAGGCGACCTCGGGCGAATTCGACCTTCACGTCTGCACGCTCACCGATGCGGCGGGTGCGGCCCTCGAAGCGCACGGCTTCGTGCGTGATCCCGATGTGCTCGACACCTGGTTCTCGAGCGCGCTGTGGCCGCTGTCCACGCTCGGCTGGCCCAACCCGGCTGCCTTCGAGATGGCTGGCCTGCTCGAGGAGTTCAACCCGAGCGCCGTGCTGAGCACCGCGCGCGAGATCATCACGCTGTGGGTCAGCCGCATGGTGATGTTCAACCGGTATTTCCTGGGCGGGCGCGTGCCGTTCCGCCATGTCTTCATCCACAGCGTCGTGCAGGACGGCTTCGGGCAGAAGATGTCCAAGAGCCTCGGCAATGGCCTCGACCCGCGCGACGTGATCCACAGCCACGGGGCCGACGCGCTCCGCTTCACGCTCGTGCAGATGTCGACGTCCACGCAGGACGTGCGGCTCCCGGTCGACATGGTCTGTCCGTACACGGGCGAGACCTTCACGCCCAAGACGATCGTGACCCTGAGCGGCCACACCGTGGCGGCGCCCGTGCAGGAGAGCCCGAAGGCTCCAGGCAAGCGCATGGTCAGCGCGTATGGCGCGGCCACCGGCAACGCCGAACCCGGCGATGACCAGCCGCTGGCCCGCAACACGAGTGCGCGCTTCGACACCGGACGCAACTTCGCGAACAAGCTCTGGAACGCCACGCGCTTTGCGCTGGCGAACCTGCCCGAAGGCCGACCGGCGGCGCTCGCGACGTCGTCGCCCGCATCCTTGGCCGACCGATGGATGCTGGCCCGTCTCGCCCAGGCCGTGGCATCGATCGATGCCTCGATCGCTGACTACCGCTTCAACGAAGTGGGTGATGCGCTCTACGACGTCGTCTGGCGTGACTTCTGCGACTGGTACCTCGAGTCGATCAAGCCGACGGTCAAGGCCGATCCGCTCCAGCAGCAGTGCCTGCGCACGGTGCTGGATGGGTTGCTCCGCCTGATGCATCCCGTCATGCCGTTCGTCACGGAGACCCTGTGGCCCGCCGTCCAGCAGGCTGGCAGTGCAGGCGTGCGGGGACTTGAACTGCCGCCGAGCGCCCTGTGCACCACGGCGATGTGGCCGCGTTCCGATGCCGCGCTCATGGATGCAGGCGCCCTGCGCGACATGGAGCGCGTGCAGTCCCTCGTCCTGGCGATCCGCAACCTCCGCGGCGAGCGGAAGGTCGATCCCAAGCGCCGCATCACGCTGCATGCTGCAGCCTCTGCGATGGCCACGATCCATGCCGGCGAGGGGATCGTGCAGACGCTCGCGGGCCTCGACCGCGTCGAGCCGATGTCGGGAAGCCGTCCCGCCGGTGCGCTGGCCCTTGCGCACGAGGGCGAGGAACTCTGGCTGACGAACGTGGTCGATGCCGTCGATGCCGGTGCCGAGCGCGAGCGCCTGTCCAAGCTCATCGCCGAACGCGAGCGTGCGATCGCCGGCTTCGAGGCCAAACTCGGCAATGCGGGCTACGTGGCCAAGGCCCCGCCCGCAGTGGTCGAGGAGACCCGCGCGAAGTGCGTACAGGCACAGTCGGATCTCGATGCCGCGCGAAGCGCCCTCGCCGCACTGGGGGCACACGCGTGAACGCGCGCGCACGATGCATGCCGCTCGTCTGGGCTCGCGTTGGTGCGTTCGCCCAGCGGGGCCTGGCCGCATCGTTGCTGACCGTGCTGGCGACCGCTGCGTGCACCACCGTGCCGCCGTCGGTGCCCGGCGTCGAGGCCACGCCCGGGGCCGTGCGTCCCGAGCCCGTGCTCATGGCGATGCCGCAGCCCACGATCGAGCCGTGGGTGTTCGGTGGCGCGCAGGGGAGCATCGTGCGCCTTCCCGGGCTTTCGATCCACGTCGTCGTCCGTGATCGATGGCTCGCCGACACGCTGCCTCGCTTCGCGTGGCAGGCGATGCAGCACTATCGCTCCGCACTCGGGGCGCTGCCCGAACCACGCCGTCCGATCGACACCTTCATCTTCGGCAAGCGCTCGCAGTGGGAGCAGTACACGCGCGAGGCGCTCCGCGACAGCGCCGAGCTCTATCTGGGCATGGGGCGTGGCGGGTACACGATCGAGGGCCGCGCGGTGCTCTACGACATCGGGCCGGTCGACACGCTCTTCATCGTGGCGCACGAGGGCTGGCACCAGTACACGCAGTCGACGTTCGTCGAGCAGTTGCCGCCGTGGATGGAAGAGGGCCTTGCCACCTTCATGGAGGGCCATCGCATGCGCAACGAGCGCACGACGATCGAGTTCCTGCCGTGGCGCAACCTCGAGCGCTTCAGCGAACTGCGCAGCGTCGTGCGCGAGGGGCGCATGGTTTCGCTCGGCCAACTCGTCGGTGGTACGCCGCAGTCGTTCCTCGGCGATGGCCGCGACTCGCTGCTGAGCTATTACGCGCAGGTGTGGGCGCTCATGCATTTCCTCAATGAAGGCGAAGGTGGGCGCTACCGGGCGGCGTTCCGCCAGCTGATCGATGATGCCGCGAACGGACGCATGGCCGATCGCATGGGCCTCGTGCGGCGCTCGCGCCTGATGCCGGGTCGGCTGGTGCTGAGCCAGTACTTCAAGGTCGACGAGCGCGAGCTCGATCGGCAGTACCAGGCCTTCGTCAAGCAGATCGTGGCCAGTGGTGCTGGTGATGCCATCTGGCTCGGGGAGAATCCGATCGAGTTCGCTGCGCGCAAGGCGGCCGCGCGCCCAGCGAGCCCGCCAAAGCCCTGACGCGCCGCGTCAGTCGTGCGGGGGGATCTCGATCCCAAACGTGCGCAGCCAGAACGCGGTGCCTGCATCCTTGGCAACGGCGCCCATGCGGCCGAACCCCGAGTGCTCGAAGGGCGCACCGGTCGACTCGAACGCGAGCAGCTCAATGCGCTCCGGATGCACCGCGCGCGACCGCAGTGCATCGAGGAAGCGGCGCTGGCCATCGATCGGCACCCACTGGTCCAGCTCCGAGTGGATCGCCAGCACGGGAATCTCGCGCCACGCCGCAAGATGATCGATGGGATTCAAGGCCCGCAGCAGGTCCATCGGCCACGCCGCACCTGCCACGCGCGCACTCCAGTCACCGGTCGTGCTCTCGAGCAGTGCACCCATGAAGGCGTGCGCCCGGCAGAGCCGCACCATCGACACCATGCCGCCGGCGCTCATGCCGCCGAGCCCGATGCGGTCGGGATCGAAGCCCTCAAGCTGCCGCACGCCCCCGACGATCGCGTCGATCTCGGCCTCGGCGCGACGCACCACATCCAGCATGCGGCTCGGTGCCTGCAGCAGGGGATCGATCCGCTCGCCGTGCCCGGGCAGGTCAACCGCGACGCAGCCGATCCCCGCACGCAGCCATCGCAGGTAGCGGCCGGGATCGAGCTCCTTGTTGACCGTGCGTCCGTGGAACCAGAGCACCCACGGCACCACGCGCAGCGAGGCTGTCTGCCCCTCGTCGTGATCGGGATGCATGACGACCGCGGGTGCGCCGGCCAAGGTCGTCCACCTCGCGTGCCTGCGCAGGCTGTGCGGAAAGCTGCCGCCCAGATCGACCATCAGCCGTTGGCCTGGGGGGCAAAGAGCATTACCCACTGCTCGCTGCCGTAGTGGTGCACTTCGGGGCCGGCAAGCCCCGAGATCGCCCACTCGGCGGCCACGGGTTGGTCCGGCGAGCGCACGACGAGGAACGACTTGGGTTTCATCACCGGCACGCACGCCGCGAGCTGCGCCTTCACGCGAGCCAGTCCGAGCTCCTCGCGCATCATCGTGAACGGGGGATCCATGAAGACGATGTCGACGGGTGCGGGTGCGCTTGCGATCGCGACCGGACCGAGGGCATCCGCCATCACGGGAATCGCGCGGCTGACGCAGCCGAGCGCATGCACGTTGCCCTGAAGGAGTTGAAAGACGTGGCGGTCGCGCTCGACCATGACCACACGGGCCGCGCCGCGACTGACGGCCTCGAGCCCCATCGTCCCCACACCGGCGAAGAGGTCGAGCACATGGGCTTCCTCGAACCAGCCGCGCAGGAGGTTGAAGATCGCTTCCTTGGTGCGGGCGCCCATCGGTCGCGTCTGGTCCTTGCCATGGGGCGTGGCGAGGACGCGGCTCCGGTACTCACCGGCAATGATGCGCAGCATGCAGCGAGGATAGCCGCGCGCGTGGATAGCATCGCGCACATGACGACGAGCCTTCTTCCGGTCCTGCTCTCCATCGTGTGCGCGCTGCCCCAGGATCCCGCGCCCAAGGCACCTGCGGCTGCGCCGGAAGCACCCGCGACGAAGGAATCGTCGCGCCGCTCGCGCAAGGCGGATGCTGCACCAGCGCCAAGTACGCCGCGTGCACCGGTCGAGGTGCCGAAGGATCTCGCTCCGATCATCGCCACCGCGGTCGAGCGACTCGTCGCCATGCAGGAGGATCCGGGCCAGTGGCCGTACGAAGGCGTCTACCGCGTCGGTGGCAAGATCCCGGTCGGCTACCGCATCGGCGGCACGGGCATCTGCGGCGAAGCGCTCCTGCGTGCGCCCGGCCAGGCCAACGACCCTGCGCGCGTGGCCGCCATCGGCAAGGCCATCGCGTTCGTCTGCGAGGGGATCAAGGAACCCCTGATGAGTCCCGACGACTACGACGGCGGGTACGACGTGCGAGGGTGGGGGATGTGCTACGGCGCGCGGTTCCTGCTGGCTGCGCAACGCGCAGGTGCTGTGCCCGAGTCCATGAAGGAGCAGGTGAATGCTGCGACGGCGTGGTACCTCACCGCGCTGGCCAAGCTCGAAATCCCCCAAGTCGGCGGTTGGACCTATTCGCGCCAGCCCGGGCGCGAGACGCCGTGCCCTGCGAGTCCGTTCATGACGGCGCCGTGCCTCGAGACGTTCTTCGCAGCGAAGGCGCAGGGCCACACCGTGGATCCGGCCATGATCGAGCGCGCGCTCAAGGCGCTTGCGGGCACCACGGCGGCGGCCAGCGGTTACGTGGACTACTCCGGGGGCAAGGGGGTCAAGGACAAGGCCGACCAGATCCCGGGTGCGGTCGGGCGCATGTGTGCGGCCGAGGTCGCGATGACGCTGGCGGGCCGCGGCTCGCCGGAAGGACTCGAGCGAGCGATCGAAGCGTTCTGCGCGCACTGGGATGCGCTCGAGGTCCGGCGGGCCAAGACCGGCACCCACGTCGCACCCTACGGTGTGGCGCCGTACTACTTCTACTACGCCCACTACTACGCGGCGCAGGCGATTGCCTTGCTGCCGGAGGATCGGCGTGCCAAGCACTGGACGGCGTTCAACGAGCTGCTCTTCCGCACGCGCTCGGCCGAGGGCACCTGGAACGATCGGGTCTTCCCGCGCAGCGCCAACTTCGGCACGGCGATGAGCATGATGGCGCTGCTCATGCAGCAGCCGGGCGCAGCCGATCCGGCTCGCTGGGCGGCACCCGCGCCGGTGGGCTCCGAGTGATGGCTCGGCGAGCCCATCAATCCCGTCCCAAAGCCCTTGGAGGAACGTCGATTGGGGATACACTTCGCGACTCCCCATCGCCTTCCGGCGCTGATTCGCACTCCGACACCAACTCGATGACCCAGATCCAGCCCGACCACGCGTCGACCCAGCCCGCCTCGCGTCCCGCCCGCACCGGACTCGCCCCGGGGTGGACCATCGATGACAGCGCCGACGCCTACCAGATCAGGCTCTGGGGCAAGGGCTTCTTCGACATCAACCCGTCGGGCAACGTCGTCGTGCGCCCCGGTCGCACGCCCGGCGCCGAGATCGATCTCTTTGAGGTTGTGCAGGGCATGCGCGAGCGCGGCCTCAAGACGCCCGTGCTCATCCACTTCAGCGACTTGCTCGAGCGCCGCCTGCGCGACCTGCGCGAAGCCTTCGACGTGGCGATCGCCGAGAACGGCTTCAAGGGCGACTACTGCGGTGTCTACCCGATCAAGGTCAACCAGCAGCGCCGCATCGTTGAAGAGGTCCGCAAGTACGGCGTGCCGCTCGGCTTCGGCCTCGAGGTCGGCAGCAAGCCGGAACTGCTGGCGGTCATGGGCATGACCGCCGACAGCCCCGAGCGCCTCATCATCTGCAACGGATTCAAGGAAGACCGCTACATCGAGTTTGTCACGCTTGCGGCCAAGCTCGGGCGGAACATCATCCCGGTCATCGAGAACCTCACGGAACTGCACCTGATCGTTTCGCACGCCGAGCGGTTGGGCGTTCGCCCGCAGATCGGCGTGCGCGTCAACCTGAGCACGCCGGGCGCCGGACGCTGGCGCCATTCGAGCGGCGCCAAGGCCAAGTTCGGCCTCTCGCTGACCGAGGTGCTCGAGGTCTTCGAGTTCCTCAAGGCCCGCGGCATGCAGGATTGCCTGCAGCTCCTGCACTGCCACATGGGCAGCCAGATCCACGACATCCGCCAGGTGACCTCGGGCGTCAACGAGCTCGCGCGCATCTACTCGCAGCTCGTGCGCATGGGCGCCGGCATGAAGTACCTCGACGTCGGCGGCGGCCTGGGCATCGATTACGACGGCAGCCAGACCAGCTTCGAGTTCTCGATGAACTACACGCTGCCCGAGTACGCCAGCACGGTCGTCTACAAGATCATGTCGGTCTGCGACGAGGAGGGCGTTCCCCATCCGACGATCGTCACCGAGTCCGGCCGCGCCATGGTCGCGCAGCAGTCGGTGCTGGTGTTCGATGCCCTCGGCGCCAATCGCCCCGACCGCGTCACGGCGCCCGCCACGCTGCCGGTGCCGCCGGCCGGCGAAGAGCTGCCGCGTCCGATCACCGAGCTCTGGGAGACCTACAAGTCCGTCAGCGAGCGGCGCCTGGTCGAGCAGTACCACGATGCGCTCGAAGCCCGCGACGAGGGTGTTCGGCTCTTCAGCGTCGGCCACCTCAGCCTTGAGCACCGGGCCATGCTCGACCGGCTGTTCTGGGCAACCTGCGCGAAGATCCGCGACCGCGTGCGCGAGATGGACACCGACGACGTCCCGGAGGAACTCGACGACATCGAAGGGGACATGTCGGACATCTACTTCTGCAACCTGTCGATCTTCCAGAGCCTGCCCGACATCTGGGCGATCAAGCAGCTCTTCCCGATCATGCCGATCCACCGGCTCGGCGAGAAGCCTACGCGCAAGGCGACCCTGGCCGACATCACCTGCGACTCCGATGGCAAGATCGACCGCTTCTGCGACGACCACGACGTGAAGAAGTGGGTCGAGTTGCACGACTTCCAGGAAGGGCAGGATTACTTCATTGGCGTCTTCCTCTGCGGTGCCTACCAGGAGACCCTCGGTGACCTCCACAACCTCTTCGGCGACACGCACGTCGCGCATGTGCGGCTCGACGACGACGGCGACTGGTGGATCGACGAAGTCGTGCACGGCGACACCGTGCGCGAGGTCCTGAGCTACGTGCAGTACGACGTGAACGACCTGAGTACGGCGATCCGCCGCGAGTGCGAGATCGCGGTTCGCGACAAGCGCATGAGCGCCGCCGAGAGCCAGGCGTACATCCGCGCGTACGAGGCCGGCCTGTCGGGGTACACGTATCTCGAGACGGGCGAGAATCCGGTCTTCAATCACTAAGTTGAGTCGGGACGCTCGGCCCGCGGAACGGAGTTCCGCGCGCCTTCGTCCCGGGGTTGAGTCGGGACGCTCGGCCCGCGGAACGGAGTTCCGCGCGCCTTCGTCCCGGGGGCTCCAAAAACCACAGCGGGCCCCTTGCGGGCCCGCTGCGAACGTTGCTGATCCTGATGTTGCTGGGCCTTTAGCGGCGACGGCGAGCGGCTGCGCTCAGTCCGGCCAGGCCAAGCAGCGCGAGGGCGCCTGGGGCAGGCACCACCGTGAAGTAGAGGTTGTCCAGGGTGGGGTACACGTCGCCCGCGCCAGTGGCCGTGGTCTGGATCGACATGCTCGAGATGGCTGCACCAGTCGAGTAGAAGCCGACGAAGTCAGCGGCCGTGGTGGCGTAGTTCACGTAGGAGCTGCCATCAGCCAGCGTGACTTGGATGATGCACGGCACGACACTGAAGCTGAGGTCGGTTCCGAAGATGTTGCCACCCACGCCCTGAACGCCGGGGCTGAAGGTGAAGTCGAGCTGCTCAGGATTGTTGGTGGAGAACAGGCCGCCTTGAACGTAGATCCCATTGGCAGCCGAGCCGGTCCAGTTCACGCCGCTCACGGATCCGCTGTACGAGCCGGCGTAGAACCCGTCGGCCACGCCGTCGAAGGTCTCTGTGGCGACCTGCCAGCCGTTGCCGGTGGCAAATTGGCTCCAAAGGGTCTGGTTGCCGAAGGTGATGAAGGCTGCTTGCGCCGACGCGACGATGGCGGTGCAGGCGACGACGCTGAGCAGCGAGTTCAGGTTGTTCATGAGGGACTCCGGGGAGAGGGACTGAAGTCCAACTGACTGACTCAGTTGGAAACCTTCCCTAATCCGCCCCTCGTTGCAGCGCGCACACACGCTGCAAGTCCCGTTTCAATCCCGCCTTGGCACGCACCGAGCCAACTCAACACTAGCCCATGGTTAGCCAGAATGCACCCCAAAGTCGAAATTCGAAACGCCTTTTCGGCTGCCCCCCACAATCTTGCCATGTGGGTGTTATCGGAGCGGCTTTGCGCCCGGGCGGGACGCCGGGGGCGCTCAGATGCTCACGACCCGCAGGGCGATCAAATCTTGGACATCCACCAAGCCGACGGGCCGTCCCAGTGCATCCACGACCGGGATCTCGTCGATCCTTCGCTCCCGAACCAGCCGAACGGCATCCTGTACCAGCGAGTGGATGGGGAGGGATCGTGGGTTTCGCGTCATGACGGAGCCGATGGGCAGATCAAGAGTGGCGGAACCGCGCTCATGCAGCAGTCTGCGGAGGTCGCCGTCCGTGAAGATCCCTGCGAGGGATCCAGCCCCGTCGACCACCAGCACCGCGCCGGCACGCCGACCGCTCGTGCCCTGGGCAAGCGAAGCGCCGACGGTCGTCGACTCGTTGACGCACAGCAGGTTCTCGCCAACCTTGAATCGAAGGACCTCGGCCACGGGCCGCAGGGCCGCACCAAGCATGCCGCCGGGGTGGTGTTTGTGGAAGTCGTCGGCCGTGAAGTTGCGGCGGCGCGAGAGCGCGAGGGCCAGTGCATCACCCACGGCCAGCATTGCCGTCGTGCTCGCCGTCGGTGCCAGATCGTGCGGGCAGGCCTCGGAGAGATCGCCCAGTTCGATGTGCGTATCGCACAGCCGACCGAGGCTGCTGTCGTCGGACTTGGAAATGCCTACCAGCCTGATGCCGTCGGCCTTCAGGATGAGCGCAAGATCCACGACCTCGGCCGTCTCGCCGCTGAACGAGAGCAGCATGACGACGTCGCCCGGACGGATCCTGCCGAGATCGCCGTGAACCGCCTCGGAGGGGTGCACCACGTGCGACGGCTGGCCCAGGCTGCTCAGCGTGGCGGCGATCTTGGCGCCGACGAGGCCGCTCTTGCCCATGCCGCTGACGACGACGTGGCCGCGGCAGGCCTCAAGCAGATCGAGGGCCGCGCTCCAGCTCGCACGCTCGTCGCCGAGAGCGGCTGCACGCAGCGATTCGAGCGCTTGCACCTCGGCAGCAAGGGCACTGGCGATGAATTCGGCTTCGTCCATGCCTGGCATGCCGGGAAGGTTACCTCGCGCCTTCGTCAGCGGGCGTTCCTGCGCTACCCTCACGACCATGCCTCTTCAGGATGATTACGAGGTCCGGCTGGACGCCTTCCAAGGTCCGATGGACCTCTTGCTTTATCTGATCCGCCGCGCCGAAGTCGACATCAACGACATCCCCGTCGCGCAGATCGCCAACCAGTACTTCGCTTTCCTTCGGCAGCTCAGCCAGGTCGACATTGACCTTGCGGGCGAGTTCCTCGTGATGGCTGCAACGCTGGTGGAAATCAAGAGCCGCACCCTCGCGCCGCGCGAGACGAAGGATGACGAGGATTCATCTGCCCAAGGTCTCGATCCGACCGATCCGCGCTTCGAGCTCGTGCAGCAGCTCGTGGCCTACCAACGGTTCCGCACAGCCGCTGACACGCTTGACCGGCTGCGTCGTGACTTCGCCAGGCGACACGCCATCGGGGGCGTGGGGGCCGGTGCCGAACCACAGGCCGGCGAGGAGTCGATCGAACTCGAGGATGCGCACATCCTTGACCTGTTCGGCGCGTTCGAGCGCATCATGCAGTCGGTGGACCTGTCCCGCATGGGAGATCACAAGGTCGAGTACGACGACACGCCGATCGGCCTGCACCAGGACGACATCATCGATCGGCTCGAGCGGGCGGGGGGGCGGTCCATGACCCTCCAGGAGATCTTCAGCGGCCGTACCCGGGGCGAAGCCATCGGGTTGTTCCTCGCGCTTCTCGAACTGGCTCGCAACCAGCGGGTGGCGGTACTGCAGGAGCGCGCAGACGATGCCGTCGAGATCGCCCTCACTGCGCCCGTCGATCCATCAATTCCGGCCTGATGTTCGAAAAAGGCCTTGCAGAGTGCCGCAGGCCTTGGGATTATCAAAATGTCCGCAAATTTAGGAGGGTCTCGTCATGGCTGGTCTTTCAACTGTGCTGGTCGCTGCCCTGTTCATTCCATCAGCTCCCCTTCAACCTTCCACAGCTGGGGCGTCCGTGCCAGCGGCGACCTGCGGCCAGTGCGCATCGTCTGCGAGCGTTTGCTCTGCGTCCAGCAACGCTCAGGTCAGCGCCATGATCGTGCCGAGCGCAGGGACACCCGGGTCGTTCTCCACGCGAGGTGCATGGACCACGCTGTACGTGGCAGACAT
>Ga0208048_1001417_pt1 | contig 12353 bp, 6 predicted proteins | sample Malawi_45m_30L_FD_184163 | JGI IMG/M metagenome (GOLD analysis project Ga0208048, IMG submission 184163) | Freshwater microbial communities from Lake Malawi, Central Region, Malawi to study Microbial Dark Matter (Phase II) - Malawi_45m_30L... | ecosystem: Environmental > Aquatic > Freshwater >...
GTGGTGGGGGTGATCGTCACGCTCGTGGGCATCTTGGTGGTCGGTATCTCCGCCGCGTCACGGAGCGCACAGGCGGCGAACACTCGGAACCTCATGTCATCCGTCAGCCGCGCGCTCGTGCAGTTCAAGGGCGATGTCGGCTACTTCCCGCCAGCGCTCGGTCTCGGTCCCACTGCGCCGCAGGACACGGGCTACATGCGCGATCTGCTTCGTCCAGTTGTTGCCCCAGCAGGGCTGAACCCGCAGCAGATCACCACTCTGCAGTCTTACTTCTCGCTGACCTCGCCAGTGGAGTACCTGATCGGTCCCGGCGGACGCGATCAGGATGGCTACGGAGGCGTCGGGACAAGTCCGACGGGCCTTGGTGCGAAGGAGATGCCAAGTGTGGGGATTCGATCGCCGCTTCGTGATGGGGTGTGGGGAGCGCTTGCATCGCCTCGGCAGGCCACGCCCGGGAATGGTGCGTACAACTCGCGGAACCTGCCGCGGGGTAACCTCGAAGCCAACACATCCACCGATCCAAATGTGCAGGGGCGGTCGCTCGGACCGTACCTAGAGCTGAAGGACGGCTCAGCGATTGGGACGGTGGCGGGCTTCGATCAGACTGGTCAAGTTGTCGTCGCGCGGCCGGGCGACAATCACTTCAATCCCAATGGTCCGAAGGTGCTGCTCGACTACTACGGGCAGCCGATTCGGTACTACCGCAAGGGCTACTCGAGCGATGATCCTCGGCGCACCGCGGGCAAGTCGTCGGGCTCTGGCGGCAGCAGTGGCATTGGCTGGGATCTGTCTGACATTTTTGTGCTTCGCCCGCAGCGTTTCACGCCGGGGAGCGAGTTGATCGGTGTGGTGGATGCAAACAACGATGGCGGCACTTCGCGGCAGTTGCAGACGGCGGACTTTGCGCTCTTTTCTTCGGGTCCCGATCAGCGCGTGAACAACTTTGTCCGGGTTGATGCAGAGCTCTTCAACGAAGACAACATTGTGGAGGTGGGAAACTGATGCGACGCGCGTTCACTGTGCTGGAGTTGGTCGTGGTGATCGGCGTGATCCTGATCTTGATGGCTCTGGCGCTGACAGTGACAAGCACCGTGCTGACTGGCAATGACCGCCGCAGCATGCAGGGCACATTTCTGCTGCTCGATCAGGCGATCGCATCGTGGCAAGCGCAGACCGGACGCGAGTTGTCGTTTGGGCGCAGAACGGATCCCACCAGCGCCACGGGAACGCCCGATTTCACGCTGTCGGCGACGGGTCCCTCCGCGGGGTTCGACATCTACGAGGAGAATTTCCAATCGCCCTACGCCATCTGCGTGATTCTCGAACGCTTGGCGTCGAACCCGGAAGCTGCGGAGATCATCGCCAAGATTCCGAGCACTGCACTGCGTCTTGTCCCCAGGACCATGATGCAAACTGCCGTCGAACCTCTGCCGGCAGGTTGGACCGGCAGCGATGCACAGGGTGATCCCAATCAAATGCCAAATACCGTCGACTTGATCCGCGAGGTGTGTGATCCTTGGGGCAAGCGGATTGAAGTTGTGTTCCCGGGTCGCCTTGCCCGAGCGAGTGAACTGAGCGCGACGGGTAACAGCGTCGACCGTGAGGATGGATCTGTGCGGACGCTGGGTGAGGTCGCCTTTGGCGTGTGCCGCGGTCGGAAGATCTGCTTTGTGTCTGCGGGGCCCGATGGGGACTTTGGAAGCGATACGAATCCTGCCGCTCGCGAGGACAACATCGTCTCGTACGAACTTCTGCCGAGGCCACAGCAGTGAGACGATCCGCCGTCCATCCTTGCTCGCAGGGAGTGCACGCTCCGAGCGGATTCACGCTGGTGGAACTGCTCGCGGTCATGGCTGTGATCGCGATCCTCGGTGTGGTCGTCACAACAAGTGCGGGGCGCGTGACGAAGGAGGCACGGGTGGCGACCGCCGCCAATCAGGTGCTCGCGGCTCTTGCCGAGGCGCGAGCGATCGCGATCCGCGACCGTGCCCAAGTTTTGGTCGCGTTCACTGTCTTTCGCAAGACCTACCGAGCCACGACGAACGGTCCCGAACTGATCGACTTCACCAAGCCGCAGCAGACTCAGATCGTGATTGCAAAGGCAACGGGACGAGTGGGATTCCCCGGCGCTGTGTCCGGGACTGGGCAGTATCCAATACAGAACACCTCTCCGAATCCAAGTGATCCCGACTTGTTTGTGGAGGAGTTTGTTCCCGTCGACGGCGTGGGACTTCGACTGCTGCCTGTCGGCATCAAGGTGGCAGGTCAGGCGGCGGACATCATGACTCAGGATGAGGTTCCTTACGACGACATCTGGATCTCGCAGCCAGTCATGAGTTTGCGACCGACGGATACCTTGCAGACCGTTGAGCGTGGATCGCTTGTGGTCGTGCGATTTTCCGCGGACGGCACGGTGATCACACGCAATCCGTCGCTTCCTGCAAATCTGACAGCTTCAACATCAGACACGGCCGCAGTCGCGCCATGGATCGACTTCAACCGCGATGGATTTGGAAGTGTCGGCACCACGCAAGGCGGCACGAACAGCAAGTTTTTTGCACTGGATGAGTATCGCGATGAACCACTGGGTAATCACACTATGTTCCTCGCTGTCTTCGATGACGACCTGTTTCACCAGCAGGCAACCGCGACCGAGATCGCGGCGTGGCGGGACTACCCGGGTATTGGCACATGGATGAGCGGCCTCAACACCGCGCGTACGAACTTCATCAACCAGTTCTGCGATCGAATCCAGTTCAATCGGTTCACTGGTGTCGCGGAGATTGTGCCAAGATGACCGCACGCGCCCACCATCCTCGGGCCACTCGTCGAGCATTCTCCCTGGTGGAACTGCTGCTTGCTGTCTTCATCCTTGGCATCGGACTGATCGGCATCTCCGCACTGTTCCCCGCAGGCATTGCACAGCAGCGGCAGGCAAGCGATGACATCATGGGCCCCGTTGTTGCCGACAGTGCCGTTGCGCTGCTGCGCGCGCGGCTGTCACCGCAGCAGTTCGGCACGCTCGACGCGTTTGGTCAGCAGCAGCTCGTGTCGACCAACATCGGAGTCCAAGTCGCTGTAGCGCCGACGGTCGAGGGTGACTGGACTTGGCGCCGCCCTGGATTCCTGTTTGCGGACTTCGCTGCCACGCCCTTGGTCAACGAGCTCGGTGCCATTGACATTTTCAGTTCGTACTTCACGCTCAATCAGTTCGGCGGAGGCGTTGAAGGAGTGGACTTCAGCGGACTGAATCTGTTGCGTGTGGCGGTTGAGAACACGGATTCGACCGGTGGCGGCGACCAACTGTTCGGCATTCCGTGGAATCGCCGCTTGGGGCTGCCGGTTGTCGTGATCACACAAGGCGAGCGCGCCTATCCGCAGGTGCCCGAAGGAAGCGGATCCACGCAGCGACCCGTGTACTTCTGGGAGTGCATGTTCCGCAGGTTTGGTGGCCGCATTCAGGTGGCAGTGTTCGTGTACCGCGTTGCACCCGGTGGCGGCGAGCCGCGCCCGTACTCGGTGGCGCAAGGCACTGGCGCTGCAGCGATCATCCCGCCGCTGCCGTTCCTGGTCGATCTGGCGACCCCACCCTTTGGACCACTTCGCGCCGGCGGGCTCGATGGGAATCCTGCGACGTTCCTCGACAACTCTTCGGTGGCCACGCAGGGTCCCACGGCCGCTCCCACAGAACTCGTCCGCGAGCACACCTGGCAGGCGCCGAATCAATGGCTGCTCGACCAGTACGGCGACGTGCATCGAGTGGCGGTTGGTCGGCGCAATACCCGTGACAATGCGAACATCACGCTTGCTCGCCCGATTCCACAACAGCCTGCGATTCCCGAGTTGCGTGGACTGTTGAATGTGGGTGGTGCAGTGAATGGCAGCGTGGGACCGGATCTTGGTTCGCGGTTCATCTGGTTCATCCCAACATTTGATTCGCAGTCCCGCTCGCTGCGGGCTGTCTACGCCACGGTGCAGGAACTCTGATCATGGCACGCAGCGCGAACAACACGGTGCCGACTGGACGCGGGTTCACGCTCGTCGAACTGATGGTGGCGGTCGGACTGCTGCTTGTGGTGGTGATTGCGGTGAGCAGGGTGTTCAGTACTGCCAGCAAGGTCACGAGTCTCGGCGAAGCGAACAACGACCTTCTTCAGGAGACGGCTGCCATCGAGCGGCAGATTCGAAGCGACTTGGCTCGGCTCGATTTCGATGGATGCATCGCGATCCAGTGCGTGGCGGTACAGAACGATGTGAATCGGAGGCAGTTCGGGTTGGCTGCTGCGCCTCTGGTGGATCCATCACGGCCTGACGATGCGATTATCCGCTGCGATCAACTGGTGTTCTTTTCCAAGGGCGCTCAAACATCTGTCCGCTTCACAGGGAATCAGGACCTTTCCACCTTTGCGGGGCCAATAGGAATGGCGAAGAGTGCCTCCGCGCGGGTGCTGTACGGTCATGGATTTCAACTGCCTGAACTTCTCCCCCAGACAACTGGAGGGGTGGTTCGGCGGATTGATCCAATCTCGTTCAGTGACCGCACGCTTGTGCCGTGGAGCTTTGATCCAGAGCCTGCAGGTTCACTTGAGTACTCATTCTGGCTTGCAAGTGGTGGCGGCGTTGCACGCGGGACGCAGCCAGAGGCGCGCGACTGGATTCTGGCGCGGCAGGCGGTTTTGTTGGCCGATGATGGCGCGAACAAGATTTATCTTCACGCGGGCCCGCGTGCCCCGCAAACCACCTATGGCAACAACTCGGCAATCGCCCTCTGGGAAGCGAGCGCCGCGCAGGGGACGGATGTGCCGCTCGCCGACAACAATCTCCTGCCCGCAAATGATCTCGTTGCGTCTCGAGTGGATGTTGCTGCCTCATCGCTGAATGACCTACGCCAACAACTCGCGCCCGATGCCGCCGCGATCGCTCGGGCTGGACCGACCTTCACTGGATCGCAGGGCCAGCGACGACGCATCATCAACTGTTTCTTTGGTCCGCCTGCGTTCGGACAGTTGGGCGGCTATGTGCGCAGTGAAAAGTTTTCGCCAAGCATGAACCGTCAGGATGTCATGCTGACGACTCCAACGCTCGCCACGAACTGCTCGAACTTCATCGTGGACTGGACATGGGAAGACTTTGCCACCGTCGGGTTCTCGCAGACGCCACTTTCTGAGATCACTTGGTTTGGCTTTCCAGACTCCGCATATCCGGCGGGCTCGGTCGCGCGACGAGGCGTGTTCTCCCTGACGGATCTCTCGAACACGACGATCGGATTCGTGACTGACGCGATTCGGCTGGCCATTGAAGGCAGCCCGCCCGTGGTGTATGCGCCTTATGGACAGAACATCCCCGTGCGCATCTATACGGCAGTCTTCGGCTTCAACGGTGATCGGCAGACATTCACGCCCATTCAAGATCCTGCGCCGAATGCTCCCGCAGTGCAGCCGATTGAGCGTGCTGATTACACGCCATGGCCAACGGCGATTCGCCTGACCATGCAGTTGCACGACACAGAGAACCGCATCGAGCAGGGGAGAACGGTTCAACTCGTGATCGAACTTCCACGGAGGCCGACATCATGATCCCTCGATCGCTGCGCCGAGGAAGCACGATGATCCTTGTGGTCTCGATGCTGGTTCTGCTGGTCCTCATTGCGGCCGCGTTCGTGTCGCGTGCGCAGTCCGGGCGTGTGCTTGCGTCGGCGCAGCAGGGGGTAGCCTCGCAATCAGATCGCATCGGCCCGATTGCAAATGCTGTCACTGATGAGATTACGGGGTCGTTGTTCCCGCGCGCAGTGGATGGACGGGATGCGGCACTGGCGAACACAGCAAACGGGGTGTTGCCCACCGCATCGGCAGCGGTACCCCGCCTTGCAGCCGACGACAACGCGATTCGTTATGGCGTGGATGTGCTGGATCGTCTGAACAACTCGACACTTGCAGCAGGTCCCGATGGAATCATCGATGGTTACAACTTCGCTCCCTACGAAGTGCGACCTTGGACGAACTGGCCTGACATCTACAACCAGTCGCCCGCTGGGGACATTCGATTAGCCGAGGCAAATCCTGTCGGGAACCCGAGCTTCGGGGACTGCCGATGGCTGCGCTCCACGGAACCTGTGCGGGTGGTCTACCAAGGGCAGTTCACATTCTCGCACTGGGCGCATCTTTCATGGATTCCGACGGCGAACAACGGGTGGCGGCTTGTCACAGACATTTCCGACGTTGGTGCGAACACGCTGACTGACATCGCGCCATCTGCGAACGCGGCAGCGTTCTTTCCAAGCCCAGCGCGCCGATGGGGTCTTGAGATTCCCTATGAACAGTGGCTGCCATCGGTGCCGCCTGATCCAGGGCTCTGGATACCGACAACTTTCGGTGCAGTACCGGCGGCGCCGACTCCGCCCTACCCCAATCCCTCCACGCCGCAGGGTGAGGCGGCACTGCTCTTTCGCCAACTTGCATTTGGTATTGCTCCGCCCACCAATCCCGCTGGTGGGTGGTTCAGCTCCCAGCATCCGCTGGCACTGGGCGACTCGGAGTTCTGTCTCCCCAACTTCCTTCGGTTGAAGTGGTTCGGTCCGCGGTCAGATGAGTTTGTCTTCAACAGCCCGCGCAACATCATCACCCGTACGCTCTGTGATACGGACGGTGATGGGTTCACGGACAGTTTCTGGTTCTTGGCGCCAACGTCGATCGACCGTTCGGTGCGGCATGTCGTTGGTGTTTCGGTGGTGGACAACAGCGCGCTCCTGAATGTGAATGTGGCGACACGCTTCAACCCCGCGAATACGGGAGGCAAGACGCCTGCCGATTTGGCGCTCGTTGGAAACGCGGTACAGCCTGCCTCCGACACATTTGGTAGCGGACCAACGACCCCACCGAATTCGCGGGTTGGATATCTCGACACGGATTTCAACTATGCAGGTCCAAACACCTATGAGGTTGGTGTTCCACAGTTCCTGGTGCAGTTCGACCGAGCTCGATACGGTGGGCTGCTCGGCACCCAGACCAATCTTGCCGACTTCCGTGCCAATCCCACAATCCTCTCCGAACTTGGAGTTGTCGCGTGGCGCAGCATCGGCACACAGGGGGCCGAGGCAATCGGACCATTCCGAAACCTGCTGCAGTCGGATCTGGAACGCACCACCTACTTCAAGGCGATGTCGCGAGACGGTGAGGTCGACAACTACTTCACACTGAATCCAACCACAACGAACTTTGCCTTTGAGCAAGCTGCGAGCCACGGTGACCTGCTACGGTTCCTTGCCGCTGGCGGCGCGACTGCGACCCTGCGCTCTGCGACCAGTCCGATCACGCCTGTCCAACTCGATCCGTTCACGATGGCCGATGAGTACGAACTCCGCGCCTACCACGGAAACAACAGTCCGTCGCTGCGTTCGCGGCTTGAGAGGGCCGTGGAGTCGGAGTTCAACACGGGTACGAGTCCCGAGTCGCAGGCAGTCCTCCTTGGCACGCAGTTCCTTCGCTCAGCACTTGTGCGCGAGGAGACAAGTGAGTTCAACGACCAGCTTGATGCACGACAACTGCTCTTTGACAACCGCCGAAAACTGACGACGGTGAGCGGTGCACGAAACGAGATGATGCCGCCGTGGCTGTGGACGATGCCGCCGCCGTCGCGCCTCGGACAGCAACTCGGACAACCATCGACCTGGCCAGTGGGCACGCTTCGCGGCTGGAAGGACTTGCATCAGACAAACTATGGATGGGCCGACTACAGCGCGTTCCAGAGTGTTCCTGCGCAGGGCGGATTCGATCCAACGATTCAGTTCCCAGACGAGCCGGGCGCCAGTGTGGGTGACGGCAACTGCGATGGCGTTCTTGACGAGAACGACGTGCAACTTGCCCGCGCACAGTTCAACGTGTGGAACACCAAGACCGATCTGAATCGGGAGGTGTCGGACAACTTCAACGTCAATCCTCCGGTCATGGGCGACAATGCGGGACCGGCTGTGTACCTCGCGCATCAGCACAACCTTGCGCGTGACATTGTTCGTGTCCTCCAGCGCTCACTCCTCGACGTGGACTCGAAGATTTCGATTTTTGGACAGGAGTTTTCGCAGCAACAGCCAAACTTCAATCGGAACGCCCTTCGCGAGGCACGGCGCGCGGTGCTCAGTTGGACAGCGAACATCATCGCCGCGCTCGATGGACCACGACAGTGGCCTGGCATGATTCTCCCGACGGACGCCCCGCTTCACCCCGAACGCGGTCTCATCACGGAGGAGGGCGGCGAGCGTCTGAGTTTCATCGGTCAGGAGAAGCATCCGTTCATCACGCAGGTCTTCTTTGGTGTTGTTTATCCAAAGACTGGGGTGGTTCCGACGGGCGTCACTGGTGCGGGGAACTCGTATGTCTGCTACGACCCGGCGCAAGCTGCGGGTGCGACGGACGGCAGTGGTGCGCGGGTCGTGCTCGCCGTTCAAATCGCGAATCCATACAACACCCCGATCGATCTGTGGTCCTATCGGCTGCGGGTTTTTGGTCAGGAGTTCCAGTTCCTGCAGCCGCCTACCGGTGCATCGAACGGCAACTGGGGGTACGGGGTCACGCCAGTGCTCGGTCCATCCACAGAACAAGGACCGCGCACCGCAACCGTCTTTGCGATTCCAAAGACCCTGGGTACTGGTGCGGGACGCGATGTGAACTTCCGCGCGCACATGATGAACTTCCTGGATCTCACCCATCCGTGGCTCCGGGCAGGGGGAGCGACAGGAACATTCCCAAATCTGTTGCAGGCTGAACTTGCTGCAGCGCCGTCGGCGGAAGTCTTCCCAGTCGGCGGCGGCAATGTCGCGGACCTGTTTGAAGATCCTGCCACTCCGTACGCGGACTGTCTGGTGTTCAACGCATCGCAACCCACGGAAGCAGAGCCCGCAACAGGGGCGGGATCGAACAAGTGGAGCCTGAAGCCCAACTACTACCTCAACCGCATCGATGGGGCGCCGGAAGGTCGGGATATCGCGCTTGTTCGACTTGTCGCCGATCCGTTGGCCGCGGCAAACTCCTACACACTTGTTGTTGATCGGCTCGAGAACCAACTCAATCCTCCGCAGGGAGCGGGCGGACCGGGTGGACTAAGCGGTCAGGCTCTCACGCAGTATTTGGCGGGGGGGAGTGCACAAGGGACAACCGCGTGGCTGGATCAGCTGCGCCGAATGCTGCAGCCGCCCACGGCCGGGCAGGAAGACAATCCGTTCGTGCCGCCACCATACATACCGCCTGATCCGGGCAGCGCAACGCAGCAGTTTGCCCACGTTGATATTGGATTGAATGACTTTCTGATGTCATGGACGAGCATCAGCCGGCCCTGGACACTCGACATCGACGGAAACGCCGAGATCACGGAGAACGAGCGCTCGCCTCGTTATGTTTTTGCTCACGATACCGGCCCCCGCAGCGCAAACCAATCGAACGGTCAGTCTGGAGCGGGCGGACCGGGTGGACTAAGCGGTCAGGCTCTCACGCAGTATTTGGCGGGGGCGAGTGCACAAGGGAACGAACCAGTATTGATCCAACCAGGACGGCCGTCGATGGCGTTTGGGGGGGAAGTTTTCAAAGTCAGCGACCTCAGAACACAGGCGGACTCACTCATTTCTAAAAGCGGACAGTCACCTCTTGGGCAGACCGTGAGGGGGAAGCCAGTGAACTTCACTCTTGTTACCTACCTCGATAATGATGGCAATCGGCTTTACCCCAGATTCGGAGGCGTTGGTTCGGAAGACACGATTATTTATGGTGACACAGGTGCTGGAGTACCCAATCGCAATCTCGACTTCTATCGCCATCCTCTGCGCCTCTCGCAGAGGGATGGTCCCTTTGAACAGGTCGCCGAGATTTATGACGTGCCGGTGTGGGGACCGGTACTGCAGCAGCAGGGGGCGACGTGGAATGTCCGCGGAACCTTTGGTGAGATGCTCGTTGGCGATGCAGTCGTGAACGCTGGGCAGTCCGGCGGGGGGACTGGTACGTCGACGTCGGCGACGCGACCCGGTGGCAGACAGAGCGATGACGCCGGGTTCCCAACCTTCGGCGGAGACTCCAACGATCAACGGGATACGACGCGCTTCCAGTTCCAGCGTGGCAGGACTGCGATCCGAAGCGTTGTTGGCTTTGTGCCGGCGATGCCAGCGGGCGCGTCGATACTGGACGGCTTCACGCTCGACCGCGCTGGATTCGCTCGAAAGGATCTTGACAACGATGGCGCCCTGAATGAAACCGCTGAAATGATGGCTTTTGAACAGCGCCGCCTTCGGCTTGCGCGAGGGTTCGCCGGCGCGTTGACGCCAGGGCTCATCAATGTGAATACGGCTCCACTGGAAGTGCTTCGCGCACTGCCCAACATGCAGTACCTCAGTTACAACGGTGCTGCTTTTGGAGCTGGAGCACAAGTTCCACCGTCTTTGGTCAAGGTCAACTTCCCAGAGACGATCATCAACTACCGCGATCGCTATCCCGCGGAAAGTGGCTTCCTTGCAGGGCCAAAGTACGACGACCGTGGGTTTGTCCCAGTGCCGCCAGCGACGGATCCATTCCCATTCCATCCCGGGATGCGTGGGGAACGCGGCTTTGTTTCCGTGGGCGAACTTGCAGTACTCGACCGCGAGTTCAGGCCGTCGAATCTGGAGAACGACCCTGAGGCTGCCGCTGCGAACACAACATGGCAAGCCAACAAGTCTTGGAGCGTGAACTTCGCAGGGCGAGATCCCTATCGAACGGGCGAAGATCCGCCCATCGTGCAGCCACCGACAGGTGGGCACACGCCGGCTCCGGTCAACCCACCGCCGAACCACCCAGGTGCCGGGTGGCGTGCGCCGCTCAGTGGCACCCCGTCACCCGTTCAGCCGCCGATTGTGATTACTGCTGGTCGGTTTTCTGCTCAGTTGGCGACTGAGCGGCTCGCCACCAGCGTGCTTGCAGGCGACAGCACGACGACTCCCGTCTTCGATCCAGTGATCGCCTTGGCGCAAGTGACCGGCGATCAGGTGGAACGCAACGCACTGCTCAAGGGCATCGCCAACATTGCCACAACACGCAGTGATGTGTTCACGGTGTATCTCAAGGTGCGTTCCGTTGCACAGAATCAGCAGACGGGCAAGTGGGACGCCACCGATCCGACCACGCTGATCGATGAGTCGCGCTATCTGATGGTGGTGGACCGATCGAATGTCAACCGTCCATCTGATGAGCCACGCATTCTGATGTTCGAGAGGATCGTGGATTGAACGCTGACGATCTGAGCGTTCCACAGCATGTCGCCATCATCATGGATGGCAATGGCCGTTGGGCGCAGGCGCGTGGGCTGCCGCGCGTGGCAGGACACCGTGCGGGCGCTCTGGCCATACGCCCCGTACTCGAATGCGCCGCGGAGATTGGGATCAAGGTGCTGACGCTCTATTCCTTCTCGAGCGAGAATTGGTCGCGCCCTGCTGCCGAGGTGGACGCGCTGATGGCGCTCTGTGTGGAAAAGTTGGTGGAGGAGCGGGATGGACTTGTTCGCAGCGGGGTGCGTCTCAAGCGCGTTGGTCTGCGAGAGGGGCTCCCAGAGCGCGTGCTTGCCGAACTCGATGCGACAGAACAAGCAACCGCCGCCTGCAGCCGAATCACCCTTTCGCTCGCCTTGAACTATGGTGCTCGTGCCGAGTTGTTGGCGGCGACTCGCGACCTTGCCGCGCGTGTCGCTCAGGGATCTCTTGCGGTGGACGCAATCGACGAGGCACTGCTGAGTTCGGCACTCTGCACCGCTGGGCTGCCCGACCCAGACTTGCTGATTCGGACCGCAGGGCAGCAGCGTTTGTCGAATTTCCTGCTCTGGCAGCTCAGTTACGCGGAACTGCTCTTCCTTGACGTGCTGTGGCCGGACTTTTCTCCCGCTCATCTTCGTGACGCCGCGGCTGAATTCGCCAGCCGCAAGCGCACATTTGGGGGAGTATCCGCCCCAATTTCAACTCAATCTGACCCTGCTGCGATTGGTGCCCGTACCGTATAGGTGTAGAAGAGGTTGCTGTGCCGAACGGATTCCATTTGCGACTGAAGTCACCATCGAATGCTTGGCGAATTCGCTGGCTGCTCACGGGAGTGCTCGCCAGCGCGGTCCTGGGTGTGGCGGGGCCAGTCCGCGCCCAGTACTGCGAACCTGCGTCCTTTGTAGGTGACATCAACGAGGATATGCAGGTCAACGCTGCGGACGTGACGGCTTGGAACGCACTCTTCACCGCAACGCCGCCGCAGTACCGCATATGCGCAGACCTCAACCGCAACGGCGTCTTGGATACGCGAGACAGAGTCATGCTGCAGACCGCCGTACTGGTGGCTCGTCCTGTGGCGCAGGGGGGGCTT
>Ga0208048_1001420_pt1 | contig 12337 bp, 9 predicted proteins | sample Malawi_45m_30L_FD_184163 | JGI IMG/M metagenome (GOLD analysis project Ga0208048, IMG submission 184163) | Freshwater microbial communities from Lake Malawi, Central Region, Malawi to study Microbial Dark Matter (Phase II) - Malawi_45m_30L... | ecosystem: Environmental > Aquatic > Freshwater >...
GCACGTTGGTCATGCGCGAAGGCTATCGCGCCGGCCGCAGCCGGCTCATTCGGTCAGGTCGTTCGGATCGCGGAAGCGGTAGCCCACGCCACGGACCGTCTGCACGCACTCGCCCAAGGCACCGAGCTTGCGGCGCACGGCGGTCACGTGCACATCGACCGTCCGGCTCGACAGCACGGTGTTGCGGCCGTGCACGGCGCTGATGATCTGGTCGCGGGTGCGCACGAAGCCCGGACGCAGGGCCAGGAAGTGCAGGATCCCGAACTCGGTCACGGTGAGCTCGATCGTCTGGCCATCGACGGTCACCACGTGACGCTCGCGGTCGATGAGCAGCCGTCCGTTGACGAGGCCGATGCGCTCGGTGGGCTCGGTCGCGCCGGTCTTGCGCAGCGCGTTGCGCAGTCGCGCCATCAGCACGCGGGGGCTGAAGGGCTTGGTCACGTAGTCGTCGGCGCCCATCTCGAGGCCGGCCACGATGTCCGACTCCTCGCCGCGTGCGGTGAGCATGACGACCGGGATCTCCTTGGTGCGGTCTTGGCCCTTCAGGCGTCGGCAGATCTCCAGGCCGTCGAGGTCCGGAAGCATCAGGTCGAGCACGATGAGGTCGTAGCCCGCACCCTGCACCATCTCGATCGCCTTGCGTCCATTGCGAGCCACGCTGACCTGCATGCCGTCGCGCTCCAGGTGGAACTTCACCAGGTCAGCGATCTCGTTCTCGTCCTCGACGATCAGGGCACTCGCGGGCATGCAGGGATTATGGCGGGCTTGGCATCTTTGTCATGTGTCCGGAGCGTTAAGAGTCGGTGAACCCTCTACGGCCGGATCGTGGTGCAGCAGCAGCCGACGAGGCTGCTGCGTCCAGTGACGGCGGGCAGTCCTGGCGCGATGCCATCGAGGGCAAGCGCTCCAAGGATGGCCATGGCCGCGGCTTCTCGGAAGGCAGGCGGCCACTCGGCGGCGGTCGGCGGGGGGCCACCGGGCAGGCCCTCGCGGAGCGCCCCGTCCAGCGCGCGATTCAGCACACCACCGCCGGCCAGCGCGAGATGCCGCACGTGGTGATCACGAAGGGTGGCCACAATGGTCTGGGCGATCGCCGACACCGCCGTGGCGCAGGCATCGCCCGGGGCCAGGTGCGCAAGCATCGATGCCGCGGTGGCCACGGATTCGTCAGCCGTGCCGAGGCTGCGACCTGAGCTTGCCTGTTCAGTGAGCAGGTTCATGACGGACTCGAGTGCGGCCTGGTCGACCGTGCCACCCAAGGCTGCCGTGCCATCCCAATCGCACGGCTGCCCGAGTCGCGTGCGCGCGAGTTCATCGAGGAGCTGGTTGCAGAGGCAGATGTCGAAGCCCCGCACGGCGGACGGATCGCTGCCCCGAGGGGGAAGCACCGTGGCGTTCGCGAAGCCGCCGAGGTTCACGACTGCGGTGGTGGCGGCATCGGCATACATGATGAAGTCGCTCGTCGGCGTGAGCGGGGCACCTTGGCCGCCGGCGGCAAGATCGGCGCCACGAAGATCATGCAGCACGGGCACACCCAGCGCTTGGGCCACGGGCCACGGAGCACAGAGTTGCAGCGAGACCGGCGGTGCGTGGTACAGCGTCTGGCCATGCATGGCGATCGCCACTGGTGTCGCGGCCGTGCGGGCGAGCTGCCGCAAGACCTGCACATGCGCGTGCGCAAGGTCGTGCCCGAGTTGGGCCAGGTGGCCTGCCGTCAGTGGCTCCTGACGGAGCGCCGAGCGAACGCGTGCGGCGAGTCCCGGCATCGCGTCGTCGTAGGGCAGCGACGCACCCGCGAGGAAGTTGGCGCGCATGGCCCAGCCGTGCCCTTCGATCGCGACGGCCGCGACGTCGATGCCATCGCAGCTCGTGCCGCTCATGCAGCCATGGATCACGCGCACGTCGCCAGCAACCATGGGGGCATTGTGGCAGAACCGTTACACTCGCGGGTCGCATGCACAAGCGCATCCTCGTCACCGGCGGAGCGGGTTTCCTCGGCAGCCATCTGTGCGACCGTCTGGTCGAGGCTGGCCACGACGTGATCTGCCTCGACAACCTGTTCACGAGCCAGAAGTCGAACATCGCCCACCTGCTGGGCCGGCCGAACTTCGAGTTCGTGCGCCACGACGTGATCAACCCGTTCCACTTCGAGGTCGACCAGATCTACAACCTCGCCTGCCCGGCCGCACCGGGGCACTACCAGTACAACCCGATCAAGACGATGAAGACGTCGTTCCTCGGGGCAATGAACTGCCTTGGCCTGGCCAAGCGCCTGCGCGCGCGCATCTTCCATGCGAGCACCAGCGAGGTGTACGGCGACCCCGAGGTGCACCCGCAGGTCGAGAGTTACCGTGGCTGCGTGAACCCGATCGGGCCGCGGGCCTGCTACGACGAAGGCAAGCGTGCGGCCGAGACGCTGATGTTCGACTATCACCGCATGCACGGGGTGCAGATCAAGGTCGTGCGCATCTTCAATACCTACGGTCCGCGCATGCACCCGTTCGATGGCCGCGTGGTCAGCAACTTCATCCGCCAGGGCCTGGCCGGCGAGACCATCAGCATGTTCGGCGACGGTTCGCAGACGCGGTCCTTCTGCTACGTGAGCGACCTGATCGATGGCTTCCTGCGCATGATGGAGTCGCCCGCCGAGTTCACCGGGCCGGTGAACCTGGGCAACCCCAACGAATTCACGATCATGGAGCTGGCCCAGAAGACCATTGCCATGACCGGCGGCAAGGCACGCCTGGGCGCGAGCCGGCCGTTGCCGCCCGATGATCCCAAACAGCGCAAGCCCGACATCACGCTCGCCCGAGAGCGCTTGGGCTGGGAGCCCACGGTGCAGCTGGCCGAAGGCCTGCAGCGCACGATCGACTGGATGAAGTCCGTCGACCTCAGCGACTTCCGCGCACCGACGCCGAACTACTGAGCCGAAGCCGTTCGATGCAGGCCGGGATCACCCGCGCGGCGTGATCGATCTCGTCGCTGGTCGTGAGCCTGGACACGCTCAGGCGGATCGTGCCATGCGCGACAGGATCAGGAAGTCCCATGGCGCGGAGGACGGGAGATGGCTCGAGCGATCCGCTCGAGCACGCTGCCCCTGCACTGGCGGCAACGCCACGCTCGGACAAGAGCAGCAGGATCGCCTCGGCCTCGAGTCCGGGGAACGCGATGCTGGAGGTGTTCCAGAGTCGCGGCGATCCTGCGACATTCACGATCGCGTCTGGGACGGCTGCCAGGATCGCTCGCTCCAGCTCGGCGATCAGCCGTCGGCACGGTGCCGAGGCCGCATCGCGCGCGAACCACGCCGAAGCCGCCGCCGCCGCCACGCCGAAGCCCACGATGCCGGACACGTTCTCGGTGCCGGCGCGCCGGCCGAGTTCCTGCGGCCCTCCCGGCAGGATCGACTCGATCGCCGCGCCCGCGCGCATGGCGATCGCCCCCACGCCCTTGGGGCCGTGCAGCTTGTGTGCGCTGCAGGTCAGCGCATCGATGCCCATCGCGGACCATTCGGTCGGCTCCCGCCCGACCCACTGCACGGCATCGGTGTGGAAGACGACGCCGGCGGCGCGGCACCTGGCCGCGACCTCGGCGATCGGCTGGATCACGCCGGTCTCGTTGTTGGCCCACATCAGGCTGAGCACGCTGATCGATCGGCCGTGGTCGGCGAGCAGCGCATCGAGCGCACCCAGGTCGATGACACCATCGGGCCTGTGACGCAGCCAGTGGACCGTGGTGCCGCGGGCTTCGAGGGACTGCGCGAGCTCGCGCACGGCGCTGTGTTCGAGCGCACTGGTCGCGATGGCAGGTCGTTCAGGCCGCGCGGCGACGGCGCCCAGGATCACGCGCTGTGCGGCTTCGGTGCCGCAACTCGTGAAGGTCAGCGCGCGTGGCGCACAGCCGATGAGGTGCGCGACCTGCTCGCGGGCGAGCTCCATGGCGTGCCGCGCCTCGACGCCTGGGCGGTGCACGCTGCTGGGATTCGCCCAGCGGTCGCGCAGGCACGTGCCCATCGCCTCGATCACCTCGGGCAGCGGCTGCGTGGTCGCGTTGCAGTCGAGATACGCCTGCATCATTCAGGTCGCCCTGGCGCCGAGCGCGCGGATGAGCGCAGCGGTGCTTGCGTCATGGTCCGTGGAGGTCGACGAGCCCTCGAGTCCCTTGATGACGTTGAGAGCCAGGGACTTGCCCAGTTCGACGCCCCACTGGTCGAAGGAGTTGATGCCCCACACGATGCCCTGCACAAAGGTCGAGTGCTCGTAGAGTGCGATGAGCGCACCGAGGGAGGATGGCGTGAGCGCATCCGCCCAGAGGAACGAGCTCGGTCGGTTGCCGGGGAAGGTGCGGTGCGGCACGAGCGCTTCGGGGGTGCCTTCGGCCCGGACCTCGTCGGCGGTCCGGCCGAACGCGAACGCCTGCGCCTGCGCGATCGCATTGGCGTTGAGCAGCAGGCGATGACGGCCGAGCGGGTGCGCCGCCGTGCGGAACGCGATGAAGTCGATCGGCACGATCGTCGTGCCTTGGTGGAGCATCTGGTAGAAGGCGTGCTGCCCATTGGTGCCCGCCTCGCCGAAGACGATCGGGCAGGTCGGCCACGACACAGGCTTGCCGTGGTCGTCGACGCGCTTGCCGTTTGATTCCATGATCAATTGTTGAAGGTAGGCGGGAAAGCGCGCAAGCAGCTGCTCATAGGGGAGCACGGCCAGGGCCGGCAGGCCGAGCACGCTGGCGTTCCAAGCGCCGATCAGGCCCATCACCACAGGCAGGTTCGATTCGAGGGGCGCCGTGCGGGCATGCTCATCCATGGCGTGGAATCCCGCGAGCAGCTCGCCGAAGCGGTCAGGACCGACGGCCACCATGGTGCTCAGCCCGATGGCGCTGTCCATGCTGTAGCGGCCACCGACCCAATCCCAGAATCCGAACATGTTGTTGGGATCGATGCCGAATGCACGCACCTTCTCGTGATTGGTGCTGACGGCGACGAAGTGCCGGCCGACCGCTGCCTCGCCGAGCCGCGACACCAGCCAGTCACGCGCGCTGCCGGCATTCTCCATCGTCTCCTGGGTCGTGAATGTCTTGCTGCAGACAATGAAGAGCGTCTGCTCGGGATTGAGCCCATCGAGAGCCATCGAGAGGTCGTTGCCATCGACGTTGCTCACGAAGCGGCAGTCGAGTTCGCGCGTGCGCCAGGGCTGCAGGGCCTGGTAGGCCATGGCGGGACCGAGATCGCTGCCACCGATGCCGATGTTGATGACATGGCGGATGCGCTTGCCGGTGGCGCCGAGCCAGGCACCGGTGCGCAGGGCCGTGGCGAAGTTCGCCATGCGCCCAAGCGTGTCGTGGACATCCGGCACCACATTGCGGCCATCGACCTCGATCGTCGCCGAGGCCGGTGCGCGCAGCGCGGTGTGGAGCACCGAGCGCCCCTCGGTCCAGTTCAGTCGCGCGCCCGCAAGCATGGCGGCGAAACGCTCGGGCACCTGGCGCTCGCGCGCCAGGTCCAGCAGCAGCGGCATCGTGCCCGGCTGCATCAGCTGCTTGGACCAATCGAGCGTCCAGCCTGCACCGGTCGTGGTACAGCGTGCCGCGCGGCCGGGTTCGGCGTGGAATGCCGCGCGCAGGTCCACAGGATCGATGGCACGGTGATGCGCGAGGAGGGCCTTCCACGATGCGCCGTCACACAGCCGGGTGCGGAGCGGCAGGGAGCATGCATCGATCGTCGCGGTCGGCATAACGGAACTGTAGCCCGTCCATGGCCAGTGCCGCGGGGGTACAGTGGCTCGCATGAAGCAGACCGCCTTGCTGAACTTGCTGGGCCAGAGCCCTTGGCAGGACAACATCACCCGCCGCATGCTGGATGACGGCTCGCTCGCTCGCACGATCGATTCGCTCGGCATCACCGGCCTGACCAGCAATCCGACCATCTTCGAGAAGGCGATCGGTTCGGGTTCCGAGTACGACGCGCAGGTCAAGGCATGCGCAGCGCGGGGGCTCGATGCCGATGCGACGTTCTTCGAGCTGGCGCTCGAGGATCTCTGCCGCGCCTGCGACCTGTTCTTGCCGATCCACCGACGCACCGGCGGCGTGGACGGGTGGGTGAGCCTGGAGGTGAGCCCGCTGCTGGCCAACGACACGCAGAGCACGGTCGAAGCGGCCGTTGCGCTGCACGCTCGGGCAGGGCGCCAGAACCTCTACATCAAGGTGCCGGGCACGCCCGAGGGGCTGCCGGCGATCACGGAGCTGATCGCTCGCGGCGTGCCGGTCAACGTCACGTTGCTCTTCGACGTGGCCCAGTACGAGGCCACGGTCCTGGCGTACATCAAGGGGCTCGAGCAGCGCGTGGCGGCTGGGTTGCCGCCCGAGACCTGCAGCGTGGCCAGCGTCTTCATCAGCCGCTGGGACAAGGCCACGGTGAGCCTGCCCGAGAGCCTGCGCAACCGGGTGGGCATCGCGATGGGGCGCGCGTGCTACGACCGCTTCTTGGATCTCTTCTCGGGCGATCGGTTCGAGGCCCTGCGGGCCAAGGGCGCAAGGCCGCAGCGCTTGCTGTACGCCAGCACCGGCACGAAGGATCCGGCGCTGCCGAAGTCGCTCTACGTCGAGGCGCTCTGCAGCCCCGGCACCGTCAACACGATGCCCGAGGATGCGCTGCATGGCCTGGCCAATGCGGGCACGCTCAAGGCATGCTTCGTGCCTGGTGATCCGGCGACCGCCGAGGTCTTGAAGGGCGCGATGGCGCACGGCATCGACCTGGCCAAGCTGGCTCACCAGCTGCAGACCGAGGGGCGCGACGCCTTCATCGCGAGCTGGCACGCGCTCCTCAAGAGCATCCAGTCCAAGCGCGGGTGAGTGCCGAGAGCAAGACACGCGCGAGCGCGTGAAGTAGCGTGGCGCGGTGAGTGCCAAAAGCGAAGCCGCCCCAGGCGAAGGCCCAGGGCGGGAATGCGGTTGAGAGGACTTGAACCTCCACGGGTTTTACCCCACTAGAACCTGAATCTAGCGCGTCTGCCAATTTCGCCACAACCGCAAGTGGGGCGACAAGTATAGCGATCCGGTCACCTGAAGGAAGGGCAGTTATCCGTGTTCGCTGAACCCGTGGCAACACGGCACGCAGCGTGACAAAGCAGGCAGCCCCGCCCGGTGTGACCGGACGGGGCTGCACGTGGATCGATCGTCAGGTCACTCGCTCTTGCTCTTCACGAGCGGCGCGTTGGGGTTGGCGGCGCGGAAGGCCAGGACGCCCTTGCGAATCTCGATCACGAGGTCGCGGTTCTCGCGAAGGAACTGCTTGGAGGCTTCGCGGCCCTGGCCGAGGCGGACATCCTTGAAGCTGAACCATGCGCCGCTCTTCTCGACCACGTTGGCGTTGACGGCCAGGTCGAGCAGGTCGCCGACCCACGAGATGCCCTCGTCGAACATGATGTCGAACTCGGCCTCGCGGAAGGGGGGAGCGATCTTGTTCTTGACGATCTTGGTGCGCACGCGGTTGCCCACGTTGCGCTCGCCATCCTTGATCGCGCCGATGCGACGGATGTCGACACGCACCGAGGAGTAGAACTTGAGCGCACGGCCGCCGGTGGTGGTTTCGGGGCTGCCGAACATGACGCCGATCTTTTCGCGCAGCTGGTTGATGAAGATCACGATGGTCTCGCTCTTGGCGATGGCACCGGTGAGCTTGCGCAGGGCCTGGCTCATGAGGCGAGCCTGGAGGCCGACGTGGCTGTCGCCCATTTCGCCCTCGATTTCGGCGCGCGGGATGAGCGCGGCCACCGAGTCGACGACGATCACATCGACGGCGTTCGAGCGCACCAGCATTTCGCAGATCTCGAGCGCTTGCTCGCCGGTGTCGGGCTGCGACACCAGCATTTCATCAAGGTTCACGCCCAGCTTCTTGGCCCACGAGGGATCGAGCGCGTGCTCGGCGTCGATGAAGGCGGCGGTGCCGCCTGTGCGCTGCGCGTTGGCAACGACGGTGAGGGCCAGCGTGGTCTTGCCGCTCGATTCGGGGCCGAACACTTCGATGATGCGGCCACGCGGCAGGCCACGCCCGCCCAGCGCAAGGTCGAGGCTCAGCGCACCGGTGGACACCGCAGGGATCGGCGTGATGTTCTCGCCGTCGAGCTTCATGATCGAGCCCTTGCCGAAGGACTTTTCGATCTGGCCCATGGCCGCTTCGAGCGCCTTGAGCTTGCCCTTGGAATCCAGTGCGTTGGTGCGAGGATCGCCCGCCGACGCATCGGACACGAAGGGCTTGGGTTCGACCGTTCGGCTGCCGGCATCGCCAGTGGAAGGCGCCTTGCCTGCGGTGGGTGCGGTGACGGACACGGTGGACGGCTTGGCCATGCTGCTCCCCTGAGTGGTGCTGCCTTCGAGGCGTGCAGGGGTGGAGGCCGACGAGGCATCCGTGCCTGCTGCAGTTCGAGTTGTAACGGCTTTCGCCTGCTCTGGCGCGCGGGTTGCGGCGCGAGCGACGGTTTCGGCGGGCTTGCTGGCTGTGGTGGGCTTGGCTGCGGTGGGGGCTGACATGGTGAGTCCTTTCACGAGGTGGTCACGGTGGGTTGGGACAACAGATCCGATTCCGTTCGGTAGGTGTTAGGGTAGACCGAACACATGTTCGGTGTCAAGCGAACGGATCGACGCGGGCAGTGTGACGGCCTAAGGAGCAACATCCGGGGAACCCGCGGAAAATTCGGTGGGGATTCCTGCCCCGATTCGCGCGCTGAGCGACCTGGGCTAAGGTAGGCCCATGCCGCTTCCCACGACCCTTGCCGCCTTGGTTCTCGGACAGTTGACCCCTTGGATCGGCCAGCCGATCCCGAGTCCGATCGTTCGTGAGGACGTGCAACTTGCCCCGGCCCTCGCCCCGGCGGCCTCAGTGGTGCGGATCGATGCCGCCGCGTGGGCCGCGACGCGGGCCAACGAACTGCAGCGCTGGCAGGGGGTGCCCATCGCTCCCGGTCGCAACGTCGACCTCACCCTGACCCGCGTGAAGCCCTTCACCGACGATGCGACGATCGTCGATGCGCAAGGCGAAAAGACCGAAGCGGTGATCGACGCCCCGGCCGTCGATTGCTTCATGGGTTCGGTCGATGGCGAACCGGGGTCGCGCGCATACATCGCGATCAGCGAGTTCGGTCACTACGGCTATGTGCTGGCGCAAGGCCGCACCTTCATCCTCTCGAGCGGCAACTTCAACTCAAACCTGCCCACGCTCTTCTATGACCTCGGTGCACTGCCGCCGGGCCTCGTGCCCACGCCGAACTTCACGTGCACGGAACTCACCGTGCCCGGTGCCAATCCGCCGGCGACCACGCCCGCCGATGGCTCGCTCGCCGGTTCGCCGTGTCGCCAGTTGCGCATCGCCGTCGAGACCGACCACGAATTCCTGCAGTCGCTCTTCGGCGGCAACACGGCTCCAGCGACGGCCTACGCCGCCGTGCTCATGGGAGCCGTGAACGAGGTCTTCGTCGCCGCGATCAACACCCGCATCAGCGTGAACTACCTGCGCCTCTGGAGCACGCCGAACGACCCGTGGTCAGCGACCTCGACCGGTGCCGAACTTGGCGTCTTCCGGAACTACTGGGTGGCGAACATGGGCTCGCAGCCGCGCGAACTTGCGCACTTCCTCTCGGGCCGTGGGCTCGGCGGTGGCATCGCTTGGCTCGGTGTGGTTTGCAATCCGGACTACGGCTTCGGCCTCAGCGCCGACCTCGGGGGCTCGTTTCCCTACCCAATCGTCAACAACTCACACTCAAATTGGGATCTCATGGTGGTCGCGCATGAGATCGGCCACAACGTCGGCTCTCCGCACACCCATGACTACACCCCACCAGTCGATGGCTGCGGTTCAAACCCGCAGGATTGCGCGGTCGCCGACCAGGATCTGGGCACCATCATGAGCTACTGCCACATCTGCGAAGGCGGTCTGTCGAACGTGCGGATGGAGATGCATCCGAGCTGCAATGCATCGATGCACGCGCATCTGGACGGGAACGGCTGCGCCGAGGAAGGCTCGTCGCGTCCGCCGCAGACCATGATCGACGCGATCGTTGCGATGCCCGGCCAGCCGGCGACCTTCGATCCGCTCGCAAACGACATCCCGATCAACTGCGAGGCGATTTCGCTGCGCTATTACGCGCCCACGACGTCACTCGGCGGTGTGGTCGAGCGCGTCGGCACGACCGGATCGGTCCTGCGCTACACAGCGCCGGCTGGGAGCTCGGGCGTCGACTCGATCGCCTATGCGATCGAGGAGACCTCAGGGGCCACCGCCACCGGCGAGATCAGCGTGCAAGTAAAGCCCCTCCGCCCCGCCACGCCGGTGCAGGGGGATCTTCCGGGCCTGCTGGTCGACTACTACAACCTGAGTGCGGCGCCACCATCGGTGCTGCCTGACTTCACGCAGCTCACGCCGTATCGCACTTTCTTCTCCGCCCAGGTGAACTATCCCTCGACCGGCGGCAACTTCGCCGACAGCCAGCGTGCCGACACCGTCGGCGCGGTGTGGACGGGCTGGATCAATGTTCCCACCTCGGGGGATTGGACGCTCTTCATCGAGAGCGATGACGGCTCCCGGTTGTGGATCGGCGACCAGATGCTCATCGACAACGACGGCCTTCACGGCATGGTCGAGCGCTCGGGCTCGATCGCGCTGGCCGCGGGCAAGCACCCCGTGCGGCTGGCCTTCTTCGAGAACGGCGGCGGTGCCGGCATGATCCTGCGCTGGCAGGGCACAGGCGCGTCCAAGGCCGTGCTCCCGGCATCGGCGCTCACACGCGGCGGCACCGTGAACCGCAGCGACATCAACCTTGATGGCCGTGTCGATGGTGGCGACCTCGGCCTCCTTCTTGCTGCATGGGGCACGGCCAATGCCGCTGCCGACATCAACCAGAGCGGGATCGTGGATGGCGCCGACCTCGGGGTGCTGCTGAGCGCGTGGACTGGCTGATCGTGGCGCGTCTAATGCGGCGAGCGATGCTCGCACCGCGTGCGACGAGTTCAGTTCGTCGGCGCGAGCGCCATGGCGCACATGGCCATCACGCCGGTGGTGATCGCTTCGTCGTTGAAGTCAAAGTGCGGTGAGTGGAGCGGGTGGACGGGTGCACCCTCACGGCCGGTCCCGAGCACGATGTAGCACGCGGGCACGCGCTGGCCGTAGTAGCTGAAGTCCTCGGCGCCCATCACGGGCGCGGGCATGGTGCGCGTGTTCGCGCTGCCGATCGCGCGCGAGAGTTGGCGGCCGGCGAGACCGGTCAGCGCCTCGTCGTTGACGGTGACGGGGTAGCCATCGCGGAACGCCACGGTCGCCGTGCAACCGTGGGCAAGAGCGGTGTTCTTGGCCACGCACTCGATGTGTTCCTTGACCACGGTTCGGGTCGACTCCCGCAGGGTGCGCATGGTGCCAAGCAGATCGACCCGCTCCGGAATCACATTGCCGGCCGTGCCGCCGTGGACCGAGCTGATGCCCACGACAGCGGCGTCGAGCGGATCGAGCGTGCGCGAGACGATCTGCTGCAGCGCCACGATGATGGCGCTCGCCGCCAGCACGGCATCGCGGCCCGTGTGCGGCATGGCCGCGTGGGAACCCGTGCCGTGCACGGCGATCTTGACTTCATCGGCGCTGGCCATCACGGGCCCGGCGCGCAGCGCGACCGCGCCGGTCTCGAGCCAGGGCCAGCAGTGCAGGCCCATGATGCGATCGACCGGCGGACCGAGCACCGACCCATCGAGGGCACCGCTCTCGATCATGTGGCGACCGCCGCCGCCGCCTTCCTCGGCCGGCTGGAAGACAAGCGTGATCGGATGCGGCAGCCGACCGTCGCGGCCCAGTGCAGCGAGCACGCGTGCTGCGCCCACGAGGATCGTGGTGTGGCCATCATGCCCGCAGGCATGCATACGCCCGGGCGTGGTGCTCGACCACGCTGCGCCGGTTGCTTCGGTGATCGGCAGCGCATCCATGTCGGCGCGCAGGGCCGTGGCACGACCGCCTGCCGCAGCGATGTGGGCGAGCACGCCGGTGCCGCGTGCCAAGCCACCTCGGTGCTCGATGCCGGCCGCTGCGAGTTCACGCTGCACGACCTCGCTCGTGCGTCGTTCCTCGAATGCCGTCTCGGGGTGCGCGTGCAGGTCGCGTCGCAGCGCGATGAGCGAGGGCAGTTCCTTGGCGATCAGCGCGCGCAGCCGTTCAGTCGTGGGCATGACGGCAAGCCTAGCGGCCGGCCATGGCCGGGGGCTGCCGCGCCATCGCCCGGCCTCACGCCATGAGCATCTTGATCGCGATGCCCAGCAGCGTGAGCCCGACGATCGACTTCAGCCAGCGTGCATCGAGCCGCGCGGCAAG